>LFIK01001163.1_pt1 | contig 20487 bp, 14 predicted proteins | sample 643401 | NCBI WGS metagenome assembly LFIK01 (sample SAMN03777447, study PRJNA286221) | soda lake metagenome | biome: soda lake; feature: Kulunda steppe; material: water; isolation source: sample T5-Br brine of Lake Tanatar-5 | place: Russia: Kulunda steppe | collected 2010-07
CGCCGCCGCGGCCACGTCCCAGGCGAGCTCCAGATCCAGCACCACAGTCTGCCGGATGGCCCGCTCCCAGTCGTAGGCGCCGATCACGGTGCTAACCGCCAACCCCTCAATGAACACCCGGTCCATGCCGCACCTCCCGTCGAACCTGCGCCGATCATACCGACCGCCCGGCACCGGTAACAGCCCGTCGCGGCTTGACCCGTGCCCGGACGCACCGTTCAATACGTCCATGATCATCGACGCCCTGCTCATCCTCATCGCCTACCTGGCCGGCTCGGTCTCCACCGCCATCCTTGTCTGCCGCCTGCTCGGTCTGCCGGACCCCCGCACGCTGGGCTCCCGCAACCCCGGCGCGACCAATGTGCTGCGACTGGGGGGCAGGAAGGCCGCCGCGCTGACGCTGGCCGGCGATTTCCTCAAGGGAACAGTGCCGGTGCTGCTGGTGCTGATGCTGGATCGCGACCCCGCAGTGGTGGCACTGGCAGGGCTGGCCGCCTTTCTCGGCCACCTGTACCCGGTGTTTTTCGGTTTCGTCGGCGGCAAGGGCGTGGCCACCGGCCTGGGGGTACTGCTGGCCTGGTCCTGGCCGACACTGCTGGCCACGGTGGCCACCTGGCTGGCGGTGGCCGGGCTGTTCCGCGTTTCCTCGCTGGCAGCATTGACCGCTTTCGCGCTTGCGCCGGTCTACCTGTGGCTGCTGAACGCCAACCCGGCGCTGCTGCCCGCCATGGTGGCGATCTCCGCCGCCACGTTCTGGCGGCACCGCAGCAACATCCGCAATCTGATGGATGGCAAGGAAAAGCGGATCGGGGTCAAGAAACCTGACGAGACGGAGTAGGCTCACCCCCCGGCGGCCGCAGGGAATCCAGCGGCCAGCGCGCAACCACGTCGAATGCACTGCCCTCCTCGCGCTCGCCAGCCGCCAGCCTCAACGCACCGGCCAGCGCAACCATGGCGCCGTTGTCCGTACACAATTCAAGCCGCGGATAGTACACGGCTGCGCCCTGCTCCGCCGCGACCTCCTGCAGGCGCGCCCGCAGCGCCCGGTTGGCGCCCACGCCGCCCGCCACCACCAGACCGCCCACGCCGGTCTGCTGCAAGGCGCGGCGACATTTGATGGCCAGCGTATCCACCACCGCATCCTGAAAGGCGCGGGCGATGTCCGCGCGGGTCGCCGGATCGCCGCCCTGCGCATGCACCGTGTTTCGCGTGAAGGTCTTCAGCCCACTGAAACTGAAGTCCAGGCCCGGACGGTCGGTCATGGGGCGGGGGAAACGGAAGCGCCCCGGGTCACCTTCCGCGGCCAGGCGTTCCAGGGCCGGGCCGCCTGGATACGGCAATTCCAGCAGCTTGGCCGTCTTGTCGAAAGCCTCACCGGCGGCATCATCCAACGACTGGCCAAGCAGCCGGTAACGTCCGATACCCGCCACCTGCACCAGCATGGTGTGCCCCCCGGAGACCAGCAGGGCGACGAAGGGGAAGGAGGGCTGGGACGCCTCCAGCATGGGAGCGAGCAGGTGCGCTTCCATGTGGTGGACGCCGATCACCGGGCGACGCAACGCATAGCCAAGACTGCAGGCCACCGAGGCCCCCACCAGCAAGGCCCCCACCAGGCCCGGCCCACGGGTGTACGCAATTCCATCCAATTCGCCCGTGGTGAGACCGGCCTCATCCAGCACCTGGCGGATCAGCGGCAACAGCTTGCGGACGTGATCCCGCGACGCCAGTTCCGGCACAACGCCCCCGTACTTGGCGTGCATGGCCACCTGGCTGAACAGCGCATGGGCCAGCAGGCCACGCTCGGTGCAGTACACGGCCACACCCGTCTCGTCGCAGGAGGTCTCGATTCCCAGTACACGCATGACGCCCACCCGGCTCCGCAAGGAACAGTATTCGCCGCGCAGTTTACAGGAAAGATGCTAGAGTTGTATTCGAGGGGAGGGCTGGATAGAATACCGCGCCCACATTCTGAGTTCCGCCCATGAAGGGTGGCTCCGTTAGACCGAAGGAAGGTGAGTAGCTGCATGCCTAACGTCAAGGTTCGAGAAAACGAGCATTTCGAAGTTGCTCTGCGTCGCTTCAAGCGCTCCTGTGAGAAGGCCGGCATCCTGTCCGAGATCCGCCGTCGCGAGCACTACGAAAAGCCGACTCAGGTTCGCAAGCGCAAGCAGGCCGCTGCCGTGAAACGGCACATGAAGCGCCTGTCCCGCGAACAGCAGCGCAGCACCCGCCTGTACTGAAGCAGCCGCCAGGTACAATGAGCGCAAGCGCAGAATTGAAAGGCCGCATTACCGATGCGGTCAAGCAGGCCATGCGCGCTGGTGACAGATCGCGCGTGGCCGCGTTGCGTCTGGTTACGGCTGCCATCAAGCAGCGGGAAGTGGACGAACGCATCGAGCTGGATGACGAACAGATTCTGGCCCTGCTGAGCAAGCAGGTGAAGCAGCGCCAGGAATCCATCCAGCAGTACGAAGCGCACAACCGCGCCGATCTCGCAGAGAAGGAACGCTACGAGATTGGCATTCTGGAAGAGTTTCTACCCCAGCCCTTGAGCGAGGACGAGGTGGAAGTGCTGATCCAGGACGCACTGCGCGAGACCGGTGCCAGTTCCATGCAGGACATGGGCAGGGTCATGGGTGTGCTGCGACCGAAGCTTCAGGGCCGGGCGGACATGGGCGCGGCCAGTGCCCGCGTGAAGGCGCTGCTGGGCTGATCACCACCTCGGCCTTCGGCCGACGACGCGCATTCGGCGTTGCCGGGTGCGCGTTTCCGCATTTATGCGGCTGCGTTGTGCTCACGGAGTCTGAATGGCCGGACTGATACCGCAACCGTTCATTGACGAACTGCTGGCACGCGCCGACATCGTCGACGTGATCGGTTCGCGGTTGAATCTGAAAAAGGCGGGCAGCAACTACCAGGCGCTGTGTCCGTTCCACACGGAGAAGACGCCCTCCTTCACCGTGGCGCCGAACAAGCAGTTCTACCATTGCTTCGGCTGTGGCGCGCACGGCACCGCACTGCAGTTCCTGATGGAATACGACCGGCTGGAATTCCCGGAGGCGGTGGAAACGCTGGCCGCGATGGTGGGGCTGGAGGTACCGCGCGAGGCCCGCCGCGAACAGACACCGGGCGGACGCCAGCTCTACGAGGTGCTGGCCACCTCGGAACGCCACTACCGGCAGTGGCTGCGCAGCCATCCGGAGCGGCAGCGGGCGGTGGACTACCTGCGGCGACGTGGCCTGAGCGGTGAGATCGCGGCGCGCTACGGCATCGGTTTCGCGCCGCCGGGCTGGGACAACCTGCTCAGACAATTCAGCGGCCGGGAGCAGGAACAACTCCTGGTTCAGGCCGGCATGTTGATTGAGCGGGATGGTGGCCGGCGCTACGACCGCTTCCGGGACCGCATCATGTTCCCGATCCGCGACCGGCGGGGGCGCGTGATCGCCTTCGGCGGGCGGGTGCTGGATCAAGGGGAACCCAAGTACCTGAACTCGCCGGAAACCCCGGTGTTTCACAAGGGCCGGGAACTCTACGGCCTGTACGAATGCCTCCAGCAGGGTCGCCACCCCGAGCAGATCCTGGTGGTGGAAGGCTACATGGATGTGGTGGCCCTGGCGCAGCACGGCTTCGGCAACGCCGTCGCAACGCTGGGGACTGCGACCTCCACGCAACACGTGGAGCGGTTGTTCCAGACCACCCGCAACGTGGTCTTTTGCTTTGACGGCGACCGCGCCGGTCGCCAGGCGGCCTGGCGTGCGCTGGAGAACGCGCTGCCGGCCATGCGCGACGAACGCCAGGCGCGCTTCCTGTTCCTCCCCGAGGGCGAGGACCCGGATAGCCTGGTCCGGCGCGATACCGAAGCGTTTCGCGGCCAGCTCGCCGAAGCGCAGCCGCTGGCGGAATTCCTGTTTCAGGAACTGGCGGCGGACGAGGACCTGCACAGCATGGATGGCCGGGCACGGCTGGTGGAACGCGCCGCGCCCCTGCTGGGCAAAGTGCCGCCCGGCGTGCTGCGCGACCTGATGCTGGATGAACTCGCACAGCGGGCGCGGGTGAACCGACAGCACGTGGATGCGGCCGTGGCCGGCAAGGCACCGGCACTGACGCCACCGGGTCGGGCCCAACAGACAGCCCCGGAGCGTAGCGGCCGTCGGCAGCCACAACGGCGCACGACAGTCCGCGTCGCGGTGGCGCTGCTGCTGCAGCGCCCGGCCCTGGCACAGCATGCCCTGCCCGCAGAGCGGATTCGGCAGCTACACTTGCCGGGAGCAGACGTACTTGCGCAACTCATTGAAATTCTGCATGAGGAACCACATCTAACTACCAGCGTGGTGTTGGAGAGGTTTCGCGGCGCGGAACTCGAGGCGACGTTATGGAAGCTCGCCACGTGGGACCATCTCGTACCCGAATCCGGCATGGAGAACGAGTTCTCAGACGCAATGGCGCAGCTTGAGACATTGTTGACCCGGCAACGGCTGCAATACTTGCAGCAAAGACTGGAGCGCAATGCACTGACACCGGAAGAACACACAGAATGGCTTGGCCTGTTGAAGGCCAAGAGCACCTCTGGCGGATAATTCGCTGGCGAACGGCGAACCAACCGCTATAATGGCCGGTTCATTTTTCGGCCCACAGTCGCTACTTCGACCGCAGGTTGATCGGTATGACCCAGGATCAGCAGTCCCAGATTAAACAACTCATCGCCAAAGGCAAGGAACAGGGCTTTCTGACCTATGCCGAGGTGAACGATCATTTGCCCGATGACATCGTCGATCCGGAACAGATCGAAGACATCATCGGCATGATCAACGACATGGGCATCACCGTGCATGAGGTGGCGCCCGATTCCGACTCGCTGCTCCTCAATGACTCGGCAGTCACCACGGACGACGACGACGCCGCGGAGGAAGCTGCAGCGGCTTTGGCCGCAGTGGATGCGGAGTTCGGCCGCACCACGGATCCGGTGCGCATGTACATGCGCGAAATGGGCACCGTGGAGCTGCTCACCCGCGAAGGCGAGATCATGCTCGCCAAGCGCATCGAGGAAGGACTTGATCAAGTGGTCACCGCGCTGGCCGCCTACCCGGAATCCGCCCAGCTGCTGCTGGACGAGTACGGCAAGGTGGAGCGGGAAGAACAGCGCCTCAGCGACGTGGTCGCGAACTTCCGCGCGCTGGAAGAGGAAACGCCCAGCAACGACAACAGCGACGACAATCGGGACTCGGCGAACAACGCCTCGTCATCCAACGACGACGACAACAGCGACGACGATGACGACGACAGCGACACCCCGTCGCCAGACACCGGTCCCGACCCGGAACAGGCGCGCGAGGTGTTCGGGCGCATCCAGGAACTCTACGACGAAACCCAGGAACTGCTTGCCAGCAAAGGTGGCAAGAGCAAGGAAGTGAAGGCACTACGCGAGGAAATGGCCACGCTGTTCCTCAGCATGAAGCTCGCGCCGAAAGTCCTGGAGAGCCTGGTGGCGCAGCTGCGCCACGCGGTGGAACGCATCCGCCACCAGGAGCGCGTGATCATGGAGGCCTGCGTGCGCAAGGCAGGCATGCCGCGCAAGGTGTTCCTGAAGTCATTCCCGGGACATGAGAGCGACGCGGAATGGCTGGCCAAGCTGATCGACAGCGGCGAGCCCTACGCGCAAAAGGTGGCGGAACTGCAGGACACCATTCGCTACGCGCAGGAACAGCTTTCGGCGCTGGAGGATCGCAACGGCCTGAACATCGCGGAGATCAAGGAGATCAACCGCCGCATGTCGATCGGCGAGGCCAAGGCCCGCCGGGCCAAGAAGGAGATGGTCGAGGCCAACCTGCGCCTGGTGATCTCCATCGCCAAGAAGTACACCAACCGGGGCCTGCAGTTCCTGGACCTGATCCAGGAAGGCAACATCGGCCTGATGAAGGCGGTGGACAAGTTCGAATACCGGCGCGGCTACAAGTTCTCCACCTATGCTACGTGGTGGATCCGGCAGGCCATCACCCGCTCCATCGCGGACCAGGCGCGCACCATCCGCATTCCGGTGCACATGATCGAGACGATCAACAAGCTCAACCGCATTTCCCGGCAGATGCTGCAGGAAATGGGCCGTGAGGCCACCCCGGAAGAGCTGGCCGAGCGGATGGAAATGCCGGAGGACAAGGTGCGCAAGGTGCTGAAAATCGCCAAGGAACCGATCTCCATGGAGACGCCCATCGGCGACGATGAAGACAGCCACCTGGGCGATTTCATCGAAGATATCATGGTGATGTCCCCGATCGATTCCGCCACCCGCGAAGGCCTGAAGGAAGCCGTGCGCTCCGTGCTCGGCGGGCTGACGCCGCGGGAAGCCAAGGTATTGCGCATGCGGTTTGGCATCGACATGAACACCGACCACACGCTGGAAGAAGTAGGCAAGCAGTTCGACGTCACCCGCGAGCGCATCCGGCAGATCGAGGCCAAGGCCCTGCGCAAGCTGCGCCACCCCACGCGGTCCGAGGGATTGCGGAGTTTCCTGGACGAGCAGTAGAAGCTACCGGCGCCTGTAACGGGCCCGAATAGCGAACGCCCCATTGGGTGCCTAGGCCCATGGGGCGTTTTTGTTGCCGTGGGAGGAACGGCAAATCCGGGTTAGAAGTCCATGACCATGTTCACGAACAGCCGGCGCGGCTCATAGACGTTGTTGTAAACGTTGCTGAACGCGGTGGTATCCGGGTCATTGCGCAGCGGATAGGCCCGGTAGTCGTTGAAGTCCTTATCCAGTACGTTCAGCACGGCCGCGGTGATACGGGCGTTTCGACTCAGTTCGTAGGTTCCCCCGAGGTTGAAGGTGGCGAAGCCCTTGAAGTCGCCCAAAGCCTCGGATGCACCCTGGGCGTTGCCACCCAACTGAGGCTCGTGATAACTGTCCGGGCGATGCCGGCTGCTCACGTACTCGCCCTCCAGAAAAGTGCGGAGCTGTGGGGTTGTCTGCCAGTTCAACCGCGCATTGATCCGATGCTCGGGCACCCCGAACAGAGGATCACCGCGCTCGAAGCCTACTACGTTCCGGCTACGCACTTCGCTATCGGTGTAGGTGTAATTGCCCTGCACACTCCAGTCCGGGGCGAACGCATAGGTTGCAGCAAGCTCGACACCCTGGATGACGGATTCGCCGATGTTCTGAAACGCATCAGGTGTGCCATCGGCGCTGGTTGGGCGTTCGATGCGGTTTCTAAGCTCGGTATAGAACAACGTGATCTGGCCGCTGAGGTTGCGGCGGTTGTTATACAGCGCGGACACCTCATAGTTGTTGCTGATCTCGGGGTCGAGATCGGGGTTACCAAACAACGGCGTCTGCCCTTGATCGCCGAAGCCCACCACACCGTCCTCAAGTTGCTCCAGGAACGGGGCGCGGTAGCCTCGGCCGGCCCCGCCCTTCAGGGTGATCTGGTCGGTGGCGTTCCAGACCAGATAGGCCCGCGGCGTGAACTGTCCGCCGAACGCATCATTGTCCTCATAACGGACACCCGTCGTCAGGGCCAGCGTGTCCGTCATGAACCATTCATCCTCGGCAAACACGCTCATCTGGCTGTTGCTGAAGGTACGCTGCGGGATGCCATCGGTGAGTTCCGCATCCAGGTACTGCGCCCCCACGGTCACCACGTGTCGCCCGAGCGGCATCACGAATTTTGTGTCGACCACATCAACCTGGCTTTCCAGTGTGCGGTCGGCATCCAGGCGAGGGGAATCCTCTGGAACGGCGGCAGAAGGGATCAGGCGGCCCGTGGTTTCCGTTGTGTTCCGGTACAGGCTCACGTCCCAGGTGCCAAGCGCGTAGAAGCCGCTATAACCCAGAGAAATCTGGTCCCGGTTGAACCCAAGCTCGTCATCGTAGCCGCGCCCGGAACCGATGCGGCCCAGCTGGCCGCGGTCGTTATTGTAGGTCTGACGAGTGACATCGTAGCCCAGGGTGAACTCGTGATCCCGGTGCGGGGTGAACAAGAACCGTCCGCCTGCCGTATTCACGTTGGCACCCACCGGGTTCTGCCCCATGGTACGTGTGTCCTCCGGATCGGCATCACGACTGGTGGGGAAACTGATCCGGGATTCAGCGCGTTCAAAGGTTCGACCGTAAACCTGGAGCGACAACGTGTCCTCGATCAGGGGACCAGCTGCATATCCCTCCAGGGTCTGGTAGCCACCGAACTCTGAATCGGACTGGAAGGTGCTGCTTAGGCTGGCCGAACCGCCCCACTCCTCACCCGGGCGACGCGTAATGATATTGACCACACCGCCAAGCGCGTCAGAGCCATACAACGTGGACAGCGGGCCGCGGATGATCTCGATACGCTCGATGGCCGCGACCGGAGGCATGAATACCGTGGCGGAATCAGTGAAAGCGTTCGGAGCGACCGTACCCGGGGGATTCTGGCGCTTGCCGTCGATCAGGATCAGGGTGTACTCGGGGGGCAGCCCTCTCAGACTGATACTGCGGTTGCCAGTCTTGTTGCTGCGCGCATCAAGCCCATCCACGTCCACACCCTCAACACCACGCAGCGCATCGGCAATGCTGCGTACCTGCCGTTGCTCCAACTCCTCACGGGTAATCACCGTCACGCTGGCCGGCGCATTCTCCACATCCTGCCCGAGCCCGCCTGCCGTGATTACCAGCGCTTCGAGCGACTCCTGCGCATCAGCCACATGCGGCAACCCGAACGCAGACGCCATTGCCGCAGCCACCAATGGCATCCGGCACTGATTGAACATCCCTCCAGTCATATTCCCTCCGCTCTGAATTGGCACTCATTGAAATTTTTTGGACTTGTCGCTGGCCACCAGACCCGGCGGAGCTCAGCACATCGACTGCATCAAACCTTAATACGAATCACTCTCATTTGCAAAATCAATTCATGAAACCTGGCTGACACACGGAGGGGCATGCAGGTATACTTCGCGACGATCACGGATCAAACTGAGCCGGGCCTGTAGCTCAGTTGGTTAGAGCAGGGGACTCATAATCCCTTGGTCCCAGGTTCGAGTCCTGGCGGGCCCACCAACAAATCCCATCCAACTTCGAGTCCCGCCGGTCCCGTTTCGTCAGCGGTTTCGGCCTGAGTGTCACTTCCACGAATTGATAAATTCGATGGCGGCCTTGTTAACCGACTCCGGGTCCGAGGCGCTCAGGAAGTGTTGTCCCTTTTCCACCACGGTCAGCGTCGCCTCCGCTGAATTCGTAAACAGTTTGATCTCCTCTTCGGCGTTGGCGACCGAATACACCTGATCATCCGTGCCGTGCATCCACAACACGGGGCAGGTGACCGCATCCAGACGGCCGTGTAGCCCGTCGCGATCCCGCAGGTTGATGGCGCACATGCGCAAGCGTTTGCGGCCGTCGTTCCCGCTATAGTTGGCCTTGTGGGTCGCCTTCCAGTGGGCTCGCTCCTCCTCGGACACCTGATCACCGATTCCGACGCTCAGGATGAAATCGGTGAAATCATCCTCGATGGCCCACTCATCGCCCACCGGTTCGGAAAGCCCGTCGATCAGCGGGGTGCAGGCTTCCCGCCCGTCCCAGCAGCCGAGTTTCCGGCTGCGCTCGCTCTCGTAATCCATCGAAGTGCCCAAGGGGATAATGCCCTGGATCCGCTCCGGCTCCAGCATGGCCATGCGCGCGGCCACCCAACCGCCCTGTGAGGTTCCCAGGACAAACGCCTTGGGAACGCCCAGTGCGTCCAGCACCTGAAGATTGGCGATGGCCGTGTCCCAGTAGGTGAACTGTTCGTAACTTGTACGCGTCTGGCCGTGGCCGAACAACTCGATTGCCAGCAGGTTGGCGGAAGCGCTCAGTGTCTCGTCGGCAAACTGGGGTCGGTACAACTCCGACGAGGTACTAAAGGAATTCACCATCACCAGCGTCGGGAGCGACGCGTCGTATGCCCGTCCGAACCGGTAGCCGATACGGGAGTTGCGCAGGTGGGGAACGGTGACTGTCTGGACGTTGCTCATGGATGGTCTCCTGGTTGTCGCAGCGGTCGCGAAGCGGCCGGGGCGGGCGCTCAAAAATCTGCTTTATTCTGCATCCCCAGTGTAGACCGGCCTTCCGGCAAACTCCCCCACCTTTAGCAGCACACCTTGCCTTGTAGTCGCGTAGGCGCGGGCAAGTGATCTGCGTCAACGTGGATCGCGCGCGACATGGTACGTTCTACCCAGTCCGGTCCGTCGTGGGCTGAGACAACCATGCAGTGACCGAACTGAACCGGGGTTGAAAGCGCAGATGAAAGCAGACGACGAGCACGCGAACTGGCACACCCGCACCGCGCAGGAGGCGGTGGACGCGTTCGAAAGCGGCCATGACGGCCTGTCGGCCGTTGAGACGGAACAGCGGCAGGCGCGTTACGGAGCCAACCGGCTAAGCCCACCCCAGAAGTCGGGTCCGGTGGTTCGCTTTCTGCGGCACTTCCACAACATCCTGATCTACATCCTGATCGCGGCGGCGCTGGGCACGGCACTGCTAGGTCACTGGGTGGACACCGGGGTGATTCTCGCCGTGGTGCTCATCAACACGCTGATCGGCTTTATCCAGGAAGGGCGCGCGGAGAAGGCTCTGGACGCCATCCGGCAGATGCTGTCGCCCACCGCCCTGGTGATCCGCGACGGCCAGCGCCGTGAACTGCCCGCGGATCAGCTCGTTCCCGGTGATATGGTCCTGCTGCAAGCCGGCGACAAGGTGCCGGCGGATCTGCGCCTGATTCAGACCAAGAACCTGCGGATTGAAGAGGCGGTGCTCACCGGCGAATCGGTGCCGGTGGAAAAGGACGTGGAGCCGGTATCCGCGGACGCCGCACTGGGCGACCGCACCTGCATGGCCTACTCCGGAACGTTGGTCACCTTTGGCCGCGGCACCGGCCTGGTGGTCGCCACCGGCGAACACACCGAGATCGGCCGCATTTCAGGCATGCTCAGCGAGGTGGAGGGGCTGCAGACGCCGCTGGTTCGACAGATGGAACAGTTCGGCCGCTGGCTGGCCGCGGTGATTATTGCCATCTCGGCGCTCACCTTCGCCTTCGGGTACTGGGTACGCGACTACCCACTGGACGAGATGTTTCTGGCAGCCGCCAGTCTCGCGGTATCCACCATCCCGGAGGGCCTGCCGGCGATAATGACCATCGCGCTGGCTATCGGGGTGCAGAAGATGGCGCAGCGCAATGCGATCATTCGGCGCCTGCCGGGCGTGGAGACCCTGGGCTCGGTGTCCATGATCTGCTCCGACAAAACCGGAACCCTGACCCGCAACGAGATGACCGTGCAGTCCGTGGCCATGGCAGCGGACCTGGTGGATGTGGAAGGCGTGGGCTACGCGCCGGAGGGGCGCTTCCGCCGTGATCAGGAGCCGGTGAATGCGGAGGAGGAATCGCTGCTGACGGAAGCCCTCCAGGCCGGTTTGCTGTGCAACGATGCGCAGCTGCACCACCGCAACGGAGACTGGGTGCTGGAAGGCGACCCCACGGAAGGCGCCCTGATCACCCTGGCCCTGAAGGCTGGCCTGGATTCGGGGGAAGCCCAGCAGCAGTACCCACGCACCGACGTCATCCCCTTCGAATCCGACCACAAGTACATGGCGACCCTACACCACGACCACCGGGGTCATGGGCTCATTTACCTCAAGGGCGCACCGGAACGAGTGCTGGAACTTTGCGCGTGGCAAGCGGGCAAGCACGAGGACGCCGAACTGGATGAATCCTACTGGCACAAGGTGATGGATGACATCGCGGACCGCGGGCAGCGCCTGCTGGCCGTGGCACGTCGATCCACGGACGCCGACCAGCGGAGCCTGAACTACGAGGACGTGGAAGACGGCGGCTTCACCCTGCTGGCCGTGCTCGGCATCATCGACCCGCCCCGGGACGAGGCAATCACGGCGGTGGCCGAATGCCATGAAGCGGGCATCCGCGTGAAGATGATCACCGGCGATCACCTGGTAACGGCGCGGGCGGTGGGGCGGCAACTGGGCATCGGCTCGGATGGCGACGCCGGCGCCATGGCGGGCCATGAACTTGACGGCCTGGATGACGAGGCCCTGCGCCAGGCCGCACGCGAGACCGATGTTTTCGCGCGCACCACGCCTGAACACAAACTACGCCTGGTACAGGCGCTGCAGGCCGGCGGTAGCATCGTTGCCATGACCGGCGACGGGGTCAACGACGCCCCGGCCCTGAAACGGGCCGACGTGGGTGTGGCCATGGGCCGCAAGGGCACGGAGGCGGCCAAGGAGGCCTCCGAGATGGTGCTGGCGGACGACAACTTCGCCTCCATTGCCCACGCAGTGGAGGAAGGTCGTACAGTCTACGACAATATCCGCAAGGCCATTCTGCATATGTTGCCCACCAATGCTGGGCAGTCGCTGACCATCATGATGGCCATCCTCATGGGCCTGGCGCTGCCGCTGACCCCGGTACAGGTGCTTTGGGTGAACATGGTAACCTCGGTCACCCTGGCCATGGCGCTGGCTTTCGAACCCAGCGAACCCGGCGTGATGCGGCGCCCCCCGCGTGACCCTGATGCCCCGCTGCTCTCCGGCTTCCTGCTCTGGCGCATTCCCTTTGTCGCCCTGCTGTTGTGGTTCGGAACCTTCGGGCACTTCGTCTGGATGCAGGAGGTCGTCGGCGCCTCGGATGCGCTCGCGCGCACCGTGGCCATCAACACCCTGGTGGCCGGGCAGGCGTTCTACCTGTTGAACCTGCGCCTCATCTATCAGCCCGTGCTGGTGGGCGGGGCGCTGTTTCACAGCCGCGCCATCTGGATGGCGATCGGTGTGCTGATCGTCCTGCAACTGGCGTTCAGCTACGCGCCGGTGATGCACGCGCTGTTTGGCACCACGGCCATCGGGCTGCAGGACTGGGCACGGGTACTGGCATTTGGCGCCGCGGTGTTCGTGATTGTGGAGTTGGAGAAACTGGTGCTGCGCCGCCTTCCCTGGGTCAAAACCACCTAGGGGAGCGCGGGGCTTCCCTCGTTGTCGTACACTGTATACCATCTTGATGGTGGTGGCAGGTCTCCACGCATGTTCTGTCGAGACCCGCTCACACTGCCCGCCTTCGCCTACCACCAGGTCGCGTACCCGGCACACAGAGGAATCCAGCACCATGAATTTCGCCTATACCCCGGACCAGGAAGCCATTCGTGATGCCGTCGCCAAGGTTTGCGCGGAGTTCAACGATGACTACTGGCTTAAACGGGACCGGGAAGGCGGCTTCCCCATGGATTTCTACGATGCACTGGCCCGGGACGGCTGGCTGGGCATCTGCACGCCGGAAGCCTACGGCGGCTCCGGGCTGGGCATTACGGAGGCCACGATCATGATGCGCACGGTTGCCGAATCCGGCGCCGGCATGACCGGCGCATCTGCCGTGCATATCAACATTTTCGGGCTCAACCCGGTTACCGTCTTCGGCAACGAGGAGCAGAAGCAGCGCATGCTGCGGCCGATGGCACTGGGGGAGGAGAAGGCCTGCTTCGGCGTCACCGAGCCCAACACCGGGCTGAACACCACCCAGCTCAAGCTGCGGGCGGACAAACGCGGTGACCGTTACGTGGTAAACGGGCAAAAGGTCTGGATCTCCACCGCCCAGATCGCCGACCGCATCCTGCTCCTGGCCAGAACCACGCCGCTGGAAGAAGTGAAAAAACCCACGCATGGGCTCAGCCTGTTCTACACCCGCTTCGACCGTTCCCGCATCCATGTGCGGGAGATCGACAAAATGGGCCGAAAGGCCGTGGATTCCAACGAGCTGTTCTTCGAGGACTTCGAGATCCCGGAAGCGGATCTGATCGGCGAGGAAGGCCGCGGCTTCGAGTACATCCTGCATGGCATGAACCCGGAGCGCATTCTGATCGCTGCCGAAGCCATCGGGCTGGGCGTGGCGGCACTGCAGAAGGCAACGCGTTACGCCCAGGAACGCATCGTCTTTAACCGCCCCATCGGCCAGAACCAGGCCATCCAGCACCCCCTGGCCAAGTGCTGGGCGGAACTGGAGGCCGCCTGGCTGCTGGTGCTATCCGCCGCCTGGCAATACGATCAGGGGCTGCCCTGCGGCGCCACCGCCAACGCGGCGAAATACCTGGCGGGCGAAGCAGGGTTTACCGCCTGCGAGACCGCGGTGATGACCCACGGCGGCTTCGGCTACGCCAAGGAATACCACGTGGAACGCTACCTGCGCGAGGTCATGGTGCCGCGCATCGCCCCCGTGAGCCCGCAGCTGGCCCTGTCGTACATCGCGGAGCGCGTGCTGGGCCTGCCCAAGTCATACTGACGCGTTTCCGCTCGACAGGCCTGGCTGCGGGCTCACAGATACGGCATCAGCAGCCGCGCCACGCCATCACGCAGCCGCAAGGCCAGATTGCGGTCATTCACATCCTTGAGCGTGAGCCGGCTGGCGCGGGCAATCCGCGTACTCACTCGGGCAGCCAGATCCGTGGCCAGCCGCGGGTCATAGCATTCCACGTTGAACTCGAAGTTCAGGCGTAGGCTGCGCGGATCCCAGTTGGATGAACCGAGGAACGTCCAGCAGTCGTCCACGATCATGAGCTTGGTGTGGTCGAAGGGCTTGCCGGTCAGCCAGACGCGGCAGCCATGGCTGAGCACTTGGCGGATCTGCCCCATGACCGCCCAGTGCACGAACGGCAGGTTGTTGTGCGCCGGGAGCACGATATCCACCTGCACACCCCGCAGCGCGGCCAGGTTCAACGCTGTGGACAGTGTGCTCTCCGGCAGAAAGTACGGTGTCACGATGCGGATGTTGCGCTGGGCACTGGCAATGCCGGCATGCAGGGCCAACTGATGCTTCAACAGATTGTCATCCGGCCCACCACGCACCCCCCGCGCGGCCACCGTGCCCGCCGCCTGCAATCGGGGAAACCACAGATCCCCTTCCAGGCGCTCACCGGCTGAGAACAGCCAGTCCTCGTAGAACACTTCCTGCAGGTGGCGCACCACCGGCCCCTGGAAGCGGAAATGGATATCCCGCGCCGCGCGCCGGCCCGACCCCAGCAAATGGTTCTGCCGGATATTCATCCCGCCGGTAAAACCGATGCGGCCATCCACCACCAGCAGCTTGCGGTGATTGCGCAGATTCACGCCGATGAAGCGTGCCGGCAGGCGCGGGAAAAAACGGGCAACCGGCACGCGGCGCCGCTTCAGATGCCCCACCATGGAGGGCCAGGAATACCGTTCCCCGGCATTGTCGATGAGCACGCGCACCTGTACGCCGCGCCGGGTGGCCGCCTCCAGCGCATCGGCGAACTCGCGGCCCACCGGGTCATTGCCGAAGATATAGGTGGCCAGCGTGACGCTACGGCGTGCGCCGCGTATGGCCTCCAGCATGGCGGGATAGGCCTCCTCCCCATCCACCAGGTGCCGCACCGAGTTGCCCGCCACCAGCGGACGGGCGGTAATGCGGTTCATGGCACCGGCCAGGGAGCCCAGATGGGCGGCATCCGGCGGCAGTTGCCGTACCAGGCCGGCAGGCTCGATGTTCTCCGGCGACTGGTAGCGCCCGAGTTCCACCCGGCGCAAGGCATGGGCGCGGCGACGGATACGATTGATGCCGAACAACAGGTACAGCAGCGTGCCGAAGACCGGCAACAGCCAGATCAGTACCACCCAGGTGGTGGCGCTGCGCGGCTCCCGCTTGCTGAGCACCGCGTGGCCCGACGCGAGCAGCGACACCGCAGGGACCAGGAGTGCGACCAGGCTGTACCAGTAATCCATGACGGGGCGCCAGGCCCGTAACCTCCCTGTCAGTAGAGCGCGTAATGCAGCACCACGCCCAGAAACACGAACCCACCCAGCAGGTTGTTGTTGAGAAAGGCGCGGAAGCAGTCATCCCGCGCGCGGTGACGCATCAGCCATTGCTGGTAGACGAACAGGCCCGCCGCGACCAGCAGCCCCAGCTGCCAGGCCCAGCCCAGGCCGACACGCTGCCCTGCCATCACCAGGGTAACCAGCATCAGCACCTGCAGGATGCCCACCATCACGCGGTCCGCATCACCGAACAGCACGGCGGTGGATTTCACACCGATCCGCAGGTCGTCGTCGCGATCCACCATGGCGTACTGGGTGTCATACACCGTCGCCCAGAGTACGGCGGCGATGAACAGCAGCCAGGCCACTGGCGGCACCGCACCGGTCTGTGCGGCGAAGGCCATGGGAATCGCCCAGCCGAAGGCGGCCCCCAGATGCACCTGGGGCAAGTGCGTGTAGCGCTTCATGAACGGGTAGGTGGCCGCCAGCGCGACAGCCACCAGGGACAGCAGGATGGTGAGCGTGTTCATCAGCAGCACCAGCCCGAAAGCCACCAGGCAGAGCACCACGAACAACATCAGGGCCTCGCGCTCGCTGACCTTGCCCAGGGCCATGGGCCGCTGCCGTGTGCGCTTCACACGGCCGTCGATATGGCGATCGGCGTAATCGTTGATCACGCAGCCGGCGGCGCGCATCACCAGCACGCCAAGCACAAAGACCACCAGCACCAGCGCATCCGGCACGCCTTCGGCGGCGATCCACAAAGCCCAGAGCATGGGCCAGAGCAACAGAAAATTGCCGATGGGCCGGTCCAGCCGCGCGAGTCGCGCGTACTGCACCAGGCGATCCTGTATGACACCAGCTTGCAAGACCGTCATCTGAACAGCTCCGGCAGGAATACCTCCGCCACCAGCAGTGGCCGGCGGTTGAGCCAATGGACACGCCGCCGCGCCCACAGGGCACCCGGCTGTTCCACTCCCAGCTGACACATGCGCTGCAGCAACCAGCTATCCGCCTTCAGGCAGGCGATTTCCAGCGCATCCCGCTGCGTGCCGCCCCAGGCGAACAACAGTTCTCCCAGCGGCCGCGCGCCCAACAGGCGCAGCGCCCTATTCTCGCCCACCAGCGACGAACCGGGAACCACCGAACGGGCAAATACCTGCGGCCGATCACCACAACACAAGGCCACTTCCCGTACCCAGGCATACCGGCCTCGGCCCAGGCGCAGACGGCGCGCCTCGTCGAGGCTGGGCCTGGCCCAGCCTTCGGCCAGCACGCGCACGGCAAACCGTCCCGGGCAACGGCGGCGCAGCCGGGCCGTGAGCGACAGCGTGCCGCGCAGCCAGGATTCGGTCTCGGTATCAGGGCGGGGGCTGTGAACCGGTGGCCCGACCCGCCAAGGGGGCAACTGCTGGCGCAAGACGTTCCCTCGAACAACCGCTTTCGTTGGGCGCGCAGTATCGCATGCGTCACCCCCATTCCCGAAGCCGCTCTGACCTGGCACCCGAACCCGGGCCGCAAAGCAGGTATAATGCCGCCCATTCGATTCACTCAGGCAAGGGCCGCGGAACACATGAGCAACCAGGAAGCAGCTGCAGCCAGCAACTTCATCCGCCAGATCATCGACCGGGACCTGGCCGAGGGCAAGAACGACGGCAAGGTGGCCACCCGCTTTCCGCCCGAGCCCAACGGCTACCTGCATCTGGGACACGCCAAATCCATCTGCCTGAACTTCGGCATCGCTCGGGATTACAACGGCACCTGCAATCTGCGTTTCGACGACACCAACCCGGAGAAGGAGAGCCAGGAGTACATCGACGCCATCAAGACCGATGTGCGCTGGCTGGGTTACGAATGGGACCGCCTGTGCCATGCCTCGGATTATTTTGAACAGCTGTATGCATTTGCCGAGGAGCTGATCCGCGCCGGCAAGGCGTATGTCTGCGACCTGGACGCGGAGCAGATGCGCGAGTACCGGGGCACGCTCACCGAGCCCGGCAGGAGAAGCCCCTACCGCGAGCGCTCGGTGGAAGAAAACCTGGACCTGTTCCGACGCATGCGCGCCGGCGAGTTCGACAGCGGCAGCCGGGTGCTGCGGGCGAAGATCGACATGGCGGCGCCCAACATCAACCTGCGCGACCCCACCTTGTACCGTATCCGCAAGGGCGCCGCCCACCATCAGACCGGCGAAGCCTGGGCGATCTACCCCATGTACGACTACACCCATGCGCTGTCGGATGCGCTGGAGGGGATCACCCATTCGCTGTGCACCCTGGAATTCGAGGATCACCGGGCGCTGTATGACTGGTTCGTGGAGAACGTGGATGCACCGTCACGCCCCTACCAGTACGAGTTCGCCCGGCTCAACCTGGAATACACGGTGCTGAGCAAGCGCAAGCTCACCGAGTTGGTGAACGAAGGCCATGTGCAAGGCTGGGATGACCCACGCATGCCCACCATCGCCGGCATCCGCCGTCGCGGCTTTCCGTCGGAAGCGATCCGGGATTTTTGCACCCGCATCGGTGTCACCAAATCCGACGGGCTGGTGGAGATCGCCATGCTGGAGAACTGCGTGCGGGAGAGCCTGGACGCCAGCGCGCCGCGCGCGATGGCGGTGCTGCGGCCGCTCAAGGTGGTGATCACCAACTACCCCGAGGACCAGATCGAGGAGATGACCGCCGCGAACCACCCCAAGGATGAATCCATGGGCACGCGCCCGGTGCCGTTCACCCGCGAGTTGTACATCGACCAGGGCGACTTCGTGGAAGTGGCGCCGAACAAGAAATGGAAGCGCCTGACCCTGGGCGGCGAGGTGCGGCTGCGCAACGCGTATGTGATCCGCTGCGACGAGGCGGTGAAGGACGCCGACGGCAACATCGTGGAACTGCGCTGCAGCTACGATCCGGACACCCTGGGCGCAAACCCGGAAGGGCGCAAGGTGAAGGGCGTGATTCACTGGGTATCCGCCAGCCAGGGTGTGCCGGCGGAAATCCGCCTCTACGACCGGCTGTTCAACGTGGCCAATCCCGGCGCGGCGAAAGACCGGGACTGGCGCCAGGACCTGAACCCGGAGTCCCTGGTGGTGATCCGCGGCATGGTGGAACCCTCACTCGCCCAGGCCTCGGCCGGTGGACGCTTCCAGTTCGAACGGGAAGGCTACTTCTGCGTGGACACCGAGGACAGCACACCGGAACGTCCGGTGTTCAACCGGACCATCACTCTGCGCGACACCTGGGCGAAGATTGCCGGGAAGGGCTAGTGCCTGGTCTGCCGATTGTTGTTGCCGGCCTACGGCCGGCGCGGTGGCAAACGTCCAAGGCGTTTACCACTCTACGCCAGAATCAACGGCACCTCTCATCCCAGGCCGTCGTCAGGCAGCGGCCCGTTGGCACACGGCACCACTTCCAACCTCAGGCGTAGGGGAGTAACCGCGCAGCGGTTGCCACCAGCGCGCGAAGCGCGAAAGTCGGAACCGCTGCCATCGATGCGCCGGCAAACGCAAGCGTTTACCGGCGCATCGATGACTACCAGAGCGCCGCACCGACGCCTAACCCCTGACACAGCTCCCGACGCGGGCTCTCCGACGGAGAGCCCACACCTACACTCTCCCGTAGCGTTGGGCTTCGCCCACCCAGCGCTGGATCAGCCGTTCTGCCGTGGGCGTATCCTCCTGCAATAGCTGGTCGGCCATGCGCTGCACGCGGGGCAGTAGCGCGGCATCGCGAGCGAGGTCCGCCACGCGGAACTGCCAGGCGCCGGTCTGCCGCGTGCCCAGCAGTTCCCCCGGCCCGCGGATCTCCAGGTCCTGGCGGGCGATCTCGAAGCCATCCGTGGTCTCGCGCAGCACGCCCAGGCGACGGCGCGCGGTCTCGGTCAGCGGCGCCCGGTACAGCAACACGCAGGAACTGGCGGTGGCGCCGCGCCCCACGCGGCCGCGCAACTGGTGCAGCTGGGCCAGGCCCAGCCGTTCCGGGTTCTCGATAACCATCAGGCTGGCATTGGGCACGTCCACGCCCACCTCGATCACCGTGGTGGCCACCAGCAGCTGCAGTTCCCCCGCGGCAAAGCCCGCCATAACCGCCTCCTTGTCCGCGGGCTTCATGCGACCATGCACCAGCCCCACGCGGATCTCCGGTATGGCCTCGGCCAGCATGGCCGCCGTGGCCTCGGCCGCTTCCGCCTGCAACTGATCCGATTCCTCGATCAGCGTGCACACCCAATAGGCCTGCCGCCCGTCGGCACAGGCCTTGGCGATGCTCTCCACCACCTCATCCCGCCGGCCGTCGGGTACCGCCACCGTGGTCACGGGCGTTCGCCCCGGCGGCAGTTCGTCAATCACCGAGACATCCAGGTCCGCGTAGGCCGTCATGGCCAGGGTGCGTGGAATGGGTGTGGCAGTCATGATGAGCTGGTGCGGTTGCGCGATGGCGGACTGGCCTTTTTCCTTCAAGGCAAGCCGCTGGTGCACGCCGAAGCGGTGCTGCTCATCCACGATCACCAGCCCCAGGCGCTGGAAGGCCACCTGGTCCTGAAACAGGGCATGAGTGCCCACCGCCACTCCGCAGCGGCCGTCAGCCATGCGCTCGAGCATGTCGCGACGCCGGGCGGCGCCGAGCTTGCCGGACAGCCAGGCCACATCCACCCCCAGCGGCTCCAGCCAGGCGCTGAAGTTGCGGTAGTGCTGTTCCGCGAGCAGCTCGGTGGGGGCCATCACC
>LFIK01001165.1_pt1 | contig 20480 bp, 14 predicted proteins | sample 643401 | NCBI WGS metagenome assembly LFIK01 (sample SAMN03777447, study PRJNA286221) | soda lake metagenome | biome: soda lake; feature: Kulunda steppe; material: water; isolation source: sample T5-Br brine of Lake Tanatar-5 | place: Russia: Kulunda steppe | collected 2010-07
ATCGAATTCATCCATCGGCGGCTGATCGCCATGCGCGATGCCGGCAAGGCCGTATTGCTGGTATCGGTTGAACTTGATGAAATTTTCGCCCTGGCCGATCGGATCCTTGTCATGTTCGACGGCCATATCGTCGGCGAGGTTGCATCCGATAGTGCCGATGAACGGCGTCTCGGCCTGATGATGGCCGGCATCGACCCTGATGAGAACGAAGCTGCCGGCCCGTCGGCCGGGGACGCAAACGCCGACCCCAAAGAAAGCCAGGTTTCCAAGGTATGAGCATCGCGACTTCCGGCGCCGACGTCCCACGATGGGTCAGCTATGTTTTGATCCCGGTCATCAATTTGGCCCTGGCTTTGTTCGTGTCGGGGCTGGTCGTCCTGCTGATTGGTGAGAACCCGTTCGAAGCGGCCCGATTCCTGCTGATTGGCGCCTTCGGTGACGGTGACTTCATTCCCCATAGCTACGCCATCGGCTATACGCTCTACTACGCCACCAATTTTATCTTTACCGGCTTGTGTTTCGCGCTCGCTTTTCATTGCGGGTTGTTCAACATCGGCGGCGAAGGTCAAGCGTATATCGGCGGCCTCGGCGTCGGGCTGGCCTGTCTGTATCTCGATTTCCTGCCCTTTATGCTCGTTTTCCCGCTCGCCATTCTATCGGCGGCGGCCTTCGGGGCCGGTTGGGCGTTCATCCCAGGCTATCTTCAGGCCAAACGCGGAAGTCATGTCGTCATCACCACCATCATGTTCAATTTCATCGCGGCCTCGCTGATGGTCTATCTGATGGTGAACGTGCTGATCCGCCCCGGTCAGCAAAGCCCGGAAAGCCGGCCTTTCGCCGACCATATCGGCCTGCCGAAGATGCATGAAATGGCCGGCTGGATCGGGATAGATCTGTCGAGTTCGCCACTGAACCTGACATTCTTTTTTGCGCTGTTGATGTGTTTCGTCATCTGGCTGCTGATCTGGCGGACCCGCTGGGGATACGAAATCCGCACCGTCGGACAAAGCCCGCAAGCCGCGGTTTACGGGGGCATATCGGTTTCGAAGAACATTATACTCGCCATGGCCCTGTCCGGTGCACTGGCCGGATTCGTGGGCATCAACGAAATCATGGGCGTGCACAACCGCCTGCTGTTGAACTTTGCCGTCGGTTATGGGTTCGGCGGGATCGCCGTTGCGCTAATGGGCCGGAATCACCCGGTCGGCATCGTCTTCGCCGCCATCCTTTTCGGCATCCTTTATCAGGGCGGGGCCGAACTGTCCTTCGAGATGCCGACGATCACGCGTGAAATGATCGTCGTCATACAAGGCTTGGTCATCTTGTTCGCCGGTGCGCTGGAGAACATGTTCCGCCCCCGGATCGAGGCCATGTTTCGACGCCGTCCGGCCAACGCGGCCTTGCCAGCACAGCAGGGGGCGAGCCGATGATCGAGATTCTTCAATTCATCGTCCCGATGCTGGAAAGCACGATCCGGGTCGCCACTCCCCTCATCCTTGCGGCGTTGGCCGGATTGTTCGCCGAACGCGCCGGGGTGGTCGATATCGGCCTGGAGGGCAAGATGCTGGGTGCGGCTTTCGCCGCCGCCGCCACCGCGGCGGTCACCGGCTCGGCCTGGATCGGCCTTTCGGCGGGTATTGCAACGGCGGTCCTGCTTGCCCTGCTCCACGGTTTTGCCTGCATCACCCATCACGGCAACCAGATCGTCTCGGGCGTCGCAATCAACACATTGGTCATGGGTCTTGCGCCGACCCTGGGGGTCGCGTGGTTCGCGCGCGGCGGCCAGACCCCGTCCCTTACGGGCGATGCCCGTTTTCGGTCGATCGACCTGCCCTTTGCCAACGCGGTTGCCGACGTTCCGGTTCTCGGCGCCCTCTATTCCCAGCTTCTAAGCGGCTATAACATTCTGGTCTATGTCGCCTTTCTGACCGTTCCGATATGCGCCTGGATCGTCTATCGGTCCAGTTTCGGGCTGCGGTTGCGGGCTGTCGGCGAAAATCCGGCCGCCGTCGACACCGCCGGGATCAGCGTGGTCGCCATGCGCTACAAGGCCATGCTGATCACCGGACTGCTCACCGGTATTGCCGGCAGCTATCTTTCGATCGCCCAAAACGCCTCGTTCGTGCGCGACATGACCGCCGGACAGGGGTTTCTTGCCCTCGCGGCCTTGATTTTCGCCAAATGGCGGCCTGTGCCCGTCCTGTTCACCTGTTTGCTATTCGGTTTTCTGGGGGCCTTGGAAGCACGTCTTCAGGGCGTCCCGATACCGGGCATCGGGACGATTCCGGTACAATTCATTCAGGCCTTGCCCTATATCCTGACCGTGGTTCTGCTTGCCGGTTTCATCGGCAGAGCGGTGCCACCCCGCGCGATCGGCGAGCCCTATATCAAGGAACGCTAGCAGGTAGGACCATACCATGACGGAACGGCCCTCCGTCGGCACTGTGCCGGCCGACCTTTTCGATGCTGCCAGTGCCGCGCGTGACAATGCTTATGCCCCCTATTCGAAATTCCATGTCGGCGCGGCGCTGCGGACGGCCGACGGCGCCGTCTTCGCGGGCGCCAACATGGAGAACGCCGCCTATCCGCAAGGTCAATGCGCCGAGGCGAACGCCCTGGGGGCCATGGTAACGGCCGGCGGCGGCAAACGCGTGGTCGAGGCGGTCGTCATCGGCGGCCGGGCGGATATCCTTGAGGATCTGTGCACGCCCTGTGGCGGATGCCGCCAAAGGCTGCGGGAATTCGCCGCAGACACTTTGGTGATCCATATCTGCGGACCGGAAGGATTGCGCCGCACGGTCACACTGGGCACCCTGCTGCCACTGTCTTTCGGGCCGGAAAACCTGGAAAACGGCTAAACGCCTTACTTCTGCGCCGCGCCCACGCCGAGAGCACGGGCGAAAAACCGTAACCCCCGTATCGAGAGCCGAAACCGATGACCGCCTCTGCCCCGCCGCCTCGGCTAAACGACCACGAAAAAGCCGCGGCGATCCTGATCGAAAGGCTGGCCGGCGGACGGCCCGGCAAACCCTTACCACGCGTGGCCATCGTCCTGGGCTCCGGTCTGGGACCGCTCGCCGATAAACTGGCCGATCCGGTCGCAATCCCCTATGCCGACCTCTCGGGATTTCCAAGAACGGGCGTTTCCGGCCATAGCGGTACGGTTGTTGTTGGCGATTTGGGCATTGTCCCGGTTCTTTGTTTCAAGGGCCGCGTTCACGCCTATGAGGGACGTCCCGACGCCATGGCGGTTCCGATCCGCACGGCCAAGGCCCTGGGCTGCGACACGCTCTATCTGACCTGCGCAGCGGGCAGTCTGCGCCCAGACATGGGCCCCGGCAGCCTTATGACCATCACCGATCATATTAACATGTCAGGGGTCAACCCGCTTGCCGGGCCGAACGACGACCGGATCGGACCGCGTTTTCCCCCGATGGAAGCGGCCTATGACCGGGATCTAGTGTCCCGGCAGGCCAGTGCCGCCACCAATGCCGGCCTTTCGATCACAGCGGGGATCTATATTCAGACATTGGGGCCGATGTTCGAAACGCCCGCCGAAGTTCGCATGTTTGCCCGGCTCGGCGGTGATGCGGTCGGCATGTCGACCGTTCCGGAAACCATTCTGGCCCGGCATTGCGGCCTTCGCGTTACCGCGACCGCAATTATCACCAATCTGGGGGTGGGCCTGTCGCCGACGCCTGTTACGCATGATCAAACCCTGTCGGCCGCTGCCCAAGGCGGCCAGCGGCTGGGCCTTCTAATCCGCGATGTCGTCGGCGGCCTTTGATCGACGAATGATAATTTCCGGCCGGCGCAACTTTATCATTGGAATGGACGGGTGTCGCCGTCATCCTGGTACCGAACAGCGATGGCTTTAGAGAATTAACGTCAATGACCGGTGCTCGCGGTACGCCGCCGAACGACGTCCAGGTATCGATCCCGCCCGGCCTGCTCTCGATGATCCGCGAGGGGGTCGCGATTTTCGACGCCCAAGGGCACATCGCCATACACAACGATGCGTTTGCACGGCTGGCTGGCGCCAATGCCGGACAGTGCCTTCGAGGGCTAACCATCTCAGAGGCGGTCGGACGGTTTTTCGACCCTGACAGTTCGTCCTGCCAAGCGACGGGGGCAGGCACCGGGCCCTATGCGCAGACACTACCCCCCTATCTTCGCCGCGAGACGGGTGACGGCACGACCGTCGAGCTTCGGTCTTCGGCGCTGCCCGATGGCGGTATGATGCTGGTCGTCAACCCGCTCGCCGACCAATCGCCGAACTCGGCGAACCATCTGGTCGAAGCGCTGTCCCGGGCGCCGGTGCCGATGCTGGTATTGGACCCCGACGACTGCGTGATCCTGTGGAATGACGCCTTTTTGGCCATCAATCCCAAGACGCCCTTGAAAGTCGGCATGACGCTGGAGGCGTTGCTGAGGCGGCTGGGCGACCAGGATCAACTTTGGACCATCGGGGATACGCAGGAAAAAGCGTTGGAGGAGCGGCTCAGGCGCCATCGGGACTATGCCGGTCCGTTCGAGGAGCGGGTGCCCTCCGGCGACGATCCAAATAGCGGTCCAAATCACGGGCCGGGTCAGGAAACGTGGTACCTGACCAGCGAACACCGGCTCCCGGACGGCACGACCCTGATCATCCACGCCGATATCACCGAACGCAAAAAGACCGAAGCTGCCCTGCGCGATGCCCTGGAACAGGCTGATCGCGCCAGCCAGGCGAAGACCATGCTGCTTGCCAATGTCAGCCACGAATTGCGCACCCCATTGAACGCCATCATCGGCTTTTCTGCCATTATCAAGGATCAGCTGCTGGGCCCGATCGAGAACTCCCGGTACCTCGAATATGCCGACGATATCAATCAGAGCGGCGAGCATCTCCTGGGGCTGGTCAATACCATGCTGGATCTGTCGCGCATGGAGGCCAGCGAGGTGGCGCTGCTGGAATCGACCGTCGACCCCGCCGCCGAGGCGCTGGCGACCCTGAGACTGATGGAGGTTCCGGCGGCGGCCCGCCATCAAACGCTCATCCCGCGGTTGGCGCCCGATCTGCCGCATCTCGTCTGCGATCGGCGGGCTCTGAAGCAAATGCTGCTGAACCTGTTGTCCAATGCCGCCGATTTCACCCCCGATCACGGTCAAATCGCCCTGGAGGTCGGCCTGGTAAAAGACAGCGGGGTCAAGGACAGTGGGGTCGAGAGTAACGAAACGCAACCGCCCGGCGGCCTGCAAATCCGGGTTGTCGACAACGGCGTCGGCATGCGGCCGGAGGACATCCCGCGGGCGCTGGAACCATTCGGTCAGATTCCCGGCGGACCCCGCACCGACCGGTCCGGCACCGGCCTTGGCCTGCCTCTGGTCAAGACGCTCATCGAGCGCCATGGCGGGCGGTTCTTCATTGAAAGCGCGCCCGGTATGGGAACGGCCATCACACTGACTTTTCCCCCGGAACGGCTGGTCGCCGCGCCGAACAATCCGACCGGGCGCGGCTGACGATAGCGCCGTCATCAATGGCCAACTGGGAGCTTGCAAGCAAACCTCTGCGGTAGCAAAGTCATCATGCATGCGGACCGATCCGCGCAGGTGCAGCCACCCTCACTTTGTCGACCCGGAAGGCCGACCCATGACACACAAAGCCGCCGCCGGTCTCGACCCAGCCCTATCGCATGCCATCGAAACCGTCCGCGGCCTCGGTGCCTGCTCCCCAGCCCAGGCCCGGCGGGCGCTTGCCTGTCTCGATCTGACCAGCCTGAACGACGACGACACCGACGACTCGATTAGGGCCTTCTGTGCCCGCGCGGTGACGCCGGCCGGGCCCGTGGCGGCGGTGTGCGTCTACCCGCCCTTCGTCGCCGCGGCCAAGGAGGTGTTGGGAGCAAGCCCGGTCAAGATCGCAACCGTGGTCAATTTTCCCGGAGGCGCCGATCCGGAAGACGCGGTCGTCGCACTGACGCACCAAGCCGTGGCCGAGGGCGCCGACGAAATCGACGTCGTCTTGCCCTATGCAGATTTTCTGGCGGGCCGGGAATCCAAGGCCGGATCGATGATCGCGTCGGTCCGAGCGGCCGCAGGGGAAAATCGGCCGGTCAAGACGATCCTGGAAATCAGCCAATTCCCGGATCTCGCCACCATCGGCCGCGCCGCCCGGCTGGCGATCGCGGCGGGCACGACCTTTGTCAAAACGTCCACCGGCAAGGCCGGTCACGGCGCCACACTCGAGGCCTGCGCCGTGATGCTGAGCGAGATCCATCGATCAGGCCGCCCGGAATTGGGCTTGAAACCGTCCGGCGGCATCAGAACCGCCGAGGCAGCCGTGGGCTTTGTTCTCCTGGCCGATCGGATCATGGGGGACGGCTGGGCCGATCCGGACCATTTCCGACTCGGCGCTTCGGGTGTGGTCGACGCGCTGATCGCCGCCGCTCTCGGCCAGGCGATGGCATCCGACGCCCCCCATAAGGCGACATCCGACGGCAAAGGATACTGATATGCTGATGCAGGAGATCATTCGGCGCAAACGCGACGGCCACGCCCTGTCGGCCGACGAAATCCACGCGTTTGCCGCCGGATTGACCGACGGCGCCGTTACCGACGCCCAAGCCTCGGCACTGGCCATGGCGATCTGTTTTCGCGGCATGACCTTGTCGGAACGCACTGCCCTGACCTTGGCCATGGCCCAAAGCGGCAAGACGATGAACTGGAAGGGGGACGGGCCGGGCGCCGGTCTTGATGGCCCGGTGCTGGACAAGCATTCGACCGGCGGCGTCGGCGACAAGGTCAGTCTTATCCTGGCGCCGATCGTCGCGGCCTGCGGCGGCTATGTGCCGATGATTTCCGGACGCGGGCTGGGCCATACCGGCGGCACGCTGGACAAGCTCGACGCCATTCCAGGCTATCGAAGCCTGCCGGACAACGACACCTTCGCCCGCACGGTGCACCAGGCCGGTTGCGCCATCATCGGGGCCACCGGGGATCTGGCGCCCGCCGACAAGCGGCTCTATGCCATCCGCGACACCACCGGGACGGTTGAAAGCCTCGACCTGATCACGGCCAGTATTCTGTCTAAAAAACTGGCCAGCGGTCTGGATGCCTTGGTCATGGACGTCAAATTCGGCAATGGCGCCTTTATGGCCGCGTTCGACGATGCCGAGGCGCTGGCTCAAAGCATTGTCGGGGTCGCCAACGACGCTGGCCTGCCGACCGTCGCCTTGATGACGGATATGAACGAAATCCTGGGCCGTACCGCCGGCAATGCGCTGGAAACCGCCGAGGCGATCGCGGCATTGCGCGGCGACGATCCCGATCCTCGGCTGATGGCGGTCACCCGGGCATTATCGGCCGAATTGCTGGTGCTCGGCGGCTTGGCCCCCGATACCGACGCCGCGGCCCGCATGGTCGACGACGTTCTGGCCGACGGGCGCGCGGCGGAACGCTTTGCCCGTATGGTCAGCATCCTTGGCGGACCCGCCGATCTGGTGGATCGGCCGGGCGATCATCTGACCGCCGCACCGGTGACGATGCCGGTGCCGGCCCCGTCCGCCGGACGGATTTCAGCAATCGATACCCGTGCCGTCGGCGTGGCGATCATCGCGCTTGGCGGCGGCCGCAAGCGCCCAGAAGACACCATCGATCACCGGGTCGGGCTCAGCCAGGTTGCCGGCATCGGCGAGACCGTGGGTCCGCAAACCCGACCGCTCGCCGTCGTCCACGCGGCCGACGATGCAAGCGCGGCCCAAGCAGCACAAGCCGTCGCAAACGCCTTCGAGATCGTTCCGGATACCGCTGCCGCTCCCGAACGGGGGCCGCTGATCGCCAGCCGGCTGCCATGACAGCGATCGCCGATTGATGACCCCGCATGCCCAAACCGCGGCACCGCCCAGCCGCATCGCGGCGGGGGTCGGCCTGTTCAGCTTGGCGATCCTGCTGCTCTCTTGCATGGATGCGTTGATCAAATGGCTGTCGGCCGGCTATCCGACGGTCCAGATCGCCTTTTTCCGGGTGGCGTTCGCGCTGATCCCCATTTCGATCTTGATCATCGGCACCGGCGGCGGGCTGACCAATCTGCGCACTCGGCGGCCATTTCATCATATTGCGCGGGGAACCATCGGCTGCGGGGCGGGCCTTAGCTTCTTTACCGCCTTCGCTCATATGCCGCTGGCCGATGCCTATGCGATTGCCTTCGCCGCCCCCCTGATCATTACGGCGCTGTCCGTCCCTTTTCTGGGCGAGCAGGTCGGCTGGCGCCGATGGAGCGCGGTCATCGTCGGCTTCATCGGGGTTCTGATCATTCTGCGGCCGCTGGGCGCAACAAGCAACATGCTGGGTTTCGGTGCGGCCATGGCCTTGACCGGGACCGTCCTTTACGCCGTTGCGATCGTTCTAACCCGCCAGATGGTCAACACCGAAACCAACGCGGCGATCGTGACCTATCAAGCCTTGACTGCCATAGTATTGCTCGGCGTGTTTCTACCATGGATCTTCGTCATGCCGACGGGATCGGATTTGCTGCTGCTTGTCGGCGTGGGAATTCTGGGCGGGACAGCAACGGTGGCGATGACCCAGTCGTTTCGGATGGCGCAGATTTCGATTTTGGCACCGTTCGAATACACCGCCATGATTTGGGGGGTCTTTTTCGGGGTGACATTGTGGGGCGATGTGCCGGATCGGTGGATATGGGTGGGCACGGCCATCGTCGTGGCCAGCGGGCTTTATATCCTTTATCGCGAAACCCGCCTCGCACGCTCGGGTCGGTAGCCGCAGACCGCCAAAGGATGAGCTGTTGTCAGGAGAACACCGACGATGACGACCGACGCCTCCGCCGGCACCGCCGATATGGCTGGCCTCCCCCTGGCGGAACTGCACCTCCATCTGGAGGGCGCGATTCGTCCCCCCTTCGTCCGTCGACTGGCGGCACGCAACCGCATGACGCTGCCCGATGACCTGTTCGGTGCCGATGGCCGATTTGCCTGGCACGATTTCACGTCGTTTCTCGAAGCATATGATACCGCAAGCACCGTCCTGGTGACGGCCGGCGATTATGCCGATCTGACCGCTGACTATCTGACCTTGATCGCCGCCGACGGCGCTCTTTACGCCGAGTTGACCATTTCGCCCGACCACGCCGCCCGCGCCGGGATCGGCTACGAGGCGCTGGTCGAGGGTGTCGCCGCCGGAATCGCAAGGGCGTGCACACGATCGGGCATCGAGGCCCGAATGATCGTCACCTGCATCCGCCATTTCGGCCCCGGCCGGGCGGCCGAGATCGCGCTCTTGGCCGCCGCCAACCCACACCCGTTGGTCACCGGGTTCGGCATGGCCGGCGATGAACGCCATGGGCGCGCGTCGGATTTCCGGCAAGCATTCGACATCGCCCGCGACGCCGGGCTGGGGCTGACCGTTCATGCCGGAGAATTGGCCGGGCCGGAGTCCGTGGCCGACGCGCTCGACCTGCCGGTCACGCGCATCGGTCATGGCGTTCGGGCGATCGAAGATCCGGCCCTCGTCGCCGCCCTGGCGGATCGGGGCGTTGTTCTCGAAGTCTGCCCCGGCAGCAATATCGCCCTTAGCGTCTTTTCCCGAATGACGGACCACCCGCTCGACCGATTGCGCGCGGCGGGCGTGAAAGTCACGCTCAACAGCGACGATCCGAGCTTTTTTGATACCACCTTGAAAGCCGAGTACCAAACCGCGGCCGTTGTTTTCGGCTGGTCGCGGGAAGCCCTCATCGCCACCACCCGCACGGCCATCGAGGCCGCCTTTCTCGACCAGCGCACCCGCGGCCGGCTGCTTGAACGGCTGGACAAGACGGACGTTCACCGATAACTCCCGACACCGATTTTCCCTTTCGAAGACGACACCAGGAGACCAGTCGATGACCGACCAGAACGCGCCCCACCCTCCCCAGAAAGCCCCGAATACCGAGATCAAGAACCGGGCGATGATCATCTGGGGTCTGAATTTGGCCAGTGTCCTGGTTGGCATCACAGGGCTGGTCGGGGTGGTTCTGGCCTATATTTGGCGCGGCGACGCGACAGGCACGGTTTATGCCGACCATTTCGCCAAGCAGATTACGACATTCTGGATCACCTTGATCGCGGTATTGATCTCAATCCCGCTGATGATTATCGGCATAGGCTTTTTGACGCTTTTCGCCGCCGTGATCTATTATCTGGTCATCAGTGTTTTGGGCCTCGTCCGGGCCAATGAGGGCCGGTCCTACAACACGCCCTAATGCCGCCCGCCCTGAGTGCCAACGGCACCGCCTTCATACCGGCGCCACGCTTCCTCGCCTATCAGTTCCCACCAAGCCCGGATCCAATGGTCGCGATCGCGCCCTTCCGGGCAGCCTTCTCGTTGCCAAACCAAGTAGGCCCGTTCGGCGATCTTATCGGCGTCGACGTCAATCGGCATGGCTTCTCTCCATCATGGTTATGGACGGTACCCCTTGGATAGCCCCAAGATTCATCGGAATCCAGCCCCCATTAAAACCGCCGGGCCATGGCGTCATTGCCGCACAAACAAACAAGAACATTTTATCTCTATTGTTATGTATATGATTTTCAGAAAACCGCGCTATTATCCAGGATCTAACCCCTTTGTGATGGGACCACACCCCATTGCCGCCCAACCATCGGGACATGGCCACATCCAGCAACACCAGTCGTGAATTCCAGGGAGCGCCGATCGCATGTATGTCCCGACCGCCTACCGAGCCGGATACGAGAAAGCCCGCCAAGTCGATCCGGAAATGGCCGATTTGTACATTCGGCACACGACGCTTGGGGACGAGGCGGCCGACGCGGCGATCGCAGCTTGCCAAGAAGCATCGCCGCAACAGCAGCGGGAATGGATAAAGCGCGGCATCGAGGGCGGCGCCGCAGCTATCCCTGACGCACCGGCCGCTTTGCGGGACATCATAGCGGACAGCGAGCGGGTGCCCGAATGGTTCGATATCGCCAAGACCCGTCCCGGATCACACCTGTTCCACGGCAATTCCGAAACTTTTCTGCAGGCCTTTGTGGGTGCGGTTCTGATCGAGGGTTTCTGCACACTGATCGCCAAGTCGTTCGCTGTCACAGGCCGATTGGTCGACCAGGGGATCCGGCGGATGAAACAGAACAACCGGCATGTGTCGGAGATTTTTCTGCCTGGCGGGCTGGCACCCTTCGCTGACGGCTGGACGGCGTCCGTGCGCATCCGATTGATCCACGCCCGTGTTCGCGCCCTGATGAAACCATCGGAAGATTGGGACGGCGATGCATGGGGCCTTCCGATCAGCTCGGCCCATATTGCCTTTGCCAACGCCGCATTCTCCGGTCTGCTCCTGAAACGGGCCGAGATGCTGGGAATCGATTTTGTATCCGACGAAGAACGCGAGTCCTTTATGCTGTGCTGGCGCTATTCCGGACATCTGGTCGGCGTTCATCCGGACCTTCTGTGCGCCACTCAGGATGAGGCGTTGCGGTTTCACCGGATCGGCGCCCTTTGCGAACCGGCGCCCGACATCGAGTCGATCCTGGTCGCGAACGGCCTGGTCAATTCGGCGCCCATCATCGTCGGCATCACCGATCCGGCCGAACGCAAGGCGCTGGTCAAGAAGATCTACCGTGTCTCGCGGGCCATGATCGGTGACGAACTGGCCGACAGTCTCAACTTTCCGCCCGCGCAAACTTTCGGTATTTTGGCGGCGGCAAGGATACAGTTTAAGGCGGATCGCCTCATGCGCCGGGTTTTCCCGTCGTTTGACAGCCGCCGCAGGGCCGGTCAGTTCGGGCAGCTTGTGGACCTATCCTTTCACGAGACCGGTGAGACCCCCTATAATTTGCCGCAACACCTACATGCCGAACGCGATCGCCCCGCCTCGGACCGGCGCACCGATTGATCACTCCAAGTACTAGTACTCCCACTCGAACCGGACACCGACCCGGCTGCGGTCGGTGCCGACATCGCCGTCGATTTTAATATTGTCGGTGACGTCGATCTCTACCGCGACACGGCTGGAACCCGAAGCGCTCTGGCGCACGCCGACGAAAACGTCTTCAGTCAGGAACTGACCGGCGGTGATGCTGACCCCGCCGCCGGCCGCCGCGTCGTCCAGGTCAAGGTCGAGCCGATCCAGCCCTACGGCCCGGCGGACATCGTCGATGACATTGCCTTGATCGCCGAACCCCGCCAGTTGCCCCAGGCTTTGGGCCAATTGCAGCGCCTGAAAGGCATTCAGGTCCGAGGTTGCCCGGCCGAACAGGATCCGGGCCAGCACCTCGTCCTGCGGCAATGGAGGATCGGAAAAGAAGTTGATCTGGGGGTCCGACGCCCGGCCGGTGACCGAGATCGTCGCCGTTACGTTGTCACCAATCGGGGCAACCGCCGCGAAATCGAGGATCGGATCGCCCAGCGCATCGCCGTCGAGCCTGACCTCGCCGCGATCAAAGTCAAAATTGTTGCCCAGGAAATTGAGTCGTCCCCGCCGCATGGTGAATCCGCCATCGGCCGCCGGGCTGGCCGCAGTTCCAACCACCCGGATATCGCCGCCCATTTCAGCATCAAGGCCACGCCCCCGCACGAAAATGCCGCCCGGCGCCGTGACCCGGAGGTCCAAGCCTATGCGCTGCAGCAACCCGGGACCGGCATCGGCATCGCCCGGTGCCTGCTGGGGCCGGCCCTGTCCGGCTCCGTCGGTTTGGGTTCCCCGCCCCCGGCCCGGCGGCACATTGCGTTCGCGGACCTCAATCGTTCGAATGGTAGCGGGAAGCCGGTCGGGTACCGTAACGGTCGTGTCCCGCAGGGTCACGGTGCCGGATAGCAGTGTCTCCGCCAGAAATTGACCCGTGAAGGTCAGATCGGCATCAAGCGTCGGCGTGGCAAAGGGTGTGGTGATCGGTTGCGCCCGGTTGGCAGTCAAGCGGATATCGACCGGCATCCCGGCCTCGACATCGAGATTAACCGATCCACTGCCGGTCAACTGACCGCCGCCCGGCGTACGGGCGGTGAGTGTGTCGATACGAATGACATCGCCAACAGCCGACGCCACCAATTCGATGCCGGAGAGATCGATGCCGGTCAGCGGATTCTCATACGCGCCGCCATCAACCCTGATCGCCCCGCTTATGTCCGGATCGGTCAACGCGCCGCCGAGAGCGATATCGATTACCGCACGGCCGGCAACCCGATCGCCGCCTCCCGCCAGAAGCGGGTTTAACAACGACAGGTCAACCGCGCCATCGACCGAGCCCTGTAACGCCGCGCCGGCCGGCGGGCCGGCCGTGGTCATCGGCAGCGAGACCTGCGCCGTCAGTGTGCCGCCGGGCAAGGTTGCATCGGCATTGGCCTGAACGCGCTGCCCGTCCCATCGGGCGGTCAAATCGGCCGACGCCGCACTGAGGCCGAAATCGCGCGCCGCCGCCGATTGAACGTTTCTCGCGGCCAGATCCAGTGTGGCGGTCGGCGCCTCGATCGTGCCGGCAGCGCTGAACGATCCCGATAGCCGCCCCGTGATTCCCTGTTCGCCGGCGAACCGGTCGATAATCGTTAAAGGGATGTCGGTCAGCGATCCTCGGAGATCGATACGGTCGCCCACCGTTCCGGCCACGGATAGTCGGCCGTCGCGAATGGTCAGCGTGGTTTGCCCGATGGTGACGGCGCCATCGCGCACGGTGATCGTCGACGGCGACGCCAATGTGACCGGTTCGCCCTGGTAAGTCGCCCGCAACCGCTGAAGAGCGACCTCCAAGGGGGCGTCCGCCGTCTGCGGCAGCGTGATCCCCGCCCCGGCGGCCAAAGTGACGTCCGGCCCGGCGGCATCTATCCCGACATCGAAGGTGCCCGGATCGCCGGACAGATCGATATCCAGCCGGCTCAACGCCTGCCCGGCGGCATCGACATCCCTGAGGGCGATCGTAAGATCGGCGGCCGGCGTTCCGGTCACGTCCATGATCGACCCGGACACCGTGCCTTGCCCAACCCGGTTGCCGTCGACCACCAAGCCCAGGAACCGGGCATCGATATCAGCATCCTGTCCACCGGCACTTTGCGAAAGACCGATATCCGCCGTCACGTCACCGAAAAGCGGCATTCCAGCCAAGTCTTGAAATCTTGACAAATCGGGCGCCGAGGCCGAGATCTGCCCCTCGGCGGTCAGGGTCGACAGGAAGAGATCAAGATCGCCGGTGATCTCGGCGGAAGCGGCGGCAATGTCGATATCGCCAAACGACAGCTTCCCGGCTGCGCCATCGTATCCGGCCATGGTTTCGATACTGACCGGCAGGCCATCCACCCTCGCCGTCGCCGCCAATCTTGCGGTCAGGGCCGAGAGATCGATTTCCGAGACGGTGACGGACAGCGCCTCGACGGCCCGGTCGGCGGCCTCGATACGCTCAGAGGCGAGGGAAAGTTCAATGGTCGGTGTCGAAACGGAACCGCCGATACCGGCCTCAAGGGTCACGCCGCCGGAAATCGCCGGGTTTAGCGCCGCCAACTGGGCCACCGACAGCGTTACCGTGCCGCCGACAGCGCCCCCGTCATAGCTTGCCGAGGCGCGCAGGGCTGTTTCGCTGCCGTCGATCGTCAACGACGGTATGGTCACCCGGCCCAAGTGATCAACCCCGATCTCAGCCGCCAACGCGACATCGGATCCGAGCAGACCGTCCGCCGGCCCGATTCCGGTTCGAAACGCCGTCAATTCGCCGGAAAGGTCGATCTCGGTTTCACCCTCGGCACGTGCGATGGTGGTTTGCAAGCCAAATGCCCCTTCGAGCCCCAAGCCCGCGGCCAAATCCCCGAGAGACGACAATTCATCGATCGAAAGTTCCGCCGAGGCATTCACGATGCTGCCGAAATCCTCGACGACGCCCGAGACCGCCAGGGCGCCGAACGGCGTCGTCAGGGTGATCCCGTCGAGCGCCATATCACCGGCACGGGTCACCACGCCGGCGGTCGACAGGGTCACCGGCCGCCCTTCGCCCGATGGATCGCCGGCGAGCATCTGATCCAACACCGGCATGCCAACGGCTAAATCGCGCGCGCCGGCGTCGAAATTGAATTCGAGCCGCATTCCGGGATCGGTCACCGGCCGATCAGGGATAAGCGTGCCCGATAAGAACAAATCGCCGACCCCGCGATAGCCGACCTCGCGATAGCCGATGGCCGGATCACTGAACCGTCCGGCCGTCAGTTCAGTCTGGAAATCGATCTGCGGAGTCATCAGCGGGCCGTTGGCCGTGCCGTCGACGGTCAACCGCTCCCAGGCCAGATTGGGCGGCAACAGGGCGGCGAACGGGGTTGAATCGCCGGTCTCAACGCCATAGGTCAGCGCCAAGTCCGATCCGTCCCGCGCCATACGGCCGCCCAAGGTCAAGCGCCCGGCACCGGCCTCGACGGCCAGTGTTTCCAGATCGATGGATTGGTCGCCGATGGTCGCGTCGGCGCTTAGCGTCACCCGGTCGCCGGCCAGGGGCGCAAAGGCCTCCGGCAGCAGCGCCAGCGGGACGGCCCAGCCATCCAAGGTCAGACGGATATCTCCGCTGCCGTCAGGGGAATCAGGGTCCGCGGACCGGTCGAGCGACACTTGGATGTCGGCGCCGAGATCGTCGCCGCCGTCCATCAGCAACTCGCCATTGAAAGACGAAAGGGTGCCGGTGCCATCGGCTCGCAAACTAAGCGCTTGGTCATTCGGCAAATCGAGCAATGTGCCCAGCATGCCGCCCGGCTCTTCGGTCAGACGAACATCGACCGAAAGGTCTTCGGTTTCCGGGACGAAAACGATATCGGCGATCAGGTCGGCGGCCACGCCGTCCAGACGCCGGATATCGGCGGCGATCACCAGCCCCCGCGCCGGATCGCCCAAGCGGGCCGACGCCTCGATGCCCAGTTCGCCAGCCTGTCCGGCAACCGGCTCGGCCAGAGACAGCCGGTCGACAACCAAACGCTCGAGTACGATATCGACCGGCAAATCGGGAAAGCCCATGCCGGCGGCGGGCTCGTCCGTCTCAGGCCTCGCCTCGCCGGCGGGCAGCCGGGAAACCGCGATCGTACCGGCCTCCAGCGCCACGATCCGCAGCGTGCGCGAGACCAAATCCTGCGGGCTCCAAGCCAAACGCGCCTCGTCGATCGTCAACCAGTCGCCCTGCCTGTCGGCAACGCTAAGGTCGCGCACTGTCATGTCGAAGGGGATATGGCCCTCGATCGCACCCAGGCGCACGCCGCCTTCTGCGCCCGCAAATCCGTTGACCAGATCGACGACCACACCACGTCCGTGGTCGGTGTTCACATAAAGATATAGGCCGCCAACGAACACCACCAGTAGAAGGGGGATCGCCAGCAGCACTCTGATGGCCGTTTTCACGCCGCTTTTGTCTCCGGCTCTAGAACGATTGGCCGATGCTTATATAGAACGCGAAATCGTCATCGCCAGCCCGTTTATTGACGGGCAGGGCAATATCCGCACGTATCGGTCCAAACCCGGTATAGTAACGAACTCCCAATCCGGCGCCGATCTGCAGATCACCGTCGAAATCCGGATAAGGACTGTCGAAAACCATACCCGCATCAACAAAGGGTACGACACCGATTGTGTCGGTAATACGGTATCGAAGCTCAGCGCTGCTTTCCAACAAGCTCAAACCGCCGGTTCGACGACCCTGCGCATCGCGCGGCCCGATCGACTGAAAACGATACCCCCGAACCGAGCCCCCGCCCCCGGCGAAAAACCGCAGATTGGCCGGTATTTCCAAGACGTCCCGATCGGTGGCGGTGAAGCCCAGCCCGACCCGTCCGGCGGCGATCATCGTGCCTTCGGATCCGAAATCTTCATAGATCGAGGCGTCGATCTCGCCAACGGCAAAGGTACCGGCATCGCCAAGCACGCTGGTATAGGGCGTCAGCGTCGCGGTGATCCGGAAGCCCTCGGTCGGATCGAGAAGGTCGTCGGAGGCATCGAAACGGGCCGCCAACGGCACGCCGATCAAGCCGAAATCTCGTTCGATCCCTTGCACATCGGTAATTCGCGACACTTCGACCGAGACGCCGGCGCTGACCGACAACCGCTCGGATATTTTGCGCTCCAATGCCGCCGACACCGAAAACGACCGCCGGTCGAACGCGTCGGGATTGTCCTGAACCGCCAACGCTTCGAGCAGCAGCGCCTGATCCCGGGTCAGAAAATCCGGTTTGCGGAACGTGGATTCCAGCCGATAGGTCGCCGACCCGATGTCGCGCTGCCCAATACGCGCCACCGCAGCACTGATACCGAATTGCTCGGCCCGCCCAAGCAGATTGCGATGGCGCCAAAACGCCTGGACGCCGAAGCCTTCCGTGGTCGAAAAATCCCCGCCGAACCCGATGACACGCCGGGGCCGTTCCTCGACGGTCACCGCGATCGGCAACCGCCCCTCATCATCCAGACGATCGGCAGGATCAATGCGGATCGACGAAAACACCCCCGGCGCGGACAGGCTCCGCCGCAATTCGTCGATGGTCTCCGGCGTATAGAGATCGCCCTCGCGGAACGGACGGCGCCCCTGGACGAAATCTTCTTCAACCCGTTCGAGCCCCGAAACCGTCATCGGACCGAGCCGGGCCCGGCCACCGGGATCGACCGTTAGCACGACTTCCATCTCGCGGGTTTCGAAATCGACCACGGCGTCTCGATCTACGACACGTGCCAGGGCATAGCCGCCGTCACGAAGCTGGGCTAAAACCGATTGCTCGTAACGAAGGACGGTCTGCGAGCGCGCGGGCACGCCGGTGACGGTCGGCGGTGACCCCGGCTCGAGATCGACCGGCAGCGGTCCGCCATCCGGCGTCACGATGTCGTAGATGGCCAAGGTGAATTGGGGTCCGGGGTCGACGGCAATCGTTACGGGCACGGTGGCGGTGGCGGACAGATCGGCGGCCCGGCTGGACAGACGGTCCCGCAGATCCTGCGCCTCGAGAGCGATACCATCGATCATGATATCGATATCGGGGTCATAATAGCCAAACGAGCTCAGCGCCGAGCGGATCCGGCCCAGATCGGCCTCAGCCCGCCGGATCAGACCGACAACCGAGGGCGGCGCCTCATCCGCCAGACTGATGAGGTTAATCGACTCACCGACGGCGGCGGCGGCTTGGTCGGACAGGCCCGGGCGCAAATCAAGCGACGCCCGATAGGGTACCGGGACAACCGAAAAATCCGGCAGCGCCGGCTGCTCGGCCGGATCCATCATCTCGATTTGCGGAGCGATCATCTGTGCGAAGCCAACGGGCGCCAGGACACCACCGGCAAAGGCGCCGAACACGCAGACACCAGCCACAACGATACGGCCCGCCCCGGTGGACCGATGCCGTGCCGACGGGGGCGGCGCCGACGCTGCCTCTGACAATTTGGCCTTCGTGCTCATGGGCATACAAACAACCCGATCGGTAAAAAGTTGCAATCTTTCCGACAGTAGACCGCATACGATCCTATAAGGGAACCGGCCATGTGGGCGGCCGACAATGCTTTTCGTCTATTGATTATCTGCACTGAACGGCGGAATTGCGGCGCGAGCCCCGCAAGGCATGCATGGCGGGCATCGCAGAACAAATGCGGTATCGGCCCGTTCTCCCTTGCTTGAATCCTGCGCCCTGTTATATTGCGCCGCAATACATTAACCGGCGTTGCCCGGCAGGGGCGACGTGCGCTTACGGCATCGCCAGCGCCAATGGCGGGCTCAAGGACAGTTTATGGCTTTCAGGAATATCGCGATCATCGCCCACGTCGACCATGGCAAGACTAGCCTGATCGATATGCTTTTGCGCCAGAGCGGCTCCTTTCGGGAGAACCAGCAGGTCGCCGAAAGAATCATGGACAGCAACGAATTGGAGCGCGAGCGCGGGATTACGATCCTCGCGAAGTGCACCAGTCTCGTCTGGAACGACACCCGGATCAACATCGTCGATACGCCGGGCCACGCCGATTTCGGCGGCGAGGTCGAGCGTATTTTGAATATGGTCGACGGTGTCGTCGTGCTGGTAGACGCCTCCGAAGGGCCGATGCCACAAACCAAGTTCGTTGTCGGCAAGGCGCTGAAGCTGGGGCTTCGGCCGATCGTCCTGATCAACAAGGTCGACAAGCCCGACCAGCGGGCCGAAGAGGTCCTGGACGAGGTATTCGACCTGTTCGCGGCATTGGACGCTGACGAAGGCCAGCTCGATTTCCCGTATCTGTTCTCTTCGGCCAAGGATGGCTGGGCGGCCGCATCGCCGGAAGGCCCGCGCGAGAATATGACGCCATTGCTGGAGATGGTCCTGAGCCACGTTCCGGCCCCGCTTGTCGATCCCGACATGAAATTCACGATGCTGGCGACGACGCTCGAAGCGAACCCCTATCTGGGCCGCCTTCTCACCGGCCGGATCACCAGCGGCGTTCTGCGGCCCAATATGACCCTCAAGGCCCTCAACCGCGAGGGGGACGTCGTCCAGCAAACCCGCGTTTCCAAGATTTTGGCCTTTCGCGGGATCGAGCGCCAGCCGATCGAGGAAGCCCTGGCCGGCGATATCGTCGCCATTGCCGGGTTCGACAAGGCGACCGTTTCCGACACATTGGCCGATCCCAGCATCGAGACGCCGATCCCCTCTGACCCCATCGATCCGCCGACCCTGTCGATGACCTTCGCCGTCAACGACTCGCCCCTGGCCGGAACCGAGGGGTCGAAGCTGACCAGCCGGAACATCCGCGATCGCCTCCTGCGCGAGGCCGAGGGCAACATCGCCCTGAAGATCACCGAAAGCGCCAACCGCGAGAGCTTCGAAGTTGCTGGACGGGGTGAACTTCAACTGGCCATTCTGATCGAAACCATGCGGCGTGAAGGCTTCGAACTGTCCATAAGCCGGCCGCGCGTGGTCTTCCAGGAGGACGAGAACGGCGCTCGTACGGAACCGCTGGAAGAAGTCTATATCGACGTCGACGAAGAATACGCCGGTGTCGTGGTTCAAAAACTGTCCGAGCGCAAGGGCGATCTGATCGAAATGCGGCCGTCCGGTGGCGGCAAACAGCGCCTTGTCCTGACCGTGCCGACGCGGGGCCTAATCGGCTATCTCGGTGAATTCCTGACCGACACTCGCGGCACTGGAATCATGAACCGCGTCTTCCACGCCTATGGCCCCTATCGCGGCGCTCTTCCCGGCCGTTATACCGGCGCATTGATCTCGAACGGCGACGGCGAAGCGGTATCCTATGCCCTTTGGAACCTGGAAGACCGCGGCCCGATGCTGATCCATCCGGGCGACAAGATCTATCGCGGCATGATCATCGGCGAACATACGCGTGGAACCGATCTCGAAGTCAACGCCCTCAAAGGCAAGCAGCTAACCAACATCCGAGCCGCCGGCAAGGACGACGCGATCAAATTGACGCCGCCCATCCAGATGACGCTGGAAAAAGCGCTGTCCTATGTTCAGGACGACGAACTCGTCGAAATCACGCCGAAATCGATCCGCCTGCGCAAGCGGCTCTTGGA
>LFIK01001166.1_pt1 | contig 20479 bp, 17 predicted proteins | sample 643401 | NCBI WGS metagenome assembly LFIK01 (sample SAMN03777447, study PRJNA286221) | soda lake metagenome | biome: soda lake; feature: Kulunda steppe; material: water; isolation source: sample T5-Br brine of Lake Tanatar-5 | place: Russia: Kulunda steppe | collected 2010-07
CTTTCTAAACAGCATAATCTGCACGGCGTAGTGCACCTCAATCGCAGAAGCAAATGTTCCAGATGAGCATTGCAGTCTCCCCAATCACGGCATACATCCTCACACAGTCCAACTGGTTCTTGGGAATCTAATATAAAGATCCTCGCACTTGCAATCGAAGCGAATGTACTGCAGAATCTACAGGTTGTTCTCTCTTCCCTGCCATCATCCCGTCCGTTGCTTCACCGGGGCATACAGAACAGAGCCATCATACTGGATGCCTATTTTACGCTCTGCTGGCGTGGCAAGATGTACCGACCGGATCATTATCCCTTGCTCCATCTGGGATCGCATTAGACTATCCACTTTGCACCCAACTCCGTTGTCTTCTGAGTCAATCCATCGACACAGCGGTGCACAGGATCGCAGTTGTCGAAGTGGTTCGACGTTTCTCCTTGACACTCGCGTCCTGACCCTGACTTTTACACCATTGTGTTGCATGGAACGGCACGCCAATTCCAATCCATTGGACAGGAAAATTCATGGGTGGACCCGACCCCAGTGCTGTCCACATCGACAAAGGGAGCCTCGTTCCCCTTTGGATGCGAGGGGATACGGACCCCCTTTTGGGAGAGGGACGAAGGTGCTCGTCCCTGGACGATGGAAGAGTGGACGAGGAAGGCGTCGACCACGACGAAGATGCGCGTCGCAACGTGTTGGAATCGAACCAACACGCGTGGTGTCGATGCCAGGAAGAAAAGGGAGGGTTGGAAGTGCCGTGCTGGTCCCGATGGGGGTGGACGCGGATTCGGAGAAGACAGGAAGAAAGGGGAAGGCAAGGCGAGCACGTCGAAGAAGGATACGTCCAGGGCACGTCTGCAGGACGTCATGGACAATCGAAGAGAGAGACCGGAAGAGACGCTCTGGCTGCCAGATAATCATGGATGGATGGAGCAGTGTCCATGTGGAGGAGGAGAGAATCGATCAGCAACCTACAGGCAATGCTGTGAACCGCTGCACAAGTTCCAAACGTGGGCTCCCAACCCATTGACATTAGCGCGTGCAAGATACTCTGCCTACGTAAAAGGATGCACCGATTTCCTGGTCAAAACGAACCATCCAATGAATCCTGATCTGAAGAGCGGCAAGTACGAAAAGGAAGTGAAGGCAATATGCGAGCAAGTCAAGTTCACGGGCTTTTTGCCTGTTGGGGTCGACAATGCTTCCGAAAAAGAGTCTTTTGTTACTTTCATTGCTACGTTTGAAAAATTTTCTGGGCCACCAACGGTTGCAATGGAAGAAAGAAGTAGGTACATTTTTGAAGACGGCCGGTGGTGGTACCGAGATGCAGTCGAAGTGAATATGAGGTGAATGCATCACAGCGGTGCAAAGTGGCAGCGGCGTATCATGGAATGCAATGCCAAAAAAATCCACAAGCCTCGAAATCAAGTGTCTGGCTTTGCCCATTGGGAAAAACTTTCGGTTTAAGAGCCATGCCAAACGCCAGACCTCGGTTTTATCTATCCTCCAGCATTTATGCCCAAAAATCACCAGTGGTATACGACTCCAGCTGCCATTCTTCCAGATACATGCAGTTAATTATGTTTTTGGGGAATAGTTGTCTTTGTGCTAGTTGCGTTTGCAAGCTTGCTTGGGTTGGAAAGTTTTCATTGACACTGGCTTACTGGAGAATTCCTTTGTCGTACCTCGACGCTGCATCCTCTTCAGGTAAGCAGCACAAGTGCTGGTCAAGGCACGCAAGAACTCCCCCATTGTGATTTGAGTACATTGCAGCCCCGTGAGAAGGAAAGAGATGAACAAGCTCGTCGACATGTAGCACCAGTATCTTGCGAACAAGAGCAAGGAGATCTCCACGAATCTTTGTCAATCTCTTCTGGCATGCATGGAAGCTGGCTTCGTGGAGTGCAGAATATTCTCATGGTTTCCGCTTTTTCAATCATTTGCTTCATTCGTTACTGGATTGTAAAACTATGTCATTGCATTGAAGGTCTGCCAAGCGGTTGTGGATATACGATCGCCATGGCAATCTGGAAGATGTACGGCAGCTACGTGGTGGAACGTGTTACCTCCTCTAACAGCCATATGAATCAGTCTGTCGCAACAGTTTGGATCGGCACGCTTTGCCAATTGCAACACGATACATTGCTAGACGCTGTCCTACCCAATGTGCCTTGCCCACGTCACGACACGCCTTCACCAAAAGCAGAGGCCTGCTCCTCATCCTCCGAATTCTTCCTTCTCTCCCTCCGATTGGACCTTGATTCTGTCATATTGCATCCGTTCTTGATGACAATCTTCCCTTCCAGGACGCATGGAACCGGAGCAATGTCCATCTCTTGGATCCAAGTCGCCTCTCCACCTTCCTCTCCCCCACCACACCCGTATCCGTTCACCCGGATATCGCCCACAACCGTCCCAGTCCACCCTTTCGCCAAGGAAGATCTCGATCGTCCCATCGCGATCTTTCCGTTTTTCTCCTGAGATCTCGATTCCGCCGCCAGATGGGCGGCTGGGAGGCCTTGGGTCGTGCTTTGCTTCCACTCTTCAGTTTCGATCGAAGCAGGCGAAGCAGGCGCGTGGCGGCGCGATGGCGCCGAGCTTGGCGGACAGAGGCGGCGTTCCGATGCGTGAACTGGAGCGTCAGTTCATGTGTGCCCTCCGGAAATTCCCCAAGGTGCGTGGAACGGCGGTGCGACGGCGCGAAAGGGATGGGAAGGACGGACGAAAGGGAAAGGAGGCACGACGTGGGTGGAGTTGGTGCACGAACGACGGAGTGGACGGACGGGAAAACACCTGGCTGGACGCGATGGATGAAAGGAAGAAAGAATTGCACACGTCGGAGATCGGATGGGAAGATCGGGAAGTCGTGGCCTAGACCCTCTCATCCTTTTTCGGCGAAACGTCCACCAAGCGAGAGCACGGTGGGAACGGAAAAAACCTGAAATTGGTGCTGACGTGGGTGAAAATGCGCGATCTACGATACCAGGGGATGCACGAGGCGCACCTCGAGGTAGAGATGCCGGAAGCCTCTGTCCACGAGAGGGCAGCGATGATCAACTCCCTTCTCAGGAAGAAGGAACTTGAGATCCTGAGGGAAGGACAGCAACTTGTCTATCGCAGCGTGGACAAAGAGGAAGCTGTGAAGTACAAGGGCCTGAATGCAGAAGAACTTCTCGTGTATCAGAGCATCAAGGATTCGTCCAACATCGGTATCTGGACAAGAGACCTCAGGCACAGGTGCAACCTGCAGCAACCACAGATCAAGAAGATCGTCAAGGTGCTGGAGTCCAGGAAGCTGATCAAGTCGGTCAAGTCTGTTTTGCAGAAGAACAGAGTAGTCTACATGTGCTATGAAGTAGAACCCTCGACAGAAATCACGGGCGGGGCTTGGTACACAGAGCAGGAACTTGATTCTGAATTTATTGGCGTGCTCCAGGAAGCGTGCTACAAATTCATTGCTAATAAGGAGAGGCTGGGGCTGGTTACATTGGAAATGATTCATGCATTCATCAAGAGTGCTGAAATAGCAAGAGTTGTCCTCACACTAGAGGAGGTACGCACCTTGGTGGAAACACTCATATACGATGGGCGGGTGGAGATGAACCTGGTGGGGTCCACCAAGGACAGCCCATGCTACCGGGTGGCTCGGTTGAAGACCCCAGAGTCTCCCTGTCATGTTGATATTCGTGCCGGTCCCCGTCAGCCTGGGGACAAGGTTGAACCCATTGAGGAATGCAAGTTCCCCTCCGCCACGGAGGAGGACATGAAGTTGATTAAACGCCGTAGGAGCCTGGAGAATCAGGTTCGATATTCTCCATATTTCATGGAGGATTCTGGCAGGCTTTCCCTAGAGGAATCGTTGGATCGTTTTACAGGACGGCATTGCTCTCCGAAGCGCCAGAGGGCATCTATATCTGCGGTGCTCACATGTTCGGAAGAGTACATGCCGGCGGAGTTGCTCGGTAGCATGCTTCCTCCTCGTGGTGGGACGGCCGAACCATCGCCTTGGTTGCGTGCAATCGACGAGGACACTTCTCTTCGCCGTTTGGAGCAGCTCGCAGCACAGGAAGCAGAGAAAGGCGTTCACGAGGACGAGGAGGACGCTGCAGAGGAGGATCGTGCGGGTCAAGCGAAGTACATACAAATAAGGGCGGGCGAGGAGAACTTGGGAGGTTTGCAGGATCCTCTCGTTCCTGAGGAATGGCACGATGGGATGGAGGAGGAGGATTTTGGTGCGGACGACTACCTCTTTGGGGAGCAGTTTGACGACGACGACGGTGTGATGGACTTGGACGACGGGGATGACGAGGGAGCGTACTACTGAACCTGTTTTGTGTTGTTAGGTGCTACCTTTCAGGACCACGCACGTCCACCCCTTTCGTTCGGATGCAATAAACACGATTGTTTCACACCCTCTCCATTTCACATCGTTCCAGGCAGGTGGTGGATCCCACCCTCCTTCCCCTCGCCTTCTCTCCTGGTCCCTCGGTTGTGACCTCCTCTCCCTTCCCAACCCATCCATGCGCACCTGCCCACGTCCCATTCGAACGGTCGCCAACGCCATCCACCGCGACCACGTGCCACACGCGCCATGGGAGGCGTTGCATCGCGCCTGCGAGGTGCTGCGTGGACGTCCGATCCCTACTACGCAAGCTACGAACGCGCCTTGGAACGGATCGAAGGAGAATCCAACGCCTTGGAGGTGCGCACGAACACGACACGATGGAAATCACAACCCACAACGGACCAGCTGACGCGCTTGCGAACCACGTGGCGTCGACGAAAAACGCCTGATGCGCCTCCAATTTCGATTGTTGGTACGTGCAGGAACGCATGGAACGACGAAAGCAGTTCCGAAAGCGATGGAAGCGAGCTTGCTTCGGATACGCGCTCCTGCTCCTGGTGCCGTGTGCAGGTTGGGCGATGCCGGTGTTGCAGGCGGAACTTGGCGAATACACGCTGCAAGAGATGGCCGTCCGCTTGCTCCCCTTCGCCATGGTGCCGCTGTTCGCGTGGATGATGCACGCCATCGCCACGGCGCTGGTGGATTGGCGGGAACGTCGAGACAAAAGAAGCCTGCAGGCCCTTCGGAAGAAGCAAGCGGCCATGGTGGCGGAGCTGAAGGATCGCACAGCGTACGAGAAGACGCAACAGCTGCTGATGCGGTACGATCCGGAGACGCGCAAGGCCTACACTCAAGCGCAATTCCGACGCGACGGCACGCGGACGTCCACCTCCACGCCTGGTCCACGTCCACAAGCTCCTTCCCAAGTCCATCCGTCGCGGATGCTATCTCCAACTGGCGCAGCACTGATGGAGAAACTGACGTCGGCATTGGTGGGGGACACCAAAGCGCCGGCGTTGGAAGCGCAGAACGCCATGTTGTTGGCACGCGTGGAAGCCATGGAACAATACATCAGATCGAAAGCAGGACCCCATGAACCTTTGCCTTCTTGGTTGGGAGATCCACAGGTGGCGGAGAGCGTCGAAGCCGTCCAAGCAGTGCAGGAGGAATCCGTCGGCCACGGATTGGACGCCGTTTCCTCACCATCCAATCCGTCTCCTGTTGAACCAGCGCCCACGTCCCCTGATGAACCCAAGAAGGAAAGGTGACACGACCTCGTGGAAGATGGCAAATGGATTGAAAGAAGGGCAGAGCACATGGCACATGCTAGAACAGCCGAGATGCGGATCGACGGAAGTGGAAGCAGGAGGCACCAGACGACGCATCGAAGAAGCGTGTGGTATTTGGAAGCAGGAGGAATGGGAGGAAGCGCGGAAGAAGCGAATGGAAGGCAAAGGTGGGAAGAATAAGGCAAAGCAACGTGGAAGCGGATGGTAGAAAGTGGTGATGCAGCTGGTAGCATGTGGAGACACGAGCCATGGATCGTGTTACCAACCTTTCGCTGTCTTCTTGCGGTGGTCCATGCAACGAAAAAGAGGCGTCGAAACGACGCTCGAAGCGACGAGGATTCCCTCACCTGTCCGCACCGATCCTCTGCGACACACGGAAACACCATCCTCCGATCCCCGTCGAGGACTCTCTCTCGTATCCCCTCGTTCCTCGTCGCTCGTGGTCGAAACGCGTGGCGAACGAGAGGAGGGGAACGAGCGGGCATGGCGACGTGCGCCAGAGCACGTGAAGGCGCACCACGACTCCTTCGCGGCTGCTTGCGAGCGCGACATGACCGTGGCGGTGGTGTGCGTGGGTCCAGAAGCGGGACGTGCGGCCGTGGAAGCCTTGGCGCACGTGGAAAAGGTGGGACATGGCGCCATCGGTGGATTCGCCCACTTGGCCGCCGTGGTGCAGGACGACGACGGCGATGGCGATGGGAGGAGAAACAAGGGACGTGTGGTGCGCCTGGAAACGCAGAGACATGGGAGCGTGTCGTTGCTGGGATCTGCTACTCCGAAAGACGTGCAAGACGTCCTGCAAGCACACGTGGCGGCCTTGATTTCTTCTGGACCCGACCGTCCCACGCCGCTTTCGCAGTTCGTGGCAGCGGACGAGAGCGGTTGCGTGGCCACAGGACATCGAATGCCGCAAGCACTAGGTGCACGTGGAAAGAGCCTCGTGGAAGACGCACTGGAACGCATGAAAAGCGGTGCGACCAGCGAAGAAGCCGTCCAACGAGTCATGGCGGAGAATCCGCACGCAGACGCTGGGCTGGTGGGTGCAGATGAGATGGGGAACGTCTTTGGAGAGAATTCCAAGAGAGTGATGCGTCGACCAGACGTGGGACATGCACGAAGGAAGCAAGGGAACGTGACCGTGGAAGTGCTGGCCAATTCCATCGGACCAGAAGGACAAGCCATCGCGGACCTCGCGGCTGCCACGGCAATGAATGTCATGTCCCCGAACAAACCCAATAGCAGCCTGTGGTTGGTGATGGGTACCCCCGTAGAGTTCGATGTGGAGGATACGATCGTTGTGGAAGAGGTTGATGGACTGGCATACATCAGCTGTGTGAAAAGCACCGATCCACTCACCCAATATGGAGACCGAGAGGAAGTAGCGCTCATTGGACCACAGACAGAGGTAGTGTGGGCCGATGGGACATCTATGGGACAGTGCCACTCGGAACCATTCATGGTGATCGACAAAGGAAGAGTTGTTTCTTGCGACGGGCAAGAGTTCTACGAAGTCCGCTACAGGGGGTCCCAACCTTGTAGGCCAGCCGATCCAGACCAAATTTTCGCTTTGACGCATGGCCATCCAGCATCGAAGCAGATCTGGCGCTCGCCCTCAGCATCGGACTTTTGCTTTCCTCAAGTCAATGAGCAAGAGATGGGGCCTTCTAACATGGACAAAGCCGTGGAAGCACTCCATGGCTGACCCGCAGCATCAACTGTCAGAATGGCGGTTCCAGGTTGCTGCGCTTGTACATATTGTTCACAGCTTTTTCTATACGTTGATAGAAGACATATTTTTCAATTCAAACTAAATTTTAGAAACCAATTGTCCCTCCCATTTGTCCCCCTAATTTCGCCAGATTTACCCAATGGAAAAATGCAAGAAAAAGCGATCCCCGGGAACGCCTATCAAGCCCCTACCTTCTGCTCATGCACGCCCTGCACTCTTCCTGAAGGTTCCGAGTGCTTGTGAGGGTCAGACCAGGGTGCCCAGCGGGTAATCAGTGTGGCAGGCGATGCATCTCCTTTGTACGGGAAGAGCTCCTCAAAAATGCTTCGGTAGAAATACTGTTCTTTCGTGGAAGGCGGATCATGTGGAAATTTCACCTTCGCCATTGCCATCTGTTCGTCACTAATCGTGGCTTCGCAGTGTGCCTTCAAGCCATCGATCCATCCAAAGCCAACCCCATCGCCAAACTGTTCCTTCTGGCGCCACAGGACTGATTCAGGAAGATATCCCTCAAATGCTTTGCGAAGAATGTGCTTTTCAATGGTCTGCCCATGCACTGGTAGCTTGTCTTCTGGTCTCATGCTGAAGATTGCATCAAGCAGGTCCAGGTCAAGGAAGGGCACTCGACCCTCCAACGAGTGCATCATGGTTAATCTGTCAACAAACTGAACTTGAGCACCGTGAAGGCCTTTGACTTTGCGGACAGTTTCTCTGTGTAACTCTTCTACCGAAGGGCTGTCGTAAAAGTAGAGGTAGCCAGCAAAGACTTCGTCCGACCCCTCCCCACTCAAGGAGACTTTCACATGTTTGGAGGTGAGTTCCGTGAGCATGGACATGGGGACACCGGAACGAATGGTGCCTGGATCGTAGGTCTCCAAGTAGTAAATGACATCTCTGACTTTCTGTACACCTTCTTCTATGGTGAAGATCCGTTCATGGTGTCTAGTTCCTAGAAATTCCGCAACTTCTCGTGCCGCAGCAAGGTCCGGCGAGTTCTCCAGACCCACACTAAATGAATGCAGGACCTCCTGTGTGTTGTACTTCTTGGCCACGGCAGCAACTAGCGAGGAGTCCAGGCCTCCAGAGAGAAATACACCAACAGGAACATCTGCCATGAGCCTTTTCTTCACTGCCCTTTCAAACACCATCCGTACTTTCTCCAGATCTGCAGGAGCGCTTGGCACGGCCATGTCACCCAATTCAGAGTCTTGCCACCAGCTAGGTTCATAGTACCTTTTGAACTCTCCTGTGGTGGAGTCCCAATAGTTCCCGTTGGGGAATTCCTTGATCTCGACGATATCTTTGGGCAAGGCCTTGACTTCACTGCTGAAGTACAGTTCTCCATTTTCGCCTTTGGCTGTCACCAACGTCTTGATCCCGATTGGGTCTCTCGCTACCACGACTCTCTGCTTGGCAAAATCCACCAGGATGAAGGCGAACATGCCGTCCAACTTGGCTAGGAAGTCCATGCCTTCTTGCTTGTACAGGGCGAGGATCACTTCGCTGTCGGAGTTGGTGCAGAATCGGTAGGGTTGCTGCAATCCCTGCCGCAGCTCTTTGTGGTTGTAGATTTCTCCGTTGCAGATGAGCACGCAGTCTTCCTGCGGTGTGTACAAGGGCTGGTGCCCTCCTTCCACGTCGACAATGGAGAGCCTGGTGTGTCCAACCATCCCACGTCCTGCCAGCCGTGTGTCCTTTCCGTCGCCATCTGCACGTAATTCGAGCACGTGGAACCCATGATCGTCGGGTCCTCGATGGTGCAGCTTTTCCACCATCCTCTTGGCCATGTCCTCCAGCTCCTCCTGGCTCATCTGGGTTCCGAAGAGGCCGAAGATTCCGCACATGGCGCCGCCACCGCTTCCACCAGCGCTTCTGGTGCGTCGCACACGATCTGACGTGTCGGAACGACACGTGACCCAACGGGACCGACACGTGAGGATCTCGTCGGATCATGTCTCTCTCCAAGACCTCTGGATCTGGATCATCGACGATCACGAGGGAAGGGCCAACCGCTCGCCCCGAAAAGGTCCAAACCGTAGCGTACTCGTATGGAGGAAGAGGGATGGAAAGGAACCATGTGTGTGTGAATGTTGTGTGTGTGTTGTAAGATTCATGTGGGATCTTGTGCCGTGGGAGAACGAGGGGAACCGTCCACGGGAAGAGGATCCGTGACTGCAGAGGGGGCGTGCCCCAATGCACGCAGCACAAACATGGCGCAGTCGGCATTGTACCAGTAGGCAAAGTGGGCGCTGATGGCGGAGAAGTAGGAGTTGTCCAGCAAGTTGTCCTGAAGGATGAAATCCAAACGGCCCTCGCTGTCAAAGGTGGGGGAATGCCCCCCATCCAACAAAAGCTGCCAAGCCTTTGCACCTGCACTCCCAGGAGGAAATAGAGGTTCCAACGCTTCCACTGCTGACATGGCTTCCATCTCTTCCAGAAGACCCTTCTTGCTTGCTTTCCAAGTCACAGCCTCTGTGGTCTTCTTTGCAACATATGCTGCCATGGAGCGACTCCTGAACGAAAAGTCCTCAGTCATCGCAGCTGCTGCAATGTGGATCCGACGACCTCCGCGATGATCAGGAATCATCACTGGCTTCTGTTGTCCCAGCAATCGTAAGAACAAGAGCGGCTCCAATCGAAATGCCACAGGATCGTAAGGATGGTACAAATTATACACTCTCCTACACACTGGTAGCTCGTACTCAGACAGGGGGAATTCACCCTCTGCCTGCGAATCTTGGATGCCTCGTAGGATGAAAAAACAGGCCAGCGGGGATCCTAGTAAGAACAAGCAGTCCACTGAGAATTCCAGCTTTCCATAGTGTAGACCCAGCAAGTGGTTGAGCTTTGTAGCATGCTTGGGTTCACGTAAACTAAGTATTCGAAGTTGCTTCTGTAGAATAGATATTTGATCTTGCAATTTCTCAATCTCTGTCACTGAACCAGCATTTGATCCCACTTGCCCATATCCCACTTGATCTACGAGACCTTTGAGCACCTCCTCTTCTTCGGCAGAAATGTTCTTGTTTTGGTGGCACAGAAGATCGTAACAAAGCACACTTCCCAAAGAATGGGCCAGTATGGAAACTTTGCCTCCACGTCCCAAGAAGCCTGGATTCCGCCGTAAAAACTTTGCATACTGACCGTTGAGACCCTCGACCAGCGCTGACACAATACGCTGTGAATAGCCGGGATTCAAGTAGTACATCAGATCCATGGTGAGCTCGGTCAACAAATGCCTCAATGAACGAATTCCTGTGGGCATTGTTCTCTGGATGAGAGTGTCCCCATTGAAGTCCAAATGCTTCCTCCATTGCACGGGTACTATTTCTACTCTACCTTCAGCAATGTTCTCATTGGGAGGTGGCTGACCTTCTTTCTTCTTCTGCATTGATCTTTCCCTGGCAAACACAAGTTCATTTGCAGTTCGTCGAAATTTAGCAGCATCAGCAGCAACGTCTGCCTGCTCAAGGGCCTGACCAATTCCATGCACAACAAACAGCAAGTGCGTTATTGGGGTTTGTGCACACCATTCCTCGTCTTGCTCCATCTTGATGTCTGTCTCATACTCTGCTTTAGTCGGCGTTAAGTACCCTCTACGTAAACGTTGTCCACCAGGAGGTCGCAGAGGCTTGTCTCCGGAATTTTTACCGCGGAAAAAGGGGATAGCATTGAGTAAGCGCACACTAAAGTCATCCGTGCAAAGCCAGAATTCGTTTGGACCAAATACTATGGCATGCAGCCCTCCATCGGCTTCCCCTATCCCTTGTAAGTTCAGCCTTGCTGCTACAATGCCACTTCCCGCTTGTTCATGGACCATGCCGCGGCTAGGATGCCAAATTTGCCCACGATAGGCACCCTCGAGTTGCTCTGCTAAGGTTTCACCGAGCGGGTACCATTCCCCTTCTTTCTTCTCAACAAACCACGTGCCTCTGACCGTGCGGTGTGCTGCACCAGGTGCATAGGTAGGCTTCATGATTCTGGACTGGAGATCCACCTCGTACACCCCGCCCCGAACAGGCACTGGCGGTGGCCCTGGGCAGTCTGTTGTTTTCCAAGACATGCCTTTCAGCAGTGGAGGAGGCGAGTTGCCTTCCAAGTGGGCTCGGGAGCGATCATGCACTGCCAATGCATTCCACCATGCCGTTTGCAATTGTTCTTCCCTTGCCCGATAGGCTGCCTCAAGCGTGCTGCTGTCGCTGATGCAGAAACGCTGCAAGCGATTGGGTTGCGAGATTTCAGGCACAGATGCTCTCCCATTGTCATCGTAAATTTCTCCGGTGAGCTCTGTCTTCTCCCAGTACCATCGAACTCGATGTGCTGGTAGCGGAGAGGGATCCCACTCCATTTCCTTGTTGTCATCGAAGCTGGTTGACGTAGTATCTTGCTTTATCCTCGAACTGTCCGCATCCTCCATGCTCGCCAGCACGCTCAGAGCGAAGAAAGCCTCGTATTGGGTATGTTGCTACGAAGCGTGTCGAAAGATGCGAGGGGACCTCGAAGCGACGTCTGGTCCAAACACACCAATCTCCCAACTCTTCCAGCGTTTCTCTTTGCACACGTGTCGACAATATCGTATCGTACGCACTGTTCCCACCAGAAGGCCTGCACTACTACCTCTACAAGCAGATGCTTCGCCACGGCTTTGCACGTAGTCCGTCCTTCTACCTCCTCCCACGACCAGAACTTGACCTTTGACCGTCGCTGGCAACCTTTTCTTCCCGTGCTTTGCTTCCCAGGTGCTCGTGGACGCCTCTTCCTGTCCTTCGACCGCTTCGAAACCGCCTTGGGACGCGAAGAAGGAGCAAAGCACGACGTGCTTTCGTGCAACGATCACGTGCGAAATGCCTCGCCGAGCACGTTCGAGATCCTTCTTGAATTAAGCGAGAAGTTAACCTCGTCGGTGCGGTTGTGAACTTCGAAGTTAACTTCCAGGTGGGACGACCCTGGTGCTTGGACCCTGGGACGTGTCCAGGGACGTCTCGTGACGAAACCAAGGTGGACACGACGACGAACCACGAGATGCGGACCACGAAGGCGAGGGAAGGTGAAGAGGCAAGCTGTCGTGCAAGCCAAGGGCATGGCGTGGGCTGCACGTGGAACCCCGACGATAAGACGCAGGGGACGCACTGGAAGGCATGTCCACCCTATCACCAGGTTCTCCCATGCCAGAAGCATCGCTCGGCTTTCGCAACTCAACCTCAGGAAGAGACCTGGACCGTGAATCCAGGTCTGTTTCGGGGAACACCTGTGCCACTCTGCTGCCACCAGTGATCAGGATGTACACACTCCCCACTGCGATCGCGATACCTCCGCAAAATGCGGCAGCCTGTGCCTTCGAGAAATCCTGGAACTCGTGGAAGTAAATGCCTCCACTCACGATTGCAAAAAGCGTCCAGCATATCTGCATGAGAGGGACAATCACCAGTACGTCAAACATCTGCAAACCTTTGTTCAGCTGCACAACCCAAAAGGTTGCGGTGCAAAGGAACATGAATAAACAAAGCCACGTGAACCACGAGCCAGCCTGGCTCTCTCCTGAGATGGTTTTCCTCAAGAGAGTAGATAAGCATTTACTGAAAAGGACGCTCTGAGAACCAATGATTGCAGACAGCATTGCATAACTGAATGGAAGTACTCGGCGGAAGAATGTGTTGTGGCCTGACTTGGCATTCTGCTGCAGAGTTTCTCTTCCCCAGTAATAAACTCCGCAGGCCAATAAGAACGTCACACCTGATATTCCGAGGAATGCGATGTACCCTGGATTTTCGTACAGACCTATCAGTTCGGACGCATCCAGTTCATTTGAGGTTCTGTTGCCAAATATGACAAGCAGCACCAATCCAACTATCACCCCGGCGGTTCCAGTCAAAACGTGCAGTGTCAAGACTTCCTTCAGAATGATTTTTGCAAAGGCAGCATGGAAAACGAATTCCACGGTACCAAAAGAAGCAAGGAGGGACTGCGCAGCAAATGCAAAGGATGCAAAATTGGAAATGTTTCCTGAAGCAAAAAGGAATGCTCCAATCTTCCAATCCCTGATGGATCGAGCTTTGGTCATTGTCCCCTCTCTCGATGAAATTGCACAGGCTTTCAAGTGCCCTAACTTCATTAGACTGGTGCCTAACGTGGCCATGAGGCACCCTACCTGTGTGATTGAAAGATTGTGGCAAGGACTTGTATGGTCAGTCAGGTTCCATTCGTGGTCAACTTGGTCTTCTGTCGTACGCTACCCCTCTTACCAGCTTAAGAAGGACTCCGATAATCCATTCCATACGAAATAAACCTTGCAATGCGTTTCAGCTGAAAATGCAGACACGATTTGGAGGCACGAGCTTCTCCACAGCAATTGCCGTGTGAAAGCTGCAGTTCCTTACGTATTTAGGTTCGGGAAACAGCCGGCGTACGCAGACAAGAAGTGATAACCTCGCTACGAGGCCACAAGAGGTTCAGGGCGCACCGTTCTCCTCTATCTCTGAGACACCATGTTCCGTGTCGATTTCTCTCCGTGTCAAAACCTTCTCTCGTATCTGTCGACGTCGTCGTCGTGCTGTTGTGTCACGGGTGGGGCCGACGATTCGTGGGTCCAGGACCGACACTGTGTTTCCTCTGGGGCGATCCTCCTAGGGTCCGTCTTAGGGTCAGTAGGGTCGTCGGACAGATTACTGGGGTCGGACCATGTATCGTCCAGGTTGGACGCTGTTCTCTCTCGAGAATCAATGAGAAATGCATTGGATGCTACGTCTCAGTGGCGGTTGGTGTGGCGGAAGATGCCAATCGGAACGGGTGGATGATTGAGTGTTTCAGAAACGCAATGGTGGAATGGCCGAGGCAGGAACTACGTGTGGGAAGCAGAGCCAAAGCATAGAGCGATGGATAGCGCTGGAAGACCCGAAAATTGGATGGGAGAGGGAAGTCTCCATGCTCCATTTGCTAAGCAGACAGATCTCCGATGTCCAATGGGCCACGTCTGGACCAGTGCCATGCTCAACATTGAAACTGTGTCCCTTTCACCAGAAGTTCTCTCTCCACCGCTCCATGGGCATTCAGGATAATGACATCTTCCAAACCTTCTTGCATCCAGACGCACGTCTTGGTTTCCACCCTTTGTTTTCCAGAGATTGCTCATCATCAGGTTGTACCATGATTCAGGCCGTTTCTTCAACTCATGCGTCTGCACCAGATTCTGCATGGATGTTCACCAACTCACCGGTCGGACATTGACCGAATGGCCACGTGTGTCGTCATACGTTCGGTCGCGACGACGAAGAGTTTACCAGAGGCCACGACGTAGTCCGCCACAGAAATCTTCGATGCGAGACGGACAGGTGCAGCTGGAATCGTGTCAAAGCAACAGGGGTTATCGCAGCAAGAAGAAGTCGAGGAGAAGTTGCGGACGTCGAACGAAATCGTCGTCCGACGCCGGACCTCGCAAGCGCATTGAAGCTGTTTGGTTGGGCGGCTGGATGAGCCGACGGAAGGCATCCTCATGTTCGACGAGAAAGACTTCGTGAATCCGTACCACGTACTGGGATTGGAACCTGGTGCTTCGTTGCCAGCAATCAAGAAAGCCTTCCGCCAGAAAGCGAGGGAAATCCATCCAGACACGGTCAGTTCTCCAGATGACAAGGCGAAGGCAGATGAAAAGTTCAAGGAGCTCCTCCAGGCGTACCAGTCCTTGCAAGACGATGTGCAGAAGAAGTTTTGGGATGAAGGCGGGATCGGCAAAGCACGCATGGCAGATGGGCCGGCCATGCAAGCAAGGTGGGCAGCGGCTCGGAGGATGAGAGAGAACCTGCGGGCGAAAGACACCACTGCATCTGCGGAGCCATCAGGTCCTTCCAACGTGGACGAGGGCGAGCTGGACGAGATTCTGCATCGATTCCGTGGCCAAAAGAATGCAAGCACCCAAGAGGCAGCCCAATCTGCTCACAAGCCCCTCCCAAGGACCCCAAGGTGGAGGATCGCAACCATGATCGGATCGGTCAGCATTGCAGCTGCGTATTATTTTTGGCATTCCACTGCAATGGATGCACGTGCAGGTGCACGTTCCGTCCACACAGAGGGGTCCGAGCCTCCACCCAGATGAAAGGAGCTCCGATTGGTGTGCATGCAGACACGTCAGGCTACGGTGTTGCGATTTGGGTCTACAATGCGGTTCTCCCAAGGTTGCAGCTCCGCCACAAGCTTGCTGTGAGCCTTCCTGATTCCTGTGGTTGGAATTGATTCGAAGGGTCGAAGACGCTTCGCTGACGATCCATGGACCGCAAAATATCCCCGTACGGCCTTCGCGTGGTGGCTGGGAGCATGCCCGCAGAGGACGGCCGCTGTCCGCCTGTCCATTCCTGCACGGGAAAAGGTGCGAGGGGCCGGACGAACCTGTCGCATCGGACCGTATGCGCAGAGGCTGTGGCTGAATCGGCCGCATCCTCTGCGACAACTGCTTTCAAATTTCTTTTTCGAAATATCATAACATGCAGAGGATTGGTCTCAAACGCTCTCATCCTCCACGCCAACTGCATTTTTTGTGGTTCGAGGCCGCGGTCGGGTCGGTGGAGCAACCTGTCTGAGATCCCCCTCCTCCTGTGATATACACCTTCTCGTCGGTGGCGTATTTGAGCCTCGCGAATTCCCTCGGTCCAACCGTCCGAGGAGAACCCGGGAGATTCATCTCTCCGCCACCGAGGGACGGAGGAGCCGTTCCCTCGTCCCGACGAGGATCTCCCGCTGGACCTCTCTCCTTTCCCGGGGGCTAGGACCCCTTCCTCGTCGCATCTAGGTCGGCTGGCCCGCTCTCTTCCTTTCTCTTTCCGACTGTTCCTTTTCGCATGGGGTTTCGAACCCGCTGGATTCTCCTTGTAGAAGGGAGATCGCGTCCTTTCGAAAGGGACGTTTCAGGCTCGTGGTGGACGTTCCATGGCGGACTGCGTCGGTCGATCCGCGCACATCGGCGACGTGATGGGACGCATCGAAGGCGTGGATGGCGCCTTTGGCGAGGTCATGGAGGCCAAGAGGTTCGTGGAAGAGCTCACGAAGACGTCCCACGGACGAGAAATGAACGGATGGAGAGCAAACGGCGGTGGGAGCGACCTCTTCGCTCCACCGGCCAGAGACGTCGGCATGAAAGTGAACGTGGAAGAAGTGCCGGTGCCGCTCTTCGCGGTGGACGAGAATCTCAGAACGGTGGCTTGGAACGAAAGGATGGAACTGCTCAGCGGATACTTCGCCGAAGAAGTGATGGGAAAAGATCCGTCTTCGGCCCTCCGCTGCTCCTCCGGTGCGTCGGTACACGAACTGTTCCATGTCGCCTTGAAACGAGGTGCAGCGGACGCACAAGATGCCGTGCTGGTGTCGAAGGACGGTTCGTCCGTGCTGGTCCAATGCGCCGCGTCACGCATCGCAGGCAGAGGACCTGCAGTCCTCATGTCGGTGACGGAACTCTCACCAGGCTGTCAGCCACCGACAATCGAAGATAGAAACGGTGAGACAGTGACGACTAGCGCAAGGGAGATGGATGCGATACAGGAGGAAAGCGTGCGAGTGACAGGAGCGGAAGGATGTAGGGAAGTTGCATTCCAAGTGCTGGTTTGCGACAGCAACGAGACCAATAGGAAAATAATGAAAGTGATGTTGGAAAGGATGGGATACAACGTAAACACTGCCAACCAAGGGAAGGACGCCATCAGCATCTTTCGAATGATGTGCACTGCCCTGTCTTCGAATCAATCCTGCTTGGATGCCATATTGATTGATTTGGAGCTAGAACATTCTTTGGATGGATCCAGGCACGACGAAGCTGTCGACACGGAACCTTGCTGCGACCAGTGCTCCGCTTTCAAGTGGTACGAGACTGTTTCTGCGATCCGGAAGATCGAACGGGAGGCAGGGATGGGCCCTACTCCGATTCTGGCGGTGACTTCGGTGGAGAAGGACGATTTGGCAACGATGGGGGAAGACATGGAGACTGGTTTGAAATGCGGCATCAACACCTTCATCCGCAAGCCCGTGACCAGCTTGAGTTTGAAGCAAGCCCTCAGCGAATTCTCCAGTGGCCCTGCCACTTGACATTCCATCTTGCGTGCGTTGTAACGTTTGGAGCCTGCGTTCGCTTCCCATCCAACACCTGCAATGCCTTGGGTGTCATGTCCAACGCATTCTTCGATTCCCTTCCATCCTTCGACGCGTGCGCGCCACAGCTTCGATGGAGTGAACGTCGCCGCGCCTGTCCGCTTGCCGCCATGGATCGACGTCGCGTGGAGACGCTCGTGCAGGAGGAATGCCGCGGCGTGCGTCGAGAACCTGGCGCGAAGCAGGGACCGCGTTTGTGCGGTGCGTTCCGAGTGAGCACGGCCGTGCAACGTTGCACGTCGCGGTCAGGAGAGGTCGGCGATCCATCGATGGACGCCATGGCCATGCATTTGGCGCTGCCGCACCACTTTCGATGTCGGATGAACAGCCGACTGGCCGATCAGTACACCGAAGCAGTGTGGGACGCACTTCCGCATCCCAGGAAGTTCTTCTTGAAATGGCGAGGATTTGCAGCTTGCGACGATCGAAACGCACTCCCTGAATATCGGCAGCTGTACTTGCGTGCAGCACTCGAATACGCGGAACGGGCTACCAGCTGCGCACCAAACGCACTGGAATGTGCGTCCCTCAAAGTGCACGTGCTGGTGCAGTTGGCCAAGAACAAAGGAAAAGGAGGGAGGAAAACGTATTGCAAACAAGCCATGGAAGAGTGCCAAAGAGTCCTCAATCTCCCCAGCTGGACCAACGCAGAGCTGGAATGGAGAGTGTTGTACGAAGAAAAAGGGGAGATGGGCGAAAGATCGACCCAGGAAGTGCAAAATTACTTCCAGAAACTGTACGAGTTTGCGCAGGCCTTGGATGCGGACAACCGATCCTACCTCATGCTGCAAGCGATTGGCCTCGACGATTGCATCGGAGCGCCGCTTGTGCAGGAAAGAGACTTGAACGAAGCAAGTAGAGAAATCAACAAAATAATGGGACAAAACATCTGGATGTGGCAGAAGCTTTCGGATCCGGCAAGTCATTGCCTTGCTTGCGGATGCGATTTGAATGGGAACAACTCCAATACTTCGTCATCGAACCTGTGCTGTGGGTGCAAGGAAGCTGGAAATCAAACCTGAACAATCAACGTGGAGGATCGAAAAGCCTGCAAAAGGCCATTTCTCCTTCTGAATCTGAAGTTTCATTTCTGTGCGAGGCGTTGGACGTGCGATTGCTGTGCAATTGTCGGCGCTTGCGTGCTGGGGACAGCTTGGATGAAATCCCGAGTTCGTTTCCTAAACATGTGCCAAAAGCCTGCCAACCTCACCAACATTCGCAGGAATGGGAAGACCAGGACCACCCGAAATACGTACAACGGAGCGAGCACAAGCTTCAACACAGCTGTCCTCTTCACGCCTCTTCTCTTCACCACTGCTGTGTATGGTCCTTCAAGAGCTATCATTTCCTTGCACTGGCTACAGTGGCACAGTCCACCCCAAAGTGCGTGCAGACGCTTTTGACCGATGTGACCAACTAGTGCTTCATGAGCACTTTCATCTCGGCCATACAAATACACTTTTGAAACTGTTATATCTGACAAGACGGCATAGGCAGATCGTAGCGCTGGTTGTAGCATTCGCCGTGTTTTGTAAATAATCACCTTTCCTGCCAAACAGGGATAATTTCTGTCCAACTGAATGAGGCAGTAGAGAGCGCTCTTTAGAGGAAGGGTGAAGGGAAGGATGTTTTGGCAATCCACAATTACTGTCAGTTGCCCTTGCATTCTCTTCCCTCTGACCGTCAGCTTTGCCCAGCACAGCTCTGCGTAGGAGATGATAGCACAGGCAAAGCGGTCCATTTGCTTGCGATTCAACGTGGCTGCTGCCACACCCAACCGTATGTAGAGACACGTCATTCCATCCTTGTCTCTCCCATGCAAAAAGACCAAGCGGGACCATTCTTTCAGTTCGGACTCGGTCATGAATCGAAATTTCTTTCGCCACGCCATTGTGGATAGCACTGCTGCCGATGCTCGTTCTGGGTTGCCTTTCTCTTGAATCAGAAAGCAAGCCATCTCCGATGCCTTCATATTTCGGCCTCCGAGCTCCCTTATCTTGGACTGCAACGATGAGTAGTCGGTCTTTTTCAGGTCTTTGATACCCTTCTGTAGCCGAAGGGCACGCACCTCCGGTTCCTCTCCACGGTGCCTGAGCCAGCCCCGCATTTTGAGAGGAAACAGCCATTTCAGAACGGATTCATCTTCCTCATCCTCTTCTTCGACTATTTGGCAGGTGGAAGTGGTGTCTACTTCCTCTATATCTCCCCAAAATACATCGTTGATCGATCCCATCAAGGAGCTGGTGAAGGTGCTTATCCTTTGTTCCGTGCCAGAGATCTCCGCCCTCACGTCGTCTGGCAGGTTCTGTTCCAATGCGTTCCATGCATCATTCAGAGCAGTTTGGGTGGTCCTTAACTCAAGTTTGGTTTTGTGTTTGGCCCATGCCTCTGCACCTTTGACCCCCCAGGCTCTCAATCGTTTCTGCACTGCTTTCACCTTGATCACTCTCTTGCCGATCCTTTGTCCGGTCTTCTTGAAAAACATGTGCAATGTCCTTTCCGGAAGGGAGAGGGTCATGACCACTGCAGGCATTCTCACCCACAATGGCAGCGGGTAGCCATAGAACAATGCACGTGTTGCTTGGTTGACAGGCACACCGATTGGTTGGGAGACGGCCACCACCGATGCGACGGTGGCCATGGTTTTCTTCCTTTTCCACTTGGGCCGGTGCTTGCGCAGCAGCAGCAGCTTTCCCATGAAGATCCCAGCTCCCACGGCCATCCAGCACACCTGTGCGACCCCGACGGCCACGTGCGTGCGAACAACTTGCTTCTTCCGCCATTGCAGCACCAAGTCCTTCTCGCGGTCGGAGAGCTCGAGGTGCGCACCTTCCAGCTTCGGTTTCTTCTCCAGGTCCCTTTTCAGCACGTCTGCATCGCTTTCAGACGCGTGCAGGTCCGCCAGGACGCCTCCTTCTTCGCGCTTCTTCCTCCTCTTCCACCATCGCACCACCATGGCGTTGCGAAACGTCGAGTTTCGAAACGAAC
>LFIK01001167.1_pt1 | contig 20479 bp, 19 predicted proteins | sample 643401 | NCBI WGS metagenome assembly LFIK01 (sample SAMN03777447, study PRJNA286221) | soda lake metagenome | biome: soda lake; feature: Kulunda steppe; material: water; isolation source: sample T5-Br brine of Lake Tanatar-5 | place: Russia: Kulunda steppe | collected 2010-07
CTTATTCATGCAGCATTGGTTGAGTATCCGCGATACGTGGACCCGGAGCGTAATGAACGGTGTGAGGTTGAAACAGTTCTTTCTTATGTTTCGCACCAACGTCATATGCGTCAACGTGTGCCTGAAACACTCTATGCAATTGGTTTTTCACGTTGGAAAAAATCAATTTTGAAAAGCTTTCTTAAAGGAGCCGACGTGCGTTTCGTGCGCCGTTCGAGCGTCATCCCCAGGGGATCAGATGTTGTTTTTTGGGGAAATGTACCTCCATCAAAATTACCCCCCAATACCAGGTTGATCCGTATTGAGGATGGTTTTTTACGGTCTGTGGGCCTTGGGGCCGATCTTGTTCGACCGCTTTCTTGGGTGATAGATCCCGTAGGATTATATTATGATGCGTCTCAACCTTCAAAACTTGAAACTATTTTGCAAAAGACATGTTTTAGTCGGGAGATTTTGCAACGAGCACAGGCTTTGCGAAAAAGCATTGTTCATTCGGGGCTCTCCAAATATAATCTTTCAGGGGGTGGATGGGAAAGAGTGAAGACAGATCGTCAAGTCATCCTCGTACCAGGGCAGGTCGAGTCTGATTCATCCATTCGGTTTGGCACCGCCGACATTAAAACGAATATGGGACTTTTGAAAGCCGTGCGGAAGAATCGGCCGGAGGCTTATATTCTTTATAAACCTCATCCTGATGTTGTGGCCGGCTTACGTCATCGAGGGGTGGAGGAGGAAAACGCCCAACAGTGGTGTGATGAAATCGTGAATAACACCAGTACAATGGACATGTTATCCCAGGTGGATGAAGTTCACACGCTTACGTCCCTGGTTGGTTTTGAGGCGTTATTGAGACAAAAATCAGTCACATGTTATGGACGTCCTTTTTATGCGGGGTGGGGGTTAACGCACGATATTTTCCCAATCCCACGCAGGACACGAAAATTAAGCCTCGATGAGTTGGTGGTGGGAACCTTAATTCTTTACCCCACGTATGTGAGTCGCTATACTCGGACCTACACGACACCTGAGAGAGCTATCGAAGAACTCTTGCAGTGGCGTAAGGAAGGAGCTTCAGGGATGCCTGTTTGGCGACGTGTTTTGCGCTCAATTCTACGCATAGGGAAGTTGGTAAAAAAGGAATGACAACGAATGGTTAAGACTCAACGAAAAAGCCTCCTGAGCTTCAAGAAAAAAGGAGCTTTAATTCTTTCTTCCCTATATAAAAATTGTCGAGCCTTTATATACGTTCTATATAAGGCTTGGGGGAGCTTTTGGCAATCTCGTCCAAAATCCTTACGTCAGAAAATTCTAAAAGTGTCCTTTGTTGTCTGTGTTGTTTTGCCTTCTTTGGTCGGTTCGATGTACTATGCCTTTCTGGCCTCCGATCGTTATGTGGATGGAGCTGGGTTCACGGTAAGAGGAATGGGAGGGCCCAGCAAGATTGATGTCGTGGGGGCGTTTACGGGAATGGCAAGCTCGGGTTCGACCACATCGGATTCCTACATCATTCTCAAATACCTTAAAAGTCGAGACCTTCTTCAGCAATTGCAGAAAGACTTTGATTTTCGGGCGGCCTTTAGTGATCAATCAATTGATTTTATATCGCGTCTGAATCCTGAACTTAGTATAGAGGACATCGTCGAGTATTGGGAGGGAGTCTTAAAAACAACTTTTGATTCGACGTCGGGAATCATTACATTTAACGTTGAAGCTTTCCGTGCACAAGACGCACATAAAATTTCAAAGCTTATCTTGAAGTACGTAAAAAACCTTGTCAATCAACTTTCACAGAAAGCTCGGGCTGATTCCGTGCATTATGCCGAAGCTGAGGTCAAAAGATCCGAAATGCGTCTGCGTCAGGCACGAAAAAACTTACTCAAATTTCGAGAGAAAGAGAAATCCATCGATCCAACACGAAGTGCTCAGGTTCAGATTGAACTTTTAGGGTCTTTGGAAAAACAGTTATTAGATGTCAAAGCCCGGATGTCAGCTTTAGAAGGAAACGTTGAGTCGGACTCCCCCTCTTTGCGCTCGTTACGTCGAAAAGCGGAGGCTCTTGAGAAGCAAATTACAGGAAAGGGTTATGAAATATGCACGCGAGATGGAGCTATTAAAAGTGGAAAGCCGGCGTTATCTGCCTTACTTGCTTCGTATGAGGGGCTTGAAATCGATAAGAAGTTTGCTCAAGAGGCCTATGCCTTAGCCCTTAGCTCCTTAGAAAATGCGCGCATGGAAGCCGATCGCCAACAACGATATCTCGCTGTTTTTCGTTCCCCTGCTTTGCCGGAATCTTCGTTATACCCGCGGAGAGTGTTGAGCTCTTGTCTTTTGTTTCTTATTTTGAGCTGTATCTGGGCCATAGGGACCCTTATTGCGTATTCAGTTCGTGATCACTTATCATAAGGAAACGTGAATGCAAAATGTTCTTGCGATTCAAGTGCGCGTTATCGGGGCCTTAATTCTTCGGGAAACACGTTCGGCGTTTGGAACCACCCAGCTCGGGTATTTATGGGCAATACTGATGCCGGCAGCAAGTGTAGCCGTAATGGTGGTAATTTTTACGTCCATGGGGCGTCAACCCCCGTTTGGATCGAGCTTGGCATTGTTCTTTGCGACGGGGGTCCTCACCCTTGAGCATTACCGAAAGCTTTCCGATTCGCTGATGGCTGCCCTAGGGGCCAATAAGGCTCTGCTAACCTATCCCCCGATTAAAGAACTCGATGTTCTCTTTGCTCGTGCCATCTTGATATCCGTAACCTATGCGGTGATCTTGATCCTGTTTTTATCGGGTCTGATGGCCTTCGATCTCGCTGAATTTCCGTCGTACCCTGAACACGTATTTATCGCCTTCCTTGCCACGGCATTCCTTGGTTTTGGGATGGGGATCTTTAATGCCGTGGTTGCGTCGTTATGGGATTCTTGGAAACGTATAGAGAAGATTTTAACCAGGCCTCTTTTTTTCGTATCGGGTATATTTTACATCCCGAGTCAGCTTCCCCCTAAGGCCCAAGAAATTCTTCAATGGAACCCGGTGCTCCACCTTGTCGAATGGATGCGAAGTGGGTATTACCCGAATTATGAAAGTACCGTTTTAACAAAAACATATCCGATTGTTGCCGCTCTTCTTTTGACGTTTCTCGGGTTGGTGGGGGAACGGCTTTACCGAAGAAAGAGGGTTTAACAGATGATCGACCTTTTAAATGTATCAAAAACCTATACGCTTCAAGGTGTGCGTAAAGTCATTTTGGATGAGGTCAATTTTCGTTTTCCTAAGGATAAAAATATCGCAATTATGGGACATAATGGAGCTGGAAAATCAACCTTAATGCGTTTGATTGCTGGGGCTGAGCAACCGGACAAGGGGCGGCTACGCAGAAACGTAAAAGTGTCGTGGCCTCTGGGTTTTGCAGGGGGCTTCAATGGTTCCATGACAGGCTTGGAAAACATACGCTTTGTGGCTCGAGTTTACGGAGAAGACACAGAAGCTATCATTGAATCTGTGAAAGCCTTTTCTGAGCTTGGCGAATCATTATATTTACCCATAAACACATACTCAAGTGGTATGAAGGCTCGTCTTGCCTTTGGCCTGAGTTTAGCAATCGATTTTGAATGCTACTTAATCGATGAGATTACGGCTGTGGGAGACAAAAACTTCAAGAAAAAGAGTCAGCGGGCCTTCTCAGAGAAGCTATCGAGTTCGAGGGTGATTATGGTTTCCCATTCGTTATCTGAGATACGGTCCTATTGTCAATGCGGTGTCCTGCTCAAGAACGGGAAATTACAATATTTTGATACCGTAGATGACTTGATAAAGGCCTATTAGGTCTAGCCTATTGAGGGGGATGCCAAGCGAAATATAAAGCCTAATGTCCAAGACGATGGGGGTTTAATGGTCATTGTCACTTTTTTCGCTACGTTTTTATCATACCCTCGACGCCCTACGGGATAACGATCATCATGTAAGGCTTGTTGGAAAAACTTTAGACATTTTTTGCTTCCCAAGAGCTCAAGGTTCTTCCATGAGGAGGATTAATTATAAATCCAGATATAGCCATTCAAGTAGGCGGCAAAAAGTAACCATAAAAAATAGGGACTTAACACATAAAGTCTATATTTTGTGATTAAAAGCATGACCAAACCGGCGATGGCCAGGATCCATATTAAACTTATTCCAAGATAGCGGAAATGAAAAAATAGGGGAACCCACATCCAGTTCATCAAAAGCTGTAACGCAAATAAGCGGAAGGTGATCTGTCCTTTTGATCTTTGCTGGTGCCGCCAAAGAGAGTGGGCAACGATGGCAAGCAAGATATAAAGACAACTCCATGTCACACGAAACACAAAGGGAGGCGGAGTCAGGCTTGATTTTTGTAATGCGGGGTACCAAGCATTATGTTCCCCAGGACGGGTCATCCACCCCAAGCTGACGCCCACAATTTGAAAGCTGAGAACCCAAAAACACATGTGTAAGATTCGCGTCCGGATAGGCATTTTACTTAGAGTCCTTTATCAGGGAGTAATAGCTGAGGGACTGTTTTCGGGTTTCGTCATGGTTAACAATGGGGCGTGGGTATTCTTTTCCTAGGGATATTCCAAGATCAGAGCTTGTGGCTGTCCAGGGGGAGTGCACCCATTTTTTCGGAACGCAGGCAAGTTCAGGCACCCATCTTTTGATATACTGTCCTTCGGGGTCATATTTTTGGCTTTGTAGAACAGGGTTAAAGATGCGGAAATAAGGGGCGGCATCGGCGCCTGATCCGGCAACCCATTGCCAGCCAGAAGAATTATTTGCTGTATCCGCATCCAATAAGGTATCAAGAAACCAAGCGGCGCCTTGTCGCCAGTCGATATGTAGATTTTTGGTTAAAAATGAGGCAACAAGCATGCGCACTCGATTATGCATATATCCTGTTGTCCATAATTCGCGCATTCCTGCATCAATAATAGGATAACCTGTTTTCCCTTGCGTCCATTTTTTGAAGTGGGAGCGATCATGAGACCAGGGAAAGGCGTCAAACTGGGGTTTATAATTTTTTTCAGGAAGGGTCGGTACGTGATACAGCAGGGAGTAGGAAAATTCTCGCCACCCCATTTCGGATAAAAAGACATTGATCGATGAGCTATCACAGTCTGGATTTAACGTAACCCTTTCGATAGCTCGCCAAATTTGCCAAGGGCTGATTTCGCCAAAATGCAGATGAGGCGATAGTTTCGAGGTCGCATTCAGTGCAGGTAGGTTTCGATTTGTCTTATATCCTTTGAGATGATTTTCTGTGAATTGATCTAATTTTTTATGGGCGCCGTTTTCACCGGGGATCCAGTACTGATCAAACGCTGCTGCCCAGTTTGGATTTTTAGGTAAGAGATTCCAGTTGTCCAATGAATCGGTGCGAGTGTCTAAGGACGTAGGAGTGCTGGCAATGCACGCGGGATTCGGGATGTGCATTTCCCGAAGACAGTGTTTCCAATAAGGTGTAAAAACCTTAAAATAGTCCCCACTATTGTTTTTAATGGTCCAAGGTTCGTTAAGCAGGCTGCCATTAAAACTTGAAACAGAAATTCCCTGATTTTTTAATGTGTCCTTAATCCTTTTATCCCGAGCGATGATAGAAGGGGTGTAACACCGATTCCAATACACATTTTCAATTCCTAAGCGGGACACAAGCTCTGGTAGGATTTGTAACGGGTCTCCTTGACGCAGTATTAAGGTTAACCCCCTTTGTTTTAAGCCGTGTTGTAAAGATCGCAAGCTATGGTGTAACCACCATTTTTGTGCGGCCCCCAAAGCTATACTGTCATCACGAATGTAGAGTGGAAGAATCTGTTTGTTGGTGTGACAAGCAGTGGATAAAGCGGGGTTGTCTTCACATCGTAAATCCTGCCGAAACCAGACGAGTGCTGTTGTCATGAATGTCCCTAACGGCAAATGACTTTTTGGTGACGAATTTTTCGCTTTAATGTAAAAAGTCCATAAAGCAAAGCTTCGGCTGTCGGGGGACATCCGGGAACATAGACATCCACAGGAATGATGCGGTCACAGCCTCGGACTACGGAATATGAGTAATGATAATATCCGCCTCCGTTTGCGCAAGATCCCATAGAAATCACATACTTGGGATCAGCCATTTGGTCATAAACCTTGCGTAAGGCCGGGGCCATTTTGTTCGTCAAGGTTCCAGCAACAATTAAAAGATCGGCTTGACGAGGGCTGGGGCGGAAAAGAGATCCAAATCGATCGAAATCGTATCGGCTGGCAGCTGTGTGCATCATCTCGACCGCGCAGCAGGCCAACCCAAACGTTAAAGGCCAAACAGAATGGCTTTCTGCCCATGCGACCATATCGTCGAGTTTCGTCAGAAGGTAGCCTTTATCGTTTACCGCCTTGTAAACCTTCCCTTGGTTCCCCTCAGGCAAAAAACTGGTGTTTTGCGAGGAATCTTGAGGAGTTTCGATTTTTATTCCCATTCTAAAGCTCCTTTGCGCCATTCATAAATAAAACCAATTGTTAAAATGCTTAAAAAAAGCATCATCGACCAAAACCCAAAACTTCCAAGATGTTTGAGGCGGATGGCCCAGGGAAACAGCCATGCAATTTCCAGATCAAATATAATAAACAAAAGGGCGACAAGGTAATAACGAACATCAAATTTTAAACGGGATTGGGAGAAAGGTTCAAAACCACATTCATAGGCCGAAAGTTTTTCTGAGGATGGATTTGAACGTCCCCTAAGAAAAGACATCACGAGAATCGCACACGAAAGCCCGAAGGCAAAGAGGATAAATACGAAAATAGGGAAATAGGAACTTAGTAAATCAGCCATAAAGATTGCCTTTTTCTTTAATCTATCATTTTTTGAATCACTTGAGAAGCTCCTTAGGCTTCGGCGGGCTGCTTCAAGGGAATCTGGGGGAACCTTTCATGGAAATGTGCTTTTTGAGTATCCGTTAGCCGGGCCATAATGTAGGTTTCCGTGTCAAAATTTTCGCGTTTGATGATGTCGCCGTGTTCATAAAGCCAGGCAACGGCCTCAGCTTCGGAATAGGGGATGTCGGCTTCAAAGGTCCGGGAAAATCTTGAAAAGATTTGGCATATCTTATCGCATAAGGTTTTCAGTCCCTGTTTTTGCAAAGCGGAAACAGATACCGAATATTGCGTCCCCGGAATGTCTTCGTCTAAGGGTTTTTCTAAAAGATCAACCTTATTCAAAACTTCGAGGATCTTGGTTTTTTTATAGGCCCCTAAGTCTTGAAGGATGGTTTCCACATCTTTTTTCTGTTGTTGGGTGTAGGGGGTGGAAATATCTCGCACATGAAGGATAAGGTCAGCTGAAATGACTTCTTCTAAAGTTGCACGAAACGAGGCAATTAACTGAGTGGGAAGATCCGAAATAAACCCAACGGTATCGGATAAAATAATTTTTTGACCGGAGGAAAGTTTTAAAGATGTCATCTTCGGATCCAAGGTCGCAAACAAAAGGTCCTTGGTAAAAACGTCGGATTCAGTTAATGCATTAAAAAGAGTCGATTTCCCCGCATTTGTATACCCAACCAAGGCAACCGTTGGGTAGGGGACGCGCATTCGGGCGCGACGTTGGATTTCACGAGACTTTGTCACGGATTTGAGTTGGGACTTTAGGCGTGAGAGACGTTCATCGATCAGTCGTCGATCAACTTCTAATTGAGTCTCTCCGGGGCCTCCCATGGCACCTAATCCCCCACGTTGGCGTTCAAGGTGGGTCCAGGATCGCACAAGACGGCTTCGTTGATAACTCAATGTGGCGAGTTCCACTTGAAGTCGCCCTTCGGTGGTCTGGGCCCGATCTCCAAAGATTTCAAGAATAAGGCCTGTGCGATCAATGACTTTCACGCCCCACGCTTTTTCCAAGTTGCGTTGCTGAATCGGTGATAGGGGATGATTAATAATAATAACCTGAGGGGGAGAAGCCTTTGTAAGCTCGAAGATTCGGGATACAGTTCCTTTGCCAAACAATGTGTTGGCCTGGGGACGTTTCAGATTAATGATGTCTTGGTGCGTGACATCTAACTGAATCGCCTGGGCTAATCCAATTGCTTCCTCAAGTTTGAACTGGGGGTCATACGCCGAGGAATGCCCAAGTTCTCGAATTTCAGGGTGAATAACGAAGGCTCCAAGGGTCTTTTCATGGGTCGGGGTACGGGGCTTTTTATTCATCAGGGACCAAAAAAATGACGTGCCTATGAAGAGTCTTTATCACTTTTTTCAACTTCATACAACTTTAATGGGTGTAACGGCATGATCGTTGATACGGCATGTTTGTATACCAGTTGTGAAATTTCATCCTTCTTCAAAAGTATGGAAAAGTTATCAAACCAAGTAATCACGCCTTGGAGTTTTATTCCATTCACAAGAAATATTGTTGTTGGAACCCGTCCTTTGCGGCTGGCGTTCAAGAATTTATCTTGCAGGTTTCCATTTTTATCGTGGGACATTTTTTTCTCCTACATTATTATTATATAAGCGTTTAAAATTTATAGGCAAGTAATATTTATGTTTTTTTTAAATCGTAAAGTAATGTTGATGAGGTTATGTAATAAAAAATAATCGCATTGTTTTTCCACTTTGTTCATAAGTAAACATTACCATTGGTTTATGGATTTTTCGTTAACTGAAGCTACTATAAAAGAGGGTTTATGTTCAGGCAAATAATTTAATCACTATTTAAGTTTAAAAATAGCGACCATTTTAAATTTTATATTATAAAAGTGAAGAACTTTTGATAAGAAACCCGTACTTTATAGGGTTGAGATATGGTAAGAATACTTCCAATAAGACGAATCTTAAGAGGTCAAATTATGCGTGATGATGAGACAAATCATTTCACAGGACGATTGAAACGTTATACAAGTGTGTCGTCGCAGATGGTTGGATTAGGGGTGCGGTTGGTTTCTGCAAGAGTCTTGAAGGACAAACAACCAAACGATGTTGCAGAGGATGTAAGGGCTGTTTTGGGGTCTTTGAAGGGGCCTTTAATGAAAGTTGCTCAGCTTCTTGCCAGTGTTCCTGATTTGCTTCCTGCCAAGTATGCCCAAGAGCTTATGCAATTACAGGCGGATGCGCCTGAAATGGGAGAATCCTTTGTAAAAAGACGGATGCGATCGGAACTGGGGGAAAAGTGGCAAACCTTGTTCCAGGATTTCCCGCTGAAAGCGTCTGCGGCTGCTTCCCTGGGCCAAGTCCACAAAGCAATATGTCGAACAGGCGAAACGGTGGCTTGTAAGTTACAATATCCGAATATGGCTTCAGCTATTGAAGCGGATATAAAACAATTAAAAATTTTGATGGGGGTCCTTGAAACGTATAATCGAGCGATTGATTCCTCAGAAATTCGCCAAGAAGTCGCGGATCGTTTGCGTGAGGAGCTGGACTATAAACAAGAATCCAAACATATAAAACTATTTAATTATATATTCAAAGACTGTCCTGAAATAAAAATACCTTATGTTTACGACGATCTTTCCACGCGTCGTTTATTAACAATGAGTTGGCTTCCAGGTCATAAAATTATGGACGCGCGCACGTGGTCCCAAGATCGGCGGAATCGGATTGCGGAGAATATATTTCGAGCCTGGTACCGTCCGTTTTATAAGTTCGGAGTTTTGCATGGTGATCCCCATTTAGGGAACTATACCGTTACCGAGGATGGAAAGATGAACGTGCTCGATTTTGGGTGTGTCCGAAAATTTGAACCGAAATTTATCAAGGGTGTTATCAGCCTGTATTATGCATTACGGGATCAAAACCTGAACTTAGCCCGGGAAGCCTATCAGTGTTGGGGATTTCAAGATCTTTCCCCAGAGCTCATCACTGTGTTGAATGGCTGGGCGGAGTATATCTATGCGCCATTGTTAGATAACCGGGTGCGTGCCATAGATGATCAGAACACGTCGTTAAATGGTCAGAATATCGCATTTAAAGTTCATGAGGACCTCAAAAGACTGGGAGGGGTTCGCCCACCAAGGGCTTTTGTATTTATGAATAGAGCAGCTGTGGGATTAGGGTCGGTCTTTATGCATTTAAAGGCACAGGTGAATTGGCACAAATTATTTCATGACCTGATTGATGACTTTTCCGAGGATCGCCTAACACAAAATCAAAATCGGGCCCTTCAGGCTGCTAACCTGTCTCCACCGGCGACGTAAACATTACCCTTGTTGTGCAGGGCGAGGGAGTCCGGGCTGAAAACGATCCTTCATCTGCCTCATTTTTGCAAAGGCTTCAATGGCACTGGCATGATCGGGAAGGCCAAGGTTTTCACGTAAAAACGGAGCCCGCAAAAAGGGATTGCACGAGACTTCCTGAGCAATTGTTGAAGGAACAGTCGATAAGTTTTGAGCGCGTAAATCATTAATTTCATGAACACGATTTTGCAAAGCAGGATTGTGAAAGTCCAAACTTAAGGCAAATTCGGCGTTATCTTGGGAATATTCATGACCACAGTAGACTTTGGTATCTCTGGGCAGATCAGCAAGCCGTCGCAACGACGTCCATAATTGCTCAGGAGATCCCTCAAACATTTTCCCGCACCCAAGGGGAAAAAGCGTATCCCCGCAAAACAAGGCCTGTTGATGGGGAAACCAGAAAGCAATATGACCTAAGGTATGCCCGGGGATTTCAATGATTCGGCCTTGCGCATGCCCAATACGAACCCCCATCCCCTCGCGGACAGGAACATCAATATTTGGGATGTGATCGACGTCAATATAACAGGCAATCGTTTTGCATTTTGTTTTTTTGCGGAGCTCTTCATTCCCACCGGTATGATCATGGTGATGGTGGGTGTTGAGGATATAATGAAGCTGCCACCGCCTTTTGGCCAACTCTTTAAGAATGGGTTCTGACTCCGAAGGGTCAACCACGGCCGTGACATGGGTTTCAGGATCATGGAGCAAATAGGCATAATTATCTTTCAATAAGGGGACTTGAATGATTTGCAGGTCGGACATGAAAACTCCTTTTTGGGCCCAGCATAAAGACTCAGATGTATTCTAACGTAAAAGTCTTACTTCGAAGTAAAAAAATGGCGTGGAATTTAAGTTTTCCACGCCATAAGGGTCTTTAATGTGAGGGTACCGTTACCTCACGAGCTGGGAGAGGCTTTGTTGTATTTCCAGCATTTTCCCAAAGGCCGCTTGACCGACTTGGCTCATCACCGTACTTTGTGTCAGATTCTGCATTTCTTCTGCAACATCGGCATCAAAGAAGGACGACTTTGCAGCTTCCGTGTTTTGAATACGCGTCTGTAACACTTCCTGTGAAGATTCCAACTGGCGTTGCTGAGCCCCCAATGTTGACACGTTTTCGTTCACACTTTGGATGGCGGCATCAAGTCGATCACTGGCGATAACCGCATTGGCAGTTGATGTCAGGTCTGTACTATCAATTCGCAAACTTGCGGATGTAGCGCCACCGATTGACACGTCTAAGGTATCAGTCGCAAGTTCGGCAACCTGAAAGGACATTTGAACGTCGGATGATTCGCCGACCGTGAAGGTCATTTGATCAAAACCAGTAGTTGCGTCAAAATCCCCGTGATCGATGTTCAAACTGACGCCATTGTCGAAAGTGACACTTTCAATCCCCGATGATTCCTCAAGCGTGGCCTCCCATGTGTTTGTTCCATCCGTCAGAGAAATTGTTCCACTATTGGCTTCACTGGAAAACGCATAACGTCCCGTATCTGTAACCGAAGTTGCGGTCACACTATCTGCAACAAAGCCTGTGCCGCTGGCATCTGTGCTAAGAGACGTGAACGAAGCGGGTGTGCCCTCAACGTCAAAAAGCGTGTCTAATGCAGTTTTTACAGCGTCTGCATCGGCGAAATCCACTGTCGTATCGTCATAGTCAATAGCAATTTCGTTCCCGTTACCATCGGAAAGAGTGAGAGTCTCTCCAGATTCAGGCGTTGACGTGCCGACAAAACTTCTGGTGACGGTTGTATCACTCGTGACATCATCTTCTAAAGTCAAGGTAACTGTATATTCACTGCCGTCTTGTTCTACAGAAATACTACTTACGGTTCCTGAGATTAAACCCTGGGACGCATCGGTATCCACAGAGTCAAATGTATCAGCGGGAGCTGTTTGTGTATTGTCTACGGCAAGAGCTTCGGCCCCGGCTTCGCCAATATCCCCTGGGCTTCCGGTCAGCAATGACACACCATTCCAACGTGTTTGTTCCCCAATCTTATCGACTTGGTCCAGCAACTGAACATAGTCGGCCTGTAATTGGTTACGAATGTTATCGTCGATGGAGTCCGTGTTCGCTTTCGCGGATAAGGCTTTCATTTCGGTGAGAATATTCATGGTATTTCCAAGGTTATCGGTCACCGTCTGAAGCAATGATGCCCCTTGGTTGGCGTTAACCTTTGCTTGATCCAGCACCCGAATATCGGATTCTAACTTACGAGCAATAGACAAACCGGACGCGTCGACCGAGGCTCTGTTAATCTTCGTTCCTGAGGACATTTTTTCCACAGCATCCGATGCCTGGGCTTGAAATCGTTGCATGTTCGTTTGTGCCGATTGTGCACCTGAGTTTGTTAATCCTGAAATCGTCATTATAATCTTCCTTTCGCTTCCTGCGTTTACGTTAAAGTGCCTACCTGGCTAGGAATTGAACTCTGTTCTTAAGATATCAGAGTCTTATATTCCCTGTTCTTAACACAGCAGGAAGCGTGCCAAATAAAAAGGCCCGTAATTCACAACCTTAAGGCTTTCGACGGGGGGAGGATGGGAATTTTTTGCCGGTTTTGGGGGGCGGTAGGAAATTCTTGCCTGGGGCTTTCTTAGCGTGCGACGTTCAGGCAAGTTTTGCAGCTTGGATTGGTATATTTTGCGCCTTGAAAAGAATTTCCTCCTCAGAATGAATGAAAAACGATAGATTTCAACGGGTTAATGTTTGGCAAGGATCTTGCAATGTGTAGGGCAATGCGTCAAAGGATTCAAATATGGTGCCCACAACAATAAGCTCTCTTTCTGCTGAAAACGAAGTGCAGGAGAAGACAAAGCCGCAAGATGAAAATGCCCAGGTCGCTTTTTGCCTAACCCTACCCGAACCCTTGCCGATTTTGGATGAATCCAGGGGGGCAGATAATGACATTATTGATTATTTCCATGAGTTTTTATCAAAGAGTATTGACCCCCCATCTGCCGATGTCGAAGATTTTCAGATGGATGGAGAGGCTCAAGTTCAAAAGTATGCAGGGAACCAAGAGAAAGTTGATGCCTGGGTTCAAGAGAGGGATCAACTTGAAGATCAGCCCCAGGACGACGGGACAGATCTTTCCATAGAGACGCATGGCGAATCTATGATTCTTGATGAAAAAGACGCGGCATTTGTGCGTGATGATTCCTCGCAAGAGCCTGATTTTTTGAATCTTGAGACCCTAAAAACGGAAGATCTTAAAGCGGATCTTCCTGGGATCGAAGATCATCCTACGGCCCACAACCCTAGGGCTGAAGATGTGAAGGCCCAAGATCTTAAGGCCGAATCGTCCAAGGTATTGCCCCCCTCGGTGCATAACGAATTTAAACTGAAAATTCGGCATGCTCTTCTTGAGAATCAAAAAAACTTTGATATGCGCTTAGATCCTCCCCATCTTGGGAAAATCCAAGTCCACCTCACGATTGAATCCGACGGTCGTCTTTCTGCGGTTATCCGTACGGAAAATTGGGAAGCTCAGCAGATGCTCAAACAAGATGCCCACACTCTGATCGAAGATTTACAGAACGAAGGATATATGGCCGATGAGGGCAGTTTAGCGTTCACATTTTCCGAATCCGAACACCCTGATAACCCTATGACGGAAGGACACCAAGACCCCCTTCAAAAAGGGCGCGAGGAGGAAGAGCATTTTACAGATACAACCAAGTTGATTGATATTCAGATTTAACGGAGAAAAATATGCCAGGAGTCCCTCTAAACTCATTACTCGAAAATAAACAGATCCAAGGATCGAAAACATCTGCAGAAAAACGTGAATCGTCTGTGATGAATAATTTCGAAGACCTGATTAAAATGACGTTAGAAACAGTTAAAAATCAAGATCCCATGGAGCCAATGGATGCCCATGAGCTATCAGCACAATTAGCTCAAACGGTTCAATCTCAGGAATTACTAACCCTGAATAAGAAAATCGATTCCTTAATTGAAAATCAAAAAGTGGAACAGACTCTGGCGGCATCCTCTCAAATTGGCAAAGATGCTGAATACGAAGGAGACCAGTTCTTTTTTGGAAAAGACGGAACTCATGACATTAAATTTGAGGTTCCTGTGGGCGCAAAGGGGGCTAAGGCGCGAATTTTTGATATGAGTGGAAAAAAGGTACGGGAGATCGATTTCGAAAAGACAGAAAAGGATCAGGTGAAGACTCTAAATTTCCAATGGGATGGAAATAGTTCCGAAGGACATCCCATGCCTGAAGGCGTATACCGTGTGGCGGTCAATGCCTTTGATGATCAACGAAAACTGATCATAGATCCGGAAACGAATCAGCCCTTATCCTCGACAACCCGCATTAGGGGAAAGGTCACATCTTTGCAATCTGGGGACGGGGAGCCAAGATTGCTTATGAACGGAGCGCAGATCAAACTGTCATCCTTAAGTGGAATTTACCAACCTCAGATTAATTAAAGGAGACGCAATATGTCAGTATGGACAGCTTTATCAGGATTACAATCAAACAGCACAAAAATGAATACCATAAGCAGTAATATCGCCAATGGAAATACTGTGGGGGGGAAAAGGAAGGAATGCCACTTTTCTTCCGAGGTTATAAAAAACACAGGGGATGGGACCTATGTCCCGGGTGGTGTCCGGGCGAATGTTGTGAACCGAGTTCAGGAACAGGGAATCATTACCCCGTCTTCAACCCACACGGATATGGCAATTTCAGGAAAGGGGTTTTTCCTCACGGCCCAAACCCTTGAAGGACGCACGGGAGCCCAGGACGATTTCGGCTTGACACGTGCTCCAGCCTCGATGGATAAAAATGGGTACTTCCGCGTGAATGGGAATTATCTTATGGGTTGGAAAACCGATGAAAAAGGGGATGTCGACATTGATAATACTCAAGATATCAAGCGGATTGAGCCTGTGAAGGTATCAAAAAATACAGGAATTAACCAAGAAACATCGAACATTAGCCTGCAATCAAATTTACCCTCAGATGATGCCATAAATGATACGCGTTCAACCAAGATATCGATTTATGATTCCTTGGGGAAAATCCATGATCTGAATCTAAAGTGGACAAAAACAGCCGATAGCACTTGGGATCTTAATATAACGACGCCGGATGGGGTCGTGAAAAAAGATGATGAGGAGGGAGAAACCTTTGATGAAGCCCCATTAACAACGATCTTTGATCCTTCGGGCAACCCTAAAAGCTTTGGTGGCGATGAAACACCGCCAAAGATTTATATCAAGTGGAACAACTTGGAAGATCATAGTTCGACTCTGACTGCGGATCTTGGCAGCATAGGTCAGAATGACGGCCTGACAAGTCGGGCGGGCGAATTTTCAATTCGAAAAGTATCTCAAGATGGCCTTCCTTTCGGCGAATTCGAAAGGGTGAGCTTTAATAACGAAGGTCTTATGACGGCCCATTTTAATAATGGCTTGACAAAACCCATGTATAAGGTCGCCTTGGCGAACGTCGCGAGTCCAGACCAAATGGAAGAAAAAAGTGGAAATCTTTGGATGCCGACCCTGGATTCTGGCGACATTATATTGGGGGGGGCAAAACAGGATGGATTTGGAAGCATTGCGACAGGATCCACCGAAGCATCCACAATTGATATTGCCGAAGAGTTCACAAAAATTATTACAGCTCAAAGGGGCTACAGTGCAAATGCTCGCGTTATTCGAGCCGATGAAGAGAACTTTAAAAAGCTTGAACAAATCGGCTAATCGGTATGGTTCATGAATGTCCCCTCCCAAGAGGGGTGGGGAGTTAATGTTTTTTTTCTTGGCTTAAGATCTGGCGCAAAGTTTTGGTCATAAGCTCAGGTTCGGTGGCATGATTGAAGTGAGCAATAAATTGTCCCTTACGATTCATGACATATATGATGGACGAGTGATCCACAAGGTAATCTGCTGAGGTCCCATCTGGCTGGGCTTTGACGGCATAAACACGATAGGCTTTAATGACGTTTTTGATGGCCTCTGGAGACCCCGTTAACCCGAGAAAGCGGGGGTGGAAGTTTTGCATATAGCTTTTGAGCTGATCTTGGGTATCGCGTTCGGGGTCAACGGTGATGAAAATGGGTTGGAAATGTTGGGCATCGCTTTTCATTAACTTTAAAGTTTGGGTCATTCCATTCAACCCAATCGGACAAATGTCCGGACAGTAGGAATATCCAAAGTAGATAAACATATACTTTCCCCGAAAATCATCGGAGCGGTACGTGTTTCCATGTGGATCACTAAGCTCAAAATCACCACCAATAGAAGGTGTTCCTACCCCCTTTCCGGGGTTGGATCGGGCCCATTTTTGTTTTGGATCTGTGGATTGGGGGTTTCTGGATTTCATATAAACGGTCATGGTGATCCCAAATCCAATAAGTCCTAAGGTGACGAACAGAATGACTTTCTTCATGTATTTAGTCCCCTTTTAGCAAGTTCTGCAGCACATATTGTAAAATACCACCATGCTTAAAATAGGCAACTTCATCCTTGGTATCAAGACGGGATCGTAGAGACACTATTTTCTTATCCCCATTCGGAAAGTCGATTTCCAATGGAATCACACAGTTGTGCTCGAGTCGATCTTCCGTCACATGCAAAGTAAAAGTCTCATGTCCGGTCAGTTGAAGCTGAACCCGAGAATCAGGGTTTTGAAAGCATAAGGGTAAAACCCCCATACCAATCAGGTTGGACCGGTGAATCCGTTCAAAGCTTTCGGCAATCACGGCACGAACACCCAAAAGCCGGGTGCCTTTGGCGGCCCAATCCCGGGACGATCCCGTTCCATACTCTTTCCCCGCAATAACGATTAACGGTATTTCTGCGTTCTTGTATCTCATAGCGGCGTCGTAGATAGGCAGAACCTCTCCGGTGGGCATCCACCTAGTCATACCCCCAGTGTTTTCCGGCGTCATTTCATTTTGAAGACGGATATTGGCAAATGTGCCCCGCATCATAACTTCATGATTCCCGCGTCTTGATCCATAAGAATTAAAATCATTGGGATGGATCCCTTGGTCTTGTAAGTATTGACCTGCAGGGACGCCTGGGCCGATCATTCCAGCCGGGGAAATATGATCTGTTGTGATACTGTCCCCTAAAATAGCCAGGGCACGAGCCTTTCGAATGGGGGTTATTTCCCGGGGGGGTGTTGACTCAAAAAACGGAGGCTCTTTAATATAACTGCTGCTTTCATCCCAGTCATAGGTGAGGCCTTGACTATCATTCAGTTGATTCCAAGCATCATCCCCGGTAAAGACATCACGATAGCGGGTTTTAAACATTTCAGGAGTCAGGGAAGCTTGAACAGCATTTTCAATTTCGTCTTGAGAAGGCCAAATATCCCTCAGGTAGATATCATTGCCCTGGGGATCCTGTCCAAGAGGATCCTTTAATAGATTGATGCGCATTGTTCCAGCTAGGGCATAGGCGACGACCAATAAGGGAGAGGCTAAATAATTTAATTTGATTTGAGAGTGTATTCGGCCTTCAAAATTCCGATTCCCGGATAAAATACCGGCGACGGTTATGTTGTTTTTATCGATGGCTTGGGCAATAGGATCCGGTAAGGGGCCAGAGTTTCCAATACATGTTGTGCACCCATACCCCACAAGATAAAACCCTAGATTTTCGAGGTCTGTCAGCAGGCCGGAGCGCTTTAAATAGTCGGTCACGACCTTCGAACCCGGAGCAAGAGATGTTTTGACCCATGGTTTTACGGATAATCCATGTTCACGAGCTTTGCGAGCCAGTAATCCGCTGCCAAGCATCACCGAAGGGTTTGATGTGTTGGTGCAACTGGTAATGGCTGCCAGAACAAGATCCCCATCTTTCAAATCAAATTTGTGGTCTTTCCATGTGACCTCAGCTTTCTGTGAAGGGGCCGAGGTTTCTTTTGCAATAAGGTCTTCGTAAGAAGCTTGGGCTTTTGAAAGAACAATTCGGTCTTGGGGGCGTCTCGGGCCGGCAAGGCATGCTTCAACATTGTCAAGAGAAAGCTCGATCGTGTCTGTGTACACAGGATCGGGTTGTTTTTGGTCATGCCATAACATTTGGGCTTTGGCATAGGCTTTGACAATATCAATATGGCTTTGGGGGCGTCCTGTAAAGGCTAAATAATCAAGTGTTTTTTCATCAATTGGGAAAAAACCACAGGTTGCCCCATATTCAGGAGCCATGTTGGCGATGGTCGCTCGATCAGCAAGGGATAAGTGGCTAAGGCCGTCCCCATAAAACTCGACAAATTTACCAACAACGCCTTTTTCGCGTAAAAGTTGCGTCACGGTCAGGACTAAGTCAGTGGCTGTTGCCCCTTCTTTTAATTTTCCTTTGAATTTAAAGCCAATCACTTCCGGGATTTTCATGGAAATGGGCTGCCCGAGCATTGCCGCTTCGGCCTCGATACCCCCAACCCCCCATCCAAGGATCGAAAGGGCGTTAATCATTGTCGTATGACTATCTGTGCCCACAAGTGTATCAGGGTAAAGCATATTCTGGTCGTCATCGACCCAAACGACCTTGCCAAGATATTCCAAATTGACTTGGTGGCAGATTCCTGTTCCCGGGGGAACAACTCGGAAATTACGAAACGATTTTTGTCCCCATCGTAAGAAGTCATAACGTTCATGGTTCCGTTCGTATTCCTTGCGAACATTCGTCTGAAATGCATTTTCAGAGGCAAATTGGTCCACCATGACCGAATGATCAATAATAAGATCCACAGGGGTTAAAGGGTTAATCACATCAGGATTTCGACCAACTCTTTTGACGGCTTCGCGCATGGCTGCCAGGTCAACGATGGCGGGCACCCCGGTGAAATCTTGCATTAAGACCCGCGCCGGAAAGTAAGGAATATCGCGATTGCTTGTGCGTTGATCAGGCCAATGCATCAAGGCACTAATATCCTCTTTGGTAATTCGGACCCCATCTTCATGACGAACAAGATTTTCTAGTAATACTCTTAACGAAAAGGGGAGTTTGGAAAGACTATGAAAACTTTGGTCCAAGGTCGGTAGAGAATAGTAGGTGAACGTTTTTTGGTGAATATTTAATGTCGTTTTTGCGTGAAACGAATCTTGGTGCTTCATAGTTTTTCCCTTTGGTTTATTGTTATTCTATCGGCTTCATAAACCCCTCTATAATGTATACCATACCTTTTTGTTGGAGACGAGACACGAAGCGTATTCTCAATGTAATGACAAGGGGAACCAATAAACTGTGGGGACACCATGACAAAATTCTAACAGGAAATCCTACATACCCTGAAAAAATGTCAAGGGTAGGGGGCATTGCCCCCTGTAACCATGCCATCTAATTTTTTATTGACATAAACATGTCTTTGTTGTAAGAGGTATTACCAATTAACGGAAGATATCAATGTCGAAAAAAATCTTTAGTATTTTATGTATCGTTTTCATACCTTTAAAGGTGTCGTCCACAGTGCGCCAAGTTGACGACAATGTTTATGCAGGGCAATGTAAAAATATGAATGGGAAAGTTTATGTTGGCATGGAATTAGTGAGTGGGGCGAAGTATAAAGATATAGATTCGGCGAAAGAAGACGTTAAATACGGATCATACTCGATTTATCTTCCAGAATTGGGATGGGCCCCGAATTTAATAAAGGTTAGGCCCTTAATTAATCCTCATAAATTCTCTACAAATACGTACGCTTTTTACGGAGGCGATAGATTATATCAAGAACAAAGACATCAATGATTTGATGCGCAAAGAGACTACGGATTCTGTGATCACACGCAGAACTTGATAAAGGTTAGAGCCTACATTAACCTCTATAAAAACCCGAAGTCATAAGGCAATGAAATATTCAGGAATCGGGTCGGTTCCTCTTTGTCATGGGGTTTAAAGTTATTTAAACCTCCGTCCCTGACTTTTCTTTCCAAAAAATCGTCTACCATTGTCTTTACAGTCCTGTTACCAACATTTTTTTGCCGGTGCTCTTTGAACAAAACGAATGTCTGCCCTTAACGTTTAGACGTAGGGGGAAAAATCAAGGGTTTGTGGATCGTGAGCGCTATATAGATACAGGGTTTCCGACCTTAAGCTGCGCGGTAAAAATTAATGAATTTCGTCTCAACACTTTCCCTCATAACCAGACCACCCAAATATAGGTGAATTCACATGTGAAGAGGAACGCCCTGATTGAATAAGAAAATGATATGCTTTCCCTGTTCTTTTGCCAAGACCTCAATGGGGGAAAAACCATCTAAAACTTTTCTGGGAGTCAAGTTATGA
>LFIK01001169.1_pt1 | contig 20455 bp, 13 predicted proteins | sample 643401 | NCBI WGS metagenome assembly LFIK01 (sample SAMN03777447, study PRJNA286221) | soda lake metagenome | biome: soda lake; feature: Kulunda steppe; material: water; isolation source: sample T5-Br brine of Lake Tanatar-5 | place: Russia: Kulunda steppe | collected 2010-07
TCACATGAAAGACATTGAAGATTCAAAAAAACCAGAATTTGGTCAGACCATCAATCAAGCGAAAAAGAAATTTTCGATATTGATTGATGAGAAAAAAGAAGCCTTAAGAAGCGAAGCAATCAATGAATTGCTTAAAAAAGAAACCATCGACGTAACATTAGATGCCCCAGATTACCGAGTTGGTGCAACCCATATTTTAAATCAAATCGTAGATGAGATTGAAGATCTTTTCATTGGAATGGGCTATCAAATTAAAGAAGGGCCTGAAATTGAAAGCGATGAGATGAACTTTGAAAAACTCAATCTTCCGAAAAATCATCCTGCAAGGGACATGCAAGATAGTTTATATATTAGTGAAGATACCCTTTTAAGAACGCATACATCTCCGGTGCAAGTAAGAACAATGCTTGAATATGGTGGAAAAAAACCTGTGAAGATAATTTGCCCAGGGAAAGTATACCGTCGTGATGATGATGATGCGACGCATTCTCATCAGTTTATGCAAATTGAAGGCTTAGTTGTCGATGAAAAAACGACCATGAGTGATTTAAAGGGCACCTTGCTTGAAGTGGCACGTAAAATGTTTGGACCCAAACGTGAAATCCGTTTAAGGCCTTCTTATTTCCCGTTCACTGAACCAAGTGTTGAAGTTGATGTGACGTGTGCAACCTGTAAGGGTAAAGGCTGCAGTATTTGTAAACAAAGCGGCTATTTAGAAATCCTTGGGGCTGGTATGGTTAATGATAAAGTGTTAAAAGCGAGTGGCTATGATCCTGAAATTTACCAAGGGTTTGCGTTTGGTGTTGGGGTTGAGAGAATGGCAATGCTTAAATATGGAATTGAAGACATTAGAAATTTTTACACCAATGACTTACGCTTTAATAAACAGTTTAAACGATGAATAAAAAAAAATTAGTCATTATAATTAATGGTGCAGGCACTACAGGCGCAGAGTTAACTGGGTTATATCGATATATCGATACGTTGGATGATGCTTACTTTGTTTATTATCCTGATAATATCCCTGGCGCATTTGTTGGCGATTATTTCCCCAAAGCTAAGATAAAAGACTTTAACGCTTTTATCCATCAAACCATGGATATGATGAGAGACCCATTTGATAAAGTGTATGTCATTGGCTATTCACTCGGTGCAGCCACAGCGTCCGTCATCGCTTCTAAAACGAACCGGGTTGATAAACTTGTTTTGATTGCGCCGATTGTTAAAAATCCGAATTTTAGAAAATTTTTTAGAGGATTCGTCTCGAATTTCGCGAACAAAGAATCATTAACCCGCGTTCAAAAATTATTCTTTAGAGAATTTTTAAGGCGTTTTCAAAATGTTCCAAAAACCCATATTTGGACCTTACAAAGATATTTTTGGTACGCCAAACGATTTATTAAAAAGATAGAAAATACCGATATATTGGTTGTTGAGACCTTAAAAGATGAAATAGTAAAAACACGTTCAATTGACTGGCTGATTAAAAAACTCGATGCAAAACACGTTACGAGATTCAAAGTAGAATCGTCACACTTTTTGTTTTTTGATCCGAAGAATCGTAAAAAAGTGTATCAAAGAATTGGTCAGTTCCTAAAGGAGGAAAATTCATGAAAGTATCATTAAATTGGTTAAGTGATTTTGTATCATTAAACGATATCCCAACCGATGAGTTTGCTAAAACAATTATTAATCAATCGGTTGAAATTGAAGGATTATATCCAATGAGTGAAGCGAAGAATCTCGTGGTTGGTCATACGGTAAGTTGTGAAAAACATCCTGATGCCGATAAGTTAAGTGTCTGCACCGTCGATGTTGGAAGGGAGACCTTGCAAATTGTTTGCGGTGCGCCAAATGTTGATAAAAATCAAAAAGTGATTGTTGCGTTAGTTGGCGCGGTATTGCCGGGAGATTTTAAAATTAAAAAAACAGCCCTTAGAGGGGTTGAAAGTCATGGGATGATCTGTTCATTAAAAGAATTAGGCATTGATGAAAAATACCATCAAGAAACAGGCATTCATGTAATGGATGAAAGTGCGCCTGTAGGGGCAGATGCGATTGAATATTTAGGGTTCGATGATACAATATTAGAACTTGATTTAACACCGAACCGTCCTGATTTATTAAGCATGCAAGGCATTGCTTATGATATAAAAGCAATGTTTGATAAACCATTAACTTTAAAAACCACTGAATACAATAAAACGGATAAAGCCAATCCCTTAACTGTGAAAACTACGACCAATAAATGTATGTCTTATTATGCGCAAGTGTTGGATAATATTGAGATCAAACCGTCCCCACAATGGATGAAAGCAAGACTTATAGCGAGTGGAATACGTCCCATTAACAATGTTGTGGATATTACGAACTATGTCATGCTTGAGACAAATCAACCGCTTCATGCGTTTGATTTTGATAAGGTTGGTAGCGAAGAAATTGTGGTAAAAGAAGCCATAGATAATGATCAATTCAAAACCCTTGATGAACAAGTTAGATCCTTAAAAACAGGGGATATTTTAATCACTAACGGTAAAACCCCAATCGCTTTAGGGGGAGTCATGGGTGGCTTTGATAGCGAAGTGACCAAGGGAACCCAGTCTTTAATTTTAGAAAGTGCAACGTTTGATCCGATTTCTATAAGAAAAACCTCAAAACGTTTGGATTTAAAAAGTGAATCTTCTTTAAGGTTTGAAAAAGGATTAGACCCAAAGAAAACCAAGTATGCCCTCGATCGTGCGAGTGAATTATTGGTTAAATATGCGAACGCTACTGTACGAAGGGAAGTAAAATCATTCGATCATAATACCTATCAAAAACCTGACATTCGTATGGATTTAAACAAGATTAATAACATTTTAGGCACTGCGTTAACCATTCAAGCGATCGAAACCATTTTAACGCGCTTAGATTTTGAGTATAAAGTCTCAGACACTACATTTATCATTACCCCACCGAGCCGCCGCGTTGATATTAATACATACCAAGATATGATTGAAGAAATTGGTAGAATCTATGATTATAACAACCTTCCTGTAAGTCTACCTAAAACGATTTCTAAAGGGGGATTGAGTGAGTATCAACGCTTTAAGAGAAATGTTCGTCATGTTCTTAGTGGATTGAACATGGATGAGACGCTAAACTATAGTTTGATTCCTGAAAAAGAAATCTTTGATTTAACCCCTTATAAAAATACCGCCTATGTTAAACTTGCAAATCCAATCAGTGATAAGCACGATACCTTAAGTGTTTCGGTATTAAATGGATTGGTAAAAACAGCGTCCCATAACATAAACCGTAAACAAAGCAGTGTCAATATTTATGAACTTGGAAAACGTTATACAGTATCAAAAGAAACCGAAATTTTAGGACTATTAATGTATGGGGTGTACCGTAATAAACGTTGGCAAGGCTCAAAATCTAGTGACTTCTTCACATTAAAAGGCATTATCGAAGCGTTGTTAGACCGTTTTAATATAACCAATGCGACGTATGAAAAAACCATTATTTCTAATCATCACCCTCACCAAACCGCGCTTATAAAAGCGGGGAATGAAGTGATTGGTCATATTGGAAAACTGCACCCAGAATATGCTCAAAAACATTTAAGCGCTGATGATGTTTTTGTCGCAGAACTGGAAATAGAAATGCTTTATAAACGCGCAGATTTCTCGCCGAATTATGAAAAAGTCTTACGCTTCCCTTCAGTTTCGAGAGATATTGCATTGATTGTGGATGAAACCGTGCTTGCTGGGGATTTAATCCGTTCTATTTATGAAAATTCAACGCGTGTTTTAAAAGATGCTTATGTCTTTGATGTTTATCAAGGGGAACACTTAGAAGAAGGTAAGAAATCCTTAGCCATTCGCCTTCGTTTTGAAGATAAAAGTGGCACATTAAAAACATCAACGATTGATGAAATCATTAAAAATATTTTAGAAGGTTTAAAAAACGAACACAACGCAACACTCCGTTAACATACACCCCTTTTACGGGGTGTTTTTCTTTGAAAAAACCTGTATTATAAAAATATATTTTTTTAATGAAAGCGATTGCATTTAATGGGCTTGTTTGTTACAATAAATTCGTATTTAAAAATGCTAGGAGGTTTCATATGAAGATCGGTGTTCCAAAGGAAATAAAAAACAATGAAAATCGTGTTGGTATTACCCCACCAGGTGTCTCATTATTGGTAGATGGTGGTCATGAAGTATTTGTAGAAACAAAAGCCGGTGAAGGCAGCGGTATTCCTGATGAAGAATTTGTTGAAGCAGGCGCAACCATTGTTAAAACGGCCAAAGAAGCATGGTCACAACAAATGGTTATAAAGGTTAAAGAACCCCTTGAGCCTGAATACAAATATTTTAGAGAAGATTTAATTATTTTCACTTACTTACATTTAGCAGCTGAAGAAGCATTAACGCAAGCGTTAATCGATTCTAAATGTAAAGCCATTGCTTATGAGACCGTTCAAGTTGGCAATGAACTTCCCTTATTAAGGCCGATGAGTGAAGTAGCCGGTCGACGTGGAACCATCGTTGCTGCAACGCAACTTGAAAAGCATCGCGGCGGAAGAGGTATTTTACTCAGTGGTGTCCCTGGGGTTAACCGTGGGCATGTGGTTGTCTTAGGAGGCGGAACCGCAGGTATTAGTGCTGCGAAAATGGCCATTGGATTAGGCGCACGTGTTACTTTATTAGAAATCGATGAAGATAGAATGCGTTATTTAGACCATATCTTTGACAAAGAGTTAACGGTCTTAAAATCAAACCCATTAAATATTGAAAAGTATTTGAAAGATGCGGATGCTTTAATTTCTACCATTTTAATTCCAGGCGCTAAAGCCAGTAAAGTTGTTACTGAAGAAATGGTTAAAAATATGCAAGAAGGCGCAGTGGTTGTTGATATATCAATTGATCAAGGTGGGTCGATTGAAACGATTGACCGTATTACGACCCATGATAATCCTGTATACACAAAACATGGTGTTGTTCACTATAGTGTTGCCAATATGCCGGGTGCTGTTCCTAGAACTTCTACCTTTGCCTTAACCAACGCAACCATCCCTTATGCCTTAGATATAGCCAATAAAGGGTATAAACAAGCATGTATGGAAGATTCAAGCCTTAAAAAAGGAATCAATGTATTAAACGGTAAGGTTGTGTATAAAGCAGTTGCCGAAGCGTTTGATCATGAATACCATGATGTAGATTTGGTGTTAGAAGACGCTTAATTGTTCAATAAAAAACATGGAATCAAATGCTAAAATGATTCCATGTTTTTTTAATGCAATTTATCCTGCTGTTTACCCACCACTCCTAAGAATTACTGTCCCATTTACAAATAAAGATACATCGTTTGCTAAGAAGCGTGCAGGTGCGCTATGAATCTATTTCCTTTTGCGAAATAAATCACTAAAACAGATCATTAAACATATTGCTATAAACCCCTAAATTTTTTTACAATGTTCAGAAATGTTCCCAAAACATAATTGTTATATGATATAATGCAAAAGGTTTGAAAGCAGGTGACACCATGACAAAAAAGAAATCTTCATTATTTTCATTAAGTTGGCCGATTTATATCGAACTACTATTTATTATGTTTTTAGGGGTTGCGGATACACTGATGCTAAGTCAATATTCTGATTTGTCAGTGGCGGCAGTTGGAAATGGTAAAGAAGTTTCTAGACTCTTTATTGTGGTGTTGAATGTCGCGTCCGTTGGTGTTGGTGTTGTTGTTAGTCAATACTTAGGGAGCAATGATTTAACACAAGCTAAAAAAGCAATGAAAACAGGCATATTTGGCAATGTCTTAATTGCCTTTATATTAATTGCGATTATTCAGTTTTTCGGGGTAAGTATTTTTAGAATGCTTAATACCAGCCCTGAGATATTTGCGGACTCGCTTTTATATTTGCGTATTATTTCTTTTGGCTTTTTGTTTTTAGCAGTCACACAAGCGGCAGGGTTTGGCTTTAAAGCGTTTGGACATCCCAAAGTTGTTATGTATATAGTCGCAGGGATGAATGTCTTAAATGTTATATTAAATTATTTATTTATTTTTGGTGCTGGCCCATTTCCAGAACTTGGCGTTGAAGGCGCCGCTTATGCAACGTTTGCTTCTAAAGGGTTCGCTTTTATATTAACGCTAATATTCTTGTGGCGTTATCTAAAGATTGTGCCATTCTTTTTACGCTTTAAACCGCTTAAAAAATATTACGTAAAAATATTAAAAATTGGACTGCCTTCAGCGGGAGAACACTTTGTCCATCGATTTTCATTGGTTGTTATTTTAGGGTTTTTAAATACAATTGGAACCTCAGCACTTACTGCGCATATATATGTTCAAAATATGATGATGCCTGTGGTTATATTTTCCCTTGCGGTGGCGCAAGGGAACCAAGTGATTATCGGATGGAACGTGGGCGCAAGGAATTTTGATGATGCGCATACCCAAACGCTTAAAACACTGAGAGTCGCCATTACCTTTGTGTTGATTGTTTCTACCGCAATATTTATAAACTCAAATTACATTTTAGGATTTTTCACCGATAATCCTGAAGTCATTGCTTTAGGTAGACGCGCTTTATTCATAGGAATCTTCTTAGAAGTTGGTAGAATGTCAAACATTGTTGTCATCCACGCCTTAAGAGCTGCTGGTGATGTGATCTTCCCAGTCGTTATCGCAATGTTTAGTATGCTTTCTTTAATGGTAGGCTTATCTTATTTATTAGGTGTTAGATGGGAATTAGGATTGGTAGGGATCTTTATTGCTTTGGCAACTGATGAAATCATTAGAGGAACCCTTGTATTTATCCGGTGGATCAAAGGCTCATGGCGAGATAAACAAGTGGTTGGTACTTAGTAATCATAAGAGTGTGTTCCTTTATTTGTTTAAGGGATACACTTTTTTTATTGAAAAAAGACAAAGTGTTTGTGATGCTTTAAAAGCTGATAACGACAAACAGTGAGTTGTATCTACTGCATTAAATAATCCCTTTAATCCGTGTCACAAAAAGGGGTCTATGTTATAATGTTTATGGTGATAGAATGAAAAATTTATACGATTATACAAGAGAAAAGTTAAGTGAACATTTAAAAAAGCAAGGGTTTAAAGCATTTAACGCTCGACAAATATATGAATGGGTTTATAAGAAAAAAACATTAGAGTTTGAAGCGATGAGCAATTTAAGTAAACCATTAAGAAGTTACTTAGTTTCCAATATGGAAATAAAGTCTTTAAAACGCTTTACGAAACAAAAAGCAAGTGATGGGACAGTAAAGTACTTATTTGCCTTAGAAGATGATTATTTAATCGAAGCGGTTTTAATGCGTCACGCGTATGGGAAAAGCTTATGCGTGACGACCCAAGTAGGATGTAATATTGGGTGTTCTTTTTGTGCTTCAGGATTAAAAAAGAAAGATCGCGATCTTTTAGTCAGTGAAATGGTTGCCCAAGTGATGGAAGTTGAAGCGCTTGAAGATATTCGTATTTCACATGTGGTATTAATGGGAACAGGCGAACCGTTTGATAATTATGAGAATGCAATGGATTTTATAGATGTGATCAACGATCCTTATGGTTTAGAAATCGGCGCAAGACATATCACGGTTTCAACAAGTGGGATTGTGCCTAAAATCTATGCGTTTGCGAAACGAGAAAAACAAGTGAATTTAGCCATATCACTGCACGCGCACGATGATGTGACGAGAACGCGTTTGATGCCAATCAATAAACAGTATCCCATCAAAGATTTAATTGAAGCGGTTAAATATTATATAAAAACAACCAACCGTCGTGTCACATTTGAATATTTACTTTTAGGCGGAGTGAATGATTCATTGAATGATGCGGATGCATTATCCAACCTATTAAGAGGAATAAATGCCTACGTCAATTTAATTCCTTATAACCCTGTAAGTGAATTTGATTACAAACAAAGCACGAAAGAAAAACGAAATGCGTTTTATAAACGCTTGATAAACCGAGGAATTAACGCAACTTTAAGAGAAGAAAAAGGCGCAGATATTGATGCGGCGTGTGGTCAACTTAGAATTAATAAAGAAAAGTGAGGCGACGCTATGAAACTATTAGACATCATTGAATCATCTGAAAAAGACGTCATTGTAATCACAAGCAACGAAAAAAAACACACCATTCTTAAAACGATGCATCAAGCTGGAGTGATTCAGCCTGTTTCTTTTATGAATAAACAAGACCTTTTTGAAAAGGTCTTTTTCAAATATAGTATCGATGCCCTTTATGAAGCTGCTAGATATTTAAAACTTTCTTTAGCAATCACACAATCATGGTTGGAGTATTTATACTTTATCGATGAAAATACTGAGTATACGCACCCTAGGTTAAAACAGTTAAAAACACTTAAAAAGCATTTGCTTGATACAGGTAAGATTCAAAAAAATATCTTTTCAGATGTTTGGCTTCAAGATAAAAAGGTCATTGTTTATACCCCGCACTATGATGCGCTTTTATTAAGAGCAATCAAAAAGATTGAAACCATCCATAATGATGTGGCATACGTTGACTCACGAAAAGAAAAATACGGTAATATAACCTTTAAACAATACCTTACTTTAGAAGAAGAAATTACTGACGTTGCGATTCAAATTAAACACTACCGCCAACAAAATTATGCCTATGATTCCATGTCCATCATGAATATTGATGAATCATATATTCCCCTAATGAAACGGATTTTTAATTGGTTTGATATTCCTTTAAACCTAAGAGAACAAACCCCGATTATTGGATTAAGTTTAACAAAACGATTTTTAAATGCATTTAAAAATAGTGAAGAAACGTCATTTGAAAACGCCTTAAAAGAGGCTTTGAAAACCATTAAACCGTTGATTGATTCAAAAGAAAGTGCTCAAGTTTATCAAAACATTATACGGGTCTTAAACCCAATGGTACGCTATATCAAGAATAAAAATGCGCACTTTGAATATATTCACTATACCTTAGCCCATACGTTTATAAAGCGTGAGGCTTACTTAAATGCGGTGAATGTCATAAGCGATATTAAAGGCTCAAGCGACGATGAAATTGTATTTTTAATGGCCTTAAAAGAAGGCAACGCTCCAAAATATAGGCTTGATGATGATTTTTTAAGTGCCGAAGAAAAACAAGTGATTGATTATCCTATCGCCAGTGAAATTAATCACTTATTAAAAAAACAGTACGAAGATGCCTTGTTTTACACAAAAAAAGTCTACGCTTCATTCAGTGAATCGTCTTTCAGTGAATCGTATAGCTTATCGACATTCATCAAAGAATGTTTAAACACTGAACCAATCAAAAAAGGAAAGGTAGATGTGCATCAACCCTATAGCCCCACGTTTGATAAGGTCCAAAGTAAAATAGAAAAAGACTACTATGATCTATACCGTGATGAGCGCCCCTTTTATAAAGCCTTTAGTTATAAATATCAAGAAACCTTTAACACATACGATAATACGTTTGATAATTTAAGTGCGCCAACAATGGATCAACTGCTAAAGAAAAAACCTTCATTTAGTGTGACTCAAATTGAGGATTATTTTGCGTGCGGCTTAACGTTTTTACTTAAACATTTCTTAAAAATCACCCCATCTGATTCTCCGTTTTATAGACACTTAGGAACGTTTTTCCATGAAGTCTTAGAAAATCATATCACTAAAGATACGTTAGATGAATCAAACCTAAAAGCAATTTTAGCCTCTGTTTTAAAAGATGACATGGATCACTACACACAAAAAGATTTATTCTTTTTTGAAAAATCTTTTCCATTCATTTTAAAAGCCCACGAAATTATTAAAGCACAAGAAAAATCAACCCTTTATGATGTAACATCCAGAGAATTAAGCATCCAAAAACCTTATACATTCAAAGGAATTACCCTTCAATTTAAAGGAAAAATTGATAAGGTTTTAAGCCTTGATGGTAGTACGCTTTTAATAGACTATAAAACTGGATCTAATACATTGAACTTATTTCACGCCCCGTTTGGGTTACATAGCCAACTTATATTTTATGCCTTACTTTATCAGTATAATTATCCAAGCGACCATGTGGATGGGGTGTATGAACAAACCATCTTGCCTTCTAAAATTAAAGCAAAGAAAAATGAATCCTATAATGATTTGCTCAGCCAATATTATCAGTGGAAAGGCTACACCCTAAAAGACGAATCAACGATCACAAACATTGACCCAAAAATGGAAAAAGAAAGTGAAATATTAAACGATGTTAAATTTAAAGCGGATGGGGCGTTTACCAAGCATTCCAAACTCTATGAACGCGATGATCTAAACGCTTTGATCGATCACTTAGAGACCCTATTAAAAACCGCGACGCAATCGATTATAAACGGTCAATTTCCAATCAATCCCAAGCGTATTGATAATCATGATGTAAGTTGTGAGTATTGTCCGTATGAAGATATTTGTTTCAAACAAGAAAAAGACTATCAAAATCATCATACCCCAAAAACGATTAGTGACTTATTTAGCCGCATAAAAGAAGGTGTCTATCATGAGCGTTAAATATACTTTACAACAATTAAAAGCGATCAATCACGACCATGAAGACATCTTAGTGAGCGCTGCGGCGGGGAGTGGAAAAACCGCAGTATTATCAGAGCGCGTGATGAGAAAACTCACTTCTGGAGTTTCGCTTGATGAGTTGGTTATTTTAACATTTACCAATAAAGCAGCCTCAGAGATGAAAGAACGTATCCGTAAAAAAATAAAAGCGCATCCAAATGTAAGCCATGCGTTAGAAAAAATCGATACGGCGCATATTACAACGTTTGATGCTTACGCCCTATATTTATTAAAACGCTATGGCTATTTAAAAAATTTATCGAGCGAAGTCACTATTTTAGAATCCAATGATGCCTTAGCGATTAAAACCGCATTGATTGAAAAAATATTTTTAACATTTTTTAATGATGATCATCCAGGATTTAAAGCGTTTTTAGATCGCTATACCACGAAAAACGATGATTTATTAAAAGGCTATATGGTTTATTTTTATGAGCAAATGCAATATTTTAAAGATAAAGAAACCTTTGTAACCCATATAAAAAACGATTATTTTGATCCCGCGCACTTTGAATCCCTTTTCAAGCTATATGAACAAGAAGTATTGGCTCAAATTGCGCGCTTTAAAAACGCTTTAAAAACCTTAACATCAACCCCCTTTGAGCACGAAAAAATCAAAGAATATATCACTAAATTAGAAACAACGTACGCGCCGCTTCTAAAGGCCACATCCTATGATGAAATCCATCAGTTTGTAATATCAAACCCTAAAAATCCTGCCCTCCCAAGAGGGAAAGATGAGCGTTTAGAAGAAGAAAAAGCGTACATTAAAACCTTTAGAGAAAGACGGTTAACTCCGGCTTTAGAACGGCTCAAGGGCACTTCGAGCACAAAAGGCGACGCAGAAGATTCCAAAGCAACGCATTATCATGCGTTTCAATCGATTAAAGAGCATATCGGCGTCGTTATAGAGATTTTAAACGCATTTGAAAAGGACTATATACAAAAACAATATGACTTAGAGCGTTTAGATTACGCAACCGTTGCGAAAACCGTGCTTGATATCATAAAAGAAAACCCCGATGTCTTACAAGAAATTTCTATAGGCATCCAAGAAATTATGGTTGATGAGTACCAAGATACCAACGCCTTACAAGAAGCGTTCTTACAGTTGATCAAACGCGATAACTTATATATGGTAGGGGACATTAAACAATCCATCTACCGTTTTAGAAATGCGGAACCTTCAATATTTGCGGAAAAGTATGCGCTTTTTAAACAATCTTCTTTAGGCGAAGCCATTGATTTAAACAAAAACTTTAGAAGTCGCAGTGAAGTCTTAACATCGATTAACCATTTATTTGAACATTTAATGGACCATGAAATTGGGGGCCTTGATTATGATGATAATCAAGCGCTCAAATTTGGGAACAAAACCTTTGATGAAGCCTACTCAAAAACATCAAGCTATGGCTTAAATATCACAGTATATGATAAAGAACGTTTCAACGAAACGTTTGCGTCCCTTAACAAAAGCGAAGTAGAGTTAATACATATTGCTTCAGACATCAAACATAAAGTTGCCCATCAAACATTAAAAACCAAAGATGGAAACACTTTAAGAAATGTTGAATATGGGGACTTTGCGATCTTGATTGATAAAAGCACACAATTTCAAACCGCAAAAGCCATTTTTGATTCCTTCGGTGTCCCTTTAATGGTGCATAGAAATTTAACGTTTTTAGACCATCACGAAATAATGACCGCACAATCATTATTACGTTTGGTTCAATGTTTAAATGACCCCCAAGCGTTTAACGCGCATTTTCATCACGCATTTATGAGCGTTATGCGTTCTTACATTGGCGTAAACAACGACGATTTAATCGTGCAACAATATGTAAAGTTGCCTAAAAAATTTACAAACCAAGACGACTTAATGAATACGTTAAGCCCGCCTTTTGTATCTTACTTTGAAACGTTATATCAAATCAGTGAATCGATGCACACGCAGTCGGTTGACCACATATTAAATGCGCTTTTTCAAGCGTTTAATCTTTATGAACAAGCGACCACTTTAAGTCACACAGACCTTGTGATTAATCGTTTAAATCATTTAGAAATGCTTTCTAAAAGAAAAGCTAAAGAAGGCGTTTTAATCGAAGACTTTCTCACGTATTTAGATCAAATTAAAGCGCATGATAAAGATATAGAACTTAGCTATAACACCGAGTTTTCTTCAGATAAGGTCAACTTAATGACGATGCATCAATCAAAAGGATTAGAATTTCCCTACGTTTATATCCCTCACCTTTTTAACAAATTTCAAGGGGGCATGAAAGTTCTTGAAATTGATGAAGCGTTAGGCATTTTGATGCCGCATGAAAGGGAAGGCGAAGACAAACATTTTTTATATGCTTTGTTTAGAAACACTGAAAAAGCGTTAAATGTCTCTGAAAAGTTAAGGCTTTTATATGTTGCTTTAACGCGAGCGGAAGAAGGGGTCTTTCTCATTATGGAAGATGAAAGTGAAAAGACATTTACCCCAAACGGTATGGTTGATTCAATCATCCGCAGAAACTTTTCAAGTTTTAAAGATGTATTAAACAGTGTGCTTGGGCACTTTGTTAAACACAAAAACACGTTAGATATTGCAAAATATAAAGCCCATGAAAACTATAAACACCATATAAAAAGGGGTGAAATTCCTAAAGAACATTCCATCAAAAAATCGTATATTGAATCACGTGAGCATTCCCCAGTTCGCGATGAAAAATCGTTTTCAAAAGGGATTAGTGAGTTGATGGATGAGCATACCTTAACTATGATCGACAAAGGAAATTTACTCCATGATACCTTAGAAATGATTGATTTCTTCTCTGAGATTGACCCCCAACTCGATGCGCTAATGCTTGATGAAAACGATAAAGCCATCATCAAAGGCTTCTTTGATTCTTCTTTTATGAAGTCTCTAACCATTGAACAAGTTTATAAAGAATATCCGTTTTATTTCGAAGAAGCCCAAACGGTTCATACTGGCTTTATTGATTTGCTCATCAAAACAAACGATGCCTACTTAGTCATTGATTATAAGCTAAAAGCCATTGATAAGCCGGAATACATTTCTCAAGTTAAAGGCTATGTGGATACGTTAAGGAAAATGACCAATCAAAAAGTTGAAGGGTATTTATATTCTATTTTAGACCAAACCTTTAAAACGGTCGAAAAGGAGTAAATGATGATTACGTTAAACAATATTAGCAAAGTATATGGCTTAGGCGATGTTAAAACCCATGCGTTAAAAAAAGTTGATTTAAAGATTTTAGAAGGGGAGTTTTTAATGGTTTTAGGCCCTTCAGGCAGTGGGAAATCAACCATGCTTAATTTAATGGGCGCCCTAGATACCCCAACGGAGGGTAGTGTTCATGTTGATTCAGAAGAAATAAGTGCTTATAGTGAAAAAAAGCGAACTGTCTTTAGAAGGGAAAAACTAGGCTTTGTGTTTCAAGATTATAACTTACTACAAAGTCTAACAGCCAAAGAAAATGTGATGTTAACCGCGAGGCTCAGTAAAAACGCTATGGACATTAACGATGTGTTTGATAAAGTGGGCTTAAAAAACCACATGAATAAATATCCTCACGAACTCTCAGGTGGGGAACAACAAAGACTTTCTATCGCAAGAGCGTTAGTGAAAACTCCTAAAGTTTTATTTTGTGATGAACCTACAGGGTCTTTAGATGAAACCACGGCCAAAGATGTGTTAAAGGTTTTATCAAGGCTGAATAAAACCTATAAAATGACGATTATTTTAATAACGCATAACCAATCCCTCTCAACCATCGCAAATCGAATCATTCGTCTTAATAGCGGAGAAATTGTTGACGATCAAGCCAATACGCCTTCAAAAGTTGAGGACATTCACTTTTAATGATCGTTAGACATATTATAAAGTCCGCTAAAGATAAATGGTTGAGTTTAATGTTGCTTGGCTTTATCATCGCTTTATCAAGTATGGTCTATACGGCGGTGAGCTTAGGCGTAGGGAGCATCGAAGATAGTACGAACGATTATTTAGATACGTATATTCAAGAAGATTTCTCAATTCAAACCAGTCCCCTTATTACCACGTTTGACCACCCCACGCTTCAAGATTGTAACGTGAGTGCCTTCACCTTGCAAAGTGTATATCAAGACGATTTAGCGTGTTACTACGAGGTATTAAACGCTAGAAAAGAAGCGTTAGAGGGAGTAAAAGGCATTCATCTAGAAACAAGATTGCATAAAGATGTGACCCTTAATGCGAACGATGAAACTCACGATTTAAGAGTGTTTTATGATAGTGAAACCATTAATCTTACGTATTTGAATAGTGGGGAACTCCCGCAAAATGATAATGAAGTCGCCTTATTAGAAAATTATTTAAACAATAATTCTTTAGCGGTAGGGGACACGGTAGTGATTAATGATCAGTCATTTGAGATTACCGGAACGATTTTGTTTCCTGATTATACACTCCCTGCAATCCACCACCCCTTATTATTTACCACCGACTTTCAATCCTTAGCCTTGATGCATGAAGAAGGTTTTGAACGGTTAAGTGTCGCGCCAAATGTTGATATTGCAGGGATTTTTATAGACGGTGCATTTGATATTAATCACGCTTTAGAAGCACAAGACGAACCGTTTTTCATGAACAGTATTTTAACTGAGAACAATATGAGAAGCGGCCTAATTTATACAGAAATTGAAGGCACAAGAGGAACAGCGGTATTTTTAAGTGTGTTGATTGCTTTTATGGGGATTGTAATCGTTGGGTTAATTCTGAAAAAAATGATTGAACAATCAAGAAGACCTTTTGGTATATTAAGAGCTTTAGGCATTAAAAACCATGAACTAATGCGCCCCTTTATCTTGATAATAAGTCTTTATAGTTTACTCTTTTTATTTATTGGGTATTTAACAGGGGTGTATTTAGCGCCTTATATACAATCTTTATTTTTAGATTTTTACCTGCTTCCAAGTCAAGCAATACGTATGGATATCATGACCTTTTTTGTCGCAACAATGGTGCCTTTAATAACGATTATTTTGATGGCTTTTGTGATTTTAAATATTTTAATTAAAAAAAATCCCTTAGACTTAATTTTTCTTAAACCGAATCGCTTAAAACCATACGGATTCAACGTGTTTAAAAAAATCGGGAGTAAACTCTCTTACATGGGAAAAATGCAAGTTGCGTTTTTATCAAGAAATTTCATGAAAACTTTAATGTTTATCATTGGAAGTTTCTTCGCATTAATTATGCTGTTTATTGCCCTGGGAATGGAAGGCATCTTTGAAGGAACGATTGATGGATATTATGATTCTATAGAAGTTAGGTATATTGGCTACCTTGAAGCGATTGGTGATTTAAATAATCCTGATTCAGAAGAAAAAGTCATTGAAATGCCAGGCCAAATAGACGACCATTCGGCATTTTTAATAGGCTTAGAGCCAAGCAGTAACCTTCATCCCTTAAAAGACAGCAACAAACAGTTAATTAACGATGATTTAAAAGAGGGACTGATTATTACTGAGAGTTTTGCCTTGCTTAGTGGGGTAAGTAAAGGCGATGAAGTCAATGTTAGGGTTGGGGGCGAAATGTTTTCAATCGAAGTCAAAGCCATCGCTGATATTTATCCTGGAGAACACGTGTTTATTGAAAGAAGTTTACTCGCTTTAAAAGTTACCGACGATGCATCGTTTTATAACGCTGTTTATAGTCGTGAACCTTTAGACTCAGACCAATTTAGTAATGTTTTTAACGTACAAACGATTCAGCGTTCTTTAAACGAAATCAATGACATCATGACCAATATATTATATGTCGTCATGGCATCAGGATTAATGATGGGCGTAATTATTGTTTATTTACTCAGTGTTTTAACGGTTGAAGATCATTATTATAATATTGCGCTGCTTAAAGTACTTGGATATCATGATAAAGAAATTAATAAAATGTTACTGGGTGGGTATGATAAAATCACCTTTATTCTATTTTTATTAGCAATTCCTGCTACTTTGCTTATCTACCACGCTCTAACAGCGTTTATCGCAATGGAATATAACATGGTTTTACCATTTCATTTAAAATGGTACTACATTATCATCGTGGGGCTTTTATATGGTATGATTTATATAGCCGCATCCTATAAAGCCAAACAAAAAATAAAGTCTACATCACTGCAAGCTGCGTTAAAAATCTATCAGCACTAATCAAAGGAGACCGTATGAAAAAAGGACGAATCATAAAATTAATAGGTGGTATTTATACCGTCAAAGGAGACGATAATACCCATCATAGTTTGAAACCAAGAGGGGTGTTTAGGCATAAAAATGAAAGTCCTAAAGTCGGAGATATGGTCGAGTTTGAAGGGACTTTAATCACGAAAGTATACCCAAGGGTAAATGAACTCATTAGACCCCCTATTGTCAATGTTGATCAAGCGATATTGATCAACGCTACCAAATCCCCGAACTTTTCTACCTTTTTGTTAGACCGGTTTTTAATCTTAGCCCACCAAGCTTCGATTGAGCCCGTCATTGTGATTAATAAAATTGATCTTTTAGGGGAAGTTGCTTTAGACAAACTGAAAAAAACCCTGCGCTATTACGAACAATTTTATGATGTATATTTTTTAAGTGCAAAATCTCCTGAAACCCTACAATCCTTTGAAACCTTGTTTAAAGATAAAGTGAGTGTCCTAGCAGGCCAAACAGGGAGTGGAAAAAGTTCTTTACTCAACACGTTGGACAATACGCTTGATTTGAAAACCGGGGAAACGTCAAAAGCGTTAGGCAGAGGTAGGCACACGACGAGACACACCGAACTTTTAGAAATAAAAGGGGGGCTCATCGCAGATACCCCTGGATTTTCAAAACTAGATTTTTATAATCTTACAACCGATGACTTACCCCATTTATATCCTGATTTTTTTGAAAAGGAATCAGCGTGCAAGTTTAGAGGATGTCATCACATCAACGAACCGAAATGTGCCATTAAAAAAGCAGTTGAAAATAATGAAATACCAACCAATCGTTATAATAATTATCAAAAAATATATGAAGAAATCAAGCAACAAAAACCCATTTATTAGGAGTGATTTATATGATTATAGCCCCATCAATCTTATCCGCTGATTTTTCTATTTTAAAAGAAGAAATCAAAACCATTCTAGAAGCAGAGTGGATTCATATAGATATTATGGATGGACACTTTGTGCCCAATTTAACCATTGGCCCAGACGTGGTTAAATCAATTAGAAAACATAGCAAACAAGTTTTTGACACCCATTTAATGATAGATGAGCCTGAAAAATATGTCGACCCCTTCATTGAAGCAGGCAGTGATCATATAACCTTCCATATAGAAACGGATACGGATCACGATGCGTTAATAGATTATTTACATGAAAAAGATGTCAAAGCAGGGCTATCTATTAAACCAAATACGAGTATTCAAACAATTCAACCTTATCTTCATAAACTCGATATTATCTTAGTGATGAGTGTTGAACCTGGTTTTGGGGGACAATCATTTATAGAACCGATGGTTGAAAAAATGAAAAAGTTATCGCGTTTAAGAAAAGAAAATGACTATCATTATAAAATTGTCGTTGATGGTGGCATCAACGCAAAGACCGCAAAACAATGTAAAGACGCTGGGGTTGATGTGTTGGTCGCAGGGTCATATATCTTTAAAGCGAATGATAGGCTAAAAGCCATAAGGTGTTTAAAATGATTGTTAAAATCTTTGCGTCTCCTACCGATTATTCTTTAAATACCTTATATAAAAAAGCAAAAAACGAATATTTAATAGGGGTTGAAAAAGGGGCGGTTTATGCATTGAAAAACGGGTTAAAACTTGACTTAGCCCTTGGGGACTTTGATAGTGTAACGGAAGAAGAAAAGTCCTATATTAAAACGCATGCCAAAAAATTTAAAGCACACGCAATCAGAAAAGATAAAACCGATTCAGATCTAGCGATTAGCGAAGCATTGGCTTTAAACCCTAGCCGTATTATTTTATATGGTGGTATTGGCTCAAGAATGGACCACACATATGGCAACATCATGTTTTTAAAAAGAGGCAATATAACGATGGTCAACGACGTTGTTAAAATGTTTGTTTTAAATAGTGGAACGTATGGCATTACCCATTCTCATGATTATATTTCATTCTTTGCGGTTGAGGATGTAAAAGGGTTAACCTTAAAGGGCTTTTCTTTTGAACTTAATGCGTATGACTTAAACGTGGATGACCCACTTTGTATTTCAAATCAAGGCCAAGGTGTTGTATCGTTTGAAAAAGGCAAGTTACTAGTGATTCAATCGGATGATTAGATAAAAAAAACACTGCGATAATCGCAGTGCTTCAAAAAAAGAGAGAGGGAATTTTTGAGATGTATTCATAATAAAAGCCGAATAATCGGCTTTTCGAGATAGCTTACGCTCTAGTTAGGTTGCTTTTCTTTAATGCGCGTGCTGAAACGTAGACGGTTTTTTTCTCGCCGTTTTCATCGATAATTCTAACTTTTTGTAAATTAGCTTTCCATTTTCTTCTGGTTGCGTTCATTGAAAAAGAACGGTTGTTTCCAGAAAGATTCTTTTTACCAGTGATATAACATGATTTTCCCATGATGAGACCTCCTATCAATTATGGTGAACCTTAAACCTTATATATTATATCAAAGAAAAATATTAATGCAAGTAAAAATTCAATATTTTTTTGTAAAATGTGAATATACGTTATACGTTGCAATTATAATGGTGCTATGATAAAATGAATAAGCTTTATATTATGGACACGAATATAAGAAATTTAACACTGATTTAATATAAAGTTAACAAAAAAAGCATACAATGATGTACAGCATTCAAAAGTGGAGGAAAATTATGAATCCAATGGAATTAGACGGAAACTTAATGAAGCTCATCATCACTAACGGAAGCATAAAACTAAAAAACAACCATCAATATATAAATGATTTAAACGTTTTTCCTGTGCCAGATGGCGATACAGGAAGTAATATGCAATCGACTATGATGAGTGGTGTAAGAGCCATAGAAGAATTAGAAGATGAACCAATAGAGAAAATAGGTAAAGCTTTATCACGCGGATTATTAATGGGCGCAAGAGGAAACTCTGGTGTTATTTTATCACAGCTTTTTAGTGGATTTGCTAAAGCATATCAATCATTAGATAAAGCTACTGCTAAAGACTTTATCATGGGATTAAAACAAGGCGTCAAACAAGCATATGGCGCGGTGATTAATCCTGTAGAAGGAACCATTTTAACTGTCGCAAGAGAAGCATGCGAAGAAGCGGAAAAACATGTTACGGATGAGAGTAATGTGATTGAAATCTTAAAAATATATTTAGAACGCGCACAAAAATCATTAGAAGAAACCCCAGAACACTTACCCGTTTTAAAAGAAAGTGGTGTTGTGGATAGTGGTGGGGCAGGATTGATTGTTATTATTGAAGGAATGTTAGATGCCCTTAATGGTGAAATTTATCAAGAAGAACGTTCCGCCAAACGCGCGATTCAAAAAGCTGAAAAACGTGCTTTAAAAGAAGAATCAGAAACCGAAGAATTTGGTTATTGTACAGAATTCATCATCCAATTAGAAAATATCGAAAAATTTAACAAAGATAAACTCGTCAAACAGTTGAATCGTTTAGGAGATTCTATTGTTGTGGTAGCGGATGAAGAAATCTGTAAAGTCCATGTTCACACCACAAAACCTGGTGATGCTTTAAATATTGGACAAAATTATGGTGAGTTTGCCAATTTAAAAATTGAAAATATGACGCTTCAGCATACTGAAACCCAACTGCACGCTTGGGGCGAAGAAGCGGGCGA
>LFIK01001170.1_pt1 | contig 20446 bp, 17 predicted proteins | sample 643401 | NCBI WGS metagenome assembly LFIK01 (sample SAMN03777447, study PRJNA286221) | soda lake metagenome | biome: soda lake; feature: Kulunda steppe; material: water; isolation source: sample T5-Br brine of Lake Tanatar-5 | place: Russia: Kulunda steppe | collected 2010-07
CCGCACCCAAGGTGCCGGGCGTTCGTGCCGTGGTCACGATTGGCGCGCCTGCCGATCCGTCTCATGTTGCGCACAATTTCAGCGGCCATTTGAATGAGATCCGCGAGACCGGTACTGCCATGGTCAATTTGGCCGGCCGTGACTTCGAGATCCGGCATCAATTCGTGCAGGACATCGAGTCGGCATCGCTTGAAACGGCGTTGAGAAATCTGAAGGCCGCCCTTCTTGTGCTGCATGCACCGCGTGATGAGTATGTCGGGATCGACAATGCGACGGCCCTATTCAAGGCCGCGAAACATCCGAAAAGCTTCATCACGCTCGACGATGCCGACCATTTGATCACCCGGCCGGACGATGCCGACTATGTCGCCGATGTGATTGCTTCCTGGTCGTCACGCTATTTGGTGCTGGCCGACGAGCCCGAACGCCTCGACGCGCCCGAAGGCGTGGTGCGTGTCTCCGAAAGCGATCCGGTCGGATTCCGCCAGGATATTTCAGTGGGCGGCCGCCATCATATGTCGGCCGATGAACCGGCATCCATGGGCGGAACCGACACCGGGCCCAGCCCGTATCAACTTCTGTCGGCGGGGCTGGGTGCTTGTACGACCATGACGCTTCGCCTCTATGCCCGGAAAAAAGGTATTGGACTGACCCATGTATCGGTCGATGTCACCCACGACAAACGTCATGCGGAAGACTGCGATGATTGTACGAATTCAGGGTCTCAATCCGGACGCAAGATTGACGTATTCCGCCGGGAGATTCGTTTGGAGGGCGATCTGACGGCTGACCAACGAGAATCGCTGCTCTCGATTGCGGACAAATGCCCCGTTCATCGGACGTTGCACGCCCAGGCGGCGATCGAAACCCAGCTTGTGTGAAGGCTGGTATGGCGGGAAAGAAGAGTGGATAGACAAAGAAATCAGTTTCCGGTATCTCGGATTTACATAAATTTACCGGTTCTCTTGGGGTCGACAGCGAGATTCGAGAAAGTTCTGGCATGAGCCGAGATCGCATTTGGAACACGGTAGAGCGGGCCTGTTTCGATTTGGTTCCCGATCCGATCTGGGACATTGACCCGGCAACGCTGACTTTCCTCGATGTCAACGCGGCGGCCGAGCGGCAACTCGGCTATTCGGCCGCTGAAATCTCGCCCAAGACGATCGCCGAAGTCATGGTCGAAGACGATCGTCCGGCCTTTGAAGCCGCCACGACCGAAATCGGGTATGGTGATCGTGACGATCGGGTTTGGCGGCTTCGGCCCCGGTCGGGGGCGGCGATCGCTGTGCGGTTCGAGTGGCGCCGGACCGAAATCGGCAATCGACCCGCCTTTTTGGCATTTCCCCGGCACATTGGGCCCGAGGCTTCGGATTGGTTGGCGCAAACGGCAACACTGCTGAGAATCGCCGGACGCACGGCAAAGCTTGGCGGTTGGCGTGTCGAATTGACTTCGACAAAGATCATTTGGTCGCCGGAAACAGCCGCCATTCACGACGAGCCCGACGGCACCTCGCCAGCGATAGACGAGGCGTTCGACTATTACGCTCCGGAATATCGGCAGCAGATTAGGACGGCCTTCCAGGCCTGCGCAACCGAGGGAAAGCCCTTTGATGAGACCCTGCAGATCATTACCGCGAAAGGCCGGCGGCGCTGGGTTCGGGCGATCGGCGAGGCCATGCGTAGCCAGACCGGAGCGATTCTAGCCGTACAGGGTGCGTTTCAGGATATTGACGCGCAGATCAAAGCGCAGGAAGAAAAAACGCATATCGCTCGTCGACTGACCGAGACGATGGAGAGCATGGGCGATGCGTTCTATTTGCTCGATGACAAATTTTATTTTACCTATTTGAATCCTCAGGCTGAAAAACTGCTGAAGAGGCGAGCCTCCGACCTCGTCGGTCGGAATGTCTGGGATGAATTTCCAGAAGCGCGCGAGACAATTCTATGGGATGTATACCATCGGTCATTCGAAACGGGACGGCACGAGCGTTTTCAGTTTCACTATCCGGCTCTCGATCGATGGTTCGAAGTCGATGCGCATCCGGCCACCGATGGCTTGGCCGTGTATTTTCGCGATGTCAGCGAGAATCGGGAACTTGAGGCGCGGCTGCGTCAATCGCAAAAAATGGAGGCGATCGGTCAATTGACCGGCGGTGTTGCCCATGATTTCAACAATATTCTGACCGTCATTCTTGGCAATGCGGAAATGCTCAGTGAAAAACTGACCGAGCATCAGCAATTGCGGTTTCTTGCTGAAATGACGGCAACGGCGGCCGAACGCGGCGCGGAACTTACCAATCGGCTGCTCGCCTTTTCCCGGCGTCAGGCGCTTGTACCGAAATTGGTCGATCTTAATCGGGTCGTGGCCGGTGTCGAAAGCCTTTGCCGGCGGACGGTCAGTGAAAATATTGAAGTCGAACTTGTCCGCGCGGGCGGATTGTGGGGGGCGGAAATCGACCCCGGTCAGTTGGAAACCGCGATGTTGAATCTGATCATCAATGCCCGCGATGCCATGATCGATGGCGGCAAACTGACGATCGAAACCGGCAACACCGTTCTGGATGATACATATGCCGAACAGCACGACGAAGTGACGCCGGGCCAGTACGTTATGGTGTCCGTTTCAGACACCGGCAAAGGTATGCCGAAAGCCGTCGCCGAGCGCGCATTCGAGCCGTTCTTTACGACGAAAGAGGTCGGTAAAGGCAGCGGTCTCGGCTTAAGTATGGTTTACGGATTCGTCAAACAATCCCGCGGACACATCAAAGTCTATTCGGAAGTTGGCGAAGGCACGACCGTCAAGCTGTATTTTCCACGTGCCAGCGATCGAGGAGTGGATCCCGGCGACCGCGCCGGAGACCAGCCATGGATCGGCGGCGACGAGCATATTCTCGTGGTCGAGGATAACGACCTCGTCCGAGACCATTTGGCCGGACAACTCAAAGAAATGGGCTATCAGGTTTCGACGGCGGCATCGGGACCGGAGGCATTGTCGGCCATCCACAAAAGCCCCGACATCGACTTGCTGCTGACGGATGTGGTGATGCCGGGCGGCATGAATGGCCGCCAACTTGCGGATGCGGCGGCAAAGGTGCGGTCCGATCTTCGGGTTCTGTTTACCTCGGGCTATACCGAGAACGCGATCGTGCATCACGGCCGATTGGACCGGGGTGTCCAACTGTTGAGCAAGCCTTATCGGCGTCAGGAACTGGCCGCGAAGGTCCGCAAAGTGCTCGACGAATAAGGACCGGGCCGTCTTTTCATTACGTGTCCACATTGATGCCCAAAGGCGCGGAGCCCAATTGTCGGCTTTCGAGCCCGGATGAGGCTCAATTTCTGACCGCCGGCGCTTTCCTATCGGCCGTTGTCCGCTACATCTGTTTCGAAAGAATGCATCCGGATGTGGTCGTCGGGCAAGAACCGGTGAGGCCGCCGCGCGGATGTTCTCCGCCAACAGCGAAAGCAATTGTCTTGATTGATATGACCGATACCCGGACCGCCCAACAATCGGCGTTTCGGGCCGATGTTTTGGCCGGCCTGTCCCAGCCGGAAAAATCGCTGCCCAGCCGCTGGCTTTATGATGATCGTGGATCGGAACTATTCGAACGGATCACCGCCGTTCCGGAATACTACGTGACCAGGGCCGAGCGTCGGATCCTGGAAGACCACGCCCATGCGATGGCTGATTTTGTTGGACCAGAGGCCGTAGTTGTCGAGTATGGCGCCGGGGCCAGCGTCAAGACCGAGATCCTGTTGAGCGCGCTCGCCCAGCCGGTTGCCTATGTGCCGATCGATATCGCGGGCGATTTTCTGTATGCCGCCGCCGATCGGGTTGCCGAGCGGTTCCCGAATATCGCCCTATATCCGGTTGTGGCCGATTTCACCCAGGATTTCGACCTGCCGCCCGATCTGCCTGCGGGCGGCGCATCGCAACCGGCGGGCCGGTCTACACGCATGGCGTTCTTTCCGGGATCGACCATCGGCAATCTGGGCGAAGCCGCCGCTGCGTCGTTCCTGAGACGTGCCGGGCGCCATGTCGGCCGCGGCGGGACGATGATCCTGGGCGCCGATCTGCGCAAGAGCGAAGACATCCTGATCCCGGCCTATGACGATGCGGGCGGGGTGACGGCAGCGTTCAACCTGAATCTCCTGACCCGGATCAACCGGGAACTCGACGGCACCTTCGATCTCGATGGGTTCCATCACGAGGCCCGTTGGAACAACGAGCGCTCGGCCGTCGAAATGCATCTTGTCAGCGACCGTGCCCAGTCGGCAAAGGTCGATGGCAAGCAGTTTACCTTCGATGCCGGCGAGACCATCCATACCGAAGATTCCCGCAAATACGCCGTGTCGAAACTGAAAGACATGGCCGGCGCCGCTGGCTGGGCGGTCGAGCATGTCTGGCAGGACGAGAACAAATTGTTCGGTGTGCTGGGCCTTAGGTTCGGCTGATTTTGTGCCGATCCGAGATCGGGTGCGGCGGGTGTCCCGTATTCAGGCGCGAACCGGGCTCATCCGGTTCGCGGCCGCCGAAGATTACAACCGGCGAACGACCAGACGGTTGATCGGCATGGCGAACCGGCCGGCCGTCGGGCTGCCGGAAGCGGCGAAGAAGCCGGTCAGATCGGCGAGCATGCCCGCATGATCGGGCGCCGGCAAGACAAACGACGCATAGAAGAACCCGGCCGCTTCTCGGGCCAGAAAATCGGGCGTGCCGTCCAGGGTCAGGACCGCCGGTTCGACGGCGACATCGGCGCCGTGAAACGCTGTGGATGCCAGATCGGCCAGAGCCTGTGTGTTCCGGATGCGGGGATCGCCCATGTCGATTTGGCCGTAATGCGGATAGGTCTTCTGCACCCAACCATAGATCAGGTCGTGGACCTCCCTATAGCCCGGCGCGCTTGTCATGGCGCCGTCGACGATGGCCGCAAAGGTGCCGCCCGGACGCAGCACGCGGTTGGCCTCAACCAGAACCGGTTCGACCGGATCCATCAGTGTCAGCGCCCAATGGCAAAGAACCGCGTCCATGCTGGCGTCATCCAAGAAGCTGAGATCCTGGGCGAGCCCCTGGTGAAGCGTGACGGTGTCCGACGGCAAGCGGGTCCGGGCGAGCGCCAATTCCTCAGCGCTCATATCCATACCGACCAAGCGCAGCGGTGCTTGATGCCGTTGTCGGCACAGGGCCAGAAGGGGGCCGCTGCCGCACGCCAAATCCAGCACATCGGCGGCGCGTGCCGGGTCAACGATCTCGGCCAGCCATTCATAACTGTTCCGGCCGAGGCCGTCGCGGCACTGTGCTGCACAGGATTCGGTAAAGCCGGCACTATGCGTATGAACAGCGGCCAGATGATCCCGCAGGCTGGCATGATCAGGCGTTGCCCCTTGCCGAAGGCTGCGGGTCCAGCCGGTGTCGAGGGATGGCGAAGTTTCCATAAAAGTTGTCAGCCTTGGGATCGTGAAAGGGGGCGTTCAGTGGCTGACGAAAATCAGCCGAACCTTTTGGGGGAATCGCCAATGTCCGTCCGTCCGGCATCGGGCCAGATAGGCGCCGGTCGTGTCATGGGCCAGCATGCGGTCCAAAGAGACGCTATCGTCGAAGACACAGCGCTGCAGAAAGCCTTCGATCTGTGGCAGCGCGGTTTCCGGCAGCCCGTTTTCATAAGTGATGTCTCGCGTTTCGACGGCCGCCCCCAGCCGCCGAAGGGAGGCGTCGATGGCTTCGGCGTCGGCATAGCGATGGGCCGCCGGGTCGCCAAAGGCCTCGAGAAACAGCTTTTGGAAATGCAGGTAATGGCCCTCGGCGCATCCATGGGCGATGAATCCGGCACCCTGGCCGTTGTCGGCAAGGGCGTGCAGAAACCGGGACATCGCGGTATCCAACGCATCGGCCGGAACGGCATATAAGGCATGGGTCGCCCAGACCACGTCGAAAGCACCGGCCGGACAGTCCAGCGCCTGCAAGGTGGACAGGTATTCCTGACCGGCCACAAACGGTGCGGTCAGCGCTTGCCGGGCCTCGGAGATTGAAAACGGCGCCGGGTCGAGCAGGGCATAGTCGATTGGCTGTATCGCGGCCTCCGCGACCCCCGCATGGCGAGCCAGCGCGATGGGAAACTTACCCGAACCGCAGGCGACATCCAACAACCGCAACGGCCGATCTCCCGCTTGGGCTTGGCGGGTTTCGAGCCAGGACTTCCAGTCTACGGCCTCGGCCAGGTGACGATAATCGTCGGTCGCGATGGCATAGAAATCCTCCATGCCGCTGCGTTTGGCCTCGCTCCAATGGGCGCAGCTTCGTTCGAAGGTGCCTGCGGGTATATCGGTCATGAGCGGGATGCCCCAACCGGCCAGCATATCGGGTTCAGATCGCTGGCGGCGAGGTCGCCGGGACCGACGCCCGGCATGAATTTCTGCCAATCGCCGGACACCATCGTCGGCTGATCGATCACGCGGGCGCCGTCGGCATAATACGTATTCGCCAGCACGATTCGGCTTCGGGTGGTGCGGTTGCCGGCCGCCGTATGGAAGCTGAGATTGTGATGAAAACTCACCTCGCCGATATCGAACGATGTCTCGTTGACCGCGACGCCGTTGGCCCGGAAGATTTCCGCCACTTGCCGGTCATAGCTTGTGTTCGATTTGTCGAACGCGACGCTCTCGACAAGGCGGTGAACGTCGAGCGGCAGCGCAAAGGCCAGCGGCCCCATCGCCAGGGGGATCGGCTGCGCCGGCGCCCAGGCCGTGACGACGTCATGGGTGGCCAGCGGAAAATGGTGGTCGTCGAAATGCCAGGGTGTCCGGCCGCAGCCGGGCTCCTTGGACAGAATATTGTCGTGATAGAGCCGCACGGCGGGCACGCCGAGCAATCCGGCGCAGATCCCGGCGATCCGGGGGCTGAGCACGTATTCGCGGATCAGCGGATTGTCGAGCCAGACCATTTCCATGCTTAGGAACCGATCCTTGGCGCCGCCGTCCAGCGTGGTATCGAACGCGGCTGAGAGCAATCGGACGATTTCGGCGCGCAGGCGCAGAACCGTGCCGGGCGTCATCACCTGTTTCAGCTTGATGAAACCGTTTTCAGCGAAGAATGCACGATCGTCGACGCTCAGCGGATAGGGACTGCGCAATTCGGCCGCCACGTCGGCGGCGGTCGGCATGTCCACCATCGGCAAGGGACCGATCGTCTGCAATTCGCCGGCTTGATCGTCATTATCGGCCAGTGAGACATACCAGTCCCACCAAGCCTGATTGTCGGCGTCCCAGGGACGGCTGACATCCGTATCGGGCGCCGGTGCGGCGGCCGCGTCGGAATGGGCGTTTTCGGTAGCGATCGCAAGGCTCCTGAGGCTGACGGGGAGGGTCAATTCAACGGCATGCAACAAGAGTTAGAATGCCGAATGAATAAGTCCACCTATGGCCTTGGCTGCCCTTGTTTCAGACGCTATGCGGCCTCCGTGACGGTGACCTCGACCGCCATGCTGTCGAAGGCGTCGCGGCTGCCGGCAAAGCTGCCCGCGACCGGGACGAGTTGACGGATATCGCGGCCGACGGCAACGGGGATCAAGTCGGCACCGCCCACCCGCCTGTTCGTCGGATCGAACGAGATCCAGCCGGCGCCGGGAATATAGGTTTCGGCCCAGGCATGGGTGGTGCCGTCGCCCACCGATCCAATCGCCGATTGATCGCGATCGTGCAGATAGCCGGAAACGACACGCGCACCGAAACCGAGATGTCGGATCGCCTCGACGAACAGCACTGCCAAGTCGCGGCAGGACCCGCTTCTGCGGTCGAGGGTTTCAAGCGGGGGTTGGGTCCCTTCGTCGTCGCGGCTGGTGTAGCCGATCCAGCCTGTGATGCCGATATTCACGTCCTTGAGCAAAGCCAGCGTGTCGGTCCGGTCGCCATAGACGAAATCGACGGCCCAGGCGCGCATCCGCCCTTCCGGGTCGGCGTATTGCGGCGTCGTCAACGGGCCGAGATCGGTGCATTCATCGTCACTATAGGAAAAAGGATAGCTGATGGCCGAGGCTGCGATGTCGAATACCGGCCATGGATCGGCATCAAGCTGGATCTCTGCGACACTTTCCAGCACTAGGCGATCGCTCGGTTCCTGGAAATGGGCGACAGCCACGCTGTTGCCAACGACATCCTCGGCCCAGGTGACTCGGGCGGCGGGATCGACGGTCAGATCCATCGACAGGACCCGAAGCGCACGCCCGTCGCGCGGCCGCAGCATCAACCGGTGCGGATTCAGGAGCACCGGCCGATGATACCGATAGAGCGTCTTGTGGCGAATGATCAACCGGGGCACGCCTATCTCCTGTCGAAACCATCAGTCCCGCCGGATCCGATCGTTCCGAACCTAAGGGTGGACAATGAACACCGAGATCGTACACCTTTGAGTGAAACCATCAACCGGGGGATAAATTGGATGCAATGCCCTGGCCTTAACCCACTTCGATGTAAACGATTACGAAATCTAGCTTCGCTTAGAGTCGAGTTCTTGAGCAACTAAAAGACTTGTCGATTTTTTAGCCGTTGCGGCGAGGCGCACAAATGAATTCCTATCTGTTCGAAAACCACCCTGACATGATGTGGATTTTCGATCCGGAAAAGCTCAATATTCTGGATGCCAACAGCATCGCAATTGGCTTTTTTGGATATTCCCGGCAGGAATTGCTGTCGATGTCGATCGCCGATCTTCGGCCGCCGGAGGACGTACCGGCGCTGAGAAAGGCGCTTGGGTGTATCGGATCGGGTTTCGCTCAAGGCGGGCGCTGGCGTCTGCGCCGTAAGGCCGGCGATTTCGTTCCGGTGGATATTCGGTGGCACGGGATCGACCATCAAGGCAAGCGGGCGGTGCTGGCGTCAATTCGGGATATCTCCGACCTTGTGGCGCTGGAGGAAGAACGCGAGACGCTGTTGGAAAGCGAGCGCCAAGCCCGGCGGGTGGCCGACAGTCGGCGGCGCGAGCAGGAAAGCCATCTGCGCACGGCCCATCGGCTATTGGGCCTCGGCACCTGGGCGTTGAATCTCGATACCGGCGCGGTGCAATGGTCCGAAAGCATCTATGACCTTTGCGGCGTCGATCCTGATCGTTTCACGCCGAATTTCGAGCGTTTCGCCGAACTGGTCCACCCGAACGACAGGGAAAAGGTCCAGGAAGAGTTTCGAAAATTCCAAGAAAGTACGGACTCCGTCGTCGAATTCGAGCATCGGATCGTAAGGCCGGACGGCCGAATCGTGAATGTCGTCGGTGTCGGAGAAATCACCGATACCCCCGAGGGGCGCATCATGAGCGGTGCAATCCGTGATGCTACACAGGAGAAGGCGGCCGAAGCCGAACTGGCGAAAGCCAATGCCCTGGTACGGATCGCAGGACAATCGGCGCGGCTTGGCGGATGGCGGGTCGACCTCGAGACGCTGACGGTCACTTGGTCGGCCGAGACTGCGGCCATTCACGAGGTAACGGTTGCTGAGACCCCGGATTTCGACAATGCGATCGCGTTTTATGCGCCCGAGTATCAGGATCGAATTATCGACGTCTATACCGCCTGCGCTGAGCGGGGTGTCGCCTATGATGAAGTGTTGCAGATCATCACCGCCACGGGCCGGCGGGTTTGGGTCCGTTCGATCGGTGAGCCTGAGTTCGGTCCGGATGGTAAGATTATCGCGGTTCAAGGCGCCTTTCAGGATATCTCAGAACTGGTCGCCGCCCAGCAGCGAACGGCTGGGCTGGCACAGCGGCTGCTCCAAACGCTGGAAAGCATGAGCGATGCTGTCTTTATGCTGGATTCCGACTGGCGGTTTACCTTTCTCAATACGCAGGCCGAGACCTTGCTTGAGCGACGTCGCGACGAGCTGCTCGGCCGGGTCGTATGGGATGAATTCTCCGATGCCGGGGCATTGCCCTTTAAGGTCCAATACGAGAAGGCGGTTGCAACACGGCAAACGGTTCGATTTGCTGAATATTTCCCGCCACTGGGCAAATGGTTCGAGGTCAGCGCCTACCCATCCCCTGAGGGGCTGGCTGTTTATTTCCGCGACGTGACCGAAGCGCGTCAACGCGACGAGCAATTACGCCTGCTTGAAACCGCCGTGGCGCGACAGAACGACCTGCTCGTGATCATCGATGTTCGGCAAAATGACAGCGAATCCCCGCCGCAGGTGGTCTATGTCAATGATGCCTTTACCGAGCGCATGGGCTATGGCCGCGACGAGGTGATGGGCATGACACCGGAGGCTTTCAAAGGGCCGGAGACCCAGCACGGGGAACTCGATCGTATTCGTGCCGCCATGGAAAGCCACCAGGCCGTTCGTGCCGAGGTGTTGAAATACACCAAAACGGGTGAAGCCCTGTGGCTCGATGTGGATCTGTCGCCGATCGCAGACGAAAGGGGCCAGTACACCCATTATGTGGCCGTCGAACGCGATATCACCGAACGGAAACGGGCAGAGGAAACTGCAAAGATCAATGAGGAACGCTTCCGGCTCATCACAAAGGCCACCAGCGACATCATTTGGGATTGGAACTTTCAAGCCGGCAGTTTCTGGTGGGGCGAGGGCCTGAGCGACCTGTTGGGCCACGATCCGGCGGCGCTGGCGCCGGGGCCGGACGCCTGGTTCGATCGGATCCATGACGAAGACCGGACCCATGTAAGACAGGCCGTCGACCAGGCGATCGAAAGCGGGGCGGCGACATTCGAGACCGAGTATCGCTTCGTTCATGCCGACGGGTATTATCTGACCATCGCCAGCCGTGGCTTTGTGATCCGTGACAGCAGCGGCGCCGCTGTTCGGATCATCGGTAATATGACGGATGTCACCGAGCGGCGGCGAATAGACGACCGGCTTCGGCAATCTCAGAAACTTGAAGCCATCGGACAATTGACCGGCGGTGTCGCCCACGACTTCAACAATCTCCTGACCGTCATTCTCGGCAATGCCGAATTGCTGGCCGAGCGCCTTGCCAACGATTCCTCGCTTCGAAACATGGCCGAGATGACGGCAACGGCGGCCGAACGCGGTGCGGATTTGACCAACCGGCTGCTTGCCTTTGCCCGCCGTCAAGCGCTTCAGCCCCAAAGGATCGACGTCAACCGCACCGTTAGCGGCATGGACGGGTTGCTTCGGCGCACCCTGAGCGCTGAAATCAACCTTGAGATCGTCCGGGCAGGCGGACTTTGGACGGCGGAAGTGGATGCCGGTCAACTCGAAGTCGCGTTGCTGAATCTGGCGCTGAACGCCCGCGACGCGATGCCGAACGGCGGGTGCCTAACGATCGAAACGGCGAATACCGTTCTGGACGAACCCTATGCCGAAGCCCATCCGGAGGTGACGGCCGGTCAATATGTGATGGTTTCCGTGTCGGACACCGGCATGGGCATGGATCCTGGCGTGATGGCGCAGGCGATCGAGCCGTTCTTCACGACCAAGGATGTCGGCAAGGGCAGCGGGCTTGGGCTCAGTATGATCTTTGGTTTTGTCAAGCAGTCGAACGGGCATATGAAGATCTATTCGGAGCTGGGCGAAGGAACGACGGTCAAGCTGTATTTTCCACGGGTGCATTCTCCTGTCGACGACGGGGTTGCTAAGCCTGCGAATACCAATTTGGTCGGCGGCCATGAGCATATTCTGGTTGTTGAAGATGACGATCTCGTTCACGACCATTTGATTGAACGGCTCAAAGGGCTTGGATATCGGGTTACCGGTGCCCATTCAGGGGCGGAAGCTCTGAAAATCCTGCGTCAAACACCGGATATCGATTTGCTTTTTACCGATGTAGTCATGCCCGGCGGCATGAACGGCCGCGAGCTGGCTGAAAAGGCGCGCGAGCTCTATCCGCGGTTGCGGGTCTTGTTTACCTCAGGCTATACCGAAAATGCGATCGTGCATCATGGCCGGCTCGATCCCGGTGTCAATCTATTGGGAAAGCCGTACCGGTATCAGGAACTGTCGGCCAAGATCCGAAAGGTGCTGGATGAGAAAAGCAACGGGTAGGGGCCGATGGCTAAGTCTGTGACGATCTATGGCATCCGGAATTGCGACACGATGCAAAAGGCGCGCGCCTGGCTCGATGATCGGGGCGTTGCCTATGCCTTTCACGACTATAAAAGGCAGGGCATCGACCGTGTCCAACTGGATAAATGGGCCGATACGGCGGGGTGGGAGGCTCTGGTGAACCGCGCGGGCACGACCTTTCGCAAGCTGCCCGAGGCAGATAGGGCCGATCTGGAGCGAGAGCGGGCGCTCGCCCTTATGGCCGAGGCACCGTCGATGATCAAGCGGCCGATTCTGGAAACCGGCGGGCAATTGATCGTCGGCTTCAAGCCGGAGATTTATGAACGGGCGCTCGGGCGTTGAAGCCCCGGACTTATTAAGAAGAACGGGGCTCGGGTACGCGGGCCGGAGGCAGGAGCCGCTGCGTTAGGGAGTCGACCGAGTGTCGTGGCGCCAGGGCTCCAGGATCTCCAAGGCAACGCCGCGCCCCTTGGCCGTCAGGCGCAACAGATCGCCGTCGCGCGTGATCAATCCTTGGTCCAGACTGCGCAGAATGATGCGCCGGGCCCGGTCATCATCCCATTGAAGATGCTCTCTTAGCGCGCGGGCGATGTTTTCCTCGCCCTGGCTGGGGTCATCTTCGTGATTATAGAGATGAACCGCCAGGGTGCGGCTTTCATTGGCGCGGGTCCGGGTTCGCCATCTGATATGCTGCGCGATGATCCCATAACGCGGCCCGAGCAGAAAGGCGATGGTCAGGAACACACCCGTCATCACCGCCATCATGCCGCCGATCGACACATTCCAGGCAAAGGCGATATAATAGCCGCTGATGCTTGACGCGATCGAGATCGCCGCCGCCAGGACAAGCATCATCCACAATCGGTCTGTCAGGAGATAGGCGGCGGACGGCGGCACAATCACAAAGGCGATGAACAAGATGGCGCCCACGGCGTCGAACGCGGCCACGGCCGTTCCGCTGGTGAACATCAACAGGGCATAGAACAGAAAGCCGGGCGCGAACCCCAGCGCCTTGGCCAAGGCGGGGTCGAACGTCGCCAGCTTGAGTTCCTTGTAGAACAAGGAGACGAAAAGCAGGTTGGCGACCGTCATAATCCCCATCCAGACCAGGGCCTGGGGGACGGCATAGCCGCCGATCCTTATCGTATCGAGCCAGATAAACCCGATTTCGCCCAACAAGACCGTGTGCTGGTCGATATGGACGTTGCGGGCATAGAGATTCAACAAGAGAACGCCGATCGAAAACAGCACAGGAAACACCAAGCCGATGGCGGCATCTTGCTTGACCCGCTTGGTATTGATGAGCAACTCGGTCAGATAAACGGTCAGCAGGCCGGTCAGGGCGGCGCCGACGATTTGCGCCGGTCCGCTTTGGGCGCCGGTGATCAGCCAGACGATGACGATGCCGAAGACGATCGAGTGGCTGATCGCATCCGACAGCATACTGTTGCCGCGCAGCACCAGAAATGTCCCGACAAGACTGGCCGCAATGCCGACCAGGGCGCCGGTTGCCATGATCATCACGGCGGTGTTGTTGAGCAGCGCCTCGATCATCAGCGATCCTCGCGGCCAAGGGTGCCCAGTATGCGCCTGGCCTCGGCGATCCCGGTATCGGTCAATTCCCAATGAACCGACGTTTCCGGAAGATGGGCGATCGGCCGGACCAACCCCCTCGCTTCAAGATTTTTCAGCGCATGCTGCGTCCTGACCCCGTGATAGGTGTCGACGGCGCCTTGTTCGGTCCGATAGGCGGGGTCGTCATGGTCGGCGGCCAAGAGATAAAGCGACGTGAGCACTTGTTGGCTTTTCAGGCGCCGGCCTTGGCGCCAATGGTTGACCGCTTCCCAGATCATGCCGCGGCCGGGGGCGATTGCCAGTGAGACCAGCACGATGGCCGAGACGCTCAGCACGATCAGCGGCCCGGTGGCGAGACCCCGCGCGGTCGCGCTGAGGACGGCGCCGAATATACCGGATGCCATGCCGAACACGGCCGCCAGCACGACCATGACTTCAAGCCGGTGCGTCCATTGTCGTGCCGCAACGGCGGGCGCAATGACCATGGCCGCCATCAGAACGACCCCCACCATCTGAAGGCCGACGACCACCGCCAGGGCGATCATGACCGTCAGCAAGACATCGAGCACGACCACCGGCAATCCAAGGGATGCGGCGAAACCGGGGTCGAATGAGACAAGCTTGAATTCTTTCCAAAGGGCGGTGACCAAGGCGATCGCCGCCACCGTGATGGCGCCCATGATATAGAGATCACTGCGCAGGATCGCGGCGGCTTGGCCAAACAGGAAGGCATTCAATCCGCCTTGCGCGGCGTTGCCGGTTCCCTGGATATGGGTCAGCAAAACGATGCCGACGGCAAAGAAGACGCTCAGCGCGATCCCCATGGCAGCATCGGTCTTCAGGCGGCTGTTGCGGGTCAGGATCAGGATCACCAGAGCCGCGAGCGCGCCGCTGATCAAGGCGCCGGCCAAGATGCTGCTGAGATTCCGCGAACCGGCAATCATAAAGCCCAGGCAAATGCCGGGCAGGGCCGCATGGGACAATGTGTCGCCGAGCAGGCTTTGCTGGCGAAGGACGGCAAAACTTCCCAAAACGCCGCTGATGATGCCGAGCAGGGCGGCACCGATCGCGACGGTTTGGATGGTGTAATCCTGGAGCAGGTCCAGCATCGGGTTATCCTTCGCCCCGCTGCGGATCGGCGTCGGCAAATGTCTCGCGTTCGATCAGGGCGATGCGGCCGCCATAGGCTTTCCGTAGGGTCTCGGCCGTATAGACCTCGTTGACCGGTCCTTGGGCGACGGCCCGCACATTCAACACCAACAGCCAATCGAAATAGTCGCGAACCGTTTGCAGATCGTGATGGACCACGATCAGTGTTTTCCCCTGATCCCGCAGCGTGCGCAGGATGTCGACGATCGCGCGTTCGGTCGTCGCGTCGACCCCGGCCATCGGCTCGTCCAGGAAATAGATGTCGGCCTGCTGGACCAGAGCCCGGGCCAGGAAAACCCGCTGCTGCTGGCCGCCGGACAGTTGGCTGATCTGCCGCCCGGCATAATCGATCATGCCGACCATATCCAGCGCGTGGCGCGCTTCTTCACGCTCGATCCGGCCGGGACGGCGCAGCCAGCCGATTTTGCCGTAAAGCCCCATGGTAACGACATCCAGCGCTGTCGTCGGAAAATCCCAATCGACGCTGGATCGTTGCGGGACATAGCCGACGCGTCGGCGCTGGTCTTTGTACGGGCGTCCAAAGATCCGGACATGGCCTGCCGTCGGCCGGATCAAACCCAATACGGATTTGATCAGCGTACTTTTGCCGGCGCCGTTGGGGCCGATGATCGCCGCCATGACGCCGGGCGGGACATCGAAATCGATGTCCCACAAGACCGGCTTGCTTTGATAGCTGACCGTCAGATCCTCGACGTGGAGGGCGAGGGACGGTTCGTGCAGCGCATCGCTCACGGTTGGCCGCCTTTGCATATCCGCTATTGATCGACGCTCCACCGCTCCGCCCATTCGGCTAAGTCGTCGGGTAACGGAGGTGCGGTACCACCCAGCGCGTCGACGATGTTGTGTGTGTTCGCATACATCATTCCAATATAGGTGCCGTCAGCCGTGCCGTCGTCCCCCATCGCGTCGGAATAAAGCGATCCGCCGATTTCGACCTCGTGTCCGCGCTGGGTAGCCGCGTCGATCACAGCCTGGATGGTGCGGGGATTGATGGTCGTTTCCACGAAAACCGCCGGCACGCCCAATTCTACGACGGTCTCTGCGGTTTCCCTGATATCGGCGACCGATGCCTCGGATTCCGTGCTGATGCCCTGAATGCCGATCACGTCGATCCCATAGGCCCGGCCATAATAGGCGAAGGCATCATGGGCCGTCACCATGGTTCGATGGTCTTCGGGAATCGTGCCGATGCTTTGTCCGATCCAGTCATGCAGCGCGGCAAGCTGGCTTTGATAGCCATCCGTGTTTGCCTCGATCGCCGTCGCGCAATCCGGCCGCATCTCGATCAGCGCATCGGCGATCGTGGGGGTGATCTGCGACCACAGGCCGACATCCATCCAAAGATGCGGATCGATGCCGTAAAGGTCCTGAACCGAAATCAGATCGCCCAGCTCGATTGATGCCGGCGACACAGCAATCGTGGGACGGGTTTCAGCGAACCGCTCGAGCACGTCGCCGAGCTGGCCCTCAAGCGCGTATCCGGAATAGAAAATGATATCGGCGTCCTGGAAGGACTGAACGTCGCGCGCGCTGGCTTGATAGAGATGGGGATCGATTCCCGGACCCATGATCGTCGTGGCCGTCACGCAATCGCCGCCGACATTTTCCACCATATCGCCGATCATGCCGATGGTGACGACAGCGTGAAGCGGATCATCCTGGGCCGCGGCGGGGCCGGCGACGCCCGACGCAATCAACGCTGCAACCGGCAAGGAAACGATGCGGGCGGCGGTATTCAACGAAGGTCGGAGCTTTGGCCTCATGATATACCCATTCCTCATTCAGTTTGCTTTGTGTAAGAGAATTAGCAAAAGCTATATTTTAAGCGGCATGTCTGAGTCAAGGGCGTTTGCATATCAGGGTGCAGCGTTCAGGAAAGGTCGGGTTCTCGATTTTTCAAGAATCGGTCGAAGGCGCGCAGGGTTTCGTCGCTCACGTGATGTTCGATGCCTTCTGCATCGCTGCGCGCGATATCTTCGTTGACACCGATCGACATGAGAAAGGCCTCGACGAGTTGATGGCGTTTGCGGCTCGTTTCAGCCAATTCCTTTCCCGCATCGGTCAGGAAAACCCCGCGATACGGACGGCGGACGATCAATCCCTCTTCGTCGAGACGTTTGAGCATCTTGGCGACGGTTGGTTGGGCGACACCCAGGCGTTGGGCGATGTCGACCTGACGGGCCTCGCCATGAGCGTCTATGAAATCCGCAATCAACTCGACATAGTCTTCGGCAAGCTCGGTTCGTCGGGCTTTTCGGGCCTTGCGAAAACCCTCTGCGTGGCTTTCCGCGTCGATTAGGGCCGGTTGGGCCGTGGTAGCGCGTTTCGGCGTTTTCATGATTGGCGACGTCGATCCGTTGCGGTCGACGTCTCAATATCATTCTACTAGGCAACTTGTATAGGCTGGGCTAAGGCCGGCCTCTTGTTACCCTCGCGCTCAACCGCCGCTTCAACCACGCGCGTTCAGTGAATGGTTGCGCCGGCCCGCATGATTTCCAATTGCTCGGCAATGCGCGTCCAGTTGTCCATTTTGTCCTGATCGCCGCTTGCGCTCGCCCATTGCGCCCGCAGCACGGCCGCTGCAATGGCGGTCTCGCCAAACTTGGCATCGAGGGATTGAGCGATTGTGTTTATATCTGTTTGCGTAAGCATGTAGCCGTCCCTCCGGTTTGATTCCTTCTAGCCATTATACGCTCATAAGTGCTGTTTGGTTCAGCGACTATTTTGTGAAATTTCGTCGGCCGAATTGGTCAATCGCGCCCCATTTTAGCCTTGCTTCAGCCATGCCGCGTGACCGGGGCTTCGTGCGGCCAGGCCGGTCGGGTCGCGACATCCTTGGCGCCGCAATGGCCGCAAACCATTCGGGCACCGACTTCCGGCACGGGAAAAACCGGGCCCAAGCGGTCGATCAGGGTTGCCAGCGGCACGATTGCGTTGTGACGGCAACGGTTGCACCAGCAAAAGACATCGTTACCGCCGATGCGCAGATCGGCCAGAGTTGCCGGACGACCGGCCGCCTGTTCCTGGCGGGCCAATTGGCCATTCTTGATCGCGCCCATTTTCGTTCTATGCCGCCGCTCGCTGGTTGCCGCCCGGGCCGCCATCGGCGTGCCCCTAGTGTTACGCTACCCCTTAGATAAGAACATAACAAGAACAAACTTGGGGTCAAGACATCCTCGGGGCCGGATACGCTGGCTGCGTCCACCGGGATGGTCAGTCGCTGACGACCTTGAGACGGGGATGCCTCAGGCAGGCGATGGCTTCGGAAAGCGAGGTGGATCGCGCGATGCGGCGCTGCGTGTCGAACACGGCGAACTCGATGCCGCGCGGCAGCGGAATTTTGGCGATCGAGAACAGCGGGCGGTCATGGGTGTGGCGAAACACACTGAAAACGGCGATCCCCGAAGAATGATCGATGGCATAATCGCGCCAATCACCCTCGGCCACATGGGTGCTGTAAAGAGCCATCAATTGCGATAATTCGAGGCGGTTGAAAAAGACCCGGCCGGTTCGTTTGCGCCGGTAATCCGAAAGGCGGACGATGCGAGAGTCCCGAGGACCGGATTTCCGATGCGAGGGTGGCGTGTCCGTTGCCGAAGACATGGGGCCGATGACTCCGTTTGTCGTGAGTCCGAGCGCGTGGTGGTCGAGACGCTTATCGTTGGCTCATTGTTCCTTGAAATCGCCGCCGCGTCCAGCGTTCCGGCGCGTCAGGTCTCCGCTGAGACCGGCGCATGAGGTCTCCGCTGAGAGCTGAGCATCGAATCGTGGCCGGACTTGACCCGGTCGCGGGGGCTTGGTAGTTGGCACGACTGGCAGGCCTGGGTGCGGCAGCTTTTTTCCGGTTCGGTCCGGGGCACTGATGTCGGGGTCTTGCGGGCCGGTCAATGTCCGCGTATGGCTGAACGGTGTAACCCGGATTGGCCGGGTGCAATGCCTACACGAGTTACGCCCGATCGACGGGCGCCCAATCGACGGGATGGCCGAATACGATGTCCGATATTTTCCGCGAGATCGACGAGTCGATGCGCGAAGACCGCGCCAAGCAGGTCTGGCAGCGCTATGGAACGTGGATCATCGCCGCCGTTGTGCTCGCGGTTTCCGGCACGGCTGGATGGGTTTTCTATCAAAACTACGCCGAAAATCGCGAACGCGCCCAAACGGCAGAGTTGATCCAGGCCAGCGAGACCGCTGCCGAGGATCCGCAGGCCGGCCTTTCAGCCATACAGAGTTTTCTCCAGTCGGCCGGTGGCGGTCAGTTGACCATCGCCCGCTTTCACGAGGCCGCACTGCTCGCCGAATCGGGCATGCAAGACGATGCGGTTGACGCCTATCGATTGATCGCCGATCAGACCGACCCACCCTGGGCCGATGCGGCGCGCTTGATGGCCGTATTGCACGATCTCGACCGGGGCGACCCCGAGGCGTTGCGTCAGGAATTGACGCCGCTTGCAGCCGGAACCAGCCCTTGGCGCCATACCGCGCGTGAGCTGGCGGCACTGTTGTATCGGCGCGAGGGGCGGATCTCTGATGCCGTTGGCGAGTGGGAGGCGCTTGCCGAAAGCAACGACGCGCCGGCCGGCGTCCAGCAGCGGGCATCGGAAATGTTGGCGTTGCATGGTCAGCGGACGGACTCTTCCGGCTCATGATTGTGGCGGTGCACGAAAATCAGGGGTCCGATTGCGACGGACAGCAAAAATGGCCGAAAAGGCAAGGGCCACAGGGGCTGTCGCCGGATCGGCATTCGTTGGGAAAAGGGCGTACGCCAAAGGGAGGTCGAGCGTGATCAAGGCAGGAGGGGGACTAATCCGCGTTGGATCGCTCACGGCGGTGATGCTGGCGGTGGCCGCATGTGGTGATACTTGGTTTGGCGCCGGCGACGATCCGCCGCTGCCCGGCCAACGGATCGCGGTGATCGAATCGTCGGAAACCTTGTCACCCGATCCTGGCGCCTCAGCGACAGAGATCCGCATTTCGACGCCGTCGGTCAATACGTCCTGGCCGATGGCCGCCGGCAATGCCATGGCGAATCCCGAACACCCGGACCTGGCCTATCCGCTGTCACAGGTCTGGTCGACCAATGTCGGAACCGGCAGCGGCAGTATTCGCCGGATTACCGCCCGGCCAATCGTCGCTGGCGGGACTGTCTATACCATGGATGCCGACGGACGCGTCACGGCGGTCGATGCGTCCTCAGGGGCTCAGCGATGGCGCGTTCGCGTGGCTGACCCGTCGGAACGGGGACGCGGGATGGCGGGCGGTCTGGCCTTTTCAGACGGCAAACTCTTCGCGACGACCGGCTTTGGCGAAGTCGTCGCCATCGACCCCGCCAATGGGGGCCTGATCTGGACCCGCAAGACGGGCGCGCCGATCCGAAGCGCGCCAACGGTGTCCAACGACACCGTCTTTGCCATCGGCGCCAATAATCAGGTGCATGCCTTGGACGCCAGCAACGGGGAGGTTCGCTGGTCGCATACCGGCATCGAAGAAGCGGCGGGACTTCTCGGCGGCGCCGGCCCCAGCTTGGCCCCCGGCGTGGTGGTTGCCCCCCATTCGTCCGGCGATATCTTCGCCCTACGGCGGGAATCCGGGCTGGAGCTATGGTCGGACAGTGTTTCGACGCTGCGCCGAGGCCGATCGAGCCTGTCTGATGTGACGGCCAATGTCGTGATCGACGGGC
>LFIK01001171.1_pt1 | contig 20434 bp, 24 predicted proteins | sample 643401 | NCBI WGS metagenome assembly LFIK01 (sample SAMN03777447, study PRJNA286221) | soda lake metagenome | biome: soda lake; feature: Kulunda steppe; material: water; isolation source: sample T5-Br brine of Lake Tanatar-5 | place: Russia: Kulunda steppe | collected 2010-07
CACGCCGTTGCCGCCCCGGCTCGAGCGGGCCGGTGACACCCTCGCCCGGTCGGTACGGGCCATGGGTCTGGAGCGCTTCGCGCGGCTCGCCGCCGCTGCCTCGGCGCCATTGCTGCTCCCCGACGGCACCCTGCTCGGTTCGGCGCCGTTGCTGGCCGGACTGTCGGCCTACGTGCTGCTCACCGCGCTGGCGCGACGGGACCAGTACCTGCGCGCCGCGGACCTGGTGGTGGCCGCCGCCCTGCTGGTCTTCGCGGGACCGGCCATCGTCGCCTTCCTGCCGTTCATCCTGGTCTCGATCGCCGGTCCGGCCTCCCAGGGCGGCCTGACGGCCGGCCTGGCCGCGGGTGGCACCCTCGGGTTGGTGCTGCTGGTCCGCCTGCTCGTGACCGGGGAGTTCGCCGAGATCGGCGCGCTGAACGTGGTCCCGTTGACCCTGCTCCTCCCCCTGGCCGGTGTGAGCACGGCGACGGCGAGCGGGATCCTCGAGGACTCCAACGGCCGTGACCGCCTCGTGCTCGAGGAGGTCAACCGGCTGCTGAGCTCGTTGCGGGACATCGCCGACGACCTGCCCGGCGGACTCGACGTGTCCACGGTGTCGGCCGCCCTGGTCGCCGAGCTGCGTTCGATCCCGAAGCTGACCGCCGCGATCGTGCTCGTCCCCGATCACGACATGATGCGCCCGGCGGGCTCGAGCGGCTTCGACGGCGTGAACCCGGCACCGGTGCGGCGTGAGGCGGTGCTGGCCGCGCTCGCCGGGCGCACCTCGACGTGGCCCGCGACCCAGCTGCCGGTCGCGCTGCAGGGCCTGATCCGCGGTCCCCGGCTCGACCCGTCCGACCAGGAGATCTGGACCGGGCGCGTCCTGGGCGACCCGAGTCGGCCGACCGGTGTCATCCTGGCCGGCTTCGCGGACCTCGATGCGGCGCGGCGCGCCCGGCACCGGCTCAACACCCTGGCGACCGACGGCCACCTCGCGCTCGACAACGCCCAGCTGTTCGACGGCACCCGGACACGGGCCACCGACGCCGCCCGCCGCGGGATCGCGGCCGATCTGCACGACGGGGTGGCCCAGTCGTTGGCGCATCTGCGCATGGAACTCGAACTGCTCGCCCGGACCGATGGGGGGCACACCGAACTGCAACGGCTCGCCACGGTGGCGGGAACCGCGCTCGCCGACCTGCGCGGGATGATCGCCGGGCTGCGTGAGACGAGCGACGACGACCTCGCGGTGATGCTCACGCGCCATGTCGACGCGGTCACCAGCAGCAACGGCCCCAGCATCGAGGTGGCATGTGACGGACCCAACCAGCTCGATCCCGAGCGGTCCGAAGCGGTCCTGCGCATCGCCCAGGAGGCGCTGAGCAATGCGCTGCGACACGCCCGGGCGCAGGCCATCCGCATCGGACTGCACCAGGACGAGGCCGAGGTGCGCCTGTTGGTCGTCGACGACGGCGTGGGCCTCGGGACCGCGAGCACCGAGTCCGGTGGCGGCGTGGGTCTGGCGTCGATGCAGGAACGCGCCCGGGCGTTGCACGGCACGTTGGAGATCGAACCGCGCGAGCGTGGCGGCACGCGGGTCCTGCTGACCGTGCCCGTCCCCCGGCCACGGCTGCCGTTGTCCGCCGCGGCCCATCCGATGCGCCGCCGCACGGATCGTGTCGCCGACCGGTTGGCCTGACGCGGCATCACCGCGTCGATCTGCTTGCCTGTCCCCATCGCGTGATGTGCCCACGCCGTCCGTGACACCGACCCGAGAGTCCCCATGACCATGCACGTCGTCGTCGCCGACGATCACACCCTCGTCCGTCAGAGCGTCATGAAGGCGTTGAACACGGTCGCTGACGTGGAGGTCGTCGCCGAGGCCGCGGACGGGCCGGGGGTCCTGCAGGCGGTCGCGACCCACGCCCCGGATCTGGTCGTCCTCGACATCGCGATGCCGGGCATCGACGGCCTGACCATCGCCGAACAGCTGCGGCGCGAGCGACCCGAGCTCAAGGTGCTGTTCCTGTCGATGCACGACGACGACGCCAGTCTGCAGCGGGCCGTGGCGATGGGGGCCGACGGGTTCGTCTCCAAGTCCGCATCGATCGACGAGCTGCTCGAGGCGCTGCGGGCCATCCGATCGGGTGGGTCGTATCTCAGTGCCGGTGTGGCCAGCCGCGTCATGGATCTCGCCGCGGGGCGCAACACCTCCAGCTCGATCGGGCTCACGGCCCGGGAGCGCGAGATCCTGGAGTTGCTGACCGCCGGAAAACGCCCGGGTGACATCGCCGAGGATTTGTTCCTGTCGGTCAAGACCGTCAAGAACCATCTCACGAGCGTCTACCAGAAGCTCGGCGTGGAGACCGGAGCGCAGGCGGTCGCCGAGGCCTACCAGCGGGGCCTGGTCAAGCAACCCTGACTGTCAACCCGAGCTTCACTGTTCGCCCCTGTGCGGTGTCCGCGACGGACAAGTGCCGCCGGTCCGGGTCCGACCTGAACCTCGACCTCGACCTCGACCTGGAGCTCGACCTGAGCGTCGACAAGCGCGTGCCCGCGCCGACACGTCAGGCGTCGGCATCGAGCCCGAGTCGCGCCGCGACGAGCGCCGGTGCAGCCACGGCATCAGCCGAACGCTCGATGACCGCGTCGAGCTCGGCCAATACGGCGTGCGCGTCCTGTTCGCGGCGGGCATGCACCCGCACCCACGGCTGTCCGTCGGCGAGTTCGTCGCCCGTACGCACGAGCACCTCGAGACCGACGGCGAGGTCGAGCTCGTCGCCCGCGCGTTGCCGGCCGGCCCCGAGCCGTCCGGCGAGTTCACCGACGCGTTGGCACGCGAAGGCACCGACGTGCCCGGCTCCCGGCGCGTAGTCGAGGACGACCGGTGCCTGCGGGAGCACCGCCCACGGGTCGTCGGCCACCGCCGGATCGCCCCCCTGGCCGCGCACGAAGTCACGGAATCGTTCGAGGCCGTGGCCCTGGTCGAGCAGCTCCGTGATGCGCCGGTCAGCCTCGTCGGGCGCGACCCCGGTCAACGACAACGCCGAGGCAGCGAGTTCGATGCACAGGGCGCGGAAGCGCCCCCCGCGCGTGCCACGCAGGGTCTCGACGGCGACGCCGACCTCCAGGGCGTTGCCGACCCCGTCGCCGAGCGGCTGGGACATGTCGGTGACGAGCGCGCCCGTCCGACGTCCGCGGGCCTCACCGATGCGCACGCACAGCGCCGCGAGCTCCCGGGCCGCCGTCGCATCCTTCATGAACGCGCCGTCACCGGTCTTGACGTCCAGCAGGACGTGTCCGGCACCGCCGGCGAGCTTCTTGCTCATCACGCTCGAGGCGATCAGCGCGGAGCTGGCGACGGTGCCGGTCACGTCACGCAGGGCGTACAGCCGCTTGTCGGCCGGAACCAGGTCCTGGGTCGCCGCAGCCACCGCGATCCCGATCCGTTCGACCTGGGCCCGCAGGGCGGCCGGATCGAGATCCACCCGCATGCCCGGGATGGCCTCCAGCTTGTCGAGCGTGCCGCCGGTGTGCCCGAGCCCGCGTCCCGACAGCTTGGCGACCTGGCACCCGGCCGCCGCGAGCAGAGGGGCGACCACCAGGGTCGTGCCGTCGCCGACCCCGCCGGTGGAGTGCTTGTCGATGGTGGGGCCGACCAGGTCACTGAGGTCGATCGTGTCACCGGAGGCGACCAGGACATCGGTCAGCGCCACGGCCTCGGCGTCGGTGAAGCCGCGGATGACCCCGGCCATCAGCAGCGCCGCGATCTGGGCGTCATCGACGTCGCCGGCGAGATAGGCGGTCAGGAGCCGCCGCAGCTCGTCGGGCTCGAGTTCGCCACCATCACGCTTGCGGGCGATGAGGACACCGACCTCGAGGGGCCGGGTGTCCCGATCGTCACGACCGCCCTGCTCCGGATATGTCGACATGTCGTTTTCTCTTTCTGTCTACAAGTAGCCACCAGCCCGCCGCGCCGTCCGACGCACCCGCCGCCCGGGGCCCGACCCGTGGGCCGTGCACGACCGCCGGGTCGGTGGGCCGATGGTGCGTGGGTCGACGACGTCGGGCACCCGCACGGGCCGGCCAGCTGCCGCCCGGTGGGATGCCGCTCAGGTCAGCCGGCGCACGATGGCACTGTCGGGGCCGACCTGTTCGAGTTCGGCCAGCAGTTCCGCGACGGCTTCACGGACGATACGCCCGCGGTCGACGGCGATGTCGAATTCCGCGCGCAGCCGCAGGCGTGCCTGCTCGATGTCCAGCAGTTCCTGCTCGGTCAGATAGACGGTGATCTTCTGATCGTGCCGGACCCGCCCGGATGCCTCGGCGGCACCCGCGTCGTCCGGGTCGGTGGAGGCACCGCCACGGCGACCGCCAGCCGAGCGACCCCGGCCGCCGCGGTCACGGTCGCCGGTGCGCTCGCGCGGGGCGGCGTCGGTGGCGCGGAACAGCTCATCAGCTCCGGGCAGACTGGCTCGACGGCTCACGGGCTTCGACCTCCTTGGCGAGTTCGCGATAGGCCGCGGATCCAAGCGACCGCGACGCGTAGCTGAGGATCGGCTCGCCGGCGACGGGCGCCTCGGCGAACCGGATGGTCTTGTTGATCGTGGTGGTGAACACGGCGTCCCCGAATGCCTCGCGCACGCGGTCGAGGACCTCCCGCTGGTGCAGGGTGCGACCGTCGAACATCGTGGCGACGATACCCTCGAGCTCCAGTTCAGGGTTAAGCCGGCTCCGGACGCGCTCCAGGGTCTGCATCAACAGCGACATCCCCCGCAGAGCGAAGTACTCGCACTCGAGCGGGACGATGACCCCGTCGGCTGCGGTCAGGCCGTTGACCGTCAGCAGGCCCAGACTTGGCGGACAGTCGATCAGGATCCGGTCGTAGCGGTACCGGAGTCGCTCGAGCACCCGCGACAGGGCCTGCTCACGCGCGACCTCCTGGACCAGCAGCAACTCGGCCGCGGCCAGGTCGATGTTGGCCGGCAGCAGGTGCAGGCCGTCCACCGAGGTCTCGACCAGGGTGTCGTCGAGCGCCACCCCGTCCTCCTGCATCAGCAGGTTGTAGATCGTGGCTGCGAGCGCGTGCGGCTCGGCGCCCAGGCCGACCCCGAGCGAGCCCTGCGGATCCATGTCGACCAGCAGGACCCGATGGCCGCGCTCCGCGAGCGCCGCGCCGAGATTGATGGTCGTGGTCGTCTTGCCGACGCCGCCCTTCTGGTTGGCCATCGCCACGATCCGCGCGGGAGGTCGTTTCCGCGCCCCCGCACGCTGCGCCGGCCGGCGCAACGATGCCGCTGCATCGGCACCGAGCGTCTCGACGGTTTCGTCAGCCACGTTCCCACTCCTTAAGTGTCCACCGGTCCCGGCCACGACGACGGGTCGCACGGGCCACCCACCGCCACGCGCTCATCGCCACGACATCGCTCGGTGCCGCATGGCGTCGAGATTCCGTCTCGTCGGGATCGCAGCCAGGAACTATATGTTGATAAAGCAATATGTCGATAAAGCAATATGTCGATGAGCCGGTGTGTCGACGATGCGACCCTAGTGCCGGGCGGCGACATCCGGCAATCGGCACCGAAGCGGTCGGGGATGACGCGATGGCGCCCCCCCGTGTGGTCTCGTCGAGAAGGAGCCGTCGGCAACTCCATCGTCACAGCCAGCGTCGGGGCAGGCTCCCTGACGTGGACGCAACCGCGAGCAGCCCGACGACCAGACCCAGGACAACGCCCCGAACCACACCCACAACGACACCACGACGGTTCGGGCGCATGCAGAGTGTCACCACGGTGACGGTCACCGCCACGATCATCCCAACGGTCCCGAACACGTCGTTCTCCCATAGCGGCTCCGGGTCCGCAGGGCAGCGCCCCCCGAAGGCGGAGCAGTGCCCGACCCACGTCAGCAGCGCCGCAGCCGTCGCCCCGACCAGGGCGGTGCCGATTCCGACGATCCAACGCAGCCACAGGACCCACCTGCGTGGCTGCGGGTGCGCTGCGGCCCGCTCGTCGCCCATCTCGATCCTGTCCTTGTTGCCGCGGGGTGCGTGCTGTCCGTTCGAGTCGACCCGGCGACCCACAGGTCGAGCCGGATCTCGCCGTCCAGTGGCCATGTTCGGGGAAACCCCGTGGCGAGTCCATGAGGGTCGTCCCCCAGAGCTCACGGAGGAGCCCTGCAGGGACTCGGACGGCGGACGGCCACGATCCGCCTCCGTGCGGACGTGGGCCGGCAACGCACCCCCGTTGCTTTGTGGACTATCATTGTGATAGCTGATGGGAGAGAGACGATGGGCGATTTGCTGATCCGAGGGCTCGCACCTGAAACGCATGAGGAGCTCAAACGGCGTGCGCAGGATGCTGGTGTCAGCCTCCAGACCTATGTGGCCCGTCTGCTCGAGCGCTCGACAACCGTTCCTCCGCTCGCCGACTGGCTCAGCGGGCTCGACGAGCTACCGCGGCACCGAACCGCGTCCGGGGCAGCGGCGGTTCGCGAGGCCCGCGACGAGCTCCCGTGATCTACGTCCTGGACGCGTCAGCGGTCATCGATCTGCTCGTTCGCAGTGACGACGGTGAGCGCGTCCGTCGACATCTCGCCGGCGACACCGATGCGACCCTGATCACGGTCGCGCATCTGGATGCCGAGGTCTTCTCGGGCCTGGCGCGACTCCACTGCGCTGGCGAGCTCACCGCCGGCGAGGTCGACGAACTGCTGCGACGGCTCTCCCGGCTTGACGTTCGTCGCGTCCCGATCGGTGGTTGGCTGCTGGATGCCGCCTGGCGGATGCGCGACAACATCGCGGCGCGTGACGCGCTGTACGTCGCCGCCGCGCGCGATCTCAACTCTGGCCTTCTCACGACTGATCAACGCCTCGCCAGAGCTGTGCCGGATCTGGCGACCGAGCGCAACTGGTAGGTCGCGGCACCGACGTCGGTGGCACTGCCCATCGAGAGCGCGCATCGGATGCTGAGCAGCGCTTCCGCGGGAGCGCTGCAACGAGGGCGTTGCGCATCGGTCGGCGACAGGCGTTTCGGGCTGCACGGATCGTGTCGTCGCGTGTAGGCTGCCTGCATGAGTAGCCAACGCTTGAACATCAGCCTCGACGGCGCACACGCGGCCAAGCTCGCGAGTCTCGCCGCCCGGGTCCACGTCAACGAGGGAACGCTGGCCCGCTCACTGTTGAGCACCGCCATCGATGACCTCGACCCTGATCCCGGGAACATCGTGTCGCTGCTCGACGGGATCGACGGTGCCTTCGAACGTGCGCAGCTTGGGGCCGAGCAGGCGGCCGCCGGCGACACCATCGCGCTCGACGAGCTGTAGGTCGTGGCGGCGCAGATCGAACTCGCGCGCGCTGCGGTCGAGGACCTCGATCGGCTCATCCTCACGCACTCGCTACCGGACGACACCCGTCAACGTGTCCGTACGTCACTCGAACCGCTGCACCAGTTCCCGCGACTCGGACCGGAGCTCACCGGCCGGTGGGAGGGCTTCCGATTCATCCTCGGCCCCTGGCGCTGGATGCTGCTGGTCTCCACCTTCGACGAAACGCACGACCGCGTCGTGATCGTCACCATTCAAGACGCACGAACGGCAAGCGCAACGACTGGCGGGTGACCCGACCGCATCGCTCCGTCAGCGATCCGCGCTGGCGCAGCGAAGGGCCGCGATGAACAACCCTGCACCTGGCACCGACCGCTCCCGAACTCGCGTCGCAGCAACGGCGTTGGTGCTCGGTCTCGGAACCCGGCAGGTGGGTGTCGTGCGTGGCAGGTCAGCTCGCGTTGGCGGTGACCTCGTGGTCGAGGCGGTCGCCGAGTAGGTCGGCTTGGGTGTCGAGGTCGTACTGGCCTTGGAGGTTGAGCCAGAAGCGTGGGGTCGTGCCGAAATAGCGGGCCAGCCGCAGTGCCGTGTCGGCAGTGACGGCCCGTTTGCCGTGGACGATCTCGTTGATGCGACGCGGCGGGACGCTGATGTCCTTGGCGAGCCGGTACTGCGACAACCCCACGGGTGCGAGGAACTCCTCGAGAAGGACCTCGCCGGGGTGGACGGGGGGCAGCTTCGTCATGCGTTTCACCTCCTCGTGGTAGTCCACGATCTCGACGTCGTAGGCGTTGCCGCCTTCGAAGCGGAAGCAGACGCGCCACTGGTCGTTGATGCGGATGCTGTACTGGCCGGCTCGATCGCCCTTGAGCCGCTCGAGCCGGTTACCGGGCGGGACCCGCAGATCGGCGAGTTCCTCGGCGGCGTCGAGCATGCGCAACTTGCGCAGCGCAGCCTTGCTGAGATCGGGTGACCACTTCTTGACCCGCTGCCGTCCGGCGAGGCGCTCGGTGTCGCGATCGCGGTAGGTACGGATCATGACCGAATAGTAACGGCACGCGTTATGCCTGGCAATGCTCGTCCACCAACCCACCGAGATCGCCTCGCCCGTCATCGACGTGCGCACGGTCGCGGCGACGCTCGACGTCGACAAGCGCACCGCGCAGGGTGGCATCGAACGGCTCACCAAAGCCGAGGTCCTGCGCGAGATCACCGGCTACCGACGCAACCGGGTATGGGCAGCCGACGAGCTGTTCGACGTACTCGACGGCGACCAGCCCCCTACCGGTCAGGTGGGGTGGTTGGCCCGCGGGTGGGCGCGCTCGTAGACCTCCCGCAGCACCTGCCGACTCACCAGCGTGTAGATCTGGGTCGTGGTGACGCTCGCATGGCCGAGCAGCTCCTGGACGGCCCGCACGTCCGCTCCCCCGTCCAGCAGGTGGGTGGCGAACGAGTGGCGCAGCGTGTGCGGTGAGACCCGATCGTCGAGGCCGACCGTCTGCGCATGGGCCTTCAGCCGCTTCCACGCGCCCTGGCGCGACAGCCGTCCGCCCCGCAGGTTGAGGAAGACGGCGGGCTGTTGCGGCCCAACGGCGGGCCGGCCGCGCACGAGCCAGGCCTCGAGTGCCTCCGCAGCCAGGTCACCGAAGGGCACCAGACGCTCCTTGTCGCCCTTGCCCTTCACGCGCACCAGCTGATCGATCTCGTCGACATCGTCGACGTCCAGGCCGATCGACTCACTGATCCGCAGGCCGGCCCCGTACAGCAACTCGAGCAGGGCGCGGTCCCGCAGTGCGGCGGGACGCCCACCGGTCGGCGCGCCGAGCAGTCGCTCGACGTCGTCGACGGACAGGGCCTTGGGCAGCGGCCGGGACGCCCGGGGCGGCTCGAGCTGGGCCGAGACGTCGTCGAGTGTGAGCTGTTCGCGAGCCAGGAACCGGTGGAAACCACGGACGGCGACGACCATGCGTGCGATCGACGAGGACGCGTAGGGCGCGGCCCCGTCCGGATCGGGGGTCCGCAGGCTGGCGACGTACCGCTCGAGGTCCTCCTCGTGCACCTGCAGGGGCGAGTCGATACCGGTCTCGTCGAGGAACCGTGCGTAACGGGCGAGGTCGCGGCGGTAGGCACTGATGGTGTTGCGGGCCAGGCCGCGCTCCGCCAGCAGATGGTCGAGGTAGCGCTCGACGAGGACCGCCGTTCCGTCCCCGGTGCCCCTCACGGCCACCGCCGTGAGCCAGCGGACACACGCGACCAGGGACGGCCGGTCATATGACGAGCTTCTCTCGTCTCGTCGGGCAGGCGCGGACGCGTCGTCACGACACGCCGAGGACCGAGCCCGCCAGCAGCAGACCGACGAGCGACTTGGCGTCGACGATCTCGCCGGCCCGCGCCACCGCGACCGCGTCGTCCAACGGCAGGGCGACGATCTCCATGTCGGCCTCCTCCGCCTGCAGCTCGAAGCCCGCGGGCAGGTCCCCCGGGGTGCAACCCCGCGCGAGATAGAGGTGGATCCGTTCGGTGGTCCATCCACCCGAGCTGAGATAGGTGACCAGGTGCTGGAGGTCTCCGACGTCGTGCTGGACCTCCTCGGCCAGTTCGCGCCGCGCCGCGTCGGCCGGATCCTCGCCCGGCACATCGAGCACCCCGGCCGGGATCTCCAGCACGTAACCGCCGACGACCTGTCGGTACTGACGCAGCAGCAGGACCCTGTTGCGGGTGTCCACCGGGACCACGGCCACCGCATCGAACGCCTCGACGATCTCGCGTTCGACGTCCTGGCCGTCCGGGGTGCGCACCGCATCGAGCCGTACCCGGACCCGACCGTCGTAGACCGTCGTCGATCCGGTGGTGGCGAACCACGCGACCGCATCGGTGTCGTCGTCCCCAGGACCGGATCCGGCCGGTCCCTCCGGTCCCGCCGAGTCGGCCGGGTCGGTCGGGTCGGTCACGACGAGGTGCTCCAGTCCGTCAGATCGTCGATTCGGGTCGCATCCTGGATCTCGGACGCCGTCGGCTCGTCCAGATCCACCGGCAGCCGCCCGGACGCCTGCCGACGGTGGGTCCGCATGGCCGCGACGAAGGAGGCGAACAGCGGGTGTGGCCGCGTCGGGCGGGACTTGAGCTCCGGATGCGCCTGGGTGGCGACGAACCAGGGATGGTCGGCGAGTTCGATGAACTCCACCAGACGGTCGTTGGGCGAGACCCCGGCGAACACCAGCCCCGCAGCCTCGAGCGCCGGCCGGTAACGGTTGTTGACCTCGTAGCGGTGGCGGTGACGTTCGTAGACGACCGGTTCGTCGTCGTAGGCCAGACGGGTCCGGCTGCCGGGTGCCAGCTTGGCTGGGTACTCCCCCAGCCGCATGGTGCCGCCCTTGTCGGTGATCTCGCGTTGGTCGGGCATCAGGTCGATCACGGGATCGGCGCACCCCGGCTCGAACTCCGAGGAGTGCGCGTCAGGGAGGCCCAGCGCATTGCGCGCGAACTCGATCACGGCCGACTGCAGGCCGAGACACAGCCCGAGGAACGGCACCTCGTGGCGTCGCGCCCAGGTGATCGCCGCGATCTTGCCCTCGACGCCACGGATGCCGAAGCCGCCCGGGACCAGCACACCGTCGAGTCCCCGCAGCAGGCGATCGACCTGGCCGGTCGCGTCGTCGGTGTCGGGCCCCGGTTCCGGGGTCAGGTCGTCGGAGGCGATCCAGTTGATGTTCACCTCGACCCCGTGGGCGAGACCACCATGGCGCAGCGCCTCCACCACCGACAGATAGGCGTCGGGCAACTCGACGTACTTGCCGACGATGCCGACGGTGACGGTGTCGTGGGTCGCATCGACCCGGGACACCAGTTCCTCCCAGGCGGCGAGGTCCGGTTCCACGTCCGGCAGATCGAGCCGCCGGACCGCGACCCGGTCGAGGCCCTCCTCACGCATGTTCAGCGGCACCTGGTACAGCGAGCCCGCGTCGACGGCGGCGATCACGGCGTCGACCTCGACGTCGCACTGCATCGCGACCTTCCGACGCAGCCCCTCGTCCAGGTCGCGATCGCTGCGCAGGACGAGCACGTCGGGCTGGATACCGATGGAGCGCAACTCGCGCACCGAGTGCTGGGCCGGCTTGGTCTTCAACTCTCCCGATGCGGCGATGAACGGCACCAGGGCGCAGTGGATGTAGAGGATGTTCTCGCGGCCCACGTCGTAGCGCAGCTGGCGGATCGCCTCGAGGAACGGCAACCCCTCGATGTCCCCGACGGTGCCGCCGACCTCGGTGATGACGATGTCCGCGTCACCGGCGACCGCGACGATCCGGCGCTTGATCTCGTCGGTGATGTGCGGGATGACCTGGACGGTCTTGCCGAGGTAGTCCCCCCGCCGTTCCTTCTCGATGACCGACAGCCAGATCTGACCCGACGACACGCTCGAACCACGGTGCAGGTTCTCGTCGATGAACCGCTCGTAGTGACCGAGATCGAGATCGGTCTCCCCGCCGTCGTCGGTGACGAACACCTCACCGTGCTCGAACGGGTTCATCGTCCCGGGGTCGACGTTGATGTAGGGATCGAGCTTCTGCATGGTGACCCGCAGGCCCCGCGCCTTGAGCAGCCGGCCCAGCGATGCGGCGGTGATCCCCTTGCCGAGCGCCGAGGCGACCCCACCGGTCACGAAGATGTGCTTGACGGGCCGGGCACGCCGGCCCGGCCGCGCACCGGTCGGCGCGTCGTTCGTCGAGCGCTGGTCGTTCGTCGTGTCGGCCACGCATGTCCCTCCACACCGGGACCGCCGCGTGGCGGTCCCATCGACCGTAGCCGTCGACCGCCGGCAAGGCCAAGGACCCGCCCGGCCCGGCCTCAACCGACCCGGGCGCGCGCCTGGGCCATCAACTCCCGGGCGTGCTCCACGCCGGCGGCCGCGGTCGCGTCGCCGCCCAGCATCCGTGACAGCTCCGCCACCCGGTCGTCCGCGGCGATCGCCCGGGTGGTCGTCACGGTCCGCCCGTCGGCGATCCCCTTCTCCACGACGTGGTGCACGTCGGCGAACGCGGCGAGTTGCGCCAGGTGGGTGACACACAGCACCTGACGGCGGTGCCGGCCGGAGCCGGCCGCCAATCGGGCGAGCTTCTCGCCGACGGCCATCGCGGTGGCACCGCCGATGCCCGCGTCGACCTCGTCGAACACCAGCACCCGCGCATCGTCGACGTCGGCGAGCGCGACCTCGATGGCCAACGACACCCGCGAGCGTTCCCCACCGGATGCGGCCTGCGCCAGCGAGCGCGCCGGTTCGCCCGGGTTGGCGGCCAGCAGGAAGGTGATCCGGTCCGCACCGTCCGCGGTGAGCTGCGCATCCGCGAGTGGTTCCACCGCCACCTCGAATCGGGCGTGGGGCATCCCGAGGTCGGCGAGATGGCCGTCCACGATGCCGGCCAGACGTTCACCGGCGGCCTGGCGGCCCCGCCGCAGATCCTCGGCCGCGCTGACGCACTGCTCGTGGGCCTCGGCGAGCTGCGCGTCGAGCGCGTCCGCATCGGCCTCCTGCCGCTCGAGATCCGCGAGTCGTTCGCGGGCCTCGTCGGCATAGGTCAGCACCGCGTCGACGTCGACCCCGTACTTGCGGGTCAGTCCGGCCACGGTGCGCTTGCGGTCCTGCAATGCCGCGAGCCGGTGCGGGTCGGCGGCGATGCCGTCCGCGAAGCCGCGGACGTCGGCGGCGAGCTCCGTGACCTCGGCCGCCAACGACTCCGCCCGGTCGCGCAGCTGCTGCAGCGTCGCGTCCTCGACCGGCAGTCGCCGCAGGGCGTCGACCGCGACCCCGAGTGGATCCTGGACGCCACCGGCCCCGAGCGCGTCGACGGCCGTGCGGGTCCCGGTCAGCAACTCCTCGGCGTGACCGAGCAGTTCGAGTTCCTGATCGAGCGCCCCGTCGTCGTCCGGGTCGAGCTCGGCGGCGTCGATCTCGTCGATCTCCGCCCGGAGCCGATCGAGCTCGCGGGCACGCTCCCGGGCGTCGTCGTGCAGGGTCTGGCGCCGGACGTCCAGTTCGCGCCAGCGGCCGTAGGCCTCCCGGTAGCGGGTCACGATGCGATCGTGCGGCTCTCCGGCGAACCGGTCGAGCAGCCCACGCTGCACCTCGGGTCGGGCGAGCCGGACGTGTTCGTGCTGGGCGTGGACCTCCACGTGGCGACCCAGCACGTCCGCGAGCGCGGCGACGGGGGCGAGCCGTCCGGAGATCCGGGCCCGCGAGCGTCCGTCCGCGGGGATCTCGCGCGACACGATCAACAACTCGTCGTCGGCGGCGAGCCATTCGGCCGCCTCCGCCGGCGGTGGCGAGATGACCGCGTCGATGCTGGCCGACGTCGAGCCGGTCCGGACCAGGTTGGTGTCGGCGCGGGCCCCGAGCAGCAGCGACAGTGCGGTCACGAGCATGGTCTTGCCGGCGCCGGTCTCACCGCTGACCACCGTCAGACCGGGCGCGAAGGTCAGCCGGGCGTCCTCGATCACCCCCAGCCCACGGATGGACAGCTCCTCGATCATCCGCACTCCTCGCTGATCGATCGCTGATCGATGGGCACGCCGCGGCAGGCTACCGCCGCGCTCCCGCCACCCGGCCGAGGACCGACCCCGTCCTGTGGATGACGGCGGACCGCCCGGGGCTCACTGGAGCCCGAACTTGCGGCGCACCACCGTGGCGAGGTCGAGCGGGTTCACCCGGGCCAGTAGCACCGGGCGCCCACCGCCCTGGGCGGTCACCGACGACCCGGCGGGGACCTCCATGGGCTCGCGCCCGTCGCAGGACACCACGGCGGGGGCCTGCTCCTCGCGCAGTTCGACGCGGATCTGTTCGTCCGGACCGGCGACGATGGTCCGATCGAACAGGGTGTGGGGGGCCACGGGCACCACGAGCGTCGCCTCGAGCCGGGGCGAGACGATCGGTCCCCCGGCCGACAGGGCATAGGCGGTCGAGCCGGTCGACGTTGCGAGCACGAGCGCATCGGCGGGGACCTGGGCGAACAGGGCCCCGTTGAGGTGGACCTCCATCAGCAGCAGTCGCTGCCGCGCCGACTTCTCGATCGCCACCTCGTTGAGCGCCCAGCCGTGCACGGGCGGTGTGCCGTCGCCGGGCGTGATCTGCACCTCGAGCGTCGCGCGATGTTCGTAGCGCAGCTCGCCGCGACTGACGGCGGCCATCGCGTCCTCGAGGGCGTCGACCTCGACCTCGGCGAGGAAGCCGAGCCGGCCGAGGTTCACGCCGAGCACGGGCACCCCGGCGTCGCGGCACAGGTGCGCAGCCCGCAGGAACGTGCCGTCGCCCCCGAAGGAGATGGCCAGGTCGAGTCCGGCCGCGAACGCCTCGCCGCTGCGGTACTCGAGATCGCCACCGAGCACACCCGACCGACTGTCGTTCGGTTCCTGGCCGTGGGCGACCACCACCTCGACGCCCGCCGCGCTCAGTAGCGCCGCCGCTTTGCCGGCGGCGATCACCGAACGGTCCCGTCCGGCGTGGATGACCAGGCCGACCCTCATGGGCGCGTCCCGCGTCGACGGGCCACACCCTGCTCCACCGCGGTGTCGAGTTGCGAGGCCACCGTGCCGGGCGCATGACCGGCGTCCGTCGCGCCCGGGCCGGAACCGGCGTCCGTCTCGCCCGGGCCGGGACTGGCGGTCAGCTGCATCAGGAACTCCACGTTGCCGGCCGGGCCGAGCAGCGGCGAGGCGATGGCGTCGACGACACCCCAACCCAGTGGCGGCACGATATCGGCCACCTGCTGCAGACACCGGCGCCACACCGTCGGGTCCCGCACGACACCGCCCTTGCCGACCTCGTGGCGTCGCGCCTCGAACTGCGGCTTGACCAGCACGACCGCCGTGTCGGTAACCAGCGTCAGCAGCCCGGGCAACACCGTGCCGAGCGCGATGAAGGACAGGTCGGCGACCAGCAGCGCCGGCGGGGGCGGCGTCAGATCGGCCGGCGTGAGATCGCGGACGTTGGTGCGTTCGTGCACCTCGACGCGGGGGTCGGTCCGGATCCGGTCGTGCACCTGGCCGTAGCCGACGTCGTAGGCGAGCACGGACGCGGCCCCGCGCTGCAGCAGACAGTCGGTGAACCCACCGGTCGACACCCCGGCATCGAGGCAGCGCACCCCGGTCACGTCGAGCGCGAAGACCTCGAGCGCGTGCAGCAGCTTCTCGCCGCCACGTGACACGAACCGACGCGGCGGGGCGGCGACGACCAGATCCTGCGCGCCGGTCACCTGTGTCGCCGGTTTCATCGCCGGTGCGCCGTCGACGGTGACCAGGCCGGCCCCGATGGCCTCCTGGGCCTCGACGCGGCTGGACACCAGCTCGCGCCGCACCAGTTCCGCGTCGAGTCGACGCCGGGGCGTGGCCAGGGTCAGACCTCGTCGAGTTCGGCGAGCGCGGCGGTCAGCGTCGCATTGGCGGCCTCGAACACCGCGACCCGGTCGGCGATCGCAACGTCGTCGATCGCCTCGAGCTGGGCGCGGAGCTCATCGATGGGGGTCACGAACCCGACGAACCGGTCGACTTCTTGGTCGCCTTCTTCGTCGCCTTCTTGGCCGTCTTCTTCGCCGTGGCCTTCTTGGTCGCCTTCTTCGTGGCCTTCTTGGCCGTCTTCTTGGCCGTGGCCTTCTTGGTCGCCTTCTTGGTGGCCTTCTTCGCCGGCGCCGAGGAACCCGTCGAGCCGGCCCCGCTGGCGGCGTCACGCTCGACGCGACCGAGCTCACGCTTCAGGTCGGCGACCTGCTTCTGGAGGCGGTCGACCTCCTTGGTGGTCGCCAGCCCCATGCCGTGGACGGCGCGGACGGTCTCGTTGCGCACGAGCTCGGCGACGGCCTCGCGGTTCTTGCGCTGACGGTCGAGCAGGTCGTCGACCAGGTCACCGACCTGGTCGCCGGCGGCCTCACCCGACTTCACGAGCTGTTTGACGACCTGTTCCGCCCGGCTGCGGGTCAGTTCCGTGACCCCGGTGACGGCATCGAGGTAGCGCTGCAGTGAACTGTTCAAGGGGTCCCCCCAAGGGAGCTGACAGACAGATGGACGGCCCGGACGACCGTGCCCGTCAGCCTAGCCCTCCACGCCACGACGTCACGGGAGGCCGTCGGCGGTCGCCCATCGAGCCGGCTGCTAGCGTCGGGCCGCGGACGCCCGGGCGGACGGGCCGAGCGACACACCCGACTCGACGACCCCGACTCGACGACCCCGACCCCGGAGTGCACGCAGGTGGCCACGCTGCAGCAGGTGGAGCTCGTCCTCGAAGAGCTGCTGCAGCGCCTCGGTGACATCGACGACTCCACGCGCGCCCTGCTGCCGAGCCGGCGGACCATCGAGGCCCGCTGTCCCGATCTGGACGTCGTCCGCTACGCGGACTGGCGTCAGGGCCGCATCACCCTGCTCGACGAGCCGCCCGGCCGGCGCTGCGACATCCGCATCAGCGTGCGCTCGGACGATCTGATCGCCATGAGCGAGGGCCGGATCGCGGTCGGGCGTGCGTACGCCGAGAGCAAGCTCCGACTCGATGCGTCGATGACCGATCTGCTGCGACTCCGTGCGGTGCTCTGACCGACCGCGGCGCTCGCGCCCGACCGCTTCGCGGAGGACCTAGATGGCCCTGCCCATCGGCGACGTGAACCCCACGCGGCGACGCTCGTTCGTCATGGGCACGTTCGTGTTGATCAACCTCGCCGTGTTCGTCTACCAGAGCTTCGTGCTGAGCGGGTGCGAGCAGCTCGCCTTCGTCTACCGCTTCGCGGTCATCCCCGCGGAGATCACCGGCTTCGCTCCCCTGGCACCGGACCAGGCCGCGGCCCTGCTCGGCGAGTGCGCGCAGCCCGACAAGAACATCGCGCTGAGCGTGCTCACCACGATGTTCCTGCACGGCGGCATCGCGCACCTGCTCGGCAACCTCGTCTTCCTGCTCGTGTTCGGCGACAACGTCGAGGATCGGCTCGGGCACGTACGGTTCGTGCTCTTCTACCTCGTGGGCGGCGGGGTCGCCACGGTCGCGTTCATCGTGGTGCAGCCGACCGCGATCACGCCGCTGGTCGGGGCCTCCGGGGCCATCGCCGCCGTGCTCGGGGCGTACCTGATCTGTTATCCCCGGGCACGCGTCTTCGCGCTGGTGCCGTTCCCGCTCTACCTGCTGGCGATCGTGCTCCCCGGCGTACGGATCCGCACCTGGCTGGTGATCGCGGCGATCGTCGCCCTGCCGGCCTGGTTGCTGCTGATCGGCTGGTTCGGCGTGCAGGCCATGGCGGTGCTGGAACCGATGGGGGACATGGTGGCCTACGAGGCGCATGTCGCCGGCTTCCTCGCCGGCATCGTGTTGCTGCTCCTGCTCGACGCGCGACGTTCGCGCCGGGGTGAGCCGACCTTCCATCCCACCCGGCCACGCAACGGGCGGCCGGGTCCGCCGCGCGGCTGACGCCGCTGCAGGCCCTAGGCTCGAGCACCACCTCCACGCCGCCGATCGGGGACGACACATGCACGGTGATGACGCGCGCACCATCTTCGGATGGAAGGAGCACGTCACCCTGCCCGACTGGGACCTGCATCTGCGGGCCAAGCTCGACACCGGAGCCCGCTCGAGTGCGCTGCACGTCTCCGACCTCGTCGAGGTCGGCGACCACCATGATCCGCAGACGGGGCAACTCCTGCCGATCGTGCGCTTCGACGTGGTACTGGGCTCGAAGCACGCGCCCGAACACCACATGGTCGAGGCCCCGATCATCCGCCACAAGGTGGTCAAGGACACCGGTGCACGGGCCGAACGGCGCCCGGTGGTCCGCACGCGCATCGTGTGCGGGCCATTGGACACGGTGGCCGACATCACGCTCACCGACCGCAGCGGCATGAACTTCCGGATGCTGCTCGGACGGTTGACGCTCGAGGGCCACGCCCTGGTCGATCCCGCCGGTGGCTACCGCGTCACCTCACCGAGCGGCCACGGCGGACGGGCGTGATCACCGGTCCGATGACCGTCGCCGGGGTGACCATCGAACCGGGCGAACGTCGTGACCTGACCCCGATCGTGTCCGAGTCCTACACCGGCGACCGCACGGCGCTGCCCATGGCGGTGATCAACGGCATCGGTGACGGGCCACGTGTGTTCGTCACGGCCGCGGTCCACGGCGATGAGCTCAACGGCATCGAGGTGTGCCGGCTGCTGCTCGATGCCATCGACCCGGCGGGTCTGCGCGGCGCGGTGGTCGTCGTGCCGGTGGTCAACGTGCTCGGGGTGCAGATCAACTCGCGCTACCTGCCGGACCGACGTGACCTGAACCGGTCGTTTCCCGGCTCCCATGCCGGTTCCATGGCGGCGCGGATCGCCCGGCTGGTCGTCGACGAGGTGATCGACGGCAGCGACGTCGGTATCGACCTGCACACGGCGGCCAACAACCGCTTCAACGTGCCGCAGGTGCGCGTCGACGTCGATGACGAACGCGCCCGGTCGCTGGCGGTCACGTTCGGGGCACCGTTCGTGCTCACGGCCAAGCTGCGGGCCGGGTCGCTGCGGGCCGTCGCCGGGGAGCGCGGGGTGCCGGTGCTGACCTACGAGGGCGGTGGCCCGCTGCGGTTCGACGACGAGGCGATCGACATCGCCCGGCGTGGCACCCTGCGGGTCCTGGCGCGGCTCGGGATGATCGACCACGCCCCCACCCCGGGCCATGACGCCCCCATGGTGCTCAACGAGTCGAGGTGGCTGCGGGCCCAGCGCGGCGGTCTGCTGGAACTGCATGCGACCGCGGGCGCACGGATCGCCGCGGGCGATCCCTTGTGGACGACGTCCAGCCCGCTCGGTGCGGAGCGGGCCAGCGAGGTCGCCGAGGAGGACGGGTTCGTCATCGGGGCGACGACCCTGCCGTTGGTCCAACCCGGTGAGGCGGTCCTGCACGTCGCCCTGCCGGGCGACCGCCTGCCCTCGGAGGACGACCCCACCGACGAGGAGGACGACGACCTCGACGAGCCGGCGTGATGGGGCCTGCCTGACCGGGCCCCGGCCTGACCGGCCCTGCTAACGGCGGCGCTCCCGGGCACCATCGAGCCGTTCGTCGGCGTCGAGGAACCCGTTGTCGACCGCGACGATCGACTCGAGCTGCCGGATGAGCTCGTCGTCGTCGCCGTCCCGTTCGGCCAGATCCGCGGCGAGGTAGCGCGCGCGCAGGTCGTGTTCGGCGTCCCCGGAGCGTTGCCGCTCGAGGAAGCGACGGACGATGGACCGCCCTGCCGGCAGGTCGCCGGCGTCGGCCACCGCGGCCGCCCACACGATCGCCGCTTCGGCACGCCGGTCCTCCGGTGCCTGCGTGTCCTGGACCAGTGCCTCGGCAGCCTCGGCGATCTGATCCAGATCCCGTCCGAGCGCTCGCAGACAGTCCGCGATCAGATGGTTCTGATCCACGCGGTCCGTGAGCCGACGGTAGGCCTGCAGCTCGGTCAGTGCGGCGGCGAAACGCTCCTGCAGATACAGCGCGACACCGTAGGCCTCGCGGATCGTCGCGATCCGGGGGGCCTGGTGCTTGGCCCAGCCGAGTACCTCGACGGCGACGTCCGGGCGGTCCTGCTCGATGGCCGCCGACCCCACACTCAACGCGAGACAGACGTCCTTGGCCTTGGATCCCCGCGGGCCGAGCACCCGTTCGATCTCCTTGCGCACCCCCTTGGGGATGTCCGGCTGTTCGTCGGTCGGCAGCGCCGGGCGAGGCGGCCCGTCGGTGTCGGCATCGGGCCGCTTGGCACGGGGCGGGGCGTCCCGGCGTTTCGCGGCACGGTCCCGACCGATGGGCTCGCGGGCCCCGGTGGGCACATCGAGCTTGCTGGGAACGGAACGGTCCGGCGGTGTGCGGCGCTCCGCTGGCTTGCGACGGTCGGGGCCGGCCATGGTGACTCCTGGCGATGACGTTGGACGCGAGCACGAGGATCGCACGATTCCGAGGACGACGCATCGACGACCTCGTGCGCCTCGTTGGGTGCAGACATACGACGAGGCCGCCTCCGAAAGGAGGCGGCCTCGTCAAGTAGGTTCCCGCGGCGACCTACTCTCCCACCGGGTTGCCCCGGCAGTACCATCGGCGCTGGAGGGCTTAACTTCCGGGTTCGGAATGTGACCGGGTGTGTCCCCTCC
>LFIK01001172.1_pt1 | contig 20434 bp, 15 predicted proteins | sample 643401 | NCBI WGS metagenome assembly LFIK01 (sample SAMN03777447, study PRJNA286221) | soda lake metagenome | biome: soda lake; feature: Kulunda steppe; material: water; isolation source: sample T5-Br brine of Lake Tanatar-5 | place: Russia: Kulunda steppe | collected 2010-07
GCCCTGGAGAAGACGGGGTCGTGCATCTTGGACCATGGCAACCCTGCCTGGTTCTCAAACGATAATACCGCGAGGAGGGAGGAAACGATGGCCGATCTGAAGCTGACGGATGTCGAGAAGGCCTATGGCGAGGTCAAGGTCCTGTCGGACATCAATCTCGATATCCAGCAGGGAGAGCTGATTGTCTTCGTGGGCCCTTCGGGCTGCGGGAAATCGACGCTTCTGCGCATGATCGCGGGGCTGGAAAAGATCACGGGTGGCGAGTTGCAGATCGACGGGATGGTGGTGAATGACATCCCGCCCGCGCAGCGTGGCATCGCGATGGTATTCCAGTCCTACGCGCTTTACCCCCACATGACCGTGCGCGACAACATGGCCTTTGCGCTGAAACTCGCGGGCAAAAGCAAGTCCGAGATCGACGAGGCCGTGAACCGCGCGGCCAATGTGCTGCAGCTTGGCCCCTATCTGGACCGTCTGCCCAAGGCGCTGTCGGGCGGGCAGCGGCAGCGGGTTGCGATCGGGCGGTCCATCGTGCGCGACCCGAAGGTCTATCTCTTCGACGAGCCGCTCTCGAACCTCGACGCGGCACTGCGCGTGGCCACCCGGATCGAGATTGCCAAGCTCAAGGAATCGATGCCCAACTCGACCATGATCTATGTGACGCATGATCAGGTCGAGGCGATGACGCTGGCCACCCGGATCGTCGTGCTGGCGGGCGGCGGCATCGCGCAGGTGGGCTCGCCGCTGGAGCTTTACGAGCGGCCGAACGGCGAGTTCGTGGCGCAGTTCATCGGCTCTCCTGCGATGAACCTGCTGCCGGGCGAGATTACCGGCACGGGCGAGCAGACCACGGTCAAGCTGGCGGGCGGCGGGACCGCCAAGGCCAATATCCCGACCACAGACGCGGATATGGGGCTGAAGGTCAATCTCGGCGTGCGCCCCGAGGATCTGGTCGCCACTGACGATGACGTCTATCTCTACAAGGGCGAGGTCGATCTGGTCGAGGCGCTGGGCGAGTTGACGGTGCTCTATTTCAAGCCCGACTCCGAGGGTGCGGCGCCGGTGCTGGCAAAGCTTGCCGGGATTCACGCCGATCTGAAGGGGCGCAACGTCAAGCTGAACGCGGACCCGTCCAAGATTCACCTGTTCCACAACAAGGTGTCGCTGCTGCACCGCTGAGGCGGCGCGCGGCGCGCTCTCCCGCGCCCCTCGGGGCGCGCGCGCCCCACCCTCCCACCCGCGCGCGCACCCCGAGCGGGTGCGGGAGAGCAGCGCGGGACAGGATGAAGAAAGCCGCCTCCGGATCCGGGGGCGGCTTTTTCACGGTAGCGGAAGCATGGCGCTGACGGTCAGGCGCTGCGAAACTCGCGCATCAGGAAATCGGGCACATGGTCGCCCATGCCGACGACGCCGCCGCGCTGGTCGCGCCGACTGCGCTCGTTGCGCTCGGGGCGTTCGGTGCGGCTGTCGCGCGCCGCGCGCTTCGGCTCTGGTTGCGCTTCGGCAGCGGCAGGCGTTTCCGCGACCTCTGGTACGCGCGGGGCCTCGGTCGCCGCGAGGGCGGGTTTCTCCTCGGGCTTGTCCTCGGGCGCGGCGGACCGCCGTGTGCGGGTCGGTTTGTTCTCGATCTCGGGCGCGGTGCCGCGCGGCAGTTCCTTCTGGATAAGCGCCTCGATCGCGTCGAGGTATTTCTGGTCCGAGGGGGTCATCAGCGAGATCGCCTTGCCCGCCCGGCCGGCGCGACCCGTGCGTCCGATCCGGTGGACGTAATCCTCGGGGTGCGAGGGCAGGTCGAAGTTGAACACATGGCTGACCGAGGGCACATCGAGCCCCCGCGCCGCCACATCCGAGGCGATCAGCAGCCGCAACTCGCCATTACGGAAGCGGTCCAGCGTGCGGGTGCGCACCGACTGGTCGAGATCGCCATGGATCGGCGCCGCGTCGAGCTTGTGCTTGATCAGCGACTTGGCCAGCACATCGACCTCGACCTTGCGGTTGCAGAAGATGATGGCGTTCTCCAGCGCCTCGCCCTCGGCCTCGATGATCGCGCGCAGCGCGTCGCGCTTGGCCTTCGCGGCGGCATCGCGGCGCGTGGGGCTAAGCTGGATCAGTTCCTGCGCGATAGTCTCGGACGCAGTGGCCTGCCGCGCCACCTCGACCCGCACCGGGTTCGACAGGAAGGTGTTGGTCACGCGCTCGATCTCGGGCGCCATGGTGGCCGAATAGAAAAAGGTCTGGCGGGTGAAGGGCGTCAGCCCGAAGATGCGCTCGATATCGGGAATGAAGCCCATGTCGAGCATGCGGTCGGCCTCATCCACCACCATCACCTCGACGCCGGTCAGCAGCAGCTTGCCGCGTTCGAAATGGTCGAGCAGGCGCCCGGGTGTGGCGATCAGCACATCGACGCCGCGGTCGATCAGCTTGTCCTGCTCGCCAAAGGCCACGCCGCCGATCAGCAGCGCCTTGGTCAGGCGTGTGTGCTTGGCATAGGTGTCGAAATTCTCGGCCACCTGGGCTGCGAGTTCGCGCGTCGGCGCCAGCACCAGGCTGCGCGGCATCCGCGCGCGCGCCCGCCCGCGCCCCAGCCGTGTGATCAGCGGCAGCGTGAAAGAGGCGGTCTTGCCCGTCCCGGTCTGGGCGATCCCCAGCACATCGCGCCCTTCGAGCGCATGCGGGATAGCCTGCGCCTGGATGGGCGTGGGGGTGGTGTAGCCGGCATCAGTCACGGCCTTGAGGACCTTGGGGTCCAGTTTCAGGTCAGAAAATTGGGTCATTTGCGTCCATCTGTTACGGCATCGGGCCGTAATCGGTTCTGGGACGCCTGATTTCCGCGCCCCGCTTGCGGATCGGATGCACAGCGCATCCTGCGGACTGCGGTAGCTGATCCGGGCGGAAAGGTCAATCTTCCCGGCCCGCCCGGGCCATTGAGCGCGGTCGATGCAGTGTTGCAGCAAGGTGCGTTCCGCGCTATGGCAATCGCAGTGCGGGTGTGGCGGAACGGTAGACGCAGAGGATTCAAAATCCTCCGCCGCAAGGCGTGAGAGTTCGAGTCTCTCCACCCGCACCAATAATCCTGAATCGGTCTGATTGTTTCCGGAATGCGCGCTGCTTGCGGGCGCAACCGGCGCGTGGCGGCGCGAAAGCGCCCTCGGGCCGTGCCCACCCACCCGCCCATGCACGCCCCGAGGGCGCTTTCACGCGGCGACGACGGATCGCGGGCGCGACCTGCATCGGATCAGCGTGGCGCGGCCTGCTTCAAGAAAAACGCCCCGGTCGTGCGGACCGGGGCATTGTCTGTTCCTGTCAGCGTATCGCCCGTCAGGAGCTGGTCGTGGCGCCCTTCTTGGCCTCGGCCGCCTTGCGCACCGCCTCTGACGATTCGGCTGCGGGGGAAGCGGATGCGGTCGGCGCCGGGGCCGACGACTGCACGGCAACCGGCTTGGCGGCGCTGTCGCGGTTCGTCTGCAGCGGGTCGTCCTGACGCTGCACCGACCCCTCGAAATGCGCACCCGATTCGATGGCGATGGTCTTGTGGATGATGTCGCCCTCGACCTGCGCGGACGAGGTCAGCCGCACTTTCAGCCCGCGCACACGCCCGATGACGCGGCCGTTGATCACAATGTCATCGGCCACAATCTCGCCGCGGATGGTCGCGGTCTCGCCCACGGTCAGCAGATGCGCGCGGATATCGCCATCGACGATCCCCTCGATCACCACATCGCCGGTGGTCTTGACGTTGCCGGTGATCGTCAGATCCGCCGCCAGCACCGACGCTGCGGGCTTGGCCTTGGTGACATGGGTGCCCGAAGCCTCGGAATTACCCGAGCGCAGGAAGGACGGCGCGGACTCAGCGGGCCGGGCGGGGGCCTTTTCGGCCTCGGCCTTCGGCCCCGGATCGTTGATGCGACTCTTAGAAAACATGCTCTCCAGCCCTTACATAGGTGATTGGGTTGACCGGGCGACCATTGACCCGCACCTCGTAGTGCAGATGCACACCGGTCGACGCTCCGGTGGTGCCCATACCACCAATCCGCTGCCCGCGCGAGACCCTTTGTCCGGCCCGAACATCGATCGAGTTCAAATGGGCGTAATAGGTCTCGATCCCGAAATCATGCTCGATGATGACGAGATTGCCATAACCGCCCTGGCGCCCGGCCTGTTTCACCACCCCGTCCGCGCTGGCGGTGATCGGCGTGCCGCGCGGGCCGGCCCAGTCCAGCCCGTTATGCTGCGTCTGCCGACCGGTCAGCGGATGGCGGCGCATTCCGAAGCCCGAGGTCTGGCGCACACCTGCGGCATTCACGGGCCGCGCCACCGGCAGCCGGTCGATGCCGCGGCGATAGGCATCGACATCGGCGATCTGGCCGAGAATCGAATTGGCGCGCGCGATGTCGGGGCTCTCGGCCACCGAGCCTGAGGTCGAGACTGCAATGGGGCGCAGCGAGGCGGTCTGCGACGACGCCCCCTGCCGCACCAGCCGCCGGATCTGATCGGTCGAGACCCCGGCCGAGCGGAACACGCGCTGCATCGGTGACATGACCTGCTCAAGCGCCTCTTCGAGCTGGGAGAAGATCATGTGGTTGCGGTCCTTGAGAAGCTCGTTCTCCATCGCGAGGTGACGCGCTTGCTGGCGCGCCTGTTCGGCATCCATCAGCGTGTCGTAGTTGTTCTGGCCAACGCGGTCCATCGCCACCAGCAGGTAGTCGAGCATCTCTTCGGTGTCGCGGGCGCGGTCCGAGGCCGTGCGCGTCGAGCCGGTTTCAGCGGCGAGCGTCTGTGTCACTTCTTCAAGCCGCGACCGCGCCTCGTCGCGTTCGCGAACCAGTCGGCGCATGCTGGCGTGCAGCGTGTCGATGCCCGTCTCCAACTCAAGCCGACGCTCTTCGGAGGCGAGCAGCTGCATCTGCATCTCGGAGATGCGCTCCATCGCCTCGGTGAAGCGGGCCTGCGCCGCCTCTGTCTCGCGCGCGCGGGCATCGCGCTCCATCGCGAGCTGGTTGAGGCGGCTCTCGTAATTCGCCTGTTCGCGCAGTGCCTGATCGCGCAGATTGTCCGATCCGATCGCATCCATCAGCAGGATCGAGGTCGCGATGATCCCCCAGGCGAAGAAGCCCGTGACCGCAGTAAGCGCGACGGCCTGCGTCACCGGGCGCAGGCGCACGAAGCGTGTCGTGGTGTCAGAGCGCAGGAAAAGGCGCTGTTCGGGCAGATGGCGTTCGAGCCGCTGGGACAGGCGAGCGAGAAGTCGTGTCAAGGCTGTCTTCCTGTAGAAGTCATCGGTTCTGCTCGGGCCGCGACCCCTTGGCCAGTGCGGCGTCAGGGCGGGTGCGCGCTGTGCGGGCCCATCTGCGCGGGCCGGAACAAAGCGCTATCTTCTGTTACGGTGCTGTGACGCAAGGGGCAACCTGTGATCCGCCACCGACGCGATCCGGCGGCGCGGCACGGGCTAAATCAGCGAAAAATTGCCGAAAATCGGTGCTGTCCACAGGCCGGGCGCTCAGCTGGGTTCGGTGAGCGGCCAGTAAAAGTCCGGCGGCAGCCCGGCCTGCGCGCGTTTTTCGTCGTTGAACGGGGGCTTCAGCGGCGCATGAAAATACCGGCGCACCAGCTCCAGAAAGACCGGCTGCGGATCGAGGCCCTGCTGGCCGCACAGGTAGTTGAACCATTTCGACCCATAGGCGACATGGCCCACTTCCTCGGCATAGATCACCCGAAGTGCCGCAACCGCATCCTCCGCGCCCGCCCGCTCGAAGACCTCGATCATGCCCGGCGTCACGTCCAGCCCGCGCGCCTCGAGCACCATCGGCACGACGGCCAGCCGCCCCAGGATGTCGCCCGCCGTATCCTCGGCGGCGCGCCACATGCCGGCATGGGCGGGCAGGGCGCCGTAATGGCTGCCCATCGCCTCAAGACAGTCGCAGAGCAGGTTGAAATGCTTGGACTCTTCATCCGCCGCCTTGACCCAGTCATCGTAGAAACCCAGCGGCATGTTCGATTCGTGAAAGCGCGCGACCATATCCCAGTGCAAATCGACCGCGTTGAGTTCGATATGTGCAATCGCGTGCAGCAGGGCGATCCGCCCCTGGGGGCTGCCCGGACGGCGGCGGGGCACGTCGCGCGGGTCCAGCAGTTCCGGGCGGTCGGGGCGGGCCGGGCGGTCAGGGGGCACGGCATCGCCGATGGGCAGGGCCGTGCCCGCCTTGCGCGCGTCGAACCACGCCCGCGCATGAGCGTGCGAGAGCGCGGTCTTCGCCCGTCCGTCGGCCGTGGTCAGCACGTCCACGGCCATATCGCGCAAGCTGCCGCTCACAACGCTTTCGCGGCCCCGAGCACCTCGGCGGCGTGCCCCTTGGCCTTGACCTTGCGCCAGACCTTGGCGATGCGCCCCTCGGCGTCGATCAGAAAGGTCGCACGCTCGATCCCCATCGAGACCTTGCCATACATGTTCTTCTCGACCCAGACGCCGTAGCGCTCGCACACATCGGCCTCGGCGTCGGACGCCAGGACCACGCCCAGATCATGCTTGGCGACGAACTTGTCATGCTTGGCGACCGTGTCCTTGGACACGCCCACGACCTGCGTGCCCGCCGCGGCAAACTCCTCGCCGAGCCCGGTGAATTCCATCGCCTCGGTGGTGCAGCCGGGTGTGTCGTCGCGCGGGTAGAAATAGAGCACGACCTTCGAGCCCTTCAGACCGGAGAGCGACACCTCGCCGCCACCATCGCGGGGCAGGGTGAAATCAGGGGCCATCTCGCCTTCGCTTGCCATGTGCAAACCTCCTTGCGCGGAATACATGCCCCTGTTGTAGCCGCTGCGCGTGCGAGATAAAGGGGCGGCGCAACAGGGCGGGGCACAGGCGCGATGAAACTGTCGGATTTCGACTTCGACCTGCCCGAGGATCTGATCGCCACCCGCCCCATCCGTCCGCGCCCCGCCGCGCGGCTGCTGCATGCGCAGGGCGACGTGATCGTCGACCGCAAGGTGGCGGATCTGCCCGAGATTTTGCGCCCTGGCGACCTGCTCGTGCTGAACACGACGCGCGTCATCCCGGCGCGCCTGCAGGGGGTGCGCGTGCGCGACACCGCGCAGGGGCCTGTGCAGGCGAAGGTCGAGGTAACACTGACCGAGCCTGCACCCGATGGCAGTTGGCGCGCGCTGGCCCGCCCGCTGCGCAAGCTGGCTGTGGGCGAGGTCATCACTTTCTCCGACAGCTTGCGCGCCGAGGTTGCCGCGCGCGCCCCCGAGGATGTGGTTCTGCGCTTCAACCTCGCAGGCGAGGCGTTCGATGCCGCGCTTGACGCTGCAGGCCAGATGCCGCTGCCGCCCTACATCGCCGGGCGCCGCGCGCCCGATGCGCAGGACCGCGAGGACTACCAGACCGTCTTTGCCCGCACCCCCGGCGCGGTCGCCGCGCCCACTGCCTCGCTGCATTTCGATGACGCGCTGATGGACGCCCTGCGCGCGCGCGGCATCCGATTTGCCGAGGTCACGCTGCATGTCGGTGCGGGCACGTTCCTGCCGGTCAAGGTTGATGACATCCGCGACCACCGCATGCACGCCGAATGGGGCGAGATCAATGCCACCGCCGCGCAGGCCATCATGGCTACACGCGCGGCAGGCGGGCGGGTGATCGCGGTCGGCACAACCGCGCTGCGGCTGATCGAGACGGCGGCCACTGCGCCGGGGCAGATCGAACCCTGGCAGGGCAAGACCGACATCTTCATCACGCCGGGCCATGCGTTCCGCATCACGGACGGGCTAATGACCAATTTTCACCTGCCGAAATCGACGCTGATGATGCTGGTCGCCGCACTTATGGGCCCCGCGCGCATCCGGCGCATCTATGCCCATGCCATCGCCGCGCGCTATCGCTTTTTCTCCTACGGGGACGCCTCGCTCCTGATTCCGTGAACTGACCGGAACGGCGCCATTTTCCCCATGGCGGAGGTCTTTGCTCCCGGCTAAGGGGGCGTACAAACTCGTGGGCAGGAATCCCGATGATAAAGGTCTTTGCCTCCTCTTGGGCGCTGTTGCTTGGCCTGCTGTTCCTGATGGTCGGCAATGGTGTGCAGGGCACGCTTCTGGGCATTCGCGGCGCGATCGAGGGGTTCTCGACCCTTCAGATGTCGATCGTCATGTCGGCCTATTTCGCGGGCTTCCTGCTGGGGTCGCGCATGGCGCCGGACCTGATCCGCCGCGTGGGGCATGTGCGGGTCTTTGCCGCGCTCGGCTCGCTCATCTCGGCCATTCTGATCCTCTATGCCGCGATCCCCGACTGGGTCGCCTGGACGGTGCTGCGGGTGCTGATCGGGTTCGCGTTTTCCGGCGTCTACGTCACGGCTGAAAGCTGGCTCAACAACACCGCCAGCAACGAGAATCGCGGCCAGGCACTATCGCTCTACATGATCGTTCAGATGCTGGGCATCATCTCGGCACAGGCGCTGATCAACTTTGCCGATCCGGCTGGGTTCCTGCTGTTCATCATCCCCTCGGTGCTGGTGTCGCTGGCCTTTGCGCCGATCCTGCTGTCGGTCAGCCCCGCGCCGACCTTCGGGACGACAAAACGCATGTCGATCCGCGAGCTTTACGACGTCTCGCCGTTGGGGGTGGTGGGGATCTTCCTGATGGGCGGCGTCTTCTCGGCCATGTTCGGCATGAGCGCCGTCTGGGGCACCGAGGCCGGGCTGAGCGTGTTCGAGATTTCGGTCTTCACAGCGGCGATCTATGCGGGCGGGCTGATATTCCAGTTTCCCATCGGCTGGCTGTCGGACCGGGTCGACCGGCGCAAGCTGGTGGTCGTTACCGCGCTGCTGGGCAGCGCCGGCGGGGCGATGGCGGTGCTGTTCAACCTGCCCTTCTTCGGGCTGATCGGGGTGGCGCTCATCATCGGCGGCATCTCCAACCCGCTTTATTCGCTGCTGGTGGCCTATACCAACGATTATCTGGAGCATGACCAGATGGCGGCGGCCTCGGGCGGGTTGCTCTTCGTCAACGGGGTCGGCGCGATCGTCGGTCCGCTGGCCATCGGCTGGCTGATGTCGCGGGTCGGGCCCTCGGGCTTCTTCCTCTACATCATCCTGCTCACCACGGCTGTGGCGGGCTATGCGCTCTGGCGCATGACGCGACGCCCCGCGCCGTCAGTGGCGGATGCCGGGCCGTTCGCGGCAGTCTCGCCGACAGTCTCGGCCGCGACTGTGGATGCCGTCTATGCCGAATTGAGCGAACAGCAGGCAGAGCAGCGCTGATCCTGTGGCCGCGACGCAAGAAACCGCCACATCAAGCGCGCGTTACCGCAAAAAACTTGAGCGTTCCGCGAATCACTGGCACGCTTAGCTCGTCAATGGCCGCAGGAGCTTACATGTCAACCGTCGATGAAGTCATTTCATTCTGGGTCGATGAGGTCGGACCGGAAGGATGGTACAAGATGGATCCCGAGTTGGACGCGGAAATCCGCGACCGCTTCGGCGCGCTGTGGGAAAAGGCGCGGGAAGGGCGGCTCGAGCGCTGGGCCTCCTGCCCGCGGGGCTGTCTGGCGTTTCTGATCGTGACCGACCAGTTCCCGCGCAACATGTTCCGCGAGGATGGCCGCGCCTTCGCCACGGATGAGCTTGCGCGCAAGGTGGCCGCGCGCGCGTGCCATCTGGGCTTTGACCGCCGCATCCCCGAGCCGACGCGGCAGTTCTTCTACCTGCCCCTGATGCATTCGGAAAGCCAGATGGACCAGGATCGCTGCGTGCGCATGTTCCTGCTGCGGATGCCCGAGACCGGTGCGCACAACCTGCTGCACGCCCGCGCGCACCGCGCCGTGATCCGCGAATTCGGTCGTTTCCCCTATCGCAACAAGGCGCTGGGCCGCGAGACCACCCGGCCCGAGCGCGACTTCCTCGAGCGCGGCGGCTACATGGCGGCGGTCGAGGACCTGACAGAGGCCGCCTGACACAATTCCGCAACGCGACCCCGGCCCGCCATGCACCCGATGCATGGCGGGCCTTTCGTTGCGTGCGTTGCGAGGGTGTCGAAACTGGTTTAAGGCTGAACAAGTTTCCGGGCCGCGATGCAGGGGAGGATGAACCATGGCTGCAAGGGCATTTGACGTTGTCGTAATCGGGGCAGGGCCGGGGGGCTATGTCGCGGCGATCCGCGCGGCGCAGCTTGGCAAGTCGGTCGCGATTGTCGAGCGCGAGCATCTGGGCGGGATCTGCCTGAACTGGGGCTGCATCCCGACCAAGGCGATGCTGCGCTCGGCGGAGGTGTTCCACCTGCTGCACCGCGCCAAGGAATTCGGGCTCAAGGCCGAGGGGATCGGCTATGACCTCGACGCGGTGGTGAAACGCTCGCGCAAGGTGGCCGGGCAGCTTTCGGGCGGCATCGGCCATCTGATGAAGAAGAACAAGATCACCGTGGTGATGGGCGCCGCGACCCTGCCCGCCAAGGGCAAGGTCAGCGTCAAGACCGACAAGGGCCTTGAGGAGCTGACGGCGCCGAACATCATTGTCGCGACCGGCGCGCGGGCGCGGGAATTGCCGGGGCTCGAGGCCGATGGCGATCTGGTCTGGACCTACAAGCACGCGCTCGAGCCCAAGCGGATGCCGAAAAAGCTGCTGGTCATCGGCTCGGGCGCCATCGGGATCGAGTTCGCCAGTTTCTTCAATACGCTGGGGTCCGACACCACGGTCGTCGAGGTGCTGGACCGGATCCTGCCCGTGGAAGATGCCGAAATCTCGGCCTTCGCGCAGAAACAGTTCGAGAAGCAGGGCATGAAGATCATGGCCAAGGCGATGGTCAAGAAGCTCGACCGCGCCAAGGGCAAGGTCACCGCGCATATCGAGCGCGACGGCAAGACCGAGCAGCAGGAATTCGACACGGTGATCTCGGCGGTGGGGATCACGGCGAATACCGAGGGGCTGGGGCTCGAGGAACTGGGCGTCAAGCTTGACCGCTCCTTCGCCGTGACGGATGAATACTGCCGCACCGGCGTCGAGGGGCTTTTTGTCATCGGGGATGCGACGAACGGGCCGTGGCTGGCGCACAAGGCCAGCCATGAGGGCGTGATGGTGGCCGAACTGATCGCGGGCGGCCATCCGCATGCCGTGGACCCCGCGGCGATCGCCGGCTGCACCTATTGTCACCCGCAGGTCGCCAGCGTGGGGCTGACCGAGGCCAAGGCGAAGGAGGCCGGACACAAGGTCAAGGTCGGCCGCTTCCCCTTCATCGGCAATGGCAAGGCCATCGCGCTGGGCGAGCCCGAGGGGATGATCAAGACGATCTTCGATGCGAAAACGGGTGAGCTGCTGGGCGCGCATATGGTGGGCGCGGAAGTGACCGAGCTGATCCAGGGCTATGTCGTGGGCCGCACGCTCGAGACGACCGAGGAAGAGTTGATGAACACAGTCTTCCCGCATCCGACGCTGAGCGAGATGATGCACGAGTCGGTCCTCGACGCTTACGGGCGCGCGATCCACTTCTGAGCGCTTTCAAAAGGAGCGGCTGCGCCGCAAGATCCTTACAACGCGCCCTGCCGCAAGGCAGGGCGCGTTGCGATTTTGAGTATTTGTGGCAAGAAAATGGGACCTTGGGGATGTTCTGTTTATGTTCGTGCATTTGGCTTGGAGACTCGGCGCGCGCGGTCTATCTTTGCCCGGACAGCCTTTGGGGGGCAGCATGGCCGAGTTGAAATTCATCGAAGTGCGCGGCGCGCGCGAGCACAATCTGCAGAATATCGATGTCTGCCTGCCGCGCGACAAGCTGGTGGTGATCACCGGGCTGTCGGGGTCGGGCAAGTCCTCGCTGGCGTTTGACACGATCTATGCCGAGGGGCAGCGCCGCTATGTCGAGAGCCTGTCGGCCTATGCGCGCCAGTTCCTCGACATGATGCAGAAGCCCGATATGGACCATATCTCTGGCCTGTCGCCGGCGATCTCGATCGAGCAGAAGACGACATCGAAGAACCCGCGCTCGACCGTGGGCACGGTGACCGAGATCTACGACTATCTGCGGCTGTTGTTCGCGCGGGCGGGCACGCCCTACAGCCCCGCCACGGGCCTGCCCATCGAGGCGCAGCAGGTGCAGGACATGGTGGACCGGATCATGGGCCTCGAGGAGGGGACGCGCGCTTATCTGCTGGCGCCCATCGTGCGCGACCGCAAGGGCGAGTATCGCAAGGAATTTCTGGAACTGCGCAAGCAGGGGTTCCAGCGGGTCAAGGTGGACGGCGCGTTCCATGATCTGGACGAGCCGCCGACTCTCGACAAGAAATTCCGTCATGACATCGATGTGGTGGTGGACCGGATCGTCGTGCGTGCAGGCATCGAGACGCGGCTGGCGGACAGCTTGCGCACGGCGCTGGATCTGGCCGACGGGATCGCGGTACTGGAAGAGGCGAGGGAAGAGGGCGCGCGGATCACCTTCAGCGAGAAATTTGCCTGTCCGGTCAGTGGCTTCACCATCTCGGAGATCGAGCCGCGGTTGTTTTCCTTCAACGCGCCTTCGGGGGCGTGTCCGGCCTGTGACGGGCTGGGGGTGGAGTTGTTCTTCGATGAACGCCTGGTGGTGCCCGATGCGGCGCTGCGGGTGGCGGATGGCGCCATCGCGCCCTGGCGCAAGGGCAAGTCGCCCTATTTTCTGCAGACGATCCAGTCGCTTGCCACGCATTACGAATTTGATGCCAAGACGCCGTGGAAGGACCTGCCCGCGCATGTGAAGCAGGTGTTCCTGTATGGCTCGGGCGGCGAGGAGCTTCCCTTCCGTTATGATGATGGCGGGCGGGTCTACAATGTCACCCGCGCCTTCGAGGGGGTGATCCCCAATATGGAACGGCGCTACCGCGAGACCGATTCGGCCTGGGTGCGCGAGGAATTCGAGCAGTACCAGAACCAGCGCGCCTGCGGCGTCTGCGAGGGCCACCGGCTGCGTCCTGAAGCCCTGGCCGTGAAGATCGGTCCTGCCAATGGCGGGCCCGACAGGCTTCTGCATATCGGGCAGGTCACGCAGATGTCGATCCGCGAAGCGCTGGACTGGGTCGAAGGCGCGCCCGAATCGCTGTCGCGGCAGAAGAACGAGATTGCGCGTGCGATCCTCAAGGAGATCCGCGAGCGGCTGGGCTTTCTGGTCAATGTCGGCCTCGACTATCTGACGCTGGGGCGGCATGCCGGTACGCTGTCGGGGGGCGAGAGCCAGCGTATCCGGCTGGCGAGTCAGATCGGCTCGGGGCTGACAGGGGTGCTGTATGTGCTCGACGAGCCCTCGATCGGGCTGCACCAGCGCGACAATGACCGCCTTCTGACCACGCTGCGCAACCTGCGCGACCAGGGCAACACGGTGATCGTGGTCGAGCATGACGAGGAGGCGATCCGCACGGCGGATTTCGTCCTCGATATCGGCCCGGGCGCGGGGGTGCATGGGGGCCGGGTCGTGGCGCAGGGCACGCCGGATGACATCATGGCCGACCCGGCCAGCCTGACTGGGCAATACCTGAGCGGCACGCGCGAGATCGGCGTGCCCGGCGCGCGGCGCAAGGGCAATGGCCGCAAGCTGACCGTGGTCAAGGCCAATGGCAACAATCTGCGCGATGTGACGGTCGATTTTCCGCTGGGCAAGTTCGTTTGCGTGACCGGCGTGTCGGGTGGGGGCAAGTCCACCCTGACCATCGAGACCCTGTTCAAGACCGCCTCGATGCGGCTGAATGGCGCGCGTCAGACGCCCGCGCCCTGCGAGACCGTGAAAGGGCTCGAGAGCCTCGACAAGGTGATCGACATCGACCAGCGGCCCATCGGGCGCACGCCGCGGTCGAACCCGGCGACCTATACCGGCGCGTTCGGGCCGATCCGCGACTGGTTCGCCGGTCTGCCGGAATCGCGCGCGCGGGGCTACAAGCCCGGGCGGTTCAGCTTCAACGTCAAGGGTGGGCGGTGCGAGGCGTGCCAGGGCGACGGTGTGCTGAAGATCGAGATGAATTTCCTGCCGGATGTCTATGTCACCTGCGAGACCTGCAAGGGCAAGCGCTACAACCGCGAGACTCTGGAAGTTTTGTTCAAGGGCAAGAGTATAGCCGACGTTCTTGATATGACGGTTGAAGAGGCGCAGCGGTTTTTCGAGGCAGTTCCGGCGATCCGCGAGAAGATGGATGCGCTGGTACGGGTGGGGCTGGGCTACATCAAGGTGGGCCAGCAGGCGACGACGCTTTCGGGGGGCGAGGCGCAGCGGGTGAAGCTGTCGAAAGAGTTGTCGAAGCGCTCGACCGGGAGGACGCTCTACATCCTCGACGAGCCGACTACGGGGCTGCATTTCGAGGATGTGCGCAAGCTGCTGGAGGTGCTGCACGAGTTGGTGGAGGCGGGCAATACCGTGGTGGTGATCGAGCACAATCTCGATGTCATCAAGACGGCCGACTGGATCATCGATATCGGCCCCGAAGGCGGCGATGGCGGCGGGCAGATCGTGGCTGTCGGTACCCCCGAAGAGGTGGCCGCGGTCGAGGCCAGCCATACCGGGCGCTATCTGGCCCCATTGCTGAAGGCGCGGGGCCGCGTCGCGGCGGAGTGAGCGCGTCGCCGCGCTGCGGGATTGCAGCGTGGCGGGCTACGGGGCGAGGGCGGTCTCGAGCGCGTCGAGGTCCGCAACGGGCTGGAACAGGGCGCGCAGCGAGGGGGAGGCGAAGCCCTGCGCGATGACATGCTCGACGAGTGCGATCAGAGGCTGCCAGTAGCCTTCGGAGTCGAGAAGATAGATCGGCTTGTCGTGCAGCCCGATCTGCCGCCAGGTCAGCACCTCGAAGAATTCGTCCAGCGTGCCCGCGCCGCCCGGCAGCACCACCACCGCGTCGGAATTGGTGAACATCAGCATCTTGCGTTCGTGCATCGTGTCGGTCACGACCAGCCTGCCCACATCTTCGCGCACCTGCTCGGCCTGCATCAGATGGGTCGGGATGACGCCGAAGACATCGCCCCCCGCGCCTTGGGCGGCACGCGCGACCTCGCCCATCAGGCCGATATCGCCCGCGCCATAGACCAGCCGCCAGCCCCGCGCGGCGATGCGCGCGCCCAGATCCCGTGCCACGGGCACATGCCGGGCGTCATGACCGGGACGGGCGCCGCAAAAGACGCAGATCGACAGGGGGGGCGGGGACATCGGCGGAACCTTGCTTGAATTTGTTTTGATACCCGTTAAGGGGCTTGCTACTGTTGTTCAAGGAGAAGCGGGCCGCGCTGGCCTGTGAGTCGTGGCGCATGCTGAAATACCTGCCGAAAGAGAGTTGGGCACGATGGGCCGCCGGGTCTGTTGCCCTCGCCGGGGTGGCGGGGGTCGGCTACGTGATGCTCTTCGCGCCTCAGCCCGCGCAGGATCCGCCGACCGCGCCCGTGGAGGCGGCACCCGCCGATGTCGTGCAAGAGGCGCCCGCCGCAGAGCCCGGCCCCGAGGTGTCGCAGGCCGTGTCGACCGACCCGGCACCCGGGTCAGAGTCCGAGGTCGCGGCAGACTTGCCTGAACCCGCTGCGGACACCCTGCCCGAGAGCGAGGCGGCGGCCCCGCAGATCGCCGCGACCAGCCCTGAAGAGACCGCGCAGCCCTCGGACGAGGCCGCCCCCGAGATGCAGATGGCCATGACCGCCCCGGCCGACCCCGCGCGAGCGCCGCGCTTCGATGTGGTGCGCGTCTCGGAAACAGGCGATGTGGTCATCGCCGGGCAGGCCCCGGCCAGCACGGCGGTTTCGGTGCTGATCGACGAGGATCACGTCGCCGAGACGGTCAGTACGCCGGGTGGCGAGTTCGTGCTGATGTTCGGCACCGATCCAAGCCCCGCACCGCGCGTGCTGGAGTTGGAGGTGCGGCTGCCCAATGGCGACCGGTTGCGCTCGGCCGATACGCTGATGCTGGCGCCGCGCAGCGTGGCCGCGGCGGTTGAGGAGGACGCACCGGCGCTGCCCGAGAGCCCGGCCGCGCCGCCGCCGCTTGCCAATGCGGATGCGCCCGCAGCACCAGCGTCGCTCGAGACAGACGTCCCCGCAGAACCCGCGTTGGCCGGGGCGGATGCGCCGCGCGCGGACCCGCCGGAGAGCGATCCCCAATACGCTGCAGCCGCGCCAGAGACGCCCTCGGCCCCCGCGGCGATGCTGTTGCGCGCGGACGGGTCGGTACGGCGGATGAGCGAGGCCCCACGCTTGCCTGATTTCAGCCCGGCGGTCAGTATCGACGCCGTGGTCTATGACGCCGAGGGCGAGGTCGCTTTGTCCGGCCGGTCCACGCGGGCCGATGCCGATGTGCTGATCTATCTCGACAACCAGCCGATCCTGCGCGCGCGGGCCGAGGCCGATGGCAACTGGCAGGCGCAACTCGCAGGCATCGACCGGGGCGTCTACCAGCTGCGCGTCGATGAGGTCGACGACGGCGCGCAGGTCGTCTCGCGCGCGGAAATCCCCTTCGAGCGCGTCACCCCCGAGCTTGCCCGCGAGGTCGGCGCGCAGGCGCTGACCGTTCAGCCGGGCAACACGCTTTGGGGTATCTCTCGCGCGCGCTATGGCGAGGGGATCCGCTACATGCGCATCTTCGAGGCCAATCGCGACCAGATCCGCGACCCGGACCTGATCTATCCCGGGCAGGTCTTCGTCATCCCGCAAACGCCTGACCCGACAGCAAACTGACGCGCTGCCGGTTGCCAAAGCGCAACCATTCGGCACCCCGGCTCCGGGCCGAGCTTGATCCGGGCTGCACGCGGGCATAGTTGGTCGTGCGCAGGGACGACCCTCGCCCGTGTGGATGTGACCTTCCAGGACGACCTGGATCTGACGGAGGATCACATGCCCTGGTTCTATCTCTTCGCTGCTGGTGCGCTGGAAGTCGTCTGGGCCCTGGCGATGAAACAGTCGCTGGGTTTCACCCGCGCCGCCCCCACCCTCATCATGGTACTGGCGATGTTTGGCAGTTTCGGGCTGCTTGCCATGGCGATGGTATCGCTGCCGCTTGGAACGGCCTATACGATCTGGACGGGGATCGGCGCGGTCGGGGCCTTTGCGCTGGGCGTTCTGGTGCTGGGCGAGGCGTTGAGCGCGCAGCGCCTGCTGGCCGCCGGTTTGATCGTGGCCGGGATCGTGCTGATGAAGTTCTCGGACCAGGGCGGCGCCTGAACCGGGGACCAGAGCGCGCCGCGCGCTCTGGCCATTCCCGCCATCCCTGACTAGATTGCCGCCAGCCAGCCGAGACCGCGCGCCATGACAGAGACGACTTCCCCCGATCAGGGCACCGATGCGGTGCAGCCCAGTGCCGCGCAGGAACGCGCCAGCGGCTGGCGCACGATCCGCCGTGTGGTGCCCTATCTCTGGCCCGAAAGCACCCCCTGGGTGCGCCGCCGCGTGGTGCTGGCTCTGATCGCGCTGGTGCTGGCCAAGGTGGTCGCAGTGGGAACGCCTTTCTTCTACAAGGCCGCTGTGGATGCGCTGGCGGGCGAGGGCGCTGCCTGGATGCTGGCCGTCGGCGCGGTCGGGCTGACCGTGGCCTACGGCGTCGCGCGGCTGATGGAGATCGGCTTTCAGGAATTGCGCAACGTGCTGTTCACCCGCGTCGGCCAGCGCGCCCTGCGGCAACTGGCGCTCGAGACCTTCGGCCATATCCACCGCCTCAGCCTGCGCTATCACATCAGCCGCAAGACCGGGGGCCTCAGCCGGATCATCGAGCGGGGCGTGAAGGGGGTGGAGTTCCTGCTGCGCTTCCTGTTGTTCTCGATCTTTCCGCTGATGCTGCAACTGCTGATGATCGCGGTGATTTTCTTCTGGCTGTTCGATGTGTGGTATCTGGTCGCGGTGGTGGTGACGATCAGCCTCTATGTCTGGTTCACCTTCCAGATCACCGAATGGCGCGTGCGCCAGCGCCGGATCATGAACCAGCAGGACACGGATGCGAACCAGAAGGCCATCGACAGCCTGCTGAATTTCGAGACCGTCAAGTATTTCAACGCCGAAGACATGGAGGCGCGGCGCTATGACGGCGCCATGGCGAAATACGAAGAGGCTGCGGTCAGCACCAACTATTCGCTGGCACTGCTGAATTTCGGCCAGGCGCTGATCATCACCACCGGGTTGGTGGTGGTGATGGTGCTGGCGGCGGTTGGTGTGCAGCGCGGCGATCTGAGCGTGGGCGATTTCGTGCTGGTCAATTCCTACATGATCCAGATCACCATGCCGCTGAACTTCCTCGGCACGGTCTATCGAGAGATCCGCCAGGCGCTGGTCGACATGGCCGAGATGTTCGACCTGCTCGACCAGCCCCCCGATGTCAGCGACGCGCCCGGCGCGCCGCCGCTGGCGGTGGCAAAGGGTGAGGTGGTCTTTGACAGCGTGGAATTCGGCTATGACCCCGCACGGCCCATCCTGCGCGGTATCGAGTTGCGTGTGGCGGGGGGCGAGACCGTGGCGATTGTCGGCCCCTCTGGGTCGGGGAAATCGACCATCGGGCGCCTCTTGTTCCGCTTCTACGATGTGACCGGCGGCGCGATCCGCATCGACGGGCAGGATCTGCGCGAGGTCACCCTGTCGAGCCTGCACGCGGCCATCGGCGTGGTGCCGCAGGACACGGTGCTCTTCAACGACACCATCGCCTACAACATCGCCTATGGCCGCGAGGGCGCCACCCAGGCCGAGATCGAGGCCGCGGCGCGCGCCGCGCGTATTCACGAGTTCATCGAGGGGCTGCCCGAAGGGTATGCGACGACTGTGGGCGAGCGCGGGCTGAAACTCTCGGGCGGCGAGAAGCAGCGCGTGGGGATTGCCCGGACACTGCTGAAGAACCCGCCGATCCTGCTATTGGACGAGGCGACAAGCGCGCTCGACACCCAGACCGAGCAGAGCATTCAGGAGAGCCTGCGCGCCATGGGGCAGGGGCGGACCGTGCTGACCATCGCGCACCGGCTTTCGACGGTCGTCGAGGCTGACCGCATCATCGTTCTGGAGGCCGGGCGCATCGTCGAGGAAGGCACGCATGAGGCGCTCCTCGCGCGCGCGGGACGCTATGCGCAGATGTGGGCGCGCCAGAGCGCGGAGGAGGCGTGACCGCGAGAGGGGGGACGGCCCGGCTTTGGCACCCCGGCTGCGTCGCGCCGGGGATGGATGATGCGCCCTGCGGGGTGCGCGCGCCGGGCCGTGCCCGCTTGCGCGGGCGGGCCAGGGGGCCCGAATGACGCGCTGTGACGTGATCGTGCTGGGCGCGGGCGCTGCGGGCATGTTCTGCGCCATCGAGGCCGGGCGGCGCGGGCGTAGCGTGGTCCTGATCGACCACGCCAAGGCCCCGGGCGAGAAGATCCGCATCTCGGGCGGGGGGCGGTGCAACTTCACCAATCGCGACATCCGCCCCGAGCGTTTTCTCTCGCAAAACCCGCGTTTCGCGCGCTCGGCGCTCAGCCGCTACACGCAACATGATTTCATCGCGCGGGTCGAGTCGGCGGGGATCGCCTGGCATGAAAAGACGCTGGGGCAGCTGTTCTGCGACGGCTCGGCGCGCGAGATCATTGCCATGCTGATGGGCGATCTGCGCGCGGCGGGGGTCGATCTGCGGCTGGCCTGCGAGGTCGGCGAGATCACCCATGGCGAGGGGTTCCGCGTCGAGACGAGTGCCGGGCCGGTGCAGGCGGGCGCGCTGGTGGTGGCGACGGGCGGCAAGTCGATCCCCAAGATGGGCGCGACCGCGCGCGGCTACGCCATCGCGCGCCAGTTCGGGCTGGAAGTGACCGAGACGCGCCCGGCGCTGGTGCCGCTGACCTTCTCGGACGCGCAGCTAGACGCGCTGCGCCCGCTGGCGGGGCTGTCGGTCGGGGCTGAGGTCGCGGCCGCGGGGATGGCGTTTCGCGAGGGGCTGTTGTTCACGCATCGCGGGCTGTCGGGGCCGTCGATCCTGCAGATCTCGAGCTACTGGCGCGAGGGGATGGAATTGCAGGTCGATCTGGCGCCCGGTGCGGATGTGGCGGGCGTGTTGAGGGCAGCGCGGGCGCAGCGCGGACGGCAGGGGGTGGCCACGGCGCTCGCCGCGCATCTGCCCGAGGCGCTGGCGCGGCAGGTGGTGGCGGGGCTGGGCCTGCGCGGCAACCTCGCCGATCAGCCCAAGGCGGCGCTGGCACAGCTGGGGGACCGGGTGCATGGCTGGCGGCTGCGTCCGGTGGGCACCGAAGGGTATCGTACCGCCGAGGTGACGCTGGGGGGGGTCGATACGCGCGGGCTCGATGCGCGCAGCATGGCGGCGCGCGATGTGCCGGGGCTCTATTTCATCGGCGAGGTGGTCGATGTGACGGGCTGGCTGGGGGGTTACAATTTCCAGTGGGCCTGGTCCTCGGGCTGGGCGGCGGGTCAGGTGGTGTGAGCCGCGGGCGCGCAGATGCCGCGGCAGCGCCGTCGCCGGGGGCTCAATGCCCCCTGCGACGGCCACCCCCTCTGGAGAAAGAAAAGCGCCCGCGAGC
>LFIK01001173.1_pt1 | contig 20432 bp, 14 predicted proteins | sample 643401 | NCBI WGS metagenome assembly LFIK01 (sample SAMN03777447, study PRJNA286221) | soda lake metagenome | biome: soda lake; feature: Kulunda steppe; material: water; isolation source: sample T5-Br brine of Lake Tanatar-5 | place: Russia: Kulunda steppe | collected 2010-07
CCCGCCTCTGACATCCTGCACGAGCTGTCACGTTATCGTGGTCTGGGGGTCGTGTCGTTTCAGGCCGAGGACGAGATTGCTTCGGTCTGTGCAGCGATCGGCGCGAGTTTTGCCGGACAGCTGGCGGTCACGGCTTCCTCGGGGCCGGGTATTGCGCTGAAAGGCGAGGGCATCGGCCTTGCAGTCATGGCAGAGCTGCCGCTGGTCATTGTCGACGTGCAGCGGGCGGGGCCATCTACCGGCCTGCCGACCAAGACCGAGCAGGCGGATCTGGACATCGCGATTCATGGTCGCAACGGCGAGTCACCGGCCATCGTCATTGCGGCGCGCAGCCCCTCGCACTGCTTCCACAGTGCCTACGAGGCTGCGCGGCTGGCAATTGAACACATGACGCCGGTACTGCTGCTTACCGATGGCTATCTCGCCAACGGCACCGAGCCGTGGAAGATTCCCGAGGTTGATCGGCTGCCGCCGATTGTCCGCCGCGACCCGCCGGCGCAGGCGAAGGGCGAGAAGTACCAGCCCTATCTGCGTGACGAGGAGCGGTTGGCTCGCTACTGGGCAGTGCCCGGCATGCCAGGCCTGGAGCACCGCATCGGTGGGCTGGAAAAGCAGGAGGTCGCAGGCGACATTTCCTATGATCCGGCCAACCACGAGCGCATGGTGGCGCTGCGGGCGGAGAAGGTCGCCCGAGTGGCAGACCGCCTGCCACCGCAGGCAGTCGTGGGTGCCCAGTCGGGCCGCGTGCTGGTGGCAGGCTGGGGTGGCACCTATGGTGCGTTGCTGACTGCGGTAACGGAGCTGCAAGCTGTGGGAGAGAGTGTCGGCCTTGCCCATTTCGAGCACCTGAACCCTCTGCCTGCCAATACCGATGCCGTGCTGGAGCAGTTCGAGCACATCCTGGTGTGCGAGCTGAACACCGGGCAGTTCGCTCGCCATCTGAAGAGTCTCTATCCCCGCCACGACTTCCATCAGTTGAATCAGGTCGAAGGGTTGCCCTTCCGTGTATCCGAAGTGAAGCAGAAGATCTTGGAGCTGTGTCATGGTTGAACGCGCTGTCCAGGTTGCCGAAGAACCGACTCGCCTGAGCAAGCAGGATTTCGTCAGCGACCAGGTGGTACGCTGGTGTCCGGGATGCGGCGACTACGCCATTCTCTCGGCCATGCAGAAGGCGTTGCCGGAGATGGGCGTCGCGAAGGAAGACATTGTCTTCATCTCCGGGATCGGGTGCGCGGCGCGTTTCCCGTACTACCTTTCCACCTACGGCTTTCACACCATTCACGGCCGTGGTCCGGCGGTGGCGACCGGGGTGAAGCTGGCCAACCCGAAGCTGTCAGTATGGGAAATCCAGGGTGACGGCGATGCGCTGGCGATAGGCGGCAATCACTTTATCCACGCCCTGCGCCGCAATATCGACATGAACATCCTGGTGTTCAACAACGAGATCTACGGCCTCACCAAGGGACAGTACTCGCCGACCTCCCAGCAGGGTCTGATTACCAGATCGACCCCCTTCGGCGTGGTGGAGCGTCCCTTCAGTGCCGGCGAGCTGGCGCTGGGCGCACAGGCGACCTATTTCGCCCGCACCATAGACACCAACCCGAAGCTGATGGGCCAGATCTTCCTGGATGCAGCGCAGCACAAGGGCACGTCGCTGGTCGAGATCCTGCAGAACTGCATCATCTACAACGACAAGACCCATGCCCTGATCACGGGCAAGGAACACCGCGACGACTACCAGCTGCATCTCGAGCACGGCAAGCCCATGCAGTTCGGAACGAACGGAGAAAAAGGAATCCGCCTCAATGGCTTGAGGCTGGAAGTTGTCAAGGTGGGTGAAGGCGAGGGCGAGGTCAGCGTGGACGATCTGCTGGTCCATGACGCCCACGAGCCTGATCCGACACTGCACCAGATGCTGGTGAGGATGCGCCCGCCCGAGTTCCCGATGGCGCTGGGCGTGATCCGAGCTGTCGAGGCGCCGACCTACGAGCGCATGATCGAGGATCAGCTCGGTCACAGCCGGGCATCAACCAGCATCGGCAGCGTGCACGAGCTGCTGCACAGTGGCGAGACCTGGCAAGTTGACTGAAGGGAACCCCGTCTGGCCGCTCCCTTGAACGAAGGCGGCTGATACAAGAAGGCCCGCAGGCCGGAAACCGGCGTGCGGGCCTCGCTTGCCCCACCCCTTGCAAGGCGGAAGGCGATCAGGTCAGGCCGGAATGCGTACCGGCAGGGACGTATAGCCCTTCACGAAACACGAGAAGTTCCGGGTCGGCTCGTCTTCCACCTGAATGTGATCGAACCGCTTCAGGATCTCTTCCCATACGATTCGCAGCTGCATCTCGCCCAGGCGATTACCCATGCAGCGATGGATGCCGTAGCCGAAGGACACGTGCTTGCGAGCATCGGGACGGTCGATGATGAAGTCGTTGGGGCGATCCCAGGCGTCCTCGTCCCGGTTTCCTGACACATACCACATGGCGATCTTGTCGCCCTTGCGGATCAGCTTTCCGCCCACTTCCGCATCCTGCAGGGCGCGTCGGCGCATGTGTGCCAGCGGCGTCTGCCAGCGAATGATTTCCGAGACCATGTTGGGAATGAGACCCGGGTTGGCCTTAAGTTTTGCATACTCGTCCGGATTCTTGTTCAGTGCGTACAGGCCGCCCGAGATCGAGTTGCGGGTGGTGTCGTTGCCGCCCACGATCAGCAGGATCAGGTTGCCCAGATACTCCATCGGCGGCATGTTCCGGGTGGCCGGGTTGTGGGCCAGCATGGACACCAGATCGTTGCCGGGCTCACGGTTGACCCGCTCGTTCCAGAGACCGGTGAAGTACTCCAGACATTCGATCAGCTCGGCCCGACGCTGCTCTTCAGAGTCGATGATGCCGCTTTCCGGGCTGGCCGTGGCCACGTCTGACCAGCGGGTCAGCTTGCGACGTTCCTCGAACGGGAAGTCGAACAGGGTGGCCAGCATCTGGGTGGTGAGCTCGATGGACACGCGATCCACCCAGTCGAAGGTCTCGTTGCGGGGCAGCTCATCCAGGATGCGGCCGGCGCGCTCGCGAATGATGGGCTCGAGTTGCGCCAGGTTGCGCGGAGCCACGACCCCCTGCACGGTCTTGCGCTGGACATCGTGCTTGGGCGGGTCCATGGCGATGAACATGGGCAGGGTGAAGTCCTCGTCCTGCTCCGCCAGGGTGATGCCGCCTTCCGAAGAGAAGATCTTGTGGTGGGTGTCCACGTACATGATGTCTTCGTAGCGGGTGATCGACCAGTATGGTCCGAAGTGACTGTCGGCCGAGAAATGCACCGGGTCTTCCTTGCGCAGACGCTCGAAGTACTCCCACTGCATGTTGTGCTGGAACAGGTACGGCTGGGCCGGGTTGACGTCCTCGATCGGCAGGTCGTAGACGCTGTCTACCTTGGGCGCCACGTATTCCTGTGCCTGATCCTCGATCCTTGCTTCGCTCATGATCCTCTCCGAAGGTGAGTCGCCGCTCATAAACAAGGCAACCTTGTCCTTTCCTCGGGGCCTTGTCAATGGCTCCATGACGTTCTAACAAACGCAGGCCTGCGCAAAGACGCGAAAGAGCCGACTTGCGTGTACTGCAGCAGGCAGAGCCACAGACCCGGCGTTCAAAATCCATGGCCAATGGCGCATGTGCCGGCGTCGGCCTGCGTGTCCCGTCAACGGGGCGGCACGGATCGGTTGCCTAAACCGACCTGCTTCTGTAACTCTCCTGCTGTTGACGCTTCAGGAACACGTACCGGAACCGGTACGTGCAAGGCATTCGGAGGGAGAGGTTCACCCGATGGTTCGACTCGCAGACAAGTTCGATACCTGGCAACCGATCAGTGCAAGTGATGCAGAGATCGAGGCAGCACTGAAGGAAGCCAACATCCCCGCGCTGATGGCAGCGCTGGTACACGTGACCGGTGACCCCGGCATCATCCGCGGCGACATACGGCCCAGCAATGACTTTCTGGGCGATACCCAGGGCGGCATCAGCGAGGAAGATCAGCAGCGCGTCCGCGAGCTGGCACTGGAACATCTGAAGGCCTACCGGGACCGCGGCTGCACGCTGCCGGCGGATCCGGACAATCAGGTCGTGCGCGAGATCATGGACTTTCTGGCCGGCCAGGAGCTGCCTGCAGATTACGAGGAGTTCCTGGTCAGCGAGCTGGCCATGCAGGGAGAGGACCCCTACTGGGCGCCGGAAATCGATCGCGTCCCCGAGAGCGAAAAGGCGAATTTCCACGTGGTGGTCATCGGCGCCGGCATGTCGGGCCTGCTGGCGGGATATCGCCTGCGTCAGGCGGGCATCCCGTTCACCATCGTCGAGAAGAATGAAGAGGTGGGCGGCACCTGGTTCGAGAACACCTATCCTGGCTGCCGGGTGGACAGCCCCAACCATACCTATTCGTACTCTTTCGCGCCCTTCGACTGGCCCCAGCACTTCTCTCCGCAGCCCGTACTGCTGGACTATTTCCGCCGCTGCGCGGACGAGATGGGGGTGCGCGACCACATCCAGCTGGGCCGTGAGGTTGAAGAGGCGGTCTGGGACGAGCAGGCCGCGCGCTGGCGGTTGCAGATCCGGACGTGCAATGGTCAGCAGGAAGCGCTGGAGGCCAATGCCGTCATCTGCGCTGTAGGACAGCTCAATCGGCCACAGTTCCCCGACATCCCCGGGCGCGATCGATTCCAGGGGCCGTCCTGGCACTCGGCTCAGTGGCAGCATGAGCACAGCCTGAAGGGCAAGCGGGTCGCTGTGATCGGCACGGGCGCAAGCGCCTTTCAGTTCGTGCCCCGGATTGCTCCGGATGCCGAGGAAGTGGTCGTTTTCCAGCGCACACCGCCCTGGGTCAGTCCACGCGAGGAGTACTATCAGGACATTCCTGAAGCGAAGCACTGGCTGCTGAACCACGTGCCCTATTACGCCAAGTGGTTCCGCTTCCTGATGTTCTGGCGCACGGCTGAGGGTCTGCTGGGAGCCGTTTCGCGTGATCCGGACTGGCAGGGCACCCCGGCTGCAGTGGGCGAGGCCAACGACGAGCTGCGGGCCATGCTTACCGAGTATATAGAAACCGTGCTGGCAGACCGGCCGGACCTGCTCCAGACGCAGGTGCCCGATTACCCGCCGGCGGGAAAGCGCATGCTGGTGGACGACGGCACCTGGCTGATGACCCTGAAACGGGACGATGTCCACGTGGTGCAGCAACGGATCACGGAGATCGACGAAAAGGGACTGATCACGGAAGACGGCGAGCGCTTCGAAGTGGACGTGATCATCTACGGGACCGGCTTCCATGCCAATCGGATCGCCTGGCCCATTCGCTTCCATGGTCGCGAGGGCGTCGAGTTGCAGGAACACTGGGACGGCAATCCCACTGCCTATCTGGGCATCACCACGCCGGGCTTCCCGAATCTGTTCCTGATGTACGGACCCAACACCAATATCGTCGTCAACGGCAGCATTGTCTTCTTCTCCGAGTGTGAAATGCGCTACATCCTCGGCTGCCTGGCCCTGTTGATGGACCAGGGCTACGCTGCCATGGAATGCCGCAGGGACGTTCACGATGCCTATGTCGCCGAAATCGACGCCGGCAACGAGCAGATGGCCTGGGGCGCACCGAACGTCAACAGCTGGTACAAGAACGCCCAGGGCCGGGTGACCCAGAACTGGCCGTTCAGTCTGAAGGAGTTCTGGGAGCGCACCCGTCGCCCGAACCCGTCCGACTTCCACCTGGCGCCACCGCCGGAACCAGCTCGCAAGCGGGCCTGAACGGATCCACGCCACCTGGCTGCATGGCCAGGTGGCCTGGTGCTGATGTCCGCGATGCCTGCGTGTGGCGGGCGCATCTCGTATACTTGAGCCAGATCGCCGGTACTGGATACTGCGACCGGTGGACATTTCTGAATCAGCAGGAGTCATTGCATGCGTCGTGCCGCCATCGTCAGTCCCGTGCGCACCCCGGTGGGCCGCTTCCTGGGCGCCTTGCAGGCTGTCCCCGCAGAGGCGCTTGCAGCTACCGCGATCCGGGCATTGGTGGAACGCAGCGGTATCGATCCTGCGCGGATCGAGGACGTGGTGCTGGCACAGAGCTATGCCAACAGTGAAGCGCCGTGCATCGGACGCTGGGCAGCGCTGGCCGCGGATCTGCCCATCGAAGTGCCCGGTTTCCAGGTGGATCGCCGCTGTGGCGGTGGACTGCAGGCGCTGACCACCGCAGCCATGATGGTGCAGACCGGTGCCGCAGATGTGGTCGTTGCCGGTGGCGTAGAGAGCATGAGCAATATCGAGTACTACACCACCGCAATGCGAGGTGGTGCACGCAGTGGCAACGTGAAGCTCTATGACCGCCTGGATCGGGGCCGTGAGCGCTCGCAGCCGGAAGCGCGCTTCGGCGCGATCTCGGGCATGATCGAGACGGCCGAGAATCTGGCGCGCGAGTATCAGATTTCACGCGAGGACAGCGATGCCTGGGCGGCTCGGAGTCATCAGCGGGCCGCTGCCGCATGGGAGTCCGGTCGTTTCGACCGGGAAGTGGTGCCCGTAGACGTGCCTCAACGCAAGGGGGATCCGGTAAGGTTCGAACGAGACGAAGGCATCCGGCCGGATACCACCGCCGAGTCGCTGGCGCGGCTGCGGCCGCTCATGAAGGACGGTGTTGTCACTGCCGGCAACGCCAGCCAGCAGAATGATGCTGCAGCCATGTGTCTGGTGGTGGCGGAGGATCAGCTTGCCGAGCTCGGGCTGGAGCCGATGGCGTTCCTGAATGGTTGGGCCGCGGCAGGCTGCCATCCGGCAACCATGGGGATCGGACCGGTTCCCGCAGTGGAACGACTGTTTCACCGCACCGGCCTCGGCTGGAATCAGATTGATCTGGTGGAGCTGAATGAAGCTTTTGCCTGTCAGGTACTTGCGGTCATGAAGGGATGGGGTTTCGAGGATCACGAGCGCATCAACGTCAATGGCTCGGGCATTTCTCTCGGACACCCGATCGGTGCGACCGGCGTGCGCATCATGACCAGTCTGTTGTTCGAGCTCGAGCGCAGGGGCGGGCGCTATGGGCTGGAAACCATGTGTGTGGGCGGCGGTCAGGGCATCGCTGCGGTGTTCGAGCGGCCATGATCCGGAAGATCATGGCAGAAGCCCGAATTCCAAGTACCGGTCAAGGAGTCTGAAGGATGTCTACTGCTGCCCCGGAACCCGGAGCTGTTGCGGATCCGGATGCGCGTGAGCGCGCCCTGGAAGCGATCAGAGAGCTGCTGCGCTGGATCGGCGAGGATCCGGAGCGGGAAGGTCTGCAGGATACGCCCAGGCGGGTAGTCGACGCCTACCTGGAGTATTTCAGGGGCTATCAGGAAGAGCCGTCCGACTATCTGGAGCGCACCTTCGAAGAAGTAGGGGGTTATGACGAGATCGTGCTGCTGCGCGATATTCCGTTCCATTCCCACTGCGAACACCACATGGCACCCATCATCGGCAAGGCACATGTGGCGTATCTGCCGCGAGAGCGGGTGGTGGGCATCAGCAAGCTGGCACGAGTCGTCCAGGCCTATGCCCGTCGGCTGCAGGTACAGGAACGGTTGACGGCCGAAATCGCTGATTGCATCAACGAGGTGCTGCAACCACTGGGCGTCGGGGTGGTCATCGAGGCCACGCACGCCTGCATGACCTGTCGCGGCGTCGAGACGCCGGGAGTCATCATGACCACCAGTCGGATGATGGGATGCTTCCGGGAAGACGACAAGTCGCGACACGAACTGCTGCGCCTGATGGGCTTCTGATCATGCGTATCGTGCATCGGCGCGGGCATGTCAGGCGCTGCTGCCGGGTTTCGGTGAGTGGGTCCTGACAGGACGGAGGCCAGTGATGATGACCATGGGTGATGCCGGAGACGGACGTCCGGGCAGGGCGGAACAGCTGTTCCTGCTGGTCTGTGGTGGACTGATCCTGCTTGCACTGGGCTTGATGATCAGCCACGGGGAAGATCTGGCGCCACTGATTGAAAGCATCCGTACCACCTTCGAAGCCTGGCAGCGTGATCTGGAAATATTCATCGAGCTGCTGCAGGGTGCCGATCCGGAAACCCTGCGCGAAGGGGAGTGAGCACCGCACTCGCTGCAACTGATCAGCGGAGCAACCTTCTCGGGCGTCGCCTGACTTGGCATACTCGCCGCCGTTCTGGGACAGACAACGGGGGAACGCTGTGAGCAGATCTGATCAGGGTGGCAGTGAAGAACCGATAGCGCACACTTCAGCCAGCCCGGAGACCGGCGAGTTCAGCAAGGGCTATCGCTACTACGTCCTTGGCATCCTGCTGGTCGTCTATGTCTTCAACTTCATCGATCGCCAGATCCTGTCGATACTGATGGAGCCAGTCCGGCTGGAGCTTGACCTGAGCGATACCCAGCTCGGCTTCCTGTCGGGCATAGCCTTTGCCCTGTTCTACGCAACCCTCGGGATCCCCATCGCCCGCCTGGCCGACCGCACTTCCAGGAAGGGTGTCATTGCTGTCTGTCTGGCGCTCTGGAGCGGCATGACCGCGGTCTGCGGCCTGGCGCAGAACTTCTGGCAGATGCTGGCCGCACGCATTGGCGTAGCGGTGGGCGAAGCCGGGGGCAGTCCGCCGTCTCATTCGCTCATTGCCGACTACTTCAAGGAGCACGAGCGTGCAACCGCGCTCGGCATCTTCGCTCTGGGGGTGCCCATCGGGGTCATGTTCGGCCTTTTCATCGGGGGCTGGGCCAACGAGTTCTTCGGCTGGCGGATCACCTTCATGCTGGTGGGCCTGCCCGGAGTGCTGCTTGCGCTGGTGGTCTGGTTCACGATCCGGGAGCCCACCAAGGGTGCGGCCAGCGGGCTGGTACAGAAAAACGTGCAGATCCCGCTGAAGGAAGTGTTTGGTTTCCTGTGGGCACAGCGCTCGTTCCGATTCATGGCGCTGGCATCGGCGGTGCATGCGTTCGTGGGTTATGGCATTGCCCAGTGGTATCCGGTGTTCTTCATTCGCAGTCATGAAATGTCCACCGGGCAGGTGGGAACCTGGCTTGCATTCGTGATTGGTGTTTTCGGTGGCCTGGGCACCTTCCTCGGGGGTTACCTTGCGGATCGGCTCGGACAGCGTGATCGCCGCTGGTACATGTGGCTGCCGCTGATTGCGACGGGTCTGGCGACGCCGTTCTTCTTCGGTGTGTTCCTGTCGCCGACTTATCCGATGGCGTTCCTGTACATGATGATCCCGACCATGCTCACCAGCTTCTATCTGGGGCCGGTGTTCTCCATGACCCAGGGGCTTGTGCCTCCAGCCATGCGGGCAACGGCCGCGGCGGTGCTGTTGTTCATCATCAACATCATCGGGCTGGGGCTGGGTCCGCAGTTTGCCGGCATACTCAGTGATCTGCTGCGCCCGCTGTACGGCGATGAATCCATGCGCTATGCGCTGCTGCTGGTGTCCATGTTCACGCTGGTTGGAGCTCTGCTCTACTGGGGGGCGGCACGCTACCTGCGCGAGGACCTGGCACGGGTGGAGCGGTTCGTGGCCGAGAAGAACTCGGAAGGCTGAGGGCAGCCCCGCTGAGGGCAGCCCCGCTGAGGGCAGCCCCGCTGCGCTCAGGGCTGTCGGGGCTGCGCGCCTGGTTGCGCGCAGCCCCGGCTCATTACGGATCGACCGGATCCAGACAGAATGAACCCGGCTGGATCAGTGAAAGTCCCGGGAGCTTGTGGACAGTTCGCCCAGGGCGCGTGAGTGGTCCAGAACGACTCCTGCAACCACATGGATCACCCGTCCCTGGCGCTCCAGGATGCCCTTGACCATCAGCAGCCGGCCACCGAGGATTGCTGCCCGGTCACGTTCCAGAATCGGCGGCCTGACCACGACGTTGTGGTTGCCGGTCTCGTCTTCCAGCGTCAGGAACAGCACGCCCCGAGCCGATCCGGGTCGCTGACGACCCGTCACTACCCCGGCCACCCGCACGAAACGACCGTGGGGAAGTCCCTGCAGGTCCGTGGCCGAACGACAGTTGAGAAATGGCGGTTGCCGTCTCAGCAACGCCATGGGGTGGGCACCCAGCGTCAGCCCCAGACTGGCGTAGTCGGCGACCATGTCATCGGCAACGCCGGGGGGTGCCAGCGTCACCGGGGTGTCCTCGACCTCGCTGTCATCGTCCAGCAGCGGTGGTGCGGGCGGGGGTACCGCAGCCACCTGCCACTGTACCTGGCGGCGATGACCGCCCAGGCCGACCAGGGCGCCGGCCCGAGCCAGCGCCTGCAATGCCGCCCGGTCAAGCCGTGCCCGGCGGGCCAGGTCCGTGATCGAGACAAATGGCCGCTCGGTGCGTGCGGCAATGATGCGCCGGGCAGCGGCTTCTCCAAGCCGGGCAACCTGTTTCAGTCCCAGCCGGATCGCACCCTGCTGGCGACGATACAGATCTCCGAGCGGGCCTGGGCCGGAACCGGGGCCCGGGCCGCCGTCTGACGCCTCCAGCGAGTGTTGCCAGAGGCTGTGGCGAATATCTGCCGCTCGCACTTCCACGCCGTGTCGGCGGACATCCTGGATCAGCTGGGATGCGGAGTAGAACCCCATGGGCAGACTGTTGAGCAGGCCGCAGCAGAACGCGGCCGGCTCATGCCGCTTCAGCCAGGCGGAAACATAGACGAGCAGGGCAAAGCTGGCAGCATGGGACTCGGGAAAGCCGTACTCCCCGAAGCCACAGATCTGGGCAAAGACCCGTTCGGCAAAGTCGATATCGTGGCCCCGTTCGAGCATTCCGCGAATCAGCTTGTCCCGGAACGTTTCCAGTCCGCCGCGGCGCCGCCAGGCGGCCATGGCGCGTCGCAGGGCATCGGCTTCGCCGCCGGAGAAACCGGCCGCAACCATGGCCAGTTCGATGACCTGTTCCTGGAAGATGGGCACCCCGAGCGTGCGTTCCAGAACTGACCGTACGGCATCACTGGGATAGCTGATCGGCTCCAGACCCTGTCGTCGGCGCAGGTACGGATGCACCATGTCACCCTGAATGGGGCCGGGACGGACAATGGAAACCTGAACCACCAGATCATAGAAGCAGGCCGGTTTCAGTCTTGGCAGCATGGCCATCTGGGCACGGGATTCAACCTGGAAGACACCCACGGAATCGCCACGCTGCAACATGGCGTAGGTTTCGGGATCTTCGGACGGAATATCTGCCAGTGTCAGTCGTTCACCGCGAAACTGCTCGATCTCGGCAAGGGAGTGGGAAATGGCGCTGAGCATGCCCAGCGCCAGTATATCCACCTTCAGCAACCCCAGGGCTTCCAGATCGTCCTTGTCCCATTGAATGATGGTGCGCTCGGCCATGGCTGCGTTCTCGATCGGCACCAGCTCTGCCAGCGGCCCCCTGGAAATGACGAAACCGCCCACGTGCTGGGACAGATGCCGGGGACAGCCGATCAGGCTGCGGGTCAGCTGTAGCAGCTGGCGTGCCACCGGGCTGGTCGTGTCGAGCCCCGCCTCGGCCAGTCGCGCCTCCAGGTCGGTGCTACGATCCCACCAGGCCAGTGCCCGCGCCCACTGATCCACCTGCAATGGATCGAGCCCCAGCGCCTTGCCGACGTCACGCACGGCGCTGCGTGGCCGATAGCAGATCAGGGTGGCAGCCAGAGCTGCCCGCCTGCGCCCGTAGCGCTGGTACAGGTACTGGATGACTTCTTCCCGCCGCTGGTGTTCGAAGTCCACGTCGATATCGGGCGGCTCATTGCGTTCCTTCGAGATGAAGCGCTCGAACAGCAGATGCTGGCGGGATGGATCCACTTCGGTGATGCCCAGGCAGAAGCAGACCGTGGAATTGGCGGCTGAGCCTCGACCCTGACAGAGGATGCCGCGACTGCGGGCAAAACGGACCACATCGTGGACCGTCAGAAAGAAGTATTCGTATTCCAGTTCACGAATCAGGTCGAGTTCCCGTTGCAGCTGGCTGGCGACGGCAGGGGGCACGCCTTCGGGCCAGCGCCGATCTGCCCCTTCCCAGCTTTGCTGCGCGAGCCAGTCGCTGGCGGTCAGGCCTTCAGGAACCAGCTCTTCTGGATACTCGTAGCGCAGGCTGTCCAGGCTGAAGCTGCAGCGATCGGCGATCTCGCAGCTGGTTTCCAGCCATTGCAGAGGCAGCCGTTGCAACAGGTGCGGCAGCGGCTGCAGCGAGCGCTCGGCATTCTGTTGCAGTGCCCGACCGAGCCGGGACAGAGGTCGGCGCAGCCGAATGGCGGTCATGCAGTCGAGCAGTGGCTTGCGCTCAGGATGGTGCATGTGCACGTCGCCAGCGGCGGTGATCGGCAACTGCAATCGATCGGCCAGTGCCTGCAGGGCGTTCAGATGACAGGCATCGTCTGCTTCATGGAAGCGTTCCGCAGCAATCCACAGACGGCTGCCGAAGATGTCCCGAAGTGCGGGGCCGTGTGGGTGATCATGTCCCTGTCGATCTGGTACCCAGAGCACCAGACAGGCATCCAGCAACGTCAGATCGGCCATGCCCAGGTGATACTGGCCCTTGGGGCTGCGCCGACGCCCACGCGTGATCAGGGTCGACAGCTGTCCGTAGGCCATGCGGTCCGGAGCCAGCAGTACCAGCTGGACGCCTTCCTGCAGCCGCACCTGGGTGCCGACAATGAGCTTGAGCCCAGTCTCTCGAGCTGCCAGGTGGGCCTTGACGATCCCGGCCAGCGAGCATTCGTCGGTCAGGGCCAGGGCCTGATAGCCCAGTTCTGCAGCCCGCTGGACCAGCTCTTCCGGATGCGAGGCTCCGCACAGGAAACTGTAATTGCTGCGGCAGTGGAGCTCGGCGTACTGCATTTGCGCCTCAGGCAAAGATGCCATGCAGATACCAGCGCTGTTCCCCCTGAGCGAGAAAGATCCAGTACCAGGTATTGGGTGGTTGCAGGGCGATCCAGTAGTCCCGGGTACGGTCTGCGGCATCACTCGCGGCATCCCAGGAAGGTCGCTCGATCCGTTCCGGCCCCTGCCAGAGGACCAGCGGAGTCTGCTCGCGGCAGGGTTGGCCCATGCGGACCTGAAGTGGCTTCGGTGTCTGTAGCAGCCAGAGCGGACGTAGCGGCAGGCTGTCGGGTTCGGTTGCTTGTGATTCGATGACAGATCGGCGGTCGGAGGGCCGCCCCGCGGAGGGCCGCCCCGCGGAGGGCCGCCCCGCACGGTCACGTCCGCGGCAATCGGATTGATGCTGCAAGAGTTCTGCTGTCAGCAGCTGGGCCTGTTCCGGCCAGTGCCTGTCCTGCGGCACCAGTCCCTTGCAGGCACTGCGGCCCAGTCTTGCCTGCAACAGGTCCAGCAGATGTGCTGGCTGACTGGCGCTTCCGGCCGACCCATACAAGGGGGCGAACATGTCCTGGTCTGTCGCGCTGCAGGGTTCGAGCTGACTGGCCTTGAGCACAAGACTCTCCACCGCGGCAGGCAGCTGCGCTCGTTCCAGCTGCAGACGCGTCAGTTCAAGCCAGCGCTGGGCCTGCCATTCAGGTTCGGCGCAGCCGATGGTCAGGGTGAACTCGCCATGACGGCTGTGGTGCAGGAGCCACTGAATGTGTGTGCTGGCCAGCTGTCGTGCACGCAGCCAGGCGGTCAGCTGCTGCAGCAGTCGCCGCATTGGAAACAGCAGCGCACCCTGCTGCGTCACTTCCTGCAGAAAGTGCTGACTGGCCTGAAATCGAGGGCGTGCTTCCAGCATGCCGCGGATTTCCACCTGTCGTCCGGTGAGCCGGTCCAGCTGCATCAGCAGCTCTGTTCCGAAGCGGCGCCCGAGTGCATCCCTGGGGAGTTGCAGCAACTGGCCGATGCGTGCCAGCCCCATGGACTGTAGAGCTTCTTCGGCACGTGCGGGAAGCTGCAGGCTGGCGACCGGCAGACGTGCGATCCGCTCCGGTAACTGCTGCTCCAGCACCTGCCACCAGGCAGCACGCAGGCCGGAGCGGGGCAGGCAGGAATCCATGTCGGCAGCCAGGGCGTCCGCATCCAGGGTCAGGCCGGCACGTGCCAGAGCCAGTGCTGCAGCCGGTGTCAGGCCGATGCCGATGACTCCGCTGTAACCGAGTTTTCGAATGCCGCTCAGCAGCTGTTGCTGCAACCGGTCCAGGCCACGAAACAGCCGCACGCTGCCGCCAACTTCCAGCAGCAGGGCAGTGGGAGGTTCGAGGCTGACATGGGGGGTGAACTGCCAGGCCCATTCGCCCAGCTGCAGCAGGGCTTCGTGCTCCTTGTCCTGATCCTGCTCGGCCAGCAACAGCGATGCGCAGATACTGCGTGCCGTTGCCAGCGACATGCCCTGCTGCAGCCCGCGGCTGCGGGCAGCCGGACTGACCTGGAGCAGCTTGTGTTCGGCCACCAGCGCCAGGGGCTGCTCGTGAAGACGGGCATGCCCGCGACTGTAGATCTCGAGGCCGAACAGCGGCAGATGCAGGCAGAGCCAGATGGGCAGACGCGAGGGCATGGCTGGACACATTGGCTGCAGGTTGTTGATGTTGGGCGCCATGCAATGGGCGCCATGCAATGGGCGCCATGCAATGGGCGCCATGCACGGACGTCCCGGACATGCCATGTCAATGCTGCAACTGCAGCTCATGCTGGTGACCCTGAAACGATGCTTCCCGACGTGGCAGTTCGCGCGGACCCATGTGCGGCATGCGTCCGTTGCCCAGGATGCGTCGACTCACCACGTCGTCACACCGGATCTGGAGATGCTCCAGCGGCCAGCCGCCACGCCGCTTGAGTATCTGTACCTGCAAGCGAGCCGGATCGGGCTCGGGCCCGGTTTCCAGCAGCAGGCGCAACTCTGCAGGCGAGGACTGACTGGCGGTGGTACGCATGGATCGAAAGACCACGCCCCAGGACTCACCCTCCCGGGCAGCCAGTTGCAGGCGACGCAGATCGGTGTGCTTCAGATGATGGGGGCTGGGCCAGCTCAGTACCGCACTGCAGGTGCCGGACCGCAATGCCTGCTCCGTGGCCCAGAGCTGGTCCCGGTGATCCCGGCAGTGCACGACCAGCATGCGTTCGGTGGCCACTCCGTGCAGTGCCAGCGCAGTGGCGCAGGGCAGGCGTGGGGGAGCAATCCAGGCAATCCAGCGTGCCTGGCTGCGACTCAGCTCGCTCAGCGCAGGCATCAGCAGACGCAGTTCGCCGCTGCCGTTCTGTTCGTGCAGCAGTTCCGTAAGGCCGTCGGCGGGCCAGCCCCCTCCTGCAAGTACGGCATCAAGTTCGGCAAAGCCGGTGGCCAGGGTGGCCTGTGATTGCTGGACGCCGTCGCTGGCGCGCCAGAGTCCGGAATGCTGCAAGAGTGTATCGAGCGACTGAGACATGAGGCATCTCCTGTTCATCCATACAGCATATACTGTACGAAAGAACAGTGTCCGGTCAAGCCGGACTGACGGTCTGCCGACAGCCACCATTCAGCAATGGCCTGTTTCAATGATGCCGCTCGCCCATGTCGCCGCGGCCAGATGTCTGCGGTAGCTGCATCAGTAGGGCGGGAAAGGGTAATCTGATGCATCACGCGGTTCTGTGCCGCCTGCCGGAAATCCGAACGGAGCATGCCATTCATGAAATCGGTCGCATCCCTGCTGCTGGGCCTGGCACTGATGGTGCCGTCTCTGGCCCTGTCCGCCTTTCAGGAAGGACAGCACTATCGTGCCCTGAACACTGACGCACCACCCGGGGACGAGCCTCTGGAGGTCACCGAATTCTTCTGGTATGGCTGCGGGGCCTGTTATCGCTTTGCGCCCATGGTCGAAGCCTGGAAGGAGCAGCTGGGTGACGATGTCGTCTTCCGACGCGTGCCGATCGCATTCAATCCGCGCTGGCAGGCTCATACACAGGCGTTCTATACGGCCGAGAGCCTGGGCGTCACCGAGCAGGTCCATGACGAGATCTTCAGGGCGATTCATCAGCAGGGCAACATGCTGGACTCGCGTGATGCGGTCGAAGCCCTGTTCGTTGCACAGGGTGTGGACGCGGACGAGTTTCGTGCTAGCTGGGGATCCTTCAGTGTAGACAGTCAGATCCGACGGGCCGGCAATCTGGCTCGACGCTACCAGGTACGAGCCACGCCCAGTATCGTGGTCGGAGGACACTACGTGTCGGATCCGAGTTCGGCTGGTGGCCTGCAGGAGCTGCTGGAGCTGACCGATCATCTGATCGAGCAGCTGAATTCACGCTGATCGTGAAAATTCCTGCCTGAAAACGAAACGCCCCGCATGAAGCGGGGCGTTTCGGTGTTTCATTCCAGCCAGAGCCGGAACTGACGTTCAGGCGTGCTCAGAACTGGTTCATGGTGTTTGCGGCACCACCTGCCAGCAAGGCCTTCTCGCCCAGGAAGTACTCCTTGTGGTCGTCGCCGATGTTGGAGCCGGCCAGATCCTGGTGCTTGACCGCAGCCAGACCACGACGAATCTCCTGCCGCTGGACCCCGAACACGTAGGCCAGCATGCCTTCGTCGCCGAAGTAACCCTTTGCCAGCGTGTCGGTGGACAGTGCCGCCGTGTGGTAGGTGGGCAGCGTGATCAGGTGATGGAAGATTCCGGCCTCGCGGCTGGCATCGCGCTGGAAGCTGCGGATCTGACGGTCGGCTTCGATCGCCAGCTCGCTGTCATCGAGCTTCTCGTCCATCAGGCCCTTCTCGTCCACGGCGGGATCCGGGTACTGGGACAGGTCCTTGCCGGCTGCCTTCCACTCGTTGTAGACGTGCTCGCGGAACTTCAGCGTCCAGTTGAAGGAGGGCGAGTTGTTGTAGACCAGCTTGGCTTCCGGGCGCACCTTGCGGATGGCGTTGACCATTTCGGCGATCTGGCCCACGTGCGGACGCTCGGTCTCGATCCAGAGCAGGTCCGCGCCATGTTCCAGGCTGGTGATGCAGTCCAGCACGACCCGGTCGAAACCGGTGTCCTCGCGGAACGCATAGAGGCCATTGTCCAGCCGCTTGGGACGGCACAGCTGACCATTCTGGTGAATGGTGACGTCGCCATCCTTGAGCTCGTCGACGTTGTTCACCGGCTCGGCTTCCAGGAAGTCCAGATACTGCTGCCCCAGGTCACCGGGCGACTGCGGCACCGGGATCTTCTGGGTCAGGCCAGCACCCAGGGAATCGGTCCGGGCAACGATGATGCCGTTCTCGACACCACACTCCAGGAACGCGTAGCGGATGGCGTTGATCTTGGAGACGAAGTCCTCGTGGGGCACGGTGACCTTGCCGGCCTGGTGACCGCACTGCTTGGCATCGGACACCTGGTTCTCGACCTGGATGGCGCAGGCACCCGCCTCGATCATGCGCTTGGCCAGCAGGTAGGTGGCTTCCTCGTTGCCGAAACCGGCATCGATATCGGCAATGATCGGCACCACGTGGGTCTCGTAGTTGTCGATCCGGTCGATGATCGGGCTGACGTCCTCGCCGCGCTCGCGGGCCTCGTCCAGCTCCACGAAGATGTGGCGCAGTTCCCGGGCATCCGCCTGCTTCAGGAAGGTATAGATTTCCTCGATCAGATCCGACACGGAAGTCTTCTCGTGCATGGACTGATCGGGCAGGGGACCAAACTGGGAGCGCAGCGCGGCTACCATCCAGCCGGACAGGTAGATGTAACGGCGGTCGGTGCTGCCGTGATTCTTCTTGACCGACATCATCGTCTGCTGGGCGATGAAACCGTGCCAGGCGCCCAGTGACTGAGTGTACTTGCTCGGGTCGGCATCATAGGCAGCCATGTACCGGCGCATGATGTCCGCTGTGTAGCGGGCAATGTCCAGGCCGGTCTTGAAACGATTCTGGCGTCGCATCCGGACTACGTATTCCGGATTGATGGCACGCCATTCGTCATGCTGCGTGACGCTCTTCCGAACTTCCTCGATCTCTTTCAGGTACTCGGACATTGCAGTTCCCCCAGTGGAATGCTGTCAGTGGCTTTGCGGGGTGGAACCCTATCAGCCCGGGACGAACAACCAAAGGGAATAATATTCAATTAATATATTCCCCGACAGAAAGCTCTGGCCGGGCCGGGCGTGGCCAGCAGGAACCTGCTGCCTTTGGTACCGGGCAGGCAGTCCGGCTGGCACCCTGAATGCGTTGTTGCGTCGGCGCCCTTCGCTGGGGCACCTTAACGATCTTACCGAGTCGGACGCAGGGAGTAACGCCGTTTTGGGATTCACGCACATCTTCGCAGGCAACCCGCTGGATCGGGCCGACCGCCATCGCCGTGATCCAGCCTGGCTGGAAGCGGCGGCTCGCGCGGACAACGCCCGCTATCTTCCTCTGTGGCAGCTGAACGTCCTGGTCGATCACCAGGACGAGCGCGGATCGCGACTCGGCTGGCTCAGTCATCAGGACCTGTCACGCCTGGAGGTCAAGGTGCCGCCCATCTTCCTGGGTCTGCACGACGACACGCCCCATTTCGCACTGGACATCTCCAGCGTGCATGACCCCGAACATGAGCTGAACCTGGGCGATGAGCTGGAGTTCGAGGAATCGCGGGCCGCAGCAATGCACCTGCCACTGGCCGACACCGGCATCGTGGCCCAGGCTCGGGCCCAGGCGGGATGGCATCGCAGTCATCGCTTCTGCAGTGTCTGCGGACAGCCCACGGAACAGGAAAAGGGTGGGCACCTGCGTCGTTGCCCCTCCTGCGGCGCGGAGCATTTTCCGCGTACCGATCCGGTTGCGATCATGCTGGTAGAGGATGGTGATCACTGCCTGCTGGGGCAGTCACACGGGCCGCTGGTACGCTTTGGCATGTACTCGGCGCTGGCAGGGTTCATCGATCAGGGGGAATCCATAGAGGAAGCGGTCCTGCGCGAAATTCGTGAAGAAGCGGGTATCGAAGCCGAAAGCGTGCGCTACCACTCTTCGCAGCCATGGCCGTTTCCGTCTTCACTGATGGTCGGCTGTCATGCCACCGCGGTCACTCGCGATATCGTCATGGACGAGGAGGAAATGCATGACGTGCGCTGGTTTCACAGGGCTGAAATCCTGCAGGCTCTGGATGAAGAGCACCCGACCCTGCGCCTGCCGGGCCCCATGGCAATCGCACATCACCTGATCCGGGACTGGGCCGAACGCACATGAGCGACTGGCGCCAGGAGGGGGGCGGAGAGCGGCTGGACGCCCCCGCCTACCATCGCAACATCGAACCGATCCTGGCGGTCCTGACCCGGGGCCTGAACCGTCCCGGGCCGGTGCTGGAAATCGGCAGCGGGACCGGTCAGCACATCCGGGCCCTGGCTGGCGCGTTCCCGGAGCATGACTGGTGGCCTTCCGATCCCGATCCTCGCAATCTGGCCAGCATCCAGGCCTGGCGAGGACAACAGCCACCCGTGAACCTGCATCCGCCTGTCAGGCTGGACGTGACCGAACCCTGGGATCTGGAGGTGGCAGGACGCCCGCCGTCGCCCCTGCAGGCAGTGCTGTGCTGCAACGTGGTTCACATCGCGCCCTGGGAAGTGGCCTGTGCGCTGTTTGCCGGGGCGGGCCACCATCTGACGGCCACAGGGCAGCTCTGGCTCTATGGCCCCTATCGGATTGACGGTCGGCACACCGCTGACAGCAACGCGGCTTTCGACATCCGGCTGCGGCAGCAGAATCCCTCCTGGGGCGTGCGCGATCTGGAAGCTCTGGTCGAGCTGGGCAATGCGGCCGGGCTGCGTCTTGCAGAACGCAGTGCCATGCCGGCCAACAACTTCACTCTTCGATTCGAACGGGCCTGACGCGACCGACCCGGCCCTCGCGCCGCGGGTCTGCAGCACCGCTCAGGCCCTCTGGAGTGATCTGGATGATGTGCAGTCCGGAGTTCTCGCCGCCACGTTCCTCTACAGGATAGCCGTGCGCCCGCAGGCCGGTGATCAGGCTCTGCTCTGCACGTTCCTGTTCGACCTGCACCGGCACACCCCGGGCGATCAGGTTCGGCAGGGCAATGGCCTGTTCCGGCGTGAGCCCCATGTCGATGATGCCGATGATCGACTTCAGCGTGTAGGCGATGATCGAATTGCCGCCTGGCGAGCCGGTCAGCAGTGCCGGCTGGCCGTCTGCATCGAGCACGATGGTGGGCGTCATGGAAGAACGAGGCCGCTTGCCTGACGCGGCCGCATTGGCAATGGGCCGGCCGTCGATCTCGGGCACTGGTGAAAAGTCCGTGAGCTGATTGTTCAGCAAAAAGCCCGCAGCCATGCGCTGGGCGCCGAAGGCGAATTCCACCGATGCCGTGAACGAGACCGCATTGCCATCGGTGTCCATGACCGACAGATGGGTGGTGCTGTCGGCAGGTTCGGCCGGCACCCAGTGCCAGCGGTCGCGCAAGGCCTCGCCGGCCAGCAACAGCCCCGGATCCCCGGGCACGGCTGCCTGGCCGGGCGGGGCGATTTCGCGCGCACGGTGGTCCAGATAGTCGGGATCCAGCAGCGCCGCAACCGGC
>LFIK01001174.1_pt1 | contig 20430 bp, 20 predicted proteins | sample 643401 | NCBI WGS metagenome assembly LFIK01 (sample SAMN03777447, study PRJNA286221) | soda lake metagenome | biome: soda lake; feature: Kulunda steppe; material: water; isolation source: sample T5-Br brine of Lake Tanatar-5 | place: Russia: Kulunda steppe | collected 2010-07
AGGCGCCTGTCAATCCTATGCTGACCCCCTAAGCAGTGCTGCACCTGGGGGGGCGCACGGAGCTCCGCATGCATCCACAGGTGCAGGCAGTGGGAGGAGAAGCAGAGGATATGGTGGACGATGAGCAGGGCTGAGATGTGCGGGGCGCTGGAGTCTTTCCTGTTGCGTGTGTGCGTGATGGAGCAGCTTACCTGTTGTGCACGTGTGCAGCAGAGCACCTCACTCGTTGCGCGCACGCATGATGGAGCAGGCGCACTGAGGGCCGCGTGCAACCCTTCCGCGCATGTGCGAGCGGCTGGCGCTGTGACGCTTCCGTTGTGCTGGGTTGTTTGTGCGGACTGAGGCAGCGGAAAAGAGGGGCCCAGAGGGGATCTTGGCTAAGTCAAATAAGCCTTGCGCAGCTGCTTTAAGACTTAGGTGCCTGTGTGTACATCTCCTTACATGACTAACCCCTTGACAGTCCATCTGCAGGGTGGTTTCTGGCATCTTCATAAGCTTTTGTAGCTTGCGCACGATCACCATTCCTTTCATTTATCCACCACATCGCCATTGGCTCCAGGTGTTATCAAATATGCCCAAGGACAGAGATGAGTTCTTTCCCTCAAACATGCTGGTTGGCGCGTGCTGGAACATACAATTTAATAGGTGGGTGCACCCAATGCTCACCGTCGCATGATGGTAAACACAAAAGGGTTCGACCATCAAACATGTAAGACCTTCATTCACGAGCTCACCAAAGCCTGCCTGTCAAAGACTGCGTACATTCCAAGTATGACCCCGGCAAGGCACCTGCCTATGTGATGCAAATATGCCATGCTTCATAATGCTTTGTGCCAGCTATGCGCTTAGTGTTTTGAGTCCTTTCTCGCCTTCCCACACTAGACAAAATGAGATTGGGCCTGCCTCATGAATTCTCATCGGTCTTATCTTGCTCTGAGGGCATGAGTGCTGTTGTACAGGTGGACCCCCTTCTTGGTCCTAAGTCTTTCAGGCATTCCATACATTCCTTTCAGGACAAGCAAATCCTGGGGCAGACGCTGCCGCTCTCTTTTGTATTCAGCCTTAAGGAATTAAGGCAAATGGATCACACACACATGGCTGTAGCACCCCACGCATGGCGTCCGGATAGATACCATGCCTACTCCTCATGACTTGCGCGGCTGCGCTTGCCTCACTCCCCTATGACCTCCGTGCTTGCTCCACCGCAGAAGCGCGGCGTCTGGCGCCCAGCGCAGCCCGCTCATCATCCAAAACAGTGATCTCATCATCCCCCTGGACCTGTTTGACTTCCTGAACCGCTGGTGCGCTCCGCAGATCCTGCCCCTGCCCCTGCTCCTGCAACCCCCCGTGCTGCCCCTGGAATGCTTACCTCGCAAGCAAGTCTCACGCCCTCCTCATACCCCTGGGCATGCCCTTTTTGTCCCTTGTCTTGGACGCTGTGTTGCCAATGCTGTGCGAGGAAGTCCAGCCACTCAAAAGTTAGCTGGTCAAGGCGCTTCCTGCAGCAGATTCAGCCCTTGCCCCTGAAAGCACTCTGCCTGGGAGATTGGAAGTTGTGCAGTCGCTCTTGAGTGGTTGGAAGGGAGCAGCTCTCTGCTATTGAAACGACGAGCCCCTTCAGTGCACCCAACGCTGAAGCACTGAAGCAGGCGCACGCGGGCATTGCCAGGGCCGCACTTCCTTCATCTGACGTGCTTGTGTACAAAGAGGGGCGCATGCTCAGCGGTCAGAGTGGCGCAGCGATGGCGGCACGCTGCACATGCGACCTTGCCAACAACGTGCACGTGCAGGGCTGCCATTCAATCCTCGCAAATCCCCAGCGTACGCGCAGAGGCAGACTGGATGAAAAACAATGTCTACTTTGCGCTGGAGGTGGGTGGAGGCGGTCACGGTACTCCACAGCCCCTATCTACCACGCTGCAAGTGGCCTATGCATTGAATAGCTTGTGCAAGTCTAATGCAGCAAGAGGTGTGCTAGCTTTTGCCCCAGCAAGGCCGCAGCACACCCATTCTGCAAATGTCTGCAGTAATTTGCTAAGGTGATGGTGATTGACCACGTACACATGCGGTTAGCTCAGCATCTGCTGCCCTCAATAATTAAAGATATGTTGGGGCGTGGTGTGTCACTGTGCACAATCAAACAGTAGTACAGGTACAGAGGAGCATCATTCCAGGAGCAGCGGCACTTGATCAGACCAGCAAGTTTGTAGGAGATTGGCTTGTTTAGTGGAATTTCATCTTTCTCTGGATGCACGAAATCAGTGTTTTTAGTATTTTTTATCAATATTCATTAGTTACTCACCCCATGGAATGCAAAGGTGCACAGCATGAATGCGTGCGTGCATCTGTGCGGTAAAACAAGCGAAGGACGCAACAGTGAGATTGCCTCTCAACTTCTCCAAAGCAGAAATTTGGGGTCTTTGCGGTGGCTTGCCATCGAAAGGAGTTGGCCTTTTAAATGCTTTGTGTTGGGACTTTTTCTGCAGATCGCTGGTGCCAACGAGGACATGCTCATATTCAAAGAGCGTGCAGGCCAGGGTATCAAGTGAGTGTGCAATGTATGCCTCATGTCTTTTTTCTTACCCTGCGAGTTTTGCATTTCTTGAAGTGGCACATTGTACACGTAGCAGTCCCTAGCCTTCTAGGTAGGTATCTTTCACAAAGAAGACATGGACAGAAATCTGTGCCCTGTACTTTGCAAGCCCTTTTTGCCTATCACTGAAGCTAAACGTTTCATGCAATGACTGTTTCCCTATGCCAAAATTCTGGGCTAGTGCCACTGAGCTAGTGCCTGGCCCCAACAGGCTCCCTAGGAATGATCCACGACCCGTGTTTGGCTGCAGTTTGGTGAGCAAACAATGAAAGCATGCAGATTTTGGTGCAGCGCACTCATACAACGAGTGAAAATGCCAAGTATCTCTTCTTGTCTCCGTATGGCGTGAATTTAGCACATCTCACCCAGATGCGCACGCATGCAAGCTTATGTGCTCTGGGCGCAAGGTTTCTCTAAGGCAATCAGCGCTAGGCATTGACACATGAAGCCTCGCGCATATCATCCTATGCCCTAGCCACCTATAAGGAAGCCACAGAGTACACTTGGCTGCCAAGGTACGGATCTGTCTTCAGCCCAGAGAGCACTACGTTGTTTCTTCAAACACAGGTGGTGGAACAGCGCTCTGAGTAAGGCCCTCCACGTGAGCCCACGCAGACTGATGGCCACAGGTATGCTGACCTTGCAGGGCTTCCTTTGGAGCTCAAATCAAGATGCCTTGGACCTCATGCTTGCTGCGCAACCCCTCTGATGCGTTGCGCAACCAACCAAGCGAGCGGCTCCCAATTTTGTGAGGAAAGTGCTCCTCTACTCCCAGGCCATGACGGAGTGGGAGTGCAGGCTGGAAGAGGGGCATACCTGGCGCGTCTTCCCAGGATGTAACCCTTGTCCATAAGCCTGGAGCCCCTGTCTGCATGCATACGCATCCCTTTCACCCTCTCCCCATTGGCCTATGTGCGTCCAGGCGTGACAGACTTGGTACCCCACACCAAGTATGTGGCCTTCCCTGACTTGGACCCAGTGTTTGACGGTATGAGCCTGCTCCAGTCAATGATGGTGAGCGCAGGGGGGTGGGGCTCAACTGTTCATGCCTGCATTGTATGCATAGCTGTGTGGGGCATGGCTTTGAGGGGCTCACCCCTGTGTGCCCGCAATGTGTGCATGGCTGTGTGGGGCGTGGCATTGAGGAGCTCATACCTGTGCACCTGCGTTGTGGAAGAGGCGCTGCAGGGCAGCAGGCTTGCGTGGGCGCACTCTCTGTGGGGGCCTCGTACAAAAGATATGGCCGCGGCCGAGGCATGCCCTTGCGCGCACGGAAGCAGGGTCAGGCTGCAGAATCAGGGAGGGCAGTGTGAGCCTGCGGGTGTGCATCTGTGCAAGTTGCCTGCGGGTGTGCATGCTATTTTCTTGCATTGTGCGCGCATGCGCACACGCATATTGGCACACCTTTGCACGCACACACATATTGGCACGCCTATGCACAAGCAGACACATGTTGGCACGCCTATGCACAAGCAGACATTTACAAACGCACACGCCTATGCACACGCACACACGCGTGCACGCGCGCGCGCACACACACATACATACACACACACTTCTAGGAGCACGCATGCGCACACACTCGTCTACCCACGGGCACACACACAAACGCATAGAAACGCATGCACTCATGTGCGCACGCATGCGCACACACTCGTACACGCACGTGCACACACACAAACACACACACACTCGTATGCGCACACAGGCGCCCAGCCCCAGGCCCTACATCATGCTCATGAACGACATCCGCCTCAACGCAAGCGTGGTCGAAGCGGCGCATGCGGCGCTCGCAGCTGCCAGCAGCAGCGGCCACGTGAACAGCACGCGGGTGGTCTCAAGGGGCATGGCGGCCGTGGGACTCGGGCAAAGGGCCCCGCAGCAGCAATCCGCGCGGTTGCCTCGGCGGGCGCTGCAGCAGGTGCAGGCGGGGCCGCTGGCCCTCCAGGTCACCTTCCGCCGCGCCGTCAGCGTGTACGGCCGCCCTAGCAGTGACCCTGGCGCGCAGCCCACCCTCGTCGACCTGGGCGGCGCCGCCGACCTCGTGGCTGCGGCCGTGCCACAGGTGTGTGCACACCATGCATGCATGTGCACGTCATGCATGAATGCTCGCCATGCATGCATACACGCGACCTCCACTGTTTTCCACGTTGCTTTCCTGAAGCATCGTGGGGGTGGTCCAGAGGAAGACAGCAGGTTTGAGCTCTCCAGCTTCACCTCTGCGCTTGGACAGAGTGAGGGTAGAGGGTGCGCTTGGACAGAGGGTGCGTAGAGGGTGCCCGAGTGAGGGTAGAAGGTGCCCTTGCGCTTGGACAGAGTGAGGGTAGAGGGTGCCTGCAGCTGTGCAGGCGCATGTCTCTTTCAAGGCACGTACGGTTGGGAGCACACCAGACCTAGCTGCAGCAGGGTGGCAGCTGCGGGGAGCGTTTTGACCGCAGGCTCCCAGCGTGTGTTTTATGCTGCGCCTCCTGGTGCCCCTGCACAGTGTGGTCCCCTGTAAGGCTACGTGCACACCGGCCCAGACAAGCTCATTTGTGACTAAGGGTGGGTAACCGACTCGCTGAGGCTCGCCCTTGGGGAGCCTCTTTGCCACAAGTGCCAAAGCCTCGGTGACCCTCTTTCACTGGAACAGCGCTTTGACACGCTCAACAAAATCAAGATAAATTTGATGAATATATTTGAGTTATTATTACATTAAAAAACATGCCCACACACCTATTGTGATGATGTTGAAGGGGTTGCAACCATGGCGGACATGGGGTGCAGATGCCTCGGCTCCCAAAGTTTGCTGGGCAGGATGGAGAGATGGCAGATACCGTCTATGAAACAGTGTGAGGCAAGAAGGCCAAAGGGAAGTCTTGGTAGTGGCAATGCATGAGTGTGGTGTTAGCGCTCGTCACTGAGCTGAGATGCAGACACCGTTAGCAAGCTACAACAATGTAAGCTGTGCAAGCAACAGCTCTGCCTATCCCAACCCCTAATGCGCCAGAAGCATCTTAAGATCACCTTGTGCAAGGCTCATCACTTGGGAGTGAAGGAGGGTCTGATTCCCAAAGAGCAGCAGCATCGGGCAGCAACAGGCAGCAGCAGCACTGGGCAAACCGGAGGCAGCAGCAGCAGCAGCAGCAGCAGCAGCATGAGCTTTAAATGCCAGGCAACGCTGCCAGATGGTCAGTTGCACAGTTGGGAGGAGACGCAGGCCCTTCCTCAAGAAGGAGTTTGGGGAAGACAGGAGGCTTGCACATGAATGGAACTTATGCATACATGCGCATGTGCACGTGTGTGCTGCATGTGCATTAAAGCAAGTGAAAGGGTCTGTATGTGCACCTGTACCAAGTGGCTGTTGCCTGTGTGGGCTCCATGCGCATAAGGAGGGTGTTGTGCGGTCCATGCAGGCGTGCACGGTGTTGTGCAGTCCATGCACGCGTGCACGGTGTTGTGCGGTCTATGCAGCTAGGCCTAGCTGACGCCCTTTGAGAAGAACTTGAGTGAGCTGGCTGCTGGGCACCTCCCAAAAGAAGATGGCAGCTTGAAACCCATCATTGAGCATGTCAACTTCTCACACTTGTGGGAAGAGGAGCTTCCCAGCTTTGCCAGGAGTAGCAGTGCGCTTAAGCAAGCTTGCTGTGCAGTTGCTGTGGCATGCACTCAACAGCCTGTGCGCGTGCTAGCGGACACCGACAGGGAGCCCTGTCTCTCACTGAGCTGCTGAGTCGTTGAGCGCCTCTGAGCTCTGAGCTGGCGCCATGTGCTGGCAAAGCAAGACACACACACACAGGCATGCACAGATGTGCATGGGCACCCTCATTTTGGTGTGCCGAGCCAAGGCTTTTGCGCAAACTTTACAGCAGGAGTGTAAAGGGGCAGGCCAGGGGTTGGCGCGAGCGGGTAAGCGTAGGTGATGCAGCCAGCTGCAAAATGCCTGTGTGCAATCGAGCAGCTAGGCACACAAGAAAAAATTAGGGGAAAAGGAGGGAAAGATGCAATGCACAAAGGGTATGAACGGTTGGTATGGGGCAAATAAGTGTCCACCCCGAGACCCCACCACCCACGGCTCGTTCGCATCGCCAGGAACTCAGCAATGCCGCAAAAATGGTATAAACGCGAAACTTAATTGCCCCCGCCCCGTCGGTGCACCGTTGGCGGTTCCTGGCGCCGTACGCCGGCACACGGCGCCAGCTCAGAGCTCAGAGGCGCTCAACGACTCAGCAGCTCAGTGAGAGACAGGGCTCATCGTCGGTGTCCGCTGGCACGCGCACAGGCTGTCGAGTGCATGCCACAGCAACTGCACAGCAAGCTTGCTTAAGCGCACTGCTATTCCAGGCGAAGCTGGGAAGCTTTTCTCTCCACAAATGCGAGAACTTCACATGCTCAATAATGGGTTTCAAGCTGCCATCTTCTTTTGGGAGGAGCCCAGCGGCCAGCTCACTCAAGTTCTTCTCAAAGGGCGTCAGCTAGGCACGCCTGCATGGACCGCACAACACCCTCCCTTTGCGCATGGAGCCCACACAGGCAACAGCCACTTGGTAGAGGTGCACATACACACCCTTTCACTTGCTTTAATGCACATGCAGCACACATGTGCACTTGCGCATGTATGCTTAAGTTCCGTTCATGTGCAAGCCTCTTCTCTTACCCGAGCTCCTTCTTGAGGGAAGGGCCTGTGTCTCCTCCCAACTGTGCAGCTGACCTTCCGGCAACGTTGCCTGGTGTTTAAAGCTCACGCTGCTGATGCTGCCTTTGTGTGCCCGGTGCTGCTGCTGCCTGCTACTGCCCAATGCTGCTGCTCTTTGGGAATCAGACCCTTCTTCACTCCCAAGTGATAAGCCTTGCACAGAGTGATTTTTAAAATACGTCTGGCGCATTAGGGGTTTGGGATAGGCTGAGCTGTTGCTTGCACAGCTTGCACTGTAGCTTGCTTACGGTGTCTACATCTCAGCTCAGTGACAAGCGCTAGCACCACACTCATGCATTGCCACTAACAAGACTTCCCCTTGGCCTTCTTGCCTCTCACTGTTTTAAAGACGGCATCTACCATCTCTCCATCCTGCCCAGCAAACCTTTGCAAGCCGAGGCATCTGCACCCCACATCTGCCATGGTTGCAACCCCCTCAACATCATCGCAATAGATGTGTGGGCATGTTTTAATGTAATAATAAGTTAAGTATATTTATCGAATTTATCTGAATTTTTTTAGCGAGTCTAAGCGCTGTTTCAGTGAAAGAGGGTCACCTAGACTTTGGCACTTTTGGCAAAGAGGCTCCCACCCTTACTTATGAAGTATGATGGTGTTCAATGAATAGAGACAGGAGAGTATCAAAAACAAATTGGATACTGCCTTGCCAGGATCTTTCATTGTGAGCCAACGGGAATTACACAATCAAGTGCTTAGGTGAAGGTTGTTTCCACCACTGGGACCCCCCTGCCTTGGCAAACGGGTCACTTGGCTTTCCAACCGTCATAGTTGACACCTGGCGCTCAAGGGCAACACCAGGGCCCCCTAAAGGCAGGGTTTGAGCTTCAGGATTTAATCATTGTTTTATTTAAGCAATACCATTGAGACTTCTACTGAGTGCAGTTTACTACACTGAGCATTTTGCGTTCATCTGCGTAATGCAAGCATAGAGTTTGATCCACTTTCCCGCTGGAGAATGCAATGACTTGCTTGACGTCTGGCTCTGGGCATTGATGCAATGTGCCGTCTGTTGTAATTTTGGAGGTTTCTTGTCTCCAAAAAGTATGTTGCTGTTGGGCGTGGAGCGCGCAGACTGACGCTAACCAACCCTCTTTTCATGCTGGGGAGGGAGCGTAACAAGTGATTCCCTTATATACCCCGATTTCCCACATACGTATACCCTTCACTAAATTTGAGGACTTTAAAAATGAGATTTGAAAAGGAATAAAAGTCTAATCATGTGCTGCTCTCACTGCTATCCCGTGGGGAAGGTGTAGGGCTTTGACAAAGCAGAATGCTTGTTTGAAGTACCAAATGCGTTCAATCCTTTTGGGGAACGTATCTCAATCTTTGAACAAGAAAGGCAGGATTCTCTCAAGTGTCTCTCTTGTCACCTTCTTCTTCCTGATGCAGGCAACACAGTTCGTGATTTTGTTTTCATTTTTGCAAGTAGTTGTAACATGGCTGATCGCCTTTGCAGATGGGCAGCCTGGAGAGTCACTTGTGAGTACTCACAACAAGGCATCCATTTCTTGTTGCGATAGAATGTCCTTCATGCACTAGAATCTTACTAGAGCCTGCATGCTTTTTAAGCATGGTTTAGAGTCATGCTGGCAACAGAAGCCATGTTATGTGTGCACAAAAAGAAATCTCTGCAATTATAAATATCCAAGCTTTCTCAAGGTCTCTCAAGCCTTGTGACTTTTCTAAAAGCAAAAGCCTGGCTAGCAAATCGCTAAGATCTTTGAATTCGTTTCATTAAGAATGTTCAAGTAGCATGGCACTTAGAGTGGAAGCTAAGCGGTGAAATTATTCAAGCTTGAGCTACGACCCCCTATGCCTCTTTTAGCCAGCAGCAATGATTGTTATCGCTGCCACAGGCAACACCTTTATAAGCAGCAGCATCACCACCACTACCATCATCATTATCATCATCATCTTGAACAACAACAGCAGCAGCAGCAGCAGCAGCAGCAGAAGCAGCAGCAAGATAAGCAGAATTACTGACTTAATATTATGTGCACGGTGCACCAGGTCTTTGTATGCACGTGGTGGCTTGACGCCTTCACCAACCTTTTTGTTGCCATCCCCACACTGGTACGCGACATGCTTTGAGTATGTCAACTTGCATTTTATGGGCTATTTGGTGTAATGCCACCTGGGCAATTAGAACGTGCCAAACATGCATGAGTCGCTGTACTTAATTGGTCCTTGGATAGCAAGCGTTGCATTACGAGCAACACCACTAAGTGGATTTTGATTGCCAGCATGCAAATGAAATATACAACCATCATATTCTCATTCTTATTGAGGGATTAAACTCTTAATTAAAGGGTGAAACAATTTGTTTGAAATTAGATGCAGCTGATATCACTGAGCTGCAGAGAATGCAGCAAATGAATGTCAATTGCGATGTCATTTGACCTTTTCATGTAATGTTTTACCAATCTGTCCAATTGTTGTGATCTTGGACACCTGTAAACTTTTGAGCATTCACCATTTGGCATTTATTTGAAAGTCATCAACAAACATGAGAATGTGTTTTCGTAAGACAACCAGCTACTTTTGCCCTTCCCTCCTTTCAACAAGCAGGCTTTGGCAGATTGGTCAATTTGTGGTTGGCTGATATTTTTGTGCTTGCACATTTCGGCAAGCGTTCCCTTCTTTGTCAACTGGGTCGGTTACAGTATTCGCTTTGCTGTCTTCAAGGTATGTTTCTTGATACCTTATTTCTTTTAAGGTCTACTTTGAGAAGAATGCTTTGTGATGAGCAAACTTGAACTTCCCTGCTTGTTTTGACATGGAGCTGCTGATCAGGCCTGTTTTGCCTTGAAATTCTCATATGCGTGGTATTCTCCCTGGTAATACTACCTGCTAGGACCGCAAAAAGCACACAAACACTCTGGATAGAAGTAAGGGTGTGTTCCCAGGCCATTGCTGGGGGTGCTTCTGGCATATCCTTTCCACAAACTGGTGGATATCCTTTTTCTTCAGATGCATCTCCAATGGCGCATGCAGCAAATTGTTTTCCTGTTGCAAGCAGGGTTGGGTCATGCGTTTATTTGCACAAAAACATGCGTATAGTACAAACAATGCACGCATTTTACGTCACGCGTCCGCATTTAGGGGTCATTTTCGAAGGTAGAGGTTTGGGGGGGTAAAGGAGGAACCTTTGGGCCCCTAACTGCCCCCCCAGCTGCCTGTTAACACCCCTAAACATTCTTGCATGTATATATATATATTCAAAATGCCTAGGGAAAAGGGAAAGGAGTGGGTTCATGTAACGGTCATTGAGCTGAAAGACAGGACACACCAGCATTATTGTAATGCAAGGTAGAGTGCAAGTAATGCAAGCATGTCTTTGTAGCTGGTGCTTCCCGCATCAGGGAGCACTTCCTGTACATTTATCCAACTTGTGGGGTAGCAAAGTGCACCGCAGATAAGGCAGTCCTGCAGCCTGTCATGGATGAGATGAAGGCCATTGATGCTCAGAACAAGGCAGCAGCAGCAGCAGCAGCATCGCAGTGCCAGCTTGACAGGAGTGCAGCAGCAAATGCGAGCACCTCCTCAGCACCTGCAAAGAAGCAGCGGACGCTTGCAAAGCAACAGCCGAGCTTTACAGCAACCCGCGCTTGGCTGAGCGCATTTAGGCCCTGGAGCAGGGAAATCAGGCACCAGCATGAGAAGTCTTCAGCGACAATGAGGAGAGCCAGGGTAGTTTTGCAGAGGACAGTAGCAGCAACAATGAGGATAGCAGCAGCGATGAGGAGTAAGAAGACTGCGGAAAATTCCTTGTTTCTCTTAGTTTGCTTACGCTAAGTGAAATGACCAAAACAGAGAACTAGCAGGGGAGGGGTCCGCATTGGAACCCGCATTGTAAACGGGCTTTTCAATTCGCAAATTTAGCCTTTTTCCAATGCATACAATGCGATAAAATACGTATGACCCAACTCTGGTTGCAAGAATCACATTGAAAGCGTGTGCAGCAAATGAAGACCTCCAGCGGTAGATTAGGATGCACATGAAAATTGACGCAATTGAAATTTTTGGTATTTGTGCTCGGTCTTAATTCATGACAAGGAGACCAGTCACAACTTCAATCTTGTCGGTAACCTTAGCGTCAAATTTGTTTGTCTCACAAGCATTCCATCGGCATGCAGGTTGTCACGATCCACACATTTGCCCTGCTCATCCACATCATTATGGAGAAGACCAGGATTCAAGGATACCTCAAGGTAGCTCAACTGGGATGTGCGGCAGCCAGAATAAGAGACATTTTTCTGCACTCCTCTTTTTGAAAATGGAACGGTTGTGCGCACAACTTCTTTCTCAACTTTTTCTGCAACTGGTACACACCACGCTTGGCCATCTCGGTCATATCACTGACCATGCTTGACCGCTTGACAGTGCACACCATGCTTGACCATCTTGATCATATCACTGACCATCTTGATCGTATCACTGACGCAATGATACCAGGTGGTTGGCATTGAACCTTCCCGATTGAAAAGCAATCATCAGCTTAAACTCCAGCACCATGCTGAGAAAGACAAAGGGGAACCTTACCATCCTCAGATGAATGACCAGCGGAAACAGTGGGACTGCCAAGAAGAGAACCTGGGAGAGCAGTATGCAGCTGGACACGTGTGTGCACACAGCCCGTACGTATCAAGAGTGCATCGAAGCCAGGTATGCTTGTAGCATTCTTCTAAGTACGTGTACGACTTGAGCTTCCACCAACGATGCAGTTATGGTTGTACTAGTTAACATTGTCTTAAGACGATTGTGTGTTTTTTAGACAGCATTTCATCGCTTGGGGAAGTGCGGTTTTACACAGTGTGCAACCTTGCATCCTGGCCAATCAATTGGTTGAGTGAACAAAGGAGTGCTGCTGATTCAGGACATGCATGATTGTGTTTTATCACATGCCGTTTAGCTTCTTGGAAGTCTGCATCCTTATACTCTGCATACGACCCTTCCTATTTGAGGTTGCTATTCATATCTATTACTTCGTCTCTTTGTATTTCTCATCTTTCGCTCTACAATGTACGGAACACACGTGTCAGAACTAAGAAAATGGAACACACGTGTTTGCAGCTGCACATGAAAATTGACGCAGACATCACGCCTAGTGACTTCCATGGAGAAGGTGCCGCCTTATTTTTTTAACTTGCTGCAACAGAGGTGGGATGGATTGATGCGCCATGGTCTTCATCTTGCGTATCCACATGCATCACTCCCTTCACACATGCAAGCACGCCAAGATGTACACATCCACACTGTTGCTCCAATCAATGCCCCTTTTGTAGCCTGCAACATTGCAGCTTTTTCATGGTCTTGTGACCAGTTCCATCACAGGCTTCTTCTGCACTTAGCTCCGGCTTTGCCTGGTCCTTTTTAAATTACTTGTGCCGCACCATGGGCTCCTGCTTTGTCTGTTCCTCTTGTGTTACTTGTACTGCACCAAACTCCCCGAGACTATTTTTCTCACATGGTCATACGTTGTGCTGATCGCGTTTCTTTTGCTTGACTTTTTTCTTGGCGTCCACAGCTTCCCAGACACCCATGTAACCAGCGCCGCTGTAAGGCATGGCTGCATCGTCCTCTCCATTGATATCTGTGGACTGCTTTCAAACATGGATGCACATGCTGATGCCGACAAGGAGTACACTCTGGCCAGGGATGTTGCCTTGAAATGGCTGCAGCGGTCAGTGCCTAAAGACAAACTCGCGCAGGGGCCCACTTTTGATATTATGGTACGTGGTGCGCCTTCGAAGTAGAAGAGGGCAGGAACATAATGGCTGCAGAGGCATCAGATGCCTGATGGAAGTGATGAGGAGAGAGTGGGATTGGTAGGTTGTTGTGTCAAAAGGGCAAAAGAAATAAAGAGGGAGCATTGAGAGCAGGCGATTCTTGGGCACGGAGGGCACAGAAGGCAGTGAGAGTGCAGTCCCTCTCCATTTGGCCAGGACAATGAGACCATCTGTTTGTGTACAAGTGGATTTGGTGAGTTACACACCCTACTGGGCTTTTGTGTCTGTGCACGTGATTTGTCGAGTTACACACCCTACTGGGCTTTTGTACCTGTGTACATGCTCCTTTGCTGGCCTCTCAACACAGGTTGCTTATTAGGGCAGGGACCAAACAGGAGATAAGCGCCCGGGGACAACTTTTTGTGCTCAGTGTGACAAGTGTTGGAGGCTGGCCTCTGCAAACAGCCAAAGCTAATTTCCTTACCCCGTGGCTGCTGGTACTGCTCAGGTCAATCAAAGAGTGTTCCGAGGGAGATGGAATACTGTTTCTCAGGCTTGGGATGTGCAAGATCTTGGCAAGGATGACCAAGCCTATCAATGCAGCATGGAGCTACCTGAATCAGTGCACGTGCTTTCTTCGGGCGAGGCGCCGTGCTACCTGATGCAAGAGCATGAACAACGAGGCTGCCAGAGTGTTCAGCAGCAGCAGCAGCAGCAGCAGCAGCAGCAGCAGAAGAAGGAGCTCAGCTGGGAGCGGGAACCAAAGATACAGCAGACAAACAAGAGCAGCTTCTGCTTTAGAGCTGTGGTGAGGGGCCTCGATCAGCATGTAAAATTGCTGCCCCAGCTAGCAAAAGGTTCCCCCGAGCAAAGTGGCATCCAAAATACATCCAGCGCGTCAGAAGGGGCCAGGCCTGGGCGTGTTGGGGTTGTTGATGGCGAGAGTGAAAGCAGGCACGAAGACAGGGCAGCTGGATGCCAGCCAGTCCAACTCCTTGCCCATGCACATGGTCTGTTCCTTCCGGTCACCATTTTGCAACAGCACTGGACACCTGATCAAGTGTGTGCCCTTGAGGTAGGTAGGTTGGCAGGGTTGAGATCCTGATCTGACCATTGCATCGATTTCCAAGGAATGTGCTCAAATGCCAGGATTCCTCCAACAATCCTGTCCAACTTAATGTGGGCACATGCACTTACAGGCATGCTTTGCGCAGCACCTCTACTGGTGTCATGACACTGCCAAGTGATTCGGGCACAGCACCTTGCGCCCTGCCAACTGCATGCATGGTGACAGAACACCCGCCGCTCATGCAGTCTGCGATCCATGTGACTGTTGTCAATGCAACTACCTTCATGGAGTTCAATGATTGAATTCCATATGCGTGCACCAATCAGGCAGGGTGAGCTTGGTTCGCTGCAAAAGGGGTGCTGCTTGCTGTGCATGCATGTTGGTGTTTACCGCTGCTTCAGCAGTGTACCAGCAACGGCCCTCTGACCCCTGGCCACCTTGGTGGCTCCCTAACCCTGCTTCCCAGGCGTGTATATCGTTCCCAGTGGGCCTCTCAAAATTTGGGGACTGCTGCCGCCTTAAGTTGGAGCTGGTGAGGGGCAGCAGCCTGCTGCGCAGCGCTTGTGCTTGGCCAGGGGCACGCGCAGCTGGCAGCAGAGCTGCAGGCTTGGAGCCAGCATCCACAAGCCTCCAAGCATGCTGCCTCCTTTTTAGATGACCTGGCTGACGTCCTATCATTTATGTGCTTGATGGAGCGCCGGGCGTGCGGCGCCGGCGACCTGTTCCCAGTGCTGCCCCCCTGTGGCAGCTCAGAGCAGGAGGCTGTCAGCAGCGCAGGGTTGCCGCGCTCTGACTCTGACAGGGCATCCGTGGGCCTAGGCGGCATCAGCAGCATCTCCGCTGCAGCAGGCGCTATGCACACCACTGTGGCTGCCATTCCTGCTGGCGTGCAATCACTGTCAGGCGCAGAAGCAGCCCCTGCAATGCCTGCAGCCCCTGCAACGCCTGATGGTGCCCTGCCAGGCATCGCTTGGCCTCCTCCCTCAGAGGGTGTGGCGGTGCTGCTGCGCGAGGCGCACCAGCCCAAAGTGCTGAGCATGATGGCTGAGGTGAGTGGTACTGCTGCGCGGGATGTAAGAGCGCCATGTGCTCAGCATGATGGCAGATGTGAGCGTGCTGCTGGGGGGGCAGACTGGCTAGAAGTGCTGGTCTGGGCGTGTGAGGACCCAGCTGCTGCTGTTTCAGGACAGCGTCTCCATCAAGACCTCTGCGTCCTTTGAGGCACGCATGTCCTATTGGGCCCAGGCACACCCAACAGTGACCTGAGTGTTTCCAAGGCGCTTAAAGCTAAACAGGCAAGCGAGCGCAGCGAGCCCAAGCAAGCAGCTAAGGCGCCAAACGCTAGCTGTACACCTTACGGTTAACCCTTGAGCGCCTCAGGCATACTTCTGCTTCCTTGTGCTCACCCTGGTCATTGGCCTGCCCAGCAATGTTGCAGAGGCTGCCTGGCAGAACATGCAATCCTATGGTCAAATGCCGGATTGTCTTCGTCCAGCATGGCAATTAGGCCCCCGCAACAAGGCTCCCGCAACTGGCTATCGTACCACAAAAGGAACGAGGGAATACAGAACAGACAGCAAATCATGCTGTGCAGCATGTCGTGCATCCTGCTACCTAAGGAGTCATGCACGTGCAGGTATACGCACAACTCACACGGATGTACACATGCTCCCGCAGATTGTCACATGCATTGCAATGCATGGAACAGATGCGAATGAAATAATCAAGCCGTCCATGCTGGTACAGTCAGGAAACTTGTTCTTGGATTCAAGCTCTCCAGCTAGGCTCTCTTGCACAGCTTCAGCTTTCAAAAAGAAAATCTGCCAGGTGTAGGAAAAGATTTTCTTTTTGATGGGATTATAGCTGCATTGAGCCAGAGATGTGAGTAAAGGAAGACTAGATATTCCACCTTCTTGATGGGTGGCAAGGTGCACTGAGCACCCACTCCGACAGGCGCTCGGGCGTGCGCACTGGTCAACCTTGCACAAGGCCATGAGGCGTGCAACCCACATCCAGCCTCATCCCCTTGTGCCACAGCTGCTTCCTCTTTTACCTTCTGCACTCTGCAGGTTGGCTTGGATCTGCTGCAGCTTGCCGTGCGCTGCGGCATGCTGGCCGTGGCAGAACGACTCCTGCACGGCCTGCTGGCTGCCCCCCTCCACGTCCCCTTCACAGCGCTGGCTGAGGGCCGGCTGATTCCTGCAGGCTCGTCATGCTCGCAGACAGAGGAGCCCAGCCCAGACAACCCCCCCCAGTCCCTGCTCACTGCCGCGATGCTGAGTCACAACGGGGCCATGCTGGCGCGTGTGCTGCAATGGGGCCGCACGCACGGCAGGCCTGCCGGCTTTGCATGGGCGTGGGACGCCGTGGACGGCACCGGAGCCAGCCCCGCGCAGATCTTGCAGGGCCTGCCGGCCAAGCTGAAGGAGCAGTTGCTTGAGGACCCTGACGCAAGGCAAGCCCTCCTCGCACAGCTGCCACACCCACCAGGACCTTTGCCAAGCATGGGCAGCGAGGCGCCTGGGCATGGGCAAGGACCAGCTGAGTGTTCAGCATTGGAGCCTGCTGGTCTGTCACGGCGCTTGGGTATCAAACTCGACGCGAGCGCCAAGCCCTGCAGCTCCCACCTGCAGCCCGCCCCCACAGCAGCTGGCCATGCGCGCGATCCGGGTCACACCCAGCCCTACAGACCCATTGGGAGCGGCGCATGGATGGCACTGTAAGTCACAGTGCTTGTAAGTGACAGCTGTGCTCGGTGCTGTGCAATTTTACTTGAGAAGCAGCTGCGCTGTTCCTGTGGAACATGTGCACATGCTCTTGTGCGCCAAAGAGATGCACCAGTGCTGCACCAAAGGTTGATGCCTTTGGACGCCTGTATGCCAATGATTGGAACACTATTCCTGTGCCAAAGGGCGGTGCACATAAATGTGTGAGGGTCCCACGGAAAGCACGTGGAACGGAGACCAGGTGCCTGCCCCGCAACATCCAAGTTTATGGCACTATGAGCATGTGCATGCTCAAAACCTGGAAGCATGAGGAACAGAGATCAGGTGCCAAACCCGCCAAACCCATATTTCTGGGCACTAAGAGCATGCACATGCTCAATACCTGAAAGGATCCAGGCTACTTGAGCCCAAGGAGTGAAGACCACTCAACCCTTTAGATAAATTTAAATATGATAATAATAATAATGATGATGATGATAATAATAAAGGTCAACAGGAGGGCAAGAGGCAGCTGTGGAAAGTCAGGCTGCCTATCACTCATTGGGTCATGAGGATGCAGTTTTAGGTGTTGGCTTGCAGTCCTTTGGCATCCTTTGGCATCTTGCTCTGACACTCTAGCTGGGACTTCTGCACAGGGCCATGAGTGTATCTTTGCATGATACCTGGATGCCAAGGTGAAAGCGTGAGAAGATGACATAGCAACTGACGTGCCGGCCAATGGCAAATCTCTGCTCGCATTTGCTACCCTGTCTCCTAGGTATCCTTTGGGAAATTGATATGAATAAATGTTTTATTGTAAGAGCAGGGGGCCTGAGTGGCAGGAGCGTTTTAAGGACTCCATGCACTTAAATGCGTGTGGAGTCTCCCTACCACCTCCACCTCCTGGCCAATTTGTATCCTATCATGAACATCAATTTGAAGCCTTGGATGGCAGTGCACATTGCACGGTGACTGCAAAAAATGTGGCCACTAGATGGGCTTACCTAGATGTTAAAACAGGGATCAGCCATTATTGGCATTGCTTCTTTGCCAGAATTTCTACTTGCCCATTTGCACACTCATTGGTAGGTAATTGCAAACTCCTGTGCAATTTTTTGCGCACAGGCAAGCAAATAGAACTGCTTTGGGAAGGTGGCGGCCGTCTGCTGCGGCAGTTCTTCTCCTTCTAGCCTCCATAGATGCAGGTTTGAGCGACAAGCTGCTTCAAAGCGTTTTTTTTGCCTTAGGATGCTCTCTACAACTGCTGATCACCTGGAGACATCTGAAGCCATGCACATGTGAGGTGAGGCTGCAGTTTACACCTTTGGCTAAACATATCTAGAGCCATGATGTGAATTTTGACGGCAAAAAATGATCGGCACTGACTCCTGATTGGCTGTATAGAGTTTAGAAGTTGGCTTCATCGTGTGTCTCATTGAGGTTTGAGCGACACATTTTTTACAAAGAACATTCAGGGTTTGCTCTGGCTGTTAGAACTACGACCAAATAGAAGCTGCAGGTGCTGAAAATGTGCATTCATAATGCAGTACATGCTTCATGCGACCGTAGCCTTGACTGAAAGAGCACCACTTTCTAGGCCTCAGGTACACGACAGAGTGCCATTTTTGCCCAATCAGGCTTGAGATAAAGGCTCTCTTGCAGCAGTGAATTTGCCGTTATTTACTTGTTCCTCTTTTTCCTGATTGCCTCCAGGTGGGAAATTCTCTGTCAAGGCTTTTGTGCTTCATGAGCTGCATATTTTGGGGCTCATTGTCCTTGAGCCTGAGCCCCCTGCTTACCAAACAAGGGTCAGCGGCTGCCTTCTTCATTGTGGGTCCCACACTCTTGCTGACAGGCTCCTTGTGGCAGGTATGTTGTCCCAGCTTCCTGGATAAGGACCCCTTATATATTGCATTGCACTAAGCAAGTTTCCTGCCCTACCGATTGTGACGTGACAGTATTGCAGAATGGGCCTTCTGCTGCCGTCATTATCTTCATGCAGCATTAACAAATGGTCATGCACACAAATTGGCCCTCACTGCACAGTGTTGTGATGTCTGTATACCACAACAATGTGGTCAGTAGTTTTCCATTCGAAGGCATTAAATGGTCATGGCAGTCCAGTATGCATGTACACGGGCTAACATGCTTGCAGGCTCAGCTGGAAGACGTTTTATTTGAGGTGATTGCAAGTTCAGCAGCAATTGTCAATTTCCTTAGGCTTGATGGTATGCCTGAGCAAGGGCCCTCTTTTGGCTGGCAGTCCTAGGTATGAGCGCTTGGGATGATTTCAGGGCGGTGCTTGTCCTTAGAACTAGTTCACGTTTGTTTATGAACTACACATGTTCCTTGGGATGAATAGCCTCATGGAGGAGACCATGCTTCTTCACAAGATCTCAACTTTTTTGGCGCTGGGCCTGCCGCATTTGAAAGCTGCGCATTAAAATTGGGTCACTACTAAGTCCCTGTGTCCCTACTACTAAGTCACTACTAAGTCCCTGTGTCCCTCTGCAAGCCCTGCATCTATCTTTTGTCATGATGCTTCACAAATAAATTCCCTACGTCCCTCTGCAAGTCCATCTATCATTTGTCATGACACGTGAGGTCATGACTTGGGGGTCATGAGACTGTTTTTTTCAGACTAGAGCGCCTGGGTCAATGGTCACCATGTGCCTCTGTTGCTACTGAGGACAGTCACTTGTTGCAGTAATAGAAAGAGTGGCCCGAAGATCTTGATCTCTCTGCAAAAGCTTTGTTTTGTAATCGTGTACCGCTATCGTCTTTGGGAACAGTAAACTGATCTACTTTGGCTTCCAGCTAGAAGTGTATATCTCTTGACACACATGGTGCATGAATTATTTCAATAAAATGTTGTTGCCTTGCATTAGGCCTGATCTCACTCCTCTCCTTTCTTCAAGCCTAGGACATATAGTGTCTACCTGAGCCTTTGAGAAACAGACCTTTTCAGTCTATTCACTAGGGACTTGCTGTCTTTTAAGAACATCATATGCATACCTGTCTCCATTAAGCATCATGAGGGACTTGCTGCAGAGCCACTGACAGCCTGTGGATATAACATAAATGTTTAGAAGTCCCTGGGCTAACCACGACGATGTCAAGAAGCCGGGTCGTATACATTGTTCGTTTGAATGCTTGGCAATGTGTCACACCAGATAAGTGCAGCGCCAGGTTTGTGCTGCATTGTGACCAGTGCTGGGCGTTTACGGCGTAATTGAGAATTGGCACCGTAATTTACGGTGCATTAATGACGTCAGACGTCAACCACCGTAAATTACGGTAAATTTCTGAATGACGGTGGGAAATCGTTAATTACGGTGGTGTTTTTGACCGTCAGGGACTCAACCCCGCCCTGAGTGTACTCACGCAAGCATGTGTAAGCTCAAAGGGCACGCGCCATTGAGCACCTTCTCCCGGATTGTCCAAAAATAAATTTGCGAGCCATCATGCCCGACGGCAGGCAGGTCAAGAGGGCTCGAGCAGCCCTGGAGGGGCCGAGAATAATCACACCGGCGAGATGAATCACCCGCACCACCCAATGCAGGCCTGAGATTGGGCCAGCAGCCTAAGAAGGGAGGCCGAAAATAAGAAAATCTGGGTGCAGGAACAGTATGTGA
>LFIK01001175.1_pt1 | contig 20430 bp, 25 predicted proteins | sample 643401 | NCBI WGS metagenome assembly LFIK01 (sample SAMN03777447, study PRJNA286221) | soda lake metagenome | biome: soda lake; feature: Kulunda steppe; material: water; isolation source: sample T5-Br brine of Lake Tanatar-5 | place: Russia: Kulunda steppe | collected 2010-07
CACACACACACACACACACACACACACACACACACACACACACACACACACACGACGCATGTGCACACCTACATGTGCATGCACATGTTGCACACATACGCACACCCATACACATCTGCCTCCACAATCTAACACGTCAGCGCCAACACGTGCGCCTGCACTTATGCACGCAATCGCTCAACCGCTGGTGGCGAGCATAGGCCGCACCTATTTTGGTGAAGCCCCCAAAGGTGTCTGCCATGGTGGTGAACTCCAGCACCTTGAACCGCTCCACCCCTGCCAGCGCTGTGCGCAGCTGCTCAGACTTCAGGCCTGCCTGTACCCTCACTCGCCCATCCTGCGCACAAGGTAAGGTACGCCTGTTTTGAGGTTCTTGGTCCAAGAGCATGAAGGCATGTCTGCGACTCGGTGCACGGGAGGTGTTAAGGTGCACAGTCATGCTGGGAAATACCAACAAACGGGCAAACTTGTGCCTGCTTGGCCTGCATGCTTGTATCGGATGTGAACAAGCAGTGGCACGGCCATGCTGGCAAAGGCATGACGTGCATTGGCAAAGGCCACTCATTGCTCTGGGTGCCCCCACCCATCTGCTCTGAGTGGCCTCAGATGGCTGCAGCCGCCCAAAAGCCTGCCTCAGTATGATGGGACAGCCAGCCGCAGGTAGGCAGCACAGGTTCCCAGCAAAAAACACAGGCTGGTCCAAGCTTGGGGGGCCAGTTTAAGGATAAGGGTTTTAGGTGGGCCAGCCTGTATCCTTGGTAAGAATCATATTTGCTCCTGCTGCGATGGGCTGGTTGCCTGCGGCCCACTTAAGAGGAAGCCACAAGAGGCGCCAAAAGCTTGCAAAGCGCACGTGCGTGCCCATGCCGTACCTGCAGGGTGTCGCGAAGGAGCCTGGCCTGGCCCGATTTGGAAAAAAAGACCAGAGAACGGCATGGAAGGAGCCTGGCCCATCTCAACGGGCCTGCAAGCACAGGCAGGCCTGACCCTGCCTGCAACCCACTTTGAGGGAAGACGCAGAGGCACACCCACAGCCTGCAAGGTACGCATGTACCCTTGCTGTACCTTGCTGTGCGTCCAGGGGCCACACCATACCTCCAAGGGTGCGGCGAAGGAGCCGTCGCTGCAGCCGGGCTGTTTGGGAGGGCAGACCTCCACAATGGCCTTGTTGCTGCGGACGGCCTCAGTCATCTGCAGGGGCAGCGAGCACAGCGACTCCAGGGATGAGGGACAACATCATGTGGGCGCTTGAAGCGGGGCATACCGACACCCAGAGGCTTGATTCATCTGTGACACAATAATATGCAGCCAATGGTAAGTAGTGCATACCAATGGCCTAAGGCTCCATCCACCTATTTGCACCGCCAGGTCGGTTCCACAGATGATGACCATTGTGAAGGCGATTCAGCCACGGGGGAAAACAAGGTGGTGAGGCAGTCTGCAGGCATGGTGCTGCCCTGATCATATGATGTGCGGCAAGCATGGTCCCATTTTGGTACAAAAGGAACCTGACTTCAAATATGCGCATGTACGTACACACACATACACACTGGGCATACAGGCACGCAGCCAAACGTGAAAACAAGCTTGGGCGCATGCACTCAAGCAAGCCCACATGCCCACGCGCAGGCCTCCGCGCCCCTGTCTGCCTGCCACACACTTTTGGGTTGTCCATGAAGGAGTACTCCCGGAATTCGGTGGGATTGCCGAAATAGTTCACGTCCATGTCGCGCGTCAAGCCGCTCTCCAGCTCGAGCACGTGGTCCAAGGGGCAGGGGAAGGGCAGCGGGAAGTGAGCGCCCGGGATCCGGCCTGGTTTGGGCAAGGCACATTGTGGCAGGAGCTACTGCTTCAGCAAAGGCAGCACCAGCTCTCCAAGGGGCAGAAAAAGGGTAGTAGGAGGTGGGTGCCTGGGATCCGGTTTTAATACGGGCAGGGCGCGGCTTGGCAGGAGCTGGAGTTGGAATGCGTCCCCAAATGGCCACCAAAGGCAACATGCCATGCTTGGAGCAAGGTGGCCTGGAGACGCGCCACTGCCTTGTTTTGCTCATGAGGGCACGCAGAGCACAGCAGCAAGGAGCAAAGCATGAGCAAGCAAGTGAGCCAGCACACGCTCAGACATGTGCATGTGCTTTAAAAAAAACATGCTCATAAGTGCAAAAGCGTGCATGCAAACTCACACGTTCACACGCACGCTCACAAGCACACACTCACATGCGCACGCACGCACGCACACTCACGTGCACACACATGCACGCTCATGCGTACACAAACTCTCACACATTCACACACACACACACACACTCACATGCACACACACGCACACACATTCATAAACGCACGCACACACACACAATTACACGCACACGCATGCGCACACAATCGCACACATGCACACGCGCACACTGGCACAGCATACCTGCGTGGGGGGCCCACCATCGGTCCAGGCCACAGTACATCTGAGGGATCACGACCGCGCGGCCTAGCACCGAGGTGATGGCCAGCGCATTCCGCAAGCGTGTGAGCTGGTGGTTCACCAGAGCAAAGTGGCCCTGCATGCAGGGGGTGATGACGAGTATCGCAGGCAGGTTGGCGGGCAGGCAGGCAGGCAGCAGCACGGCCCCGAGCAGACGCGCACTCCGCGCAGCCACATGTGCGTTCCAGGAAGTCAAGTGTGCATTTAAGGTGGCCACCAACCGAGAGTGCAACTTGGACTGGAGGGGTGCTAGCCGGGCTCAGGCCTGCTGGAAGGACGCTTCAAGCTACAAGCTGCAGACACGCTGCAAGAACAGTACAGGGTAGGACTGCTGGAAATGGTAGTTGCTGGGCGTCCCTTCGCTGTGTGACGGGCGTGTCAGGCTTGAAGTGAGGCGCGCGAGGCAAACAGATGCCGCGAGCTCCTCACACATGGGTTGTGTTTTGAGCAGGAACGCCGATGCCTGTGCAGAGTGCAGCGGGTGCCTGCATTGATTGCAGCGGGTGCCTGTGCTGACTGCAGCCATTGCCTGTGCTGACTGCAGCGGGTGCCTGTGCAGGTGAAATACCAATTCGTCTCACACTGTGCCCCAGTGTGAACACTGGGCGTGATCCAACAGCAACAATTTAAAGCGCTCTAGGGCAGCTGCCGGGCTCGAGGCTGCAGCCCCACCTGGACATTGTCCAGGGCCATGCGCCCCGTTGCAGGGCCTGCGTTCTTCAGCAGCTCCTGCAGCCCCTCCACCTGCGTGCAGCAATTGAAAAGCACTGCCGTAACACGCATGCGTGTTGGGCCGGGGATCACCCAGTTGTAACTCGGCGCGTGTTTTGCCTGCGGGTGGCACGCTAGCAGTCAGTGGTCGCCCATCAAAAGGTGGTCCTGTGATTGAGCCAGGTGCATATGGGTGTCCTCCTGTTTTTGGGAGGCATTCAAAGGCTGTCCTATGATTGTGCTGGGCTGTGTGTCTACATGTTGGTTCAAGTCCCAAGACGAGTCATGCATTTCTACAGGGGTGGTGCCATGGAGCACAAGCTGCTCACTGAAGTGAGCAATGGCAAGAAGTGCAGCCCACACGGTCAGCATGGCGCCTGACTTGGAGCACTCGGTCAGCACGGCGTCTGGCGTGTAGCACATGGTCCTACTGCATGGTCAGCTTGGCATCTGGCTTGTAGCACATGGTCATACTACATGGTCAGCATCAAGGCACGAAAAGTGGGCGATTTATGCCCACCACAACAGCCACGCGCACTTGCATTGCAGCAGCCATGCGCACGCGCACCACAGCAACAAAGAAGTGCGCACGCGCTAAGGCAGCAAAGAAGCATGCACACTCACGCGGTACGTGATGAAGCCGACCCGGTGGTCGTAGTACGATGGGGGGTCGTCAAATAGCATGAACTCGCGCATGCGGTGCCGCTTGCCGGGTGTGCCGGAGAACTGGAACGTGGCGTGCAGCGCGTACGGCTGCGGGCGGCAGCGTATGAGGGCACCTCAGGGACTTGCTGCAACGGCGTGTTGCGTGGGCGCCGCGGCCCGTGAGATGCTGGTAGATGTTGGCAAGGGCCCATGGCTTGCACCAGAGCAGTGCAGGGCACACAAGTACATCCAGTGGGTGACGCATCAGGCGCTGCCCAGCAGGCCTCTCCCATCCCCGTTCCTCACTTGAATGCCGAGCCTCTGGGGCAAGCGCTGCGTGAAGAACACGTGGCCGCTGCCAAACGCGGACACCGGAAGGATGCCCATCTTCAGCTGGCCGTGGTACGCCATGAACATGTGCTGCGGCTCGCCAGGCACGGTCGACAGGCCCCTGCGGGGCGCGGGCGCGGCGCGCGGGGTGCGTGCATTGCTGTGAACTGCCACGCAGTGTCCGTGGACATGATGGGCATGATGGGGGCTGGCATCTGCGCACCACGGCATATGCCCAGCCTGCTCAGGGCACCACTCCTCTCCTTTCTCCCTCTGCTCCCCTTCCTTCTTCTCCTCCTCCTCCTCCTCCTCCTCCTAAGGCCATGGCTCAAGCCGGACCTCGGGTGCTGTTGAGTAGGGGTAGATACATGAGTCCATGCGTTAAGCGCCTCTGTAAAGACTAAGAAGAGGGCCAAAGAGGCCAGAAAGTAGGCTTGCGGATCCTTGTGTACCGGCCCCCTAAGTGCTACTGAAGAGGCCCAGACAGTCATGGCTGGGAACATGGCAAAGGAGGCTGGATCTAAAGGGGGCCAAAATGGCCCCAAAATGGGTCTGCGGACCCTCGCCCACCCGACGCCCGACCCTCTACACCTGACACTCTCTCTTCCCAAAAGTGCCCTTCGATCCAAAAGTGCCCCCCTGTGAGCAATAGCTCTCTCAACAGGGCGGGCCAAGCATGCTGCAACGCTGCCAACAACTGCGCAGCCACTTGCACCTGCTCCTTTTGGCAGGCAGCGGCACAGCCCCTCCCGACAGGGCACTCTCCCATCCCGCACTTTCTTCATCTCTCCCTTTGGCGCCGCCTCCTACGCTCCCGGGCAGAGGCACAGCACGCTGTGTGCTGCCTGTTGTCCCGCACCCCATGTGTGTTCTCCCTAGGCTCGTGCTGCCATTTCAAGGCTTGCACTGCCTTTTCCAGGCTTGCGCCGCCTTTTCCAGGCTTACGCTGCCTTTTCCAAGCTTGCGCTGCCTTTTCCAAGCTTGCGCTGCCTTCCCAAGCTTGTGCTGCCTTCCCAAGCTTGTGCTGCCTTCCCCAGGCCTGCTGCCTATGGCCCTGGCCGATCCCGGCAGTAGCACGGCACGTGGCTTGGCAATGATGTGAGGCTAGGGCCTGGCCAGGGCGAGCACAGTGTGTGGACCTCAGCTGGGCATCGTCTGGGCTGAGCTGCACAGCGCTGTGGGTCAGGCAGCGCAGCGCAATGCAGTGCCTGACCTGGGCGGGCAGCATGCCGCCCTCAATCACAAGGCTTGCTGGCGGGCAGGCCAAAGGTGCAGCACGCTCACCTCCTGAACAGCTCGTTGAAAGCGTTCTGGTCCCAGACTTGGGTGTCTTTCTCAATGATGTCGATCCACTCATTGACCAGGCCCATGGACGACTTGCGGAACATCATGACGCCTGCAGCAAGTTGTGTGCAGTGACTTGGGCGGGCAGAGGGCATGTGCTCCCAGGCACGCACTGCATGGCCTGCGCCCTTGCACGCGGAACAATCAACTTAGGGCTGCCACTTTGCATGGCAACACAGGGACAACTGTGGCACCCATATGATGCGTTGGGTGTTTGACTGCATATATGCACTTGCATGCATGGTGCGTTGGGTGTTCAAACACATGTGCACTTGCACGCAGGCAAAAGCATTTGGCTGGCTCACGTGCGTGGACGACCTACTGCCTGATCGGTGCAGCCCTCGTTCTCTCCCTCCGGGGCGTAGCATACATGGCACGCATGCATAGCTGCGACGTGCAGCAATGAGGAGTCTGTGTGCATGGGCTCAGGCCTCTGCAGCGCATCCAGCAGAGGCTCTGCTCTGCTGTGGGCGCCAGATGCATTACAAAGGGACACTCCCTTGCTGCAGCTCCATCCCTTGAAGCCCCGGTGCGCCCAGTCAGAGCGTGAGCGCTGCCCCGCATGCTGCGCCGGGTGTGCCTGCCATGCGCACACGAGAGCAACCAGTGCTGCACCCACGACCCAAAGCAGGAATGCGCGCATGAACAAGCACGAGCCTGCTTTGGATGGGTGCCACCGACCACAACCAAGACTCCTTTGGCAACAACGCCAGCAGGCGCGCAGGAGGGGCCGCCCTTTGCGCACCTATGTTGGCGGACGAGGCAGCCTGTGGCCACAGCTCTAGCTGGTAATCGCTCACGGTGTTGTGCAGGTGGTCCGAGCTGGTCAGGATGTCAGCAGTAGGGAAGCCTGCACATGAAGGCGCAGGCAGCAGCAGGCAGCGCACGCAGCTGTGTACACCATGCGAGCAGTCTGAGATGGTCAATGTGTTGGCTTATAGCTGTGCAGGGCAAAGGCAGCGTGCAGGAGCTGTGCAACCCAGGCAGGTAGTCAGAGCCGGCAGGTCTGCCAGCAAAAATGGATCAGCCTTGCGTAGTGGATTAGAATACGCGGGGCCTGACGTCATATGAAGAGGGTTGTAGGAGAATGCATAAAAAGACCGACGTATTAAAGCATTTTTGGCCATAAATCTATATCTATAGGCTGGCAGGTACCAGATGTGCTCTTGAGAAATTTTTTTGCAACAAATCATCATCAAGGCCAGGGGTGGGGTACTGCTAGTCACCCTCCTGATCCCCACTGACTTCTTTTGTTTCTATTTTGCAGGTGGAGGGGTCATACGGTGCCTAGGCCCTAGGTGACCCCTTTCCCTTCATTGATGTAGGGAGTGTTTTCACTGCCTTCGTAATTTTCTCTTTTTGTTTGGCTAGCGTATGTAGTGCATACATTTTCTGCTTCCAATTTGGCGCAACATGCGCAAATTAATTCTGTTATGTATGCGTGCTGTACATCTTTATATAAATACCATTTCCCACAACCCTCCGTATAAGATAAGGCTACGAGTAAGTGAGGCGGGCAGCTGCAAGCAATGGGGAACAGACGAGTTGGCTAAATGGTAGCGGTTGCTGCCACTAACTAATCTCGGGGGCATGCTTGTGCCTACAGCACCCTGCCCCTCAGGTCCTTCATGTTGCTCCAACTTATCAGCTGCATCAGCCTGCTGGCACCATGCACGGCAGGAGCAGGAGTCGCTATGGTCACTCTGACGTCACTGGCTGTTTTGGCATTCACAATGCTCACATCACATGCTCCTGCTTGCTTGCGAGGCAAAGAGCTTGGTACATTCTTGCGGAAAGCATGCGCTTGCGCACATGACACACAATCAGAGAGAATGTAGTAAGACGCATGGAGGTGCAAAGGGGTCAAGCGCACAGCACCAACGACAAGCGCACAGCACCAATGACAAGCGAACAGCATCAATGACGCACAAGCTCATGCACAGCTTGTGGAGCTGTCGAGGCGCTGAGCATGCCGCTTCCAAGGACACAAACACGTATGCACACGTTGGCAGCAAAGACTGTAAAGGCTCAGAGCATTGGCCACATAGCACGCGCCGCCCGCGCAATGCAGTGCACAACGGAGGGAAGAGATGAAGCTATGCGCAAGCGGGCGCTCCAGGCTGCAGGCTGACAGAAGCTTGTCCCAGTCCTTCCTGAGCTATGGGCCACTGCCGTGGCAAGGCATTGGAAGCAGCAGCGGTGCAAGTTTGCCCCACAGGACCTGTACTTTGCTGCCAGGCGTCCCAGAGTGCGGAGCCCTGCTGCTCAGGCGCTTGTCACTGCCAGCCACAGTGCTGCCACGTCCGAGTGCCAAGGCAACCAGGGTGTGTGTGGCAGCAAAGGACAACACCACAGCAGCCAGGGTTGTCGCATGACACTGCCCTCACCTTGGAAGTAGGGGATGGGATTGCGAAGCCACAGCACGTCCACGTCACATATGACCACGTGCACATCCAGCTCTAGAAATACGCGGATGAGCCGGATCTTCTCGCGCCCCATTTTGGCAAACGTCGGCGTGCCCCAGCCAAAGTCACTCTCCGTCAGCCCTGACCGCATGCTGAAGGTGTGGATCTTCCTGTCCAGTAGCTCCTGCATTGCAGGACACAGGGCGAACATCAGTCTGCACCACATGCTGAAGGTGTGGGTCAGTCTGCCCAGCAGTTCCTGCACTGCAAAGCACTGGTGAGTATAAGTGCAGTGCTGGGAAGAGGCTGGTGAGGGCCCGAGGGCAGGGCCTGATTGAGGAAAAAGGCGTACAAGACACCACCCTTATTGAATTGAACATTTTAGCGGATGGGCAGAGCTCTTATGATTTGGCAATCATTGAATCGGATTACAGATACAGCAAGAGATGGCCAGGAGCAACGATCAGGAAAGGTGTGAACAAAAAGAGGAAAAAGAGGGGGAGCGGAGCAGAAAGCAGAAAAGAGGTGGTAGAACGGAGTGGGGGAGGGCCTATTTTTTAGCTTGCTGCTTCCAGCTTGAGCCATAGCCTGGGAGAAGCCAGATGATGGGGCTAACATGCCATAAATGAGCCTGCTCTTGTGTGGGAAGAACACAGCTCTGTTAGCAAAGCTCTGGAACACACTGAACATAAGCTGCTTAGCACGTTGCCCTTTTGCTTAATTCAAAGGCAGGGCTTCATTCCTTTTATACCTTTCTTGTCATGCATGGACATTGCCACTTGCAGACAATCCGTTAGCTGGTTCCACTTCTTAAGCCCTTGCTGTCAAGAAGCATGCTGAGAACTCAGGCAACTTGGCCCACAAAAATTGGTTCATCCTTTCCTCCAGGCACCACATTTTTGAGGGTTATCACAAGCTAGGATTGTGGACACTCTTCAAACATCCAAATTGCCTGCTACATTGTCCTTCTGTGCACAGGGCCCTGGGCATGCCAGCAGTAGCAATGGTGCCTCAAGGCCCTCCAGGCTTGCAATTGGGCTCGGAACTCACCTTCATAAGCCTGTCATCCATAGCGCCCACGATGTAGCCCGTTATACCGCAATCTTTCACACAAGAGATCCACGTGTTGACAAAATCCCTGTAGTGCCAATTTGCCCAAGTCACTATGAGGTACCCATCTTGCGCTATCCTCTGCACCATTTCCCTGCAAGGAAAAGAGATTGGGAGGGGGTGTGGATTTTTTGCGCACATTGCAAGAGACCTGAGCAGCTTCCTCTGCACCCTTCCATCAGCAGGATAGATACATTGCTTGCGTGCCAGCCACACTCTCTAAGGTGAGGGATGCTCACTTGCAGTGCAGGCTAGGAGCTCTACTCAGGCATGGCAGCTCTAGCTTGCAAATGGCAATCCAGAAATCCACAGAGTACAAGTACCCCTAGGCAATGAAACGGTGACGCGTTCCGTCATTTGTTGCCGTGTCGCCAAGTTACCTGGTTGGCTTGTTGGACCTCTCCAGGTCGGTCAGGCCATCGCCAGCATCTGCTTCTGCCTTCAGGTCTTCTGGCTTCACAGTCTCCTCTATCCATGGTTCATCTGCAAAAGCATAGCGTGGAGAGCCCTGATTAGGCCCTGGACTGGACCCTGCTGGCCATCACATGCAACTTGTGCAAGGTGGACATGGCTCTTGCACAAAACCGCCTCTCCTCCTGGACTAGCCTTTATGACATCATCAATGCTCGACTCTCTGGCTCCCAGTGTATCCAAGCACTATGGCTTGAAATGCAATTTTGCCTTGCATCCCCTAGGCGGGCAAACTCACCTCCTGGTCCAGATTCAATGACTTCCCCGCATTTCACTTCTTTGCCTGTCAGCGGATCATAGCATCTGTGCTTAAAGATGGCAAACTTAGGCAGCACCAGGAGCTTGCCCAGCGGCTGTTTCTTGGTGCCCAGCGCGATCAGCACCACCACGAAGCAAAGCGCCAAGAAAAGGAACAGGACTTTGAGATAGGCACCACCACGAACGCGTGACTGGCTGTAGGCGCGGGCCTTCTGCTTGCTGTCGTCTTTCATGGTCGGGCTTGCCTACGGTAAGCGAAATCGAGCCATCGGGGGCTAGAACATTTCGTCCCCTTCTATTGAAACGAAGCGCTGCCCAGGCTGCCTGAATACGCGTCGCATCAGATCAACTTCAATCATGTAGTAAATTCCAAGTAAGAAAATTATTCTTTTGTGAAATAGTGTGTGTGGGGGGTGGGGCGTGCAAGCAGGATCACAAAGGGATGTCCTTTCAGTGCCAGCGGCCCGTGTTTAGCTGCCAAGGCCTGGAACTAGAAAAGCTAGTAAGTCGGGACAAGGCTCAATGCAGGATCTTGAATAAGGTCTCAGCAAAGATCAGTGTCGCAACTTCAAATTGCACGCACTTGACAGCTGCTGAATATTCGCTGAAAGCGGAGGACTCGCGGCAGATGCACCTCACTTTGAAGCACCTGCCCTTCACAGTTTCAATATTTCAGAGGCAATAAGCGCCAGGAAGATTTGACGGTAGGTTCAGCGCTTGCACATTGTGCACATGCAAGTGCATAGCGGCTGATCATGATTGCTGATCATGATTGCAAAACTGGCTTATTTCAAACCGACCTCCGTGCATGCTCTCTGTGTGCACATCTTCAGAATTCTGCTCCATAAATCCCACTCTAGAAAGACACACATTTTGAGCTTGGCGCGTGGTTCTCATGTTGGCAGGTTTTCATCGCAAATCTGGCGAGGAGCGCAATTGCAAAAACAATTGACAGGTGCGTCTATACTCAGAGGCAAAGAAGGCATGGGTTCCCTGGGCTTGTTCAATAGCTGCAGTCTTGACTTTTTGTATAAATCACTGTGTCCTGCTTCTTCTTCTTCTTCTTCCTTTTCTTTTTGCGGGCCTAAGCCTTGGGGATCAGACCACCGTTTAGTTGAGGAAGCAATTGGAGTTGCACAAGTGCAAAATTACAGAGAAAAGGCAGCATACCTCAATTTCATGAAGCTGCAACAATGGACGTCACTGAAATCCTGACTGAAAGCCTATTTTTTTGCTGGGAGATCAGCGAACAATGTCATTGATAGGCGCCTAAAAAAGAAAACAGCAATATAGGTTGGAGACAGAGCAGGATTTACCCAATCCAAACACCTGGCACATGGTCCTCTTACCTGTTGGCTTTCCCCCTCACTCTTCCAGTTTGTCGTATCAGCTTGTCTCGGCCAGATGTGACTTTGTTATTTTGAGTGCACACCATTACCTAAGCATGTTGATGTTTACCCTATGCATAATTCACCCAGTGAATTGTGACCGGAGCGTGTACATTGCAAGAAATAAAAATTTGTCATTTTGTTTGCCTGGGAGGTAAGCTGCACAAGGTAGATGCAGTATTAAAGGCTTAAACAGGATTTTGGAGCACAGGGTTGCAGTGCGATGAGGTTTTGCGTTGTACTTTTGCCGGTGGTGGAGCACATGGACAACTGAATCTTAATGTGCAATAAGCAATGTTGGCGACCACTCCTCAATGTTCATTAGTTGTCCAGAGCACACTGGGGACATGGCTTCCAAAGGCTGCTGCAGATCAGGTGAAGAGTCCTCTTGGGTGGGAATCTTTGGACGGAATTTCAAGCTTGGAATCTGCTGTCTGCTTTTCCAAAACCTAGGCGCCCACTTGCTGCATTGGATAGCAGGGGACTATCCATTCTAGTTCCAGGCGTGCACCCCTCCCTTTATGCATGTCACCCTGAGCACATGTCACCAGTATTTTACCTGTATTGGGCGCAGTGCTTCTTGTTTGTCTTTGATCACTGCCTCCTGCCACATCGTCAAGAAGCAAAGAGCACCCTCCCTCAAGATCAAGCGCCCCCTTCATAATGAAGCCAAATGGAGAGCCATCCTCTAAAATTTCATCAATAGTGTTTATCAAGGGCGCTGGAATAAGTTGCTGAGTTGCAGACAAACTGATGCTTTGTCCAGGCAGCACATCCAACCCACACCTGCAAGTTCCCAACTTCTGTTGCGCCTGGTCAGCTCATAAGTGATGCCCCCTTGCACTGCCTGCTGTCAATGTCCCCTTGCGCGCAGTGCTGCTGGCTTTCCAGACAAAGCCAGAGTCACGCACAAATGTATAAGATCACAGCCTGCTCTTAGAAATGTCTGTACATAAAGCTCACAGACCACTCAAGTCACACTGCACAATGCAGTGAGGCTCCACAACTTGAACAAGAGGGGACCCTGCTCAGGCGCTTAAAACATTAAATAGCAGCGTCTTGTTCGTGTGGCCAATAAGAGTGCCATCGGCCCTATCTTAACACAGCAAGCCATACCTTCCAGCACTTACTGTAGCCAAGCATCACGCCATGTCCAAACTTGCCAATACCACCCGCCATTCACGGGCGCCCCTAGCAGCTCATTGCGTGCTGGGCAAATCATGTTAGGTAGCAATCATGTGCGCCAGGACTGCTGTTCATGGCATTATCGCCATCGTCCTTTCATGCTTGAGTTGTTCTAATTAGTTTAAAAATGGCCAGCAGCAATGCATCGCCATCGTTGCCAACAAATGGCAGTAATTGCCACCATCCATGGCGCCCAAACATGAGTGGTTTGGATTGTAGTTTCTAGCAAACATGCCACAGCCTTCATTGCCATCAAGGGCTGTATTATGGCCATCCTGGGGCATTCTTCCAAGAGTGTACATTCTGCAGTCTACGCTCCCTAACGCCCCCACTTAATTGGTAAGCAGCCATGGATCTGCATGTTTCCTTTGAAAGCCTTGCCTGCGCCCTGGCACACGATGCGCGCAGCTGCAGCCTGGATGCTGCGCAGCGTGCTAGCACCACCCATCAGGCCCACCAGCTGTACTACTGTGTGTTGGCGCACGTGCTGCAGAAGCTAAATCCCTTACATGAAGGTGGGCGTGTGCGCTACGTGTAAGGTGTCAGGCTCTGCAGCCATACGAGACTCACATAATTGGAGAGTGACCTTTTTGCGTACATAAGCATCATGCAAGTCTAGAAGTAGCTTCCACAGAAGCGCATGTGCAAGACTTGCTGATCTAGCTGTCCTACCCTACCCAGCAATGGTTTGCAGCTGTTCCGCTAACAGAGGCATCTGCCTGCCAGCCTGGAGCCACAGTACCTAGGTGGCCAACCATGCAAGATGCTATTCCTGCTGCGCAGCATCCATGGCTTGCATTGCGGAGAAGTACCAGGCACCTGATTACGCATGCCAGCTTTCCCTGTTGGGCAGTAACTGGCAGCCGCTTCCAATGCCATGCCGGGTCGGGCCTTAACGATACACACCTAACAGCTGTGTGCGCTGTCTCTCCTGCTGCGCAGTGACCGAAGGTCGCTTCCTACGTAGCGTCATTTCAGACCCTGATGAAGCACATCGGATGCTTCGAGTGCCTGACTTCCACTTGGGCCTGCTGACCTGCAGTCTTGAGCTGGTCTGTGCAGCTATATTTCAGGTGAAAATGCTGTGGAGCAGCTATGTGCAGCAGCTTTTGGGCGTGCCAGGGCAAGTCAGTGTGCGCCATAAGATCTCTGCCCAAGAGATGCTCACAGACACTGATCACTTCCTCTCAAGCAGTGCAGTGGTGGTTCATTTGAATAACGACCTGCATGCGTATCATGGCTGCGCCTGTCTACACGCGGTTTGTGACATGCCATGTCCTAGAAAATTTGCTGGCCCAGAATCATGTGAAATGTGTCCGACGTATCTACAATGCCTACATTGCTCATGCAATGAACAACCCTTGCCCTTGCCCGCACCATGCAGGACCACACGCCCTTGAGCATTCCAGCAAAAATTGGATCCGAGAATAGCATGCTCACAGTCTGGGATGCAGCAGGGTAAGCAACACTTTACAGTGTGGATGCAGCAGGGTAAGCAACACATTACAGTGTGGACGCAGCAGGGTAAGCAACACCTTACAGTGTGGATGCAAAGCAGGTGATGCGCAAGAACGTTCTTCTGTACCTTCTAGGAAACCTCACTTATCTTCTTATGTGCTTGTCATCTTTTGGCGCGGACTTTTTTGTTGTTTATATAAGGCAGATCTTTCAAGGGGGGGGGCAATCTGTGGCCCAAATTGGGTATGGCTCTGGCGTGCTCCCATGGTTTGGGCCCCCCAACTGGCACCTTTCAAGCTTAATGTTAAATGGTAGCCCTCTTTATAAGCTGTAAAGAACACCTTAACTTGAGGGGGGCCTACGCCTAGTTGGCTGCGGCGTGAATCCCACTTTTCACAGCCAAATGTTTACACCAGATCACCTACTGCACCAAATTACATGATTTTTGCCTTGTAATAAACAAAAATCGTTGCAAAAAATGGAGTGAAAAGGTTAAGTCGTCAATGAGATGTAAATCTGGGGTCACTTACCTCAGGAAAAACAATTCTGCAGGAGACCAAAATGGGTCAAAAATTTATGCTTCGAACCTGGGTTTCAGTATCCAATATCAATTGAACCATATCAGAAGTAAACTTGTGGTGTTTTGATGGCAAAAAGAGCTCTGGTTGGGATGTGGTGAGTGCATACACAGGCAGTCCATGCCAAAAAAGGCCTAAATCAGAGGCTGATCACCCAACCTGGCCCCAGAGTCGTATATTTCACCCCCAATATCCACCATTGGTCTAATTATACCATAGTGTTAGAGCTTGCGTTAAAAACCGAGCATGCCCAGACTTCTGGTCGGACGGCCTCCTCTGATACTTCCAATAGAGTTTTGCGAAAGGTGCTCACATTAAAATGCCTGCCTTATGATGTCAGATCTGCAGATACCTCACTCGACCAGAAATGTGTATCTTTATTGCAGCAAGAAATATCCCACCCCAGTCCGGCATGTCGACTGAGCCTTTTGATTGTATTTACATCTCATTGACGTCCCACTTGACCTTTGAGCGTTGATGGGCACATTATACGGCTTTAAGTTATGGCCATGCTCTGCTCAGCAGCTGTACACATTGCTCACGTCAAAAGTGGGCGTGACCGTGAGCAGGTGGTTCTTGGACTGCTTTTCACATGGCGCACGCCAAGACCGCCCAAATATGAACGCATCAGGTGGGAGAAAAGAATGGTAGTACACTGTGCTGAAGCTGCAAAGGAAGGCAAAGCTTGTTTGTATTGCCTTGACAGCATGGTAGCAAGACCAACAGTGTGTGTGTATGAGAGAGAGAGAGAGAGAGAGAGAGAGAGAGAGAGAGTTGTTTGCTGCAATGGCTTCCAGCTAGCTCTGTGTTGTCTGAACACCTACACAAAACCTCCCTTCAAACCATGCTCGGATTTTCTTCCTGTATCTGCTTTCAATGAAAGTTGAGGGAAATTGCAGTTTATTGCAGGTCCGGCACCTAACACGCTTTGTAAAAAAGAAAGAAAACTATGCAGGCAGCAAGACACTCCATGCATCAATTAAGGAAAAGGAGACACATTGGCCCAAAGTGCCGTAAGTCTCCTTCACCAATGGAAAAGACAACTTGTGGGGATCTGGAGCTTTGCTACTTGACCTGGCCTACAAATACACTGCCTGTGTTCTGCTTTGTAGATTATGCAGTGCAGAGGTAGCCCACATTTGCTAACCTGCATTATCCAGCAAGAAGGCTTATTTCTTAGCTTACTAACCAGGTACCTGTGCGTTGCTACTCGTGCAATGAACAGCTCTCAAGTGCTGCCCACGGTTTGCTTGCTGCATAGGCCTTGCTTACCTTAAGATGATCCGGAGGCGGTGCGAAGAGGAGCTCGTGCTGGCGGATAACTCCACCTTTTACGAGATAGTGTTTACGGGTAGGCGGCAGCAGCATGCTTGAAAGTTTAGGACCCTGCTGAAGATTCTAGAAGCTTGCTGAGAGTTTGAAGGCTTTGCTGAAGGGTTGCTAATTTCAGAGCCTTGGCCAAAGGTCATTCTAGAAGAAAGCAGAAGTCCTTGCAGGGCTATGGAGCCTTGCTGGACCTGCCAATTAATTATAGGGCGCATCTGAAGATTTGAGGGCCTTGTTGAGGCGCTGAATGCCCTGCAAAGAGGCTTTTGACTTTCTAAGTCTATTTATAATTGCAATTAGAATCACGTTTAGAGGCAAACAAAGTTATAGAAGGGGCATAAGGTACTGGCCCACCAGGGAGTCAGAGCGTTTGGTTGTGATACCATAGCTTGTACTAATGTGTTTTTGCTTTGGGTACATGGGTGCAAGGATACAAATTGTGCATTTGCGCAAGCACTTAGATGCCAGAACATACATACGCACCCTCACCCACGCATGTGCAAGTGTGCACCTGTGCATGTACAACAGTGTTTGCCCCACAGGTGCGTCTGACAGTGAACACACAGGTATCAATGTAACAACTGATTTCCTGTTGCTTATGCTGTGCATATGTAGAAGCTCCATCCGTCCTTGCCTTGGATTCATATGCCAGACCTTGTGTGAGCCTCAGCATGCGACGTCACATGCCCACCCTCACACCACATGCACCACGCCCAAAGGGCTTGCTGCCTTCATTGCATGGCTCTGCTCATGCTCCATGCGCCCCTAGATGCTCAGTAACACCAGTTTTACATACAAACATACACACACGCACATACAAACACACGCGCATGGGCGTGCGTGCACGTACACATACATACTCGCGCACACACACACGCACACACACACGCATGCACACACACACACACACACACGCCAAGCATCTAGTACGCAAACCTAGACTTAGCTATCCTCACGCTCATTGTGTGCCCCTTATTGGCCTAAGCGCCTACACTCCAAGCATGTTCTCGAGCCACGCCACTTCCTCCCTGATGCTGTCCTGCTGCTACCGCCTCTCCCTCACCACCGGCTCCGATGACGCACCGCCTTACTGTCCCAAACTAGCTCCCATGTATGCACAGGCGGAGGCAGCCTGTACGCAGGTGGAACGACTACGCTTGTTGGCGCTTTCATTGCCTCCCTGGGCCACACAGCCGTCCAGTATACCATGAAGGCAGCGCAGAGCCTAGCAGAATACACCATCAGCAACCTCCCTGTGGTGCGGGCACCATGCAACTGAGATTCCTGTGTCACAGCGCCGGAGTGACTGTTCTCGAGTGTGTACATGCGTGCGACATGCCTTCCAGGTTTTGAGAGGGGCAACCGGAGTGCGCATATGTCTTTGCAAGATTGTGCAAGTATTAACAACTTGTGTCTGGTTCCACACAGTCCAGATCTGTGCATTCGTGCCCAGGACATGACACTGTGTACGCATGTGCTGCTATAGCCTCGTGTATTCATGCATCTGTATGTGCAAGTATAAACGGGCTTGGCAGCCTTGGAGGGATGGCACGCTCCCTTCGTGAAGCCAGGTGCAGTTAGCTGCTGCACGCTTTAGTCCTGTCCTGCACACACCTTGCCGCTAGCCTGAGACTGTGCGCTGCCTTCATCATGCAGACGGCTGCTGCACCCCTTCGTGCTGTCCTTCACACACCTTGCCTAGTCTAAGACTGTGTGCCGCCTGTGCACAGGTCATTGCTGCAGACTTTGCGATGGCCTGTGAGACTTTCTGCGATGGCCTATGCGGACTCTTTGCAAGAGCGTGTGCAGATTTTTTGTGCAGGCCTGTAAGGACACTATGTGATGGCCTGTTCAGACTTTTTGCAATGGCCTATGCGGACTCTTTGCTATGGCCTGAGCACGGGCGCATTTGCGCACCTGCCCCTGCGTGCTGCCCGCTCTGCAGGCTGCGGCGGACTTTGTTCTGGCTTGCGCACACTTGATGGACGGTGTGCTGCTGCAGCGCCTGGACCTCTTGTTTGGCCGGCACCTGGGGGTGCTCATCACGTGCTGGTGGGTCAGGCACTGTGGCCAAGTTCATGAACAGCCCTAATCGGCCAGCACCTTCTATTTGGGGTGCGCATCACGTGTTGGTGGGTCAGGCACTGTGGCCAAGTTCATGAACAGCCCTAATCGGCCAGCAAGTACAATTTAGGGTGCTCGCCACATGCTGGAGGGTCGGGCACTCTGGCCAAGAGCATGAATGGCCCTAATTGGCTAGCACCTTCAGTTTTGGGTGCTCACCAAGTGCTTGTGGGTTGGGCACTGTGGCTGTGCAGTTCGGGCCTCCGGTCAGCCTCACCTGTGACATCACTGTATGTAAGGGGGTTCCTCATGCGCACTGCAGGGGCAGGGGTCACCCCCTGCCATGCAGATAAGGACTATCACCACTGTGCATTGCCTCAAGTTTCAACAAGTGAAAGTATACAAGCAGGCACGCAGGCCCAATCTCACGCACTTACTGTGGGTCAACAGATGATTCAATCATTGGCATTTATTGCAAGTGGTTGCTTGGGTCACATTAGTCATGTAAGTCTCTTGCTGCTGTCCCTCCCACAGCCATACCTTTTGTGCTGCTGTGAGAGTCAAGCTACCACGCCAAGTATGCCCCTCATTCTGAGGGCTTGGAGTGCTTGTCCCCACTACATGTAGCTTTTCGTTCCCACTACATGTCCCCACTGCATGTAGCTTACTCTGATCATGGAGCTTGTTTGGATGATTATTTTGACATGTAGCTAAAAGTGATCATATATTCTTGAAGTGTTGGCCAGTGCTGCCCTTTTCTTTCCCTCTTTATGCAAGCGAACAAAAGCAGCATGCGCTTGCTGTATGAAAAGCCTTTTGATGCTGAACGTGCATTACAAGCTCATATTTATTGGGTTAACGAGCATTCTTTCAAAGGATCTGTTTGATCAAAAGTGTTCCTATAAGAGTGAGTGTTCTGAGGCCGCACCGGATGCATCTGCACACCTGATTGCAAACCCCCATGGCTTTGCCTGCCAGCAGCATTCTATAGGAACCATTCTATAGGAACCATTCTATAGGAAACCACGACGCCATCATCATGACACATGAAGCAAGAGGCATAAGTTGTAGATAAAGGCAGCAATTTTACGTGCTGCCAGGACTTGTGTCTGTTGCTCATGCTTGCAACCACAGACCAGCATGTCCTGTTGAGAAACTTAAATGCTTGGGCCTGAACAATTGCACTTTGTATTGATCCCACTTTTTATGGCAGCCATTTTCCCTGGTCAGTGAATGATGGCACAGGCATGCTGCCATTGGAGTCGAGCAACTCACACGACCAAAGTATTGCCTCACCACACGCAGCATCTACGGCGTGGCCAAGGTGCTTGGGGCAACCCTGGGTTTCCGATCTGTGGTATTACTGGTGTCACGCATGTTTCCAGACAGCAACAGCTTGAAGAAGGCCAAGGGGGAGGTAAGGCGCCCCCCAGGTATGCATTGTGCTGCTTATATTCAATGACATTCCATAGGATTGGGGCGATCAAGAGGAGGAAGGTAGAGCATGAGCTCAGCACACACTTTTTGCAAACAGATGTAGGTGCTGCCAATGCATGGGCGGGCACAGCACCCCAGTGATTCTATGCCTTCCAATGCAAACAGATCTGAACTTAATGCATACCATTTACACAAAAACATGCTTATCTATAACCGGAAATACGTGGCTGCAAGCTGTTCAACTTTTGCAGACCTGAAATCATAGGTAGGCGGTTAGACTTTCAGTGCTGCTACTCAATTGGTGGAGGGAGTAATTCCAGTGCGTGCGTAATTTTTCCTTCAGAACAGCATATGGTCGCTGGTGCTATTTGGTCCTGCACACAGTACAACAAGCTGATCTTTATGCTGAACCTGCACAAGGTACAATTGGCTGATCATTATGCTGGGAGTGATACCAACTGCAAATCATGCTGACCATGAAGCAAGCATACTTTACTGTCAAAGAGGGAGCTCTTGCTGGCAGGCACCACATACTACATAGTCAATTCGGGATCCCAACCCCTCACCCTAAACTAGACCCTAGCCAAACCATGCCCCAAACCTAAGTACGCCGGCACTCTATTTGATCTAGATCTTCTGATAGATGTTTTCATCATCTTGGAACCCCTTGCCACGCATGCAGGCTGAACAGGAGCAACTCATCACCAGCATGCGGGCTTTTTACAACACCAGCTTCCTTAATGCTTGTGATCGTTTGGTGAGTGAAAACAATGTTTGATTCAGACTCCACTTTGTAGTTCAGATTCTCGCACATGGAACCTACTTTGTACATCTGGCTTGACGGGTCCGCCTGGGATTGACTGGGTCTCAATGTTGAAAGGCAAGTGAAGATTTCAATTATGCCTGCTGACAAGCTGATGGGCCCTCTCTTTTGCTATTACACAATGCGCTTAAACAACATGTGGGATGTTTCTTGCATGCCAAGGGGTTACACACAGGGGATTTCTCTTGCTCGAGTATGTCTGTGGAACTTTGTGTCAATGCATGAAAAAGTTTTCGGTGCACTTCTGTCAATGCGTGCATAGATTGTACCAATCAGTGCTCATCATTTAGGTTTTCATTTCACGCTGATGTCATGGGGTATATCTCTACTTTGTATCATGCAAGCTGTGCACTTAATACTTGCAAGGCAAATTCCATCCTCACGTGAGCATCCTTGTAAGCCAAGCAATATGCACCATGGC
>LFIK01001178.1_pt1 | contig 20420 bp, 23 predicted proteins | sample 643401 | NCBI WGS metagenome assembly LFIK01 (sample SAMN03777447, study PRJNA286221) | soda lake metagenome | biome: soda lake; feature: Kulunda steppe; material: water; isolation source: sample T5-Br brine of Lake Tanatar-5 | place: Russia: Kulunda steppe | collected 2010-07
AGTCTTGTCCATCTGATCTTCATCACCTAGCTGGTTTGCCTGGTACCAGATACTCCTCAACCTCTTTCTCACATCGACAACAAATTGTGACAGTGGGATCGTTTGAAATGTTCTCACACGGTCTGCATTCAATGCAAATGAAAAGTTTTCGACTCAGCAAGATGCCAGAACAGCATTCTATTTGCTTACAAATAACCTGACAAATTACCTCAGCCTATGATACAAAAGACAGCATTTCAACAAGCGTATTAGTAGAACCAGCTGGGCACATCGCTTGTCTGTCTTGTAGTGATGGCCAACTGCAGAAAAAGAAAAGACTGCGCCAACAGGGAAAACGGTTTACAAGAAAGAAGGAAGAGGTTTGCATCTGGTGCAAGCAGGAGGATTCTGAAAAATATTGTGTGCTCTGTATGTGTTGGCCAACTGCAGATAACAACTTCATAGAACCAGCCTAGGTAGCAAATAAAATTTTCCATCAGCCAGCCTACATCTATAATTTGTGATGTATCCTGCTAAGTCAACTGTGACCTGACAGATCTTCATGCTTAATACATGACCTGGCCAGGTGCTAGGTTTGTAATCTTGCTAGTGCTTGATACACGCCTCCTTTCAGGCACAAAGGCACTTGTGTCGCCACGGGCCTAAAAACGCCAAAAGTGCAGCTGGACAACTGGCTCTCTTACACAACAACACCAGTGGGTTTGCACGTGGGGGAGAAAGGGAGGGGGAGGCATGCGCAGAGCGCAATCATGCAGCAGTATGCACACTGCACACATCTGTGGCGCTCACATGCACGCGCTGCGCAGCACCTCAGGCATACACCTGCACCTCTCACATGCACGCACTGCACAGCACCTCAGGCATACATCTGCAGCTCTCACATGCATGCGCTGCACTGTACCTCAGGCACCCGGCCTGTGACGCAGCTCCGGATACTCGAGCAGGCGGCAAGGCACCCGCAATGGAAAGTCGACTATCCACCCTCGCAACCTGTGAATTCGGGGTTCGAACCTCACTAGAGGCTCACAACCAGCTAAGCTGCCCTCGTTCATACAGCCTTGAAAACCTTGAACCTAAACCTGTGACGTGCGAGAGGCCCACGGCGGGCAAAGTGCAGCACACGCAACGCTCACATGTACGCGCCGCCATTCACTTCAAGCACCTGCCCTGTGACATAAGAGGCCCACGGCGAGCACATCATGAGAATAGCCCCTGCGGCTTCCTCCGGGGAACCCCCTCTTCTTAATGGGATGGCAGCCTTGACCTGCTAGGGTGTGCACAGGGGGCAACAAACACCCTTTCTCGGGTGCAAGTTCTTTGGGTGCAACTGTTAAGGCTACTTAGAATGCAGGGGCAATTCCAGGGACACGCAAGAGCACACACACATGAGGAAGCACGCGCCAAAAGAAAGGATCACGTGCAAGAGGGTGGGGAAGGCATGCAACGGAACCTGATGTGGTTAAGGTTCTTAAAAAATTCACAGTGGTGAAGGTTCTTAAAAATTCAACCCCTTCCGCAAGCGCGCACACACGCACAACACATGCTCATTTTACATACTTCAATGCATCACAGGTACCTATGCGTATACACACCTGAGCCCAGTAGCTGTTAGCTTTTGGGATACCTAATGGTACAGCTTGCCCCCCAACCTGCGCAGTGAGTCCATGGCCCACCAGCGTAAGTTGATCATGTGCATGATGAGCACCACCCAGGGCCCACCAGCGTAAGTTGATCATATGCATGATGAGCACCACCCAGGGCCCACCAGCGTAAGTTGATCATGCATGATGAGCACCACCCAGGGCCCACCAGCGTAAGTTGACCATGCATGATGAGCCAGCTGCCTGCTCCCACAAGGGGCCCTCAACGGCTGGTCAATGGAGGGATGACCTGGCTTGATGACCTGGCTTGTTTGATTGCAATGGTTGGCAAGTAGGGATGGGCCTGACCCAATTTTAAAAGACGAAAAATAGCTTGAAACGAGGCTCTACACAGGCTTGACGAGGCTCTTCCCAAACCCTATTTATCCATCCCTATTAGCAAGCCTAGCTAAGATTGTAAGCCTGACGCCCGCTTAGCTCAACCAGCTTAGACAGTTAGCACTCAAACTAGCTTTGGTGGAGCCCCGTGTTGCCCATTAGGTTTGCAAGTGGACCTTTCTTTCATCTGGGCTGCCAGTTGTTGAAAGGCCTTATCAGCACCCTGGCATGGAGCTCTCTTCTTGGCTCCTGGCCTTGACCTAGAAGTGCTCCTTGTCTAGAGCCTGGCTCGCTGCTGTCAGGCTGAATCATGCAAAGGAGGAAGCATTTGCAGACCCCCGGGAGGCTGTGCTCCTTGCCTTGACCTATAAGTGCTCCTTGCCTAGAGCCTGGCTCGCTGCTGTCAGGCTGAATCATGCAAAGGCTTCCACCTTTGCAAACCCCCCGGGAGGCTGTGCTCCTTGTCTTGACTTTGAAGTGCTCCTTGCCTAGAGCCTGGCTCGCTGCCGTCAGGCTGAACCATGCAATGAAGAAACAAGCATCGAGGCATGCCAGACTACTAACCTGGAGGTCTTTCCAGGCCTGGCCTACCTGATTTGCAAAGACTTCCAGCTTCTAGGCAAGCCAGGCTCTAGGCAAGGAGCACTTCAAAGTCAAGGCCAGGAGCACAGCCTCCCGGGTTTACAAAGGCCTCCAGTTTTGCATGGCCTCGAGCCCACTTCACCCTCAGCGCCCTTTCACAGCTCCTGCACCTTGCTTGGTCGGTGCACGCACTGGCCCAGCCACACAGTCGCGCCCCTGCACACATGCTTTTTCACTGTCTAACTGTATGAGCCCGAAGAACGGGCCTTACCATGTGTGCCCTGTGTGTCTTACCATGTGTGCCCTGTGTGTCTTACCATGTGTGCCCTGTGTGTCTTACCATGTGTGCCCTGTGTGCCTTACCATGTGTGCCCTGTGTGCCTTACCATGTGTGCCCTGTGTGTCTTACCATGTGTGCCCTGTGTGTCTTACCATGTGTGCCACATGCACGCGCGGGCCCACCCACACGGTTGTGCCCCTCACACATACTGCCTTACCTCACACCACGCTCCTCACAAAGGACGCCTCACCTCACACCACGCCCCTTACATGTACTGTCTTACCTAACACTACGCCCCTCACATGTGCTGCCTCTCCTAGCACCACGCCCATCATATGTGCTGTCTTACCTGCGCTGTCTTGCCTCACACCGCGCCCCTCACAAGTGCTGCCTTACCTAAAACCACGCCCCTCACATGTGCTGTTTTATTTGCGCCGCCTTGCATCCGAGCCATCTTGCTTCCCGCTGGCGCCATCTTGCCCTCACTCCATGCAGTTGCACCCACTGCTCCACCACTCCCTGGTGACCTAGCCTTTCACTGAACTGCCCTACCTTACACTCTCACTACTTTGCCCTTCACATGCACCGCCCCACTTCCGACCTACACAACCTCGTCCTGAAGTAACACCGTCCTCTTAACTCACAGCATTTACCTCTGCTCCACCCCACCTCTCTTTGCTGAACCCTTAGCTGAATTGCCCCACCTCTCACCTCATTGCCTTGCCCTAATCCCCTGCCCTGCCCCTAGTCAGTAAAGTCTCCCATTTACCCACCCCCCTCCCCCCCTTTGAACTGTCATGCCTCCAGCCTGCACCGCCTCACACCTCACCTACACCGCCCCAACTCTCAGCTTTAATTTTGCTGCTTTGCCTCCCTCCTGCCCTGTCCCGCCCCAAACATATTTTTTGTGCTTTCTTAGGTCCTAGGTAAGGTAAAGGTTGTAGACCTGACAGGTTTCAGTTAAGCTGCCCTTGTTTGTTTGATACTGATGCCCTGTGGGACAGAACTGAGCCCCCAACTGCCAACCTCGTTTGGGGCTGCTGGGGGGATAAGGGGGGCAAGGGGAAGCAGGAGACAGCACTGTGCTTGCATGCCCTTGGCCTTGCTCTCAACCCCCTGCATCGGGCCCCCCTGGCCCGCTCCCGTGCATCATCGGTGTCTGTGGTACTTGTGGCCTGCTCCCGTGCACCACCGGTGTTTGGGGTACTTGTGGTCCGCTCCCGTGCACCATCGGTATTTGTGGTACTTGTGGCACGCACTGTGCGGGGTGCTGCGTGGCCATAGGCACTTGGCCAGCGGGGTCGTTCGGTAGATGCAGCTATGTAACCCTCAACTAACCAGCTCCGACTTTGCCTGACCTGACATGTCCCTCCCCACACCTGCACAGTCTCGCCTCCCTCCTTGGCACGCGTCAGGCGCGTGTCAATCAAGCCAAACGCGAGCGCGTTGCAGCGGATGCCAAACTGACCCCACTCCTGCAGCAGGGGAGCGCCAGTGCGTGCCGCGTGCTGTGCTCCTGAAGGGCACTGTGCCCAAAGGGCTAAAGGGCACTGGCCATTCAAGGGTCAATGTGTCCATAGGGCCAAAGGGCACTGTGCCATTCAAGGGCCAATGTGTCCAAAGGGCCAAAGGGCACTGTGCCATTCAAGGGTGAATGTGTCCAGAGGGCAAAAGGGCACTGTGCCATTCAAGGGTCAATGTGTCCAATGGGGTCTGTGTCCAAAGGACCAAAGGGCACTGTGCCATTCAAGGGCCAATGTGTCCAAAGGGCCAAAGGGCACTGTGCCATTCAAGGGTCAATGTGTCCGAAGCACCAAAGGGCACTGTGCCATTCAAGGGCCAATGTGTCCAAAGGGCCAAAGGGCACTGTGCCATTCAAGGGTGAATGTGTCCAGAGGGCAAAAGGGCACTGTGCCATTCAAGGGTGAATGTGTCCAGAGGGCAAAAGGGCACTGTGCCATTCAAGGGTCCATGTGTCCAATGGGGTCTATGTCTGAAGGGCCACAGGGCACTGTGCCATTCAAGGGCCAATGTGTCCAAAGGGCCAAAGGGCACTGTGCCATTCAAGGGTCAATGTGTCCAAAGCACCAAAGGGTACTGTGCCATTCTAGGGTCCATGTGTCTAAAAAGCCAAAGGGCACTGCGTGTGGCTGTCACAGACATGTGTGCGCGCATGCGCATGGTGCTGCAGCGTGAATGCGCAGCAGCGCGTGTGGGTGTCACAGACACGTCCAGGCACTGCCACCAGCGCACACTTCCACTCCTGCTTTGCACATCACCACGGGGGTCCGTGCCTAGTTTGCCCAAGGGCTGCATAGAAGGGACTGTCAGGCACCGGCCAGCAGGCCTGCAAAAATGGGGCAGGGCTTCCAAAAGGGGCTGGGGCTGCCAAAAGGGGCCCGGGCTGCATGCTATTTGAGAAATCAAGATGGAAAACGAAAAGAGGGGTAGTTAGGGATACCAGCATGAGCACAACAAGGGGTGGCTGGCTGACTGCAAAAAAAGGGATCCTCTCAAGCAATGGCCAGTGCAAAGGCCCATGCAGGGAGCAAGGCCAGGAGGATGGTTCTGCACGGTGCAATAGGATGCAGGCCCAAGTAGCCAACCACCTTTGCCACCGTCTTTGTAAGTCCAATGATGCCGGCTTTGGCGGTCGCATAATTGGCCTGCCCGGCGTTCCCATGCGTCCCTGTAGGCACCAACAGCGTTCGAGCTTGTGAATTCATGACCGCCCATTGCACCTTGGGCGCAACAGGCGCGTGCTGCACAAGGCGTGCACCTCCTCAGGAAGCTCTGGAGCTCCTAGAGGCCAGCAGGGAGGCTGGTGCAATGTACGCTCCTTATGCGCGCTGGCAGTCTGCCGGCTCTGTAGCGTGTGAGGCCCATAAAATTGAAAGCGCCTTTGCTGCTTTTCAACAGCCGATGACTGCATGACTCGTCACAGGTCCAGGCGCATGCGGTGACGTTTGCGTGGCCTAGGTCCATGTAATGGCCATGCGGTCCATGTGATGGCCATGTGATGTTTTGGCTTCCATGCACTGAACCGAACTCGTTCACCAACTCTCATGCCCCCTTGGCAACCACATGGCAACCTCATGCCCCCTTGGCAACCACATGGCAACCTCATGCCCCTTGGCAACCTCATGCCCCTTGGCAACCTCATGCCCCCTTGGCAACCACATGCCCCCTTGGCAACCTCATGCCCCTTGGCAACCACATGGCAACATCATGCCCCCTTGGCAACCACATGCCCCCTTGGCAACCTCATGCCCCCTTGGCAACCACAGAGGGCATGCAGGAGCACACCACATTGATGCAGACCTGAACCCTGTGCAGTCGTACGGCCCTGCCAGGCGGGCGCCGTGATTCGGGCACACGCCACAAAAAATCGTTATTGCAACTGTCATGCTCTCCTTGCACGCGGCTCTGCACCAGGCGGTCAAGGGTTTCTGCTGTGTTTATGCAGGAGACAGAGGCAATGCCGGGCGCCGTGGCCAGCGCACTGCGGTAGGTGCTCCGCGCATGTAAGCTATGTCACACATAGTCTGTGCATGATGAGACATAGAGCACCAGTGCTGGATGCGATGTTGACAAATTGCGCACCACCGGTGGTGGAGGATTGCAGCTCACCAGAGGTGGAGGCAATGTTAGCAAAATGCGCACCACCAGCGGTGGAGGAAGTGTTGGTATTGCAGCTCACCAGAGGTGGAGGAGATGTTGATGATGCAGCGCGGCCCGGGCTGTCCACCCGCTTGCATCTCGGCCTTTGCAGCGTCCCGCATGTGTGGCGCAGCGGCTTGGATGAGACGGAAGGGGGCCGTGCAGTGCACCTGTGGGGTGAAGAGGCGTGGGCATGCCGGGGAGCTGCCAGCACTCATGCTCGGCATGCCTGGGAGCTGCCAGGGGTGGAGAGGCATGCCTGGGAGCTGGCAGGGGTGAAGAGGCTGCAGGGGTGAAGAAGCGTAGGCATGCCTGGGAGCTGCCACTCATGCTCGGCGGGTGTGCAGGCCAAAGTGTGTGGAAGCTGACTGCAACACATGCACACGCACATGTGTGCGTACGATTGTGCGTGCGTGTGCGTACGTGTTTCGGATTGGAGGGTGGATGATTTCACGTGTTGTCTGCGTAGCAGGTGTAAGATTGCACATGCACCTCCCTCAGGGCACTGCTCCTGTGGATCTCAGCCACCTCCTGGCGTATTCCAAAAAAACTCCTAACTTAGGAACAGCTTGGGGAACACCTACCCCAGCTTGCTCAGAATTATAAAGACCAAATCCTTCTTGAATCACGACCTTGCATGAGAGATGTGCATCATCTTCTTTCTTGGTAATTCTTGGGAGATCGTATGAGCACCGTCTCTCCGAGCGCTAGTGGGGGAGGGGAAACTCAAAGAAGCAGGGGGGAGGGACCTATCACATGGCATGGTTTTGCAAGCAGCCAGCCCTCCTCACCAGCAGCATGGTGTCCCACTGCTCTGGAGTCATCTTCTGAATGACCTGCACGAAGGCAACGCTGTGCTTGTGCTCAGGATGGAGCCTGGGTCGCTTACACGCATTCCAGTCAGTTGCGGGTGCTGCATGCTTGCGACTGCTGTCAATCAACATGCAAGTGTCAATCAACATGCAAGTGTCTCACTCAAGGCATCAAGATCGCTTGTCTGTGTGCAGTTGCCCAATTGCGCGTGTAAAGCTGGCATGTCTAAGTGCCGAGACAACTTGCTGCACCCCATGTTGTGCACAAGCATCATTGACCTATAAGTTTGACTCTCCTCAGCGAGATTGCCCATACGACAAAAAGTCTTGCGCCAGTGTCACCGACCTCAAGTCAGCGTTCGGAAATCACACTCCCGAGCGCCATTGACCTTGAGTTAGACTCCCGATCAACTCACTCCATCCCACGTGAAGCCCGCATTGTTCACAAGGAAATCTATGCGTCCAAACGCATCCATTGCCTGCTTGACAATTTGAGGAGGGATCTCGGGACGAGTGATGTCTGCAGGCGCAATGCACAAGGCTCTTCCACCCGCAGCCTATGCGCATACAGCCCAGATGCAATGACAGTAGCGAAAATAGGCGCTCTTGTGCGGTTGATTTTTTGTTTAAAGTGCAGAGTTAGTTGCACACTAGAGTATACGAAAAGGCATTTGCTGAGAAAGAGCTGGAGGGCAAACGTTTGCTTCTATATGTGCACATACAGAAGATCCCCAAGAACATTGTCTCGCATGGAAGACGCCTTGTGTCCAACATATGACATACGCAACAATGTCACATGCCTGCCGGCTTTTCAACATATGTGCGTGCGCTCAGGGTTACAGAAATTGCACACCTCAACCTTTGCAGCGACGTCTTGGGCCGCTGCAGCGTCCAAGTCGCTGATCACCACGGCTGCGCCTTGGGCAGCAAACTGCAGGCATGGTGAGTAGAGTAATATTTATCACCATGCATCTTGCAAAGCTAACAAGGGCAAGGGGTGCAAGCCTATCTTTTGCCTCTGGTTTCGAGCCGCTCATTGCTTTTGCGTTTTGTGCATGATCTGAGCCTGTGTGCTCATTCACCTCCCACCAGCAGCAAAGGAAGTGAAAATTGGGAGCAATGTGAATGCAGACGAGAAAATAAAAAACCACGCAAGCATTGAATTGAAAGCGAGGGTACCTGCAGTGCGGCTGCAGCACCAATGCCTTTCCCACTACCTGGAAAAAGTTAAGCAGATAATAAGAGGGAGAATGCCTGGACATCAAGCCAGGTCTGAAGCCAAAAAGCCTTACCAGTAATAATAGCGACCTTCCCCAACATCATCTTGTCATGGCTGCTCATTTGGGTTGATCCTATGTCAGAGGAATTACCTGCACACAGATGTGCAGACAGAACCTGCAACCGGCCCATAGCACATTCCATGTCCGCCTAGACACGCGTTCGTAAGATCGTAAGAGGATTGATTTTAAGGTAAAAAAATTGAGTTAAGAATTTCAGGAGAATCCAGTGCAATGGGCCCTCTTAGCCTAGATCTTACCTTGTTTTGAACCAAAGGTAGCTGGAGAGAAGGGCTACCAGCTGCATCATGTCAGCCCCCATATTCAGTGTCACAGTGAGTTTCCATTGCCATTGTGCGGGCTGTGAGCTGTTGAGGTAGCTGTGTTGCTCACACGTTGCTGCTGAGCTCACGCGCACGTTGTGTCGCCCTAATTCTATGTGCACAGTTCACAGTGGGGCTGATTGAAAAGCTTGCGGGTATGAAAAAGCCTGCAGCTGCTGCCAAGCCGACAGGGCCACCAGTTCCACAGTGAGTCCCAGGATCAGCCACTCCATGCGGATGATTGATAAGCGCATCAGAGAACACCATTGGGTTCTGCGTATCCTAATCTACCTATCCTAGGCTTATCCAGTCGATCCTCTTCATGATAAGGCTTGCGCACTGAAAATCTGAACTGAAGAGGACCAACTTGTGATTCATTTGTTTATAGACAGATGTTTTCGCATTGTCCATGGACCCCGGTGAGGTGTCCTTTTTGGATGCAAGGGAGTGCACTGTCGCTCAAATGAGCGTTGTGCACTGTGAGTTCAGCGTCAGCATGCATGCACACACGCAGCGCTCAGCGTCAGGAATGAGACCCAGAATGTGTGTGCGGGGTGGCGTGTTAAGTGTGCTTGTCTGCTACTTGCGTGCAGGGGGCTGATGAACCCTGAGGTGCACTTGCTTAAGCGCGAGAATGCTCAGCTTGGCACCGCCTTGGAATCTAGCAGACGCGTAGGTCGCTTCCTGCTGAAGAATGAAGAGGAGGAGATGCAGAGGATCAGGACACTCACAGGGGAGCTATTGGCAGAATATAGGTGCGGGCTGGACTTGACAGCATGTGATACTTAGCTGCTAGTCGCAGGCTGCCAGCTCTGTAAGCCTTGGACCTGATGGCCTGAAAGAGGTCTATGTCAGAAAGATTGAATCAGGCAGGATAAGAAAGGCATATGATAACATGCCAAAGCTGCAACTTGCATCAACCCCCTCTGCGCTACCCTCTTCTGTGCTCCACTGTGCTCAGCCGTTGCCCTAGGCAGGCAACACAGGTCATGCCCTTTGTGTCATGCATGGCCCATGCACAGTTCTCAGACCTCTTTTCAGTCATGCACCCTATGGGCTCCTCCAAAGGTCCCCCTTTGGTCCCTCCTCCAAAGATAGACTGTCAAACTACAAGTTAGGGCTAACCATCTCCAAAGATGGTTGTTAATTGTCAAGTTAGGGTAAAACGTGTCTATAGATGGGCCGTCATGATCTTGGTCCTTGCTCTGTTGCTTTCTGTGCAGCTATCCACCAAAGCCCATACCCTGCGGCGCGGAGCGCGCAGCGTGTGTTGAGTGCTACAAGCAAAACACGCAGGTGGGAGGGTGTGTGGAGTGCAGCATGCAAAATGGAGTGCTTCAAGCGATGCACACAGGTGAAAGAAGAATGTGTGGGCTGCAGATACCTGCCCACCTGCACAAACATGCGCACACACGCATGCGCACAAACACAAGCTACAGCCAAGCTCAGTGCCAGAGCTTCTGGCAGGAGGAGTGAAAGGAGTGAAGAGGAAGCCTGACTGTTGGTACGGGTGCGACACATGGGTATCAGAAGGCAAGGTGAGGACGACAAAGCCTAGACAGGGGAGCTTTGTCGAGAGTCCTGCAGCCTGAATCCTGCTCCAAGAGAAAGAGTGCATGCATTTAAGGCAGTGGCAAAGGCTCGCGAACGGGCGCGCGCGCGCCAGGCAATGGCCTCTGTGCGCACCACCTGTTCCTGGTTCTTGTGCCCTAATGGCACAAACACTTTGTTGGGCATGTGCATCACACTGGCATGCATCACATTCAAGATCACAGGCTGCAGGTGCCCAGGCGTGGCCTGCGCTGCAGAAAAGATGCTTGTGCAAGCCAGCGCGGCGCAGCGGAAGCGTGTGCATGTTTCTCCAGCTCATGAAGCGGAGGGGGCGGCATTTGAGTCCCTGCGGCGTGTTGTGCTGTGGCTCTAGTGCCGCAGGGTTGTGGAGTGCCCACAGAAGGCCCGCGTGCCTCACCTTGCCACAGCCAGAACAGGGCATCCTCCGTGTGCATTTTCATGGACCGCGCGCCTCACCTTACACCCATGCCCCTTGCGCAGACTTGGTGTCCTACCTCCCCCATGTGCCCCACGTCGCCCACATGTGCAGGATCCCCTGAAGTGCGCCAGCGCTGTGGATGCGTACGCGCAGTGCGCAGACAGGGCCTTCAGCATGAAGAGCTGACACTGCAGAACAAGCCATGTTGCTGGAGTGCAAGCACGGCCTCCAGCATGGTGTGTTGATGGGATATGCCAGCAAGCAGAGTGTTATCTGAGCCTCCAGCACCCAGAGCTGGCAAAGTGCTAGCTAGGCCTCCGGCAACGTGGGCTGAGTATTGGGATGGCAGGGCCTCCAAATTGCTGGCAGCGAGCAGCATTTGTTTAGCGCAGTCTCTGCACAATCAGCCGGCAGAAGGCATGCCATTTGTGTGAGAGATGAAGAGGAGCGGCTGTGCCCAAGGATCGCTGGACGTGCCTGGAGCTCCTGACCCACCGTGCCGCCTTGACAGCAGAAGTGTCCGTGGGGCGATTGGCCCGGCTATCCCAGCCCAAGCAGCAGTAATGTTTTGTGGAGCAGGAGGCTTCTCTGCAAAGCAGCAGCGGTGTGTGTCCCTTATGGATGGAGTTGGGTTATCGCTGCTGCCCCTTGAGGGGTCTTTGTAGGTAGGGCGTTTTGAGCAGGTGCTCCCCTTTGCAGGAGAACTGTGCTCCTCCCTATCACAGGCACGCCCAGCAATTGACCTTGCTGTGATTGGAACTCACAGTTAATTTGAGTTGGGAATTGATGATGGGTCCTGCTAGTAGAGCTGCGACGCCCTTGACGAGGCTTGACTGCCGGTAGGGCTCCTCTCCACTGTGTGCGCTCCATGGTGATGGATGCACTTCAGAGATGGATGGATTGACTCCTCTGAGCCTGTGCTGCTGCACGCCATTCCTGTGTGAGATTCAAGAAGGCCTCGTGCTGACGATGATGCTTGCCTGTGGACACCACCAGTCCTGGTTTGTTGCTTGTGACTTAAGGGGGCCTCAGGACTCTGAAGTTTGTGCATGCACAGGCTGTGCAATGCTGAAATCGCGTATTCATTCCTCCCAGATAGCTACAATATACGTGCCTTTTCCCCTGCTTCCTGATCAATCAAGATTGCCGCAGTGTTAGGAGGTGGTGCCATCTGATGTGAGAAAGGTCCGCGCCTAGATTTGCTGTGGTGATATGAGCATGACCCTGAGTGGATTATTTGTGTTGTCGTTTCAGTCAAAGGTAAGGGTTAGGTTCAGTACCTTGACACTGAAAAAATACTCGTCAGTTGGCATCTAAAATAAGCTGAGTTCTCTAGCCTAGTTGATGATGTCACAAGTCCACGATAATATGAAAAGGTAATATCATGCTATCTACACCTATGACAGCTGTACCTGCTGAACGAGGACCGCTTAGCTAAAGCCTGTGCGACATTCAATTTGGACCTTGAGTTCCTGATGCTTTTTTCAACACAGGCTCCACTGCATGTGAGGCAAGCCTTACAACCTGAGGTCGTTTCTGAAAGTCAGGGGTATGCATCAGATAGCAAGCTCCAAAACAGAAATGCACAAGACCTCTCTTTAAATTGCCGGGCCACAAAAGGAGCAAAAGCTCAAAAGGATCTTAACATGCTTCTTGCATTTTTGAGCATTTGCACATGCTAGATGACGCATGGTCACCACGGTGGCAATCTGAAGTTTACAAGTTTACAAGTTTAAGTTTGACCTTCAGCCAGGTAGTTTGACTGATCAGGTTGCTGGTGAACACCAGCCATCAAAAAAACATCCATACGCTCTTAAATAAAACGAAAGGAATCATTAGTTTGTTTCTGGAAAAAATTGAAGACATCTTCAGAACAAGCTTGAGAGAAATAAAAAGCTCCAGTCTGATTGACAGTAATTTTGTGAGCCATGGGGAAATCGTGAAACAAGTCTGCATATTGAAGCCTCAGCGAACACATTTGCGAGCAACGGCACAAGAAAAGAGCAATCTGAAGGAAAGTTAATGGGGATCCACTTGTAAGCTATTGCTCTTAAACAGTCACAAGGATAAGGCCTCAGTCAAGAAGTTCAACTGTTGGCCTGCTCGTTAAAAACAGTAAAGGAGGTCCATGAGCAAGTCCTAAAACAGTCACATCACTTAATCAAAGTGCTTCTGGAGGAGATTGGGGTGAAGAGAGAATCATGATATTGCTGGAAGAATAGCCCAACACTGTGATAGGAGTGCAGCTCAATGCAAAAAGGGCAGTGGCACACCTAGAAAGGAAAGATACGTTTGCAGCTGGTGCACCAGTTGCAGCATCCGGTGCACCACCTAGCCTACCACTAGTAGGTAGTACCTAATGGTGCAGGTGATGTGCTTGCATGCGCAAGCACATCCACTGGCTCAATAGAGACTGCTAGCCTGTACCGGCTCGAAGACGGCTTTTCGCTGGAATACAAGGGCCAAGGCTATGGTGACTGCAGTAAGGTTCTGTACAATACAGGCTCGGAGATAGGACTGATGTCTCAATCCTACGCAGATGCCCAAGGATTTAAGTATGCATGTGCCACCCAGATCGCTACCTCCTTTTGGATTGTAGGTAGCGTGGTAGGCATACTATATATGTCCACTAGTAGTGGATGCACCTGTCCGTTGCGTGCTTAATGCAAACACATTGGTGGAGGCAAAGACACGCAGCACACCAGCGATGCACTTCCTAGTTGTGGAAAGGGCAGAGCACATGTACGACATGCTCGTTTCCACACGCAGTGCGCAGGATTGGGTGTGCCCTCTAACCCCATCACCAAACAGCTTGAGCACATCAGTTCTCGGATGGTGCGTTCACCAAGTGAAGGCTTTTGGCATGTCTAAAGTGCAAAATCCACGCATCAAGGGACATCAAACTGTGGTACGGCCACAGCTATATACTTTGGCAGGGCGCTTGGGTACTGCATGCTGCTGCTGCCACCCATTCATGCCCCTCAGTCGCCGCATGCCTTCTGCCGACTCAGACCACTGGCATTACCAGCCTGAGGTTCTGTAACATGGGGAAACAAAAAGAGGTGCTCTCGCCCAGCCACAGGAAAGGCTAATCCTGGGACGTAAGGGGGAGTTAAAAGAAAGGGGAGAAACTTGGAAAACACCTCAAACATAACCCACTCCAACTAAATCAGGCACTCTGACTACGATTTGTCTTGTCAAGGCGTTCTCAGAACTTCTTGAAGAACACATTTTGTGGAGGCGCCTTCAAATTGCCAAATCAGACTGCCTTCATTTTTCACTTAAACTTGTAAACTTGTAAACTTCATTGTTCACTCTCAGTAGACTGATACTTCATTTCAGGCATCGTGAACTAATTTTTGGCTGGAGTGATCAGCCAAAGGCCATCCAGCCAGACATCCAGGCTGGCAGTAACCCCTAATCTCTAGGCCTTTTTCTTGTAACCCTTGTAACCCCTAATTTGCAATCATTGATGATGTGCCTTTCTTTCCTCAATTGCCAATCCCCACATCAGCGATGTAGGGAGTGTTTCACTACCTACGTAGTTTTCCTCTTCTTTTCTTCATATATGCTAATATAGCCTTCATGGCTGAGAGGACTGTGCAGGCTCGTCCTTGGTAGGTACAGCTGCGCAAGCCTTTGAAGGTATAATGCATCAATGATTGCTCATTGCTGTTTTCTGTTTTAGCGCAGTACAATGGCTGTTTCGTGTTAGCCATTACAATAGCCCTCGGTGTTGACCAATGGGTCATTGGGGACTTGGGGCCTCAAGCTGATGAGCCTACTGAGTTGCCCGCATTTGGCAGCAAGCTTGCCCAGACTAAAATAGACCCCGTCTGTGAAGGGGCCCTAGGTCGCGTGTTAGCTTTGGTGGTGGCCTTTTGCCTGGTTTGTGTCCAATTTAGCTCTGCCTGCTGCAGGTAACCCATGGCACAATTGCTAGCCTACTGAGTCTTACAAAGCGTCATGCACATGCCCCATCAATAGATCATTTCAAAAGGAAACAACACTCACAGATCAAGGTAGGGTGGCAGGCATGTCACAAGGAGAGAACATTGTTGGGGCGTGGCAGGCATGTGACGCGAGGAAAAGAAGCTGCTCCTTGGAATCTTGGAATGTCACAGAAAGGGCATAAGTAAAGAGAGTTTCGAAGAAGCTGAGCCAGATGAAAAGACATCTGTGGTATGCTTTCTGCCCCTTGGCAACGGCACAGGGAGCCGCGACGCGGTTCAAGCCACGCCGCGCCCCTTGCTCCCTGTCCCTGGCGCCGCCTTGCGCTCGCCAATCACAAGCCATCAAAAGCTAAGCACCGCGGGGGCCAACAGGGGGCGGCCAGCACGGGGGGCTACTGCTGCTGGGGCGGCTCCTGCTGCGGCGAGGCCTTTGGCGGCAGCAGCGCCGTCGCAGTTCTGGGGCCCATGGGCAGGTCCGCATCCTGGCCGTAGTAGCGCTGCTGCCGCTGGTTGTACAGCATGTCCACTGCGGACCATGTGATCACGTTGATGTGGCGCCGCCGCCACGCGTCCAGGCTGTCCGCGGTCTGCGTGCCCAGGTGAGGCACAGGTGGGGTGTGCAGGGCGCTGTGTGAGAGCATGCTGCGTTAGTGGGGGCCTTATTCTTTGCGCGCTCTGCTTTGAGGCACAGAGCATCGTGTGGTGCGCGCGAGGGGCACGCCCGCGAGGCCCCACTGCTTTGCGACAAAGCAGCAGCCCGCGAGACAAGGCGCTGGGCGGGGGGCGCGCACGCAAGATGGCGGTCGGCGCTTGGGGCTCCAGCCCAGCCTGGCATCTCTCTAGATGTTGGGAGACGTCGTGAGCAGAGCGGCGAGAGCCCCATGCCGTGGCACAGTGGGCCGTGCTGTGCAAAAGGTGCACGGCTCGCGTCGTACAGGGTACGTCCATGCCATGGCATGATGAGCCCCACGTCCCATGCCGTGGCACAGTGTCCCTCTGCCGTGCAGGGCATGTCCATGCCATATGCATCGTGGGCCCATGCCATATGCACGGTGGGCCCATGCCATATGCATCGTGGGCCCATGCCATATGCACGGTGGGCTAGCGCCATATGCACGGTGGGCCCGTGCCATATGCACGGTGGGCCCGTGCCATATGCATCGTGGGCCCATGCCATATGCACGGTGGGCTCGCGCCATATGCATCGTGGGCCCATGCCATTTGCATCGTGGGCCCATGCCATTTGCATCGTGGGCCCATGCCATATGCACGGTGGGCCCATGCCATATGCACGGTGGGCCCATGCCATATGCATCGTGGGCCCATGCCATATGCACGGTGGGCTCGCGCCATATGCACGGTGGGCTCGCGCCATATGCATCGTGGGCCCATGCCATATGCACGGTGGGCTCGCGCCATGCACAGAGGCAAGAGCGGGCCTGAGCCGGACGATGACGATGACTCAAGCCGCTTCACACAGGGCTGCCGGCTCCAACGACCACTGAATCGGCGCAGAGCAAGTCCCCTGACCTCGGCGGGAAGGCACGAGGGGCAGCAAGGGTGCTTGGACCTGCACATCCTTTGGCACAGTTTACCACATCTCCCTGACCTCGGCAGGAAGGCACGTGCGGCAGCGAGGGTGCTTGGACCTGCGCATCCTTTGGCACAGTGTGCCACATCTGGGCCAATGCACACCAAAGCCCTTGGGCATAGTGTGCCACATCTGGGCCAATGCACACCAAAGCCCTTGGGCACAGTGCGCCACATCTGGGCCAATGCACACCAAAGCCCTTGGGCACAGTGTGCCACATCTGGGCCAATGCACACCAAAGCCCTTGGGCACAGTGTGCCACATCTGGGCCGATGCACACCAAAGCCCTTGGGCACAGTGTGCCACATCTGGGCCAATGCACACCAGAGCCCTGGCAGCAACTGCCCCCCCAGCAAGGGGGGCACACAGCGCAGCCTGCGCAAAAGCTGCGCTCCTGCAGCGCTACGGCAAGCTTCCGTCCACATATGGAGCACTTTTGCACACCTCACCAAGACGTACGGGACAACAGCCTCCAGTGGCTTGCAGCAAGCAGAGCCGCATAAGCGCCTCCCTCTCATCACCTCCTAGGGCCCTGACCCTCAAATCCGCACACTCACCGTGCCGTAGGCGGGCGTGGGGATGTCCTTGGCAAGCGGGGGAGGAGGGAAGGGTGCCCCCGGCTGCTCCACCCATTTGCGCACAGCTTGCAGGCGGTTCACAGTTTCCGGGTCCAGCAGGGCCTCTTGTATCTGCAGGAGTGAGAATGAACAGAAGGTGTGTCAGTTCCCGGGTCCAGCAGGGCCTCTTGTATCTGCAGGAGTGAGAATGAACAGAAGGTGTGTGTTGTTTGTGAACAAGGGAGCAACGCCAACAACACTAAAAACCTTTTGACATTCAGAACCACATAATTGTTGTGGAAGTGGCAGGCACAGGGCGCGGGGGACAAAGTGAAGGCAGGGCGCTGCAAGCAAGGGGGTTGGGAGGAGGGTCCAGGGAGGGCTCAGGCCCCTGCAAACATGTGGCCATGCGTGTGCAAGTGTGGGAGCTTGTAGTAAGGCCCCCCATAGAGCGCAGCGACCCACCCTTTCCGCAAACTCGTCCGCGGTGTTCCTTCCTACGAGGTCAACAATGTCCAGGCGCCCCATGATCGCCCGGGACACGCCGGCGAGGACGTCGTCAGAGAGCTGCAGTGTGTTGATGCGCACACGTGCATTTGCAAGGGTGCGCCTCAAATGGTTGCGTGGAACATGCGAGTACCGCCGTCGCCCATGGGATGCGTGATTGCGAGTGCATGTGCGCACGTGTGTGAACACGTATGTGTATGTATGTGTGGTGTGCGTGTGTTTATATGTATGTTTATGTATGTGGTGTGTGTGTGTCGTGAGGGCCGCAAGCATTGCAGGGGCCGCAGATGGCAAGCCCACGGGATGCGTGATTGCGAGTGCATGTGTGCAAGTGTGTGAACATGTACGTGTATGTATGTGTGGGGTGTGGGGTGTGAGGGCCGCAAGCAATGTAGCGGCCGTAGATGGCAAAGCCCACAGAGCATATGGATGTGTGGTGTGGGCCCCGTGCCGTCCAGGGGCTATAGGCAGGAGGCGCACAGGGCCCGGGCCCGAAGAGAAGTCTGGAGCCTGATGGGCAAGCAGAGGTGCTCTGGGTTTGCGACAGACCCCTGTGAAGATGGAGCTGCACAAGGCCAACAGGAGGCGAGCAAGGCCCGCGATGCCTGCGGCTTCCATTCCAGCAAGAGAGGGGTGCAAAAGCTGGAGGGCAGCGCGTGGGCACAGAGCACGCATCCCATGGGCTGCCAGTGTGCTCAAAGATGCAGGCGTGTGAGCAAGCCGCGTAGCAGCGCGCAGTCCAGGCAAAGCTGCAGGGCAGCGCGGGCACACCACCCACGCCCCACAGCCTACGGGAGGAGCCCCTGAGCCCGGGCGGGTGCTGCCCACCCCAGGCAAGCGCATGAGAGCAAGCGCAAGCCGGCTTGCGGCGGAGCAGGCACAAGCTGCGGGTTGCGCCAATAGACGCCATGTGCCCCATACACCCCCGCATCAGAGGAGGTGGAGCGCCTGCAGCGTCTGTGCAGCGGGCGCAAGCAATCCAGCAGGCAATGCAACACTCTCGATCCTGTGCAGCGGGCGCAATGCACCCTGTGCAGCGGGCGCAGTCCTGTGCAGCGGGCGCAAGCAATCCAGCAGGCAATGCAACACTCTCAATCCTCGTGTTCTCTTGAAGTCATGCGTCCAAGGGTCTCTTGACACCCGCTTGCTGGCTTGCGTCCACTGCACAGAGTTTTGCTTGCACGGGCAGGCGCAGGTGCGCACGTGCTCTCCTTCCGCTTGCACGTGGTGCGCGCGCGCTCTCCTTGCGCATGTGCGTGTGGTGCGCGTGCGCTCTCCTTGCGCGCGCGTGTGGTGCGCATGCCCTCTCCTTGCGTATGCGTGTGATGTGCACAGGGCTGGAGCCCTTTGGAACCCAGCGCTGCTGCCATCCAGCCCGACGGCGCAGCGGCAGCTGCACTCGCATGTTGGCCACACACCGCTCCGCAAGTAAGCGGCCTGCCCCGCACCTGGAGCTCTGGCGCGGGCGAGCCTCCTTCCTGAGGCAAGGAGGCACTGCTGCCGCCGCTGCCGCCCCTGCTGGCTGCCCCGGAGTCCCTGGCCGGTGGTGAGGGGCCGGTGGATGAGGGGGGGCCTGCGGTCCCCATGAGGTAATGGTGAGTGGCAGAGCTTCAGTGCACGGCCCTCAAGACAAATCCACGCAGGTCACACAATGCATTGGGCAGGTAGGGCTGCCTGTGCCCCTCACCCCTGAGTGGTCGTGCACACATGCGCGCAGGCGCGCACACACGCACACCCAAGCACATGCACGCACCCATGCACGTGCACGTGCACACTCAGGCTGGCCTGTGGGCAGCGCCCCACCCGGGGGTGGTCGGTGCATGGATGAGTGCACACGCGCAGTCTTTGTATGGACCGTCATGCTGCCCATAACCCTTAGGGTGGTCGTGTCATTGCGCACGCACTTGGGAAGTGCAAGCAAACATGCATGCACACCTGCAGGGCCGGTCTGGGCTGTGCCCCGGAAGGTGGTGAGCCCCGGCCGCCCTGCTCCTCTCCCATCAGCGCTCCTACCGCTGAAGGATGCCCCGCCTGCTGACCCTGCCGCCTCACCGCCACTGCTGCTGCTGCTGCTGCTGCTGCTAGGGTTGAAGGAGCTCTGCCCAACCCCACGGAAGGAGGCAACGCCGGCTCGGCCGAGGCCTGCGCGGAGGCACAGCCACACCCATGAGCACCCACGCACACACGGAGGAGCAGCCACGCCAGCAACTCCTTTCGCACACACGGAGGCGCAGCCACACCAGCAACTCCTTTCGCACACACGGAGGCGCAGCCACACCAGCAACTCCTCTCGCACACCCAGAGGCGCAGCCATACCAGCAACTCCTTCTGCACACACAGAGGCGCAGCCACACCCATATGGATGTGATCGACAATGTGCGCAGCAGCACCCCTGTCCTCAGCACACGCCCCAGGGCCTGCAAGGAGACGCAACCTCACCCGCTGCACCCAACCGAGTGGACACGCCGGCAGAATGACAACTGGCATTAGGCAACTTAACCGCGCAAGAGGAAGTGAGCATATGACGTGGTCCACACACATCTACACACCTGAGGCGGCCGCAGTGCTGGCACTGGTGCTTGGTCCCTCAGCCTCCTGCACCACACACACAGTTTTGAGCGCGCAGTGGGGCATCAAATGAAAGCGCACGGGTACAGCGCCACGGACGCGCGCAGCTCAGCGGTGCGTCGCAAGCTAACCAATCTTATGTGCCTTCTGTCCATTGTAGGGCACTAGATGCGCACACGCAGTGCAGTGCAGAGAACTTTTGACGGGCGCTGCGCCACAGAGCCGCTGATGCTGTTTGCACAGAATCAGCCTTCAGCAGCTGTTTGCGCGGAAGCAGCCTTCAGCAGCTGTTTGCACGGAAGCAGCCTACAGCAGCTGTTTGCACGGAAGCAGCCTACAGC
>LFIK01001179.1_pt1 | contig 20420 bp, 18 predicted proteins | sample 643401 | NCBI WGS metagenome assembly LFIK01 (sample SAMN03777447, study PRJNA286221) | soda lake metagenome | biome: soda lake; feature: Kulunda steppe; material: water; isolation source: sample T5-Br brine of Lake Tanatar-5 | place: Russia: Kulunda steppe | collected 2010-07
ATCGCCGATATTGTCGGCGGCCAGAACAGGGCTGCCTGCCAATAGAAAGGCCATGGCAGCCCCGCCCAGGGTTGAACAAGTAAATCGCATCATTTTCTCCTCCTGTGGATATGCGTTCTGGTGCGTCAACGCGGGTGCGTTGCTGCAAGTGGGCAGTGTCGATATCGGGTATTTCAGCGGTTCAGCATGAAGTCTCGAAGCATCTCCGCAAGCCGGTCTTCTGCTTCCAGCGCCAGGCTGTGCCCGCATTCCTCAAAGACAGCGGTCCGCTCGACAGCTTCTGACACTTTCAGCATCTGTCCCTCGACAGTCGGACCAAAAAATTCCGGTGCGCCGACTGTCATGATCGGCAAGGTTAGCTTTGTCTGCTTCAGCCGCTTGTTGATTTCGGCGTTCTTGAAGGCCGCGCGATAGGTCTCCAGCACACCGCGCAACCCGCCCGGCGCACTCAGCCGCGAAATCCATTCGTCAATCGCCTCGTCGGTGATCGCGGTCGGGTTCCAAGTTTCGGCCTTTATCCAGAATTCCCAGAATTCGCGCTCGTGGCCTTGAATAAGCATCTCGGGCACATGCGGTATCCAGAAGAATGGAATATGCCAGACCCAGACACCTTGCTGTCGAAACTGTGCCGACACGTTTTCGGCGGTGAAAAAGGACGCCTCTTCAAGCCCTTCCCCCGATAGCAGCATCTCGCAAAATGACAGCGTCTTGACCCGGGCGCGTTCGGTTGCCGCAAGAACATAGGCGAATTCGGCGCCACGATCTTCGCCATGTACATGAAATTCCTCATGCCCGAGGAATGACATCAGCTCTGACAGGTCCTTCGCGTTGGTTTCGGAATCATAGCCTTCCGCGACGGGGGGCTTGTCTGTATCGCCGAAACCGCGCAGGTCCGGGGCAACCACGGTGAAATGCTCGGTCAGCAGCGGGATCAACTTGTACCAGTAGTAGTGCGTCTTTGGCGTTCCATGGATCAGCAAGAGCGGCTCGCCGTGCCCTGCGGTGACATAATGCATCCGGATGCCGTTCACACGCGCGCGGCCATGCTTCACCGGCGCGCCAGCGTGATCATAGATTTCGACCATGGTCTTCCCTCCCATTAACCCACGGCGCGTCCCTCGCACCCGCCACCTGCAGGTCCGTCCTACCGGAGCCTGCGTCTCAAGATCAGAGCAAGTGTATCTTGCCGCTTTCCGACAGTCTGGCCCGCAAAGGCGCAGGTCGGCCTGGCAATGCCTCTGGTCACTTCGACTTCAAGCGACACACTTGTACTCCCCAAGAACAGAAAACCACAAGAAACAGCCATACGTCAATACTTTTGTTCAGCCTAAATTATTTTTGTTCGGCTCGATCAGGTTCAAAGCGGTGAAAGACGGGCCGACCTGCTCCCGAAATGGGCGTGCCGGTCGGACGCAAGTGCACGCGGGGCCGCGGCCAAGGCCGCGACGGATCAGAGGGCGACCGAAAACAGTGCGGCGCTCAATCTTGCAAAAGCCATTCGGCAACGATCGAGTCGGTAATGATCGTGGTTGGCTTGAGCAGCCGAATCGCCGCGCGCATGGCCGCAATCTTCTGCCATCCGCCAGAAGCCAGCACGATTTCGCGGGCGGACGTCAGATTGCGCGGATCGACAGCGACCACGCGGTCATTCACCGGATGGTCAATGATCTTTCCGTCCTTGTCGACAAACCGGCACAGGATATCGCCAACGGCGCCTGCCTGCTCCAGAGAGATGATTTCATCCTTGTCGAGCAGGCCATACTGCGTGAACGTGCATTCGGGCGACAGATTGCCAACCGACACGACCGCCATATCGAGGCGCCGCCCCTGATCGATCACCTCATTGATGCCACTATGCGCCAACAGTTTCTCGCGGGTTTCATTGTCGGGTGCGAAGACGGGCGCAGCAATCAGATTGCAATCCGCAGCCAGCCTGTCAGCAACACGCCAGGCGAATTCGGAGGGGTTGATCTTGCTGACCCGCGTCAGCCCGCCCAGCATCGAAATCACGGAAATGCCCATATGGTTGCGCGGCTCGATGGCGGAAATTCCCGCCGAGAGGGTGGAGCCCCATCCTAGGCCAATCGTCATCTGAGGCTTGATCTGCTGCGACAGGTAAGTGCCAAGCGTCCGCCCGATTATCGCGGATACCTCGCTGGGGTCTTCCGGCGAGGGCACGACGATGGCGGTGTCGAGCGCGCATTTCCGCTTCAGCTCCATTTCCAGCCTGATGCAGTGGGACATCCGCGATGTGACCTTGATCTGCACAGTGCCATCAGCGCGCGCCTGCGCCAGAATCCTCAGGACACGCGCGCGATTGGTGCCGACAATCGTCGCGATCTCGTCCTGGGTCTTGCCTTCCATATAGTAAAGCCAGGCGATACGGACTTTCTGATCATCGGCCACAGTCACCATGCATTTCCCGTCTGATCCCTAGCTGGGATGGTTAGCCTCGCCTGCGCAGAAGATCAACGAGAATGGCGACAAGGACCACGCCACCGACGATAACACGCTGCCAGAAGCCTGAAACATTCATCAGGACGGTTCCGTTTGCAAGGATGGCCAGCAAGAACGCGCCCAGAACCGTCCCCACGATAGAGCCCTGCCCCCCGCGCAGCGATGTGCCGCCCAGAATTGCAGCCGTGATCCCGGCCATCAGCCAGCCTTCCCCGACCGAGGGCTGCCCCGCGTCCATCCGGCTGGCAAACAGGATCCCCGCCAGCGCCGCCAGCATCCCCGCCATGCAGAAGGCCAGAAACTCCACGCGGCCCACGCGAATACCCGCAAGTATAGCCGCGTCGCGGTTCCCGCCCACCGCAAAGATATTGCGGCCAAAGCGTGTATAGCGCAGCATCCAGACCAGCAGGAAGGCCGCAACGAAGAACGCAATAAGCGGGAAGGGAATTCCGAAGACACGGCCCTGTCCGAAGATTGTAAAGGCTTCGCCCAAGGGACGCACCGGAAAGCCGCGCGTGATGACCATTGTCAGACCGGCAAAAATCTCCCATGTCGCCAGGGTCACGATGAAAGGGTTCAATCGCAACCCGGCGACAAATATTCCGTTTATCGCCCCCAGCATGAAGCCGAATGCCATTGCAAAAGGGATCACGGCATAGGGGTGCAGCCCCCAGTGTACCAGCGCGAAGGACCCGACAATCGCCGACAGGCCGGCGGACGCGCCGATGGACAGATCAATACCGCCCACAAGCAGGACGAGCGTCTGACCCAGCGCGATCAGCCCGATGAAGGCCGCCTGGCGCGCCACGACCGACATGTTATAGGCCGTCAGGAAATTGTCCGTCGCTATCGCGAGGCCAGCAATCAGCAGGGTCAGCGCGATCAAAACGCCACTGCCCTCCCACCGCAGAAAGCGGAACATCACAGTGTGGTGGGCTTTCCGGCCCCGCGCCGGCGCGGAGTCAGTCTTTAACATGGACATGCTAGTCTCTCCCAATTTCAGCTCATCGCAAGCTCAAGCAACCTTTCCTGGGTTGCGCCGCTGCGGTCCATCACGCCCTTGAGGCTGCCCTCATGCATGACCATTATCCTGTCTGTGATGCTAAGAAGCTCTTCCATCTCGGAAGAGATGACGATGATTGACAGACCCTTTTCTTCGGTCAGGCGGATAAGCTGCGCCTGGATCTCGAACTTGGCATTCACGTCGATGCCGCGCGTGGGCTCGTCCATGATCAGCACATGGGCGTCCTTCATCAGCCAGCGCGCCATGATGAACTTTTGCTGGTTCCCGCCGGACAGGCTGGTGATCGGATCTGAGAGGGAATTATACTTCGCTTTTAAACTCTTGGCCATTTTCTCGACTTCACGCATCATTTCACGATTGCGCATGAACAGCGCGCCCCCGAAACGGTCCATACTGGGCAGGGCCGTGTTTTCGGTGATCGACATCAAGGGGAAAATTCCCTCTTGCTTGCGCTCCTCGGGCAGATAGATCAGGCCCGCTTCAATCGCGTCAAGGGGGCTGCGAAATCTGGTGGTCTGGCCAAGAAAGCTGATGTCACCCGCTTCGGCGCGGGTCACACCGAAGATACATTTCGCAAGCTCCGTGCGGCCAGAGCCGATCAAGCCGGAAATACCCAGGATCTCGCCCTTGCGCAGGCTGAACGAGATGTCCTGAAACTCGCCCGCGCGGGTCAGGCCGTTGACCGAAAGCACCGTTTCCCTGGTCGTGATCTCGCGCAGGTCATGGACGCTGCGGCCGGGCGGGCGGCCTGCCATCAATGTGACCATCCGCTCGCGCGTGGCTTCCTCAGGGGTGATCGTTGCGACGAACGCCCCGTCGCGTAGCGCGGTGATCCTGTGCGACAGCGCCTTCACTTCATCCAGTCGGTGAGAGATGTAGAACGCGGCCCGCCCATCATCGGCCAGACCGCGGATGTAGGCCATCAGCTTTTCTTCCTCGCGATACGTCAGCGCGGCCGTAGGTTCGTCAAAGATGATGATGCGGGCGCGTGTCGCGGCGGCGCGTGCAATCTGGACAAGTTGCTGCTGTGCCTTCGACAACTCGCTGACGCGCCAGCGCGGGTCGATGCTGTCATCGACCTCGTGCAGATGCTCGATGGCGGCTGCATTTGTCTTGTTCCAGTCGATGCCCAGCGGACCTGCTTCATGCGCGCCCAGCATGATGTTCTCGGCAACCGTAAGATTGGGCACAAGATTGATTTCCTGCGGCGCAATCGCAATGCCCCGATCCTGAGCATCCTTGGGCTTGGTGAAATGCGCTGGTGCGCCATCCACAAGGATTTCACCGCTTGTCGGCTTGAACCGTCCACAGATGATATTCATCAGCGTGGATTTCCCCGCCCCGTTCTCGCCGATGATCGCATGGATCTCGCCGGGAAGCAGGGTCAGCGAGACGTCGCGCAGGGCATGCACAGGGCCAAAGGACTTGCTGATGTTCCGCGCTTCGAAAATCGGGCGTGTCATGGGTCCATCCTGACGGTCTGGTCCTTGGTGTGGGGCGAGGGGCACATCCGCCCCCCGCAAGTTCTGCTTCAGCTTGCGCAGTCCTCTGCTGTCAGGAAGCGCGACCCCGTGTCATGGAACATCGGAATGGTGTGGTTCTTGTTCATGGCGACCATGTACTGAACGGCCCAGTAGCCCATGTCCCACTGACGCTGCGCCTTCAGCGCGTCGATCACACCGGCGCAGACGAAATCAACCGCTTCGGGCAAGTCATCCATCCCGACAATGCTGACTTCGTCGGCGCGTCCGGCATTCTGCACGGCACGGGCCGCACCGATCGGGTTCGACGCATTCGACGCAAAAATCCCTGCGAGTTCGGGTTGGCTGGACAGCAGGTTTTCGGTCAGTTCGACCGCGCGTTCCAGAATATCATCATCGGGTTGCTCAAAGACGATCTCGATATCTGGGTAATTTGATACCGCAGACTTGAATCCCTCGATCCGTTCGACGTGATCGGAAGCCGTCAGGCTGCCAGACAGGATGCCAACCTTGCCTGTCCCTTCAAGCTTTTCCGCAAGAAACTGGCCAAGATCATAGCCATCCTGAACGCTGCTCTTAGGTCCGAGGAAGGGGAAGGCATCGTCGCAGAACGAGTTGAAGCTGATCACATTCAGGCCCGCAGCCTTTGCTTCGTTCATCATCTGGACATTCGTGGCGCGGTCAAGGCAAGCCACTGCGATGCCATCGGGACGACGCCCGATATTCGTCTCGATACGCTGGTTCTGATCGACCACATCCGCGAGAGGCGGCTGGTCCCAGATGACGTTGATATTGATTCCGCGCTCGGCGAATTCCTCGACCGCATAGGCCGCACCCTCCGCTACGACATCATACCAAGGGTGAATGACCTTCGGAATGAAAATAAAGGTCAGCTCGCGGTCGATCGGAGTGATGAGATCACCCTGATCCTGCGCAGATGCGAGTGTCGGAAAAGCAAGCGCGGCTATTGCCGCTCCGGTGATGAAGCGAGACATGGCCATCCTCCTATGATTGTCTGGCGGGTCGTTACGAAGTGCCTGTCAGTTTCTCGGCCGCCCGCGTCGGCTGGCTGTTCATGAAGCTGACAGTCTGGTTAAAGTCGATAATTCCGGCCTGAGAACCCAGGCCTGTTGCATTGAGCGCAGACATCGCAGACGCGAAGCGCAACATTTCCCTTGGCGGCATACCCTTCACCAGCGCAGTAGCGATTCCGGCATTGAACACATCGCCACATCCGCAGGTGCATTTGACATCGATCTGATACGCTGGAACCTGAAGCCGCGTCCCGTCGCGATGATGGTAATAGGCGCCGTGCTCTCCAAGGGTGAAGATGCAGCACGTCGCGCCCCGCGACAGGAAGAAATCGACCATTTTGGAAATTTCGGACAGGCCTGACAGTGCTTCCGCTTCCTCGATGGACGGAATGAAGTAATCGGTATGGGGAAGCACCGCATCCACATCGGGCAGATCATCCTGCGATCCGGCGAAGACATCTACAGTAGTGATGCAGCCTCGCGACCGGGCATGCGCCATCAGCGCCGCATTGGCGTCACCATCCATCGCATCCATCAGCCCGACACCGCCCAGATGAAACACCTTCGCATCCGTCACGGAGTCAAAGTCTGCCGGAGCAACCTTAAAGGCCCCGGTCGCGCCGCGCAGATGCAATGCCGGGCGCGACCCGTCCTTGCGCGTCGTCACGATCGAGGAAGATGTCGGGGAATCGGAAAGACGTGACATGAAACTTGTGTCGACACCAAAGCTTGCCAACCGGTCCATCACCCAGTCGCCCATGAGGTCGGTTCCGACACCGCCGACGGCCAGCGTCGACAGGCCGACACGCGATCCCGCAATCGCTGCAGTGCCTGCGGCCCCGGAGACGGCCATTTGTAATTCGTCGATGAAGTATGTTCCCCCCCCCGGCGGCACCCCCGTGAAGGGCCAGCCCAGACAGTCGAATGTGTAGAACCCCATCGCAGAATAGTCGTATTTCATGGCTCCCCCCACTTCTTAGGACCTCAATCTGCATCATGTTTGTTTTCCAAGCAAGATATTTGTTCGCCACAAGTTACAATATTTCAACCAAGAGCCACCCTGATGTCAATTTTCCCCTGTTAATAATCGTGTTTTTGTATTATCTAATTTACTTTTGTAATAATAAGACGAGATGCTGACATGAAAGCTGCAATCCTGAAATTCGCGAATCATATGGCTGTCGAGTCCTTTCCGCCCCCAAGCCTGGGCAAAGGGGATGTCCTAATACAGATGCGGGCTGCCACCATCTGCGGAACCGACATTCGGATCTATCGGGGCAGCAAGACCCTTGGCGTCAGGTATCCGTCGATCCTAGGGCATGAATTCGCAGGTCAGATCGTCGACACTGGCGGGCATGCCCACCTGAGCGTGGGGCAGCGCGTTGCCTTGTGCCCGACGCTTCCCTGCGGCAAGTGCGACCGATGCAAACGCGGGCTTGAAAACCTGTGCGGCCAGAGCAGGAACTTCGGCTATGAACTTGATGGCGGCTTCGCGGAACTCGTGCGCATCCCGGCAGAGGCTGTGACGGGTGGCAATCTGCGCATCCTGCCGTCAACGATGAGCTATGCTGAAGGTGCCCTCGTCGAACCGTTGTCCTGTGTCCTCAACGGTCAGGAAAAGGTTGGTCTGGGCTTCGGCGACACTGTCGTGATCCTTGGATCGGGGCCGATCGGTTGCCTGCATGTGATGCTGGCGCGCAAGCGCGGTGCAGCGCGCATCATCGTCTCAGACCCAAGCCCCAACCGCCGCGAGGCAGCTTTGCGATTCGGGGCCGATTGCGTCTGCGATCCCGAGCACGAAGACCTTCACGCAGTCATCGCCGGCGAAACGGACGGGCTGGGCGCAGATGTCGTGATCTGCGCCATCGGCATCCCGGCGCTTGCCCGCGAAGCGACAAGATATGTCCGGCATGGGGGACGCATCAGCCTCTTTGCGGGCTTTGCTGGCGGCACGACAGCGACACTGGACGTCAATGCCATCCACTATAATGAAATCAGCCTTGTCGGGGCCTTTGGTCTGTCGCGGCGCAATTTCGATATTGCGTTCGACATGGTTGCCGCAAAGCAGATCGATGTTGTCGGGCTGATCACAGACCGTTTTTCCTTGACCGACACGACGGCAGCGTTCGAGATGGCCGAAACCGGCGCTGCGCTCAAGGTGGTCATCGAAAATGACTGAAATTCAAAGCTGCGATGTTCTGATCATCGGAGCCGGAATCAATGGCTGCGGGGTGTTTCGGGACCTGTCCGCCCAAGGCGTCTCCTGCGTGATGATTGACCGCGCGGATTTCTGTTCGGGCGCCTCTGCCGCCTCGTCGCGCCTTATGCATGGCGGATTGAAATACCTTGAAACTGGGGAATTCGATCTCGTGCGCGAGTCGCTGATCGAGCGCAACAGGCTTCTTGTGAATGCCGCGCACATTGTCCGGCCCTTGCCGACAGTGCTTCCGCTGCGCGCACATTGGGCGGGGCTGGTTCCGACTGTTGCGCGGTTTCTGGGGGCGAAAACCTCCCTGCGCGAGCGTGGCAGCCTGATTTCGCGCTTGGGAATGACCGTCTATGACATCTTTGCGCGCAGCAATCGCGTAATGCCGACCCATCGCTACCTTCGGCGCAAACGGCTGGATGCGCATGTTTCCGGACTGGATAGCGGGATCAAATCAGCAATCCTGTATTACGAGGGGCAGATCACCGCTGCAGAACGTCTCGGGTTGGAACTTATCGAACAGGGGGAAGCCCTGAACGCCGGATCGCGCGCCTATAACTACGCGCGCATACAGGAGATTGCGGGCGATGCGATCAGGATCTCTCATCCCGAAGGCGAATTGCGCATCCGCGCGCGCGTGATCGTCAACGCCGCCGGTTCCTGGATCGACGGGGCAAATTCGGATCTTGGCCAAGCCTCACGCCTGATGCGCGGCTCCAAGGGCTCGCATCTGGTTGTCAGAAACGCAGCGCTGCATGACGCCCTGAACGGGCACATGGTCTATTTCGGAACGCCGGATGGACGTGTCAACCTGTGCTACCCGTTCGAAGAGGCCGTGATCATCGGGTCGACCGACATTCCTGTCGAAAACCCCGACCTGGCGCAGTGTGACACGCAGGAAACGCTTTACATGCTCGATGCCGTGTCCGGCATTTTTCCGGATATCAAGCTGTCTGCCGATGACATCCGCTACCGGTTTTGCGGCGTTCGCCCCTTGCCCAATGCGACGGGCGATATCGGGCAGGTCACACGCAATCATTCGATTGCGCGTATTGCCTTACCCGATGGCACCCCGGTTCTCTGTCTTGTCGGTGGCAAATGGACAACATTCCGCGCCTTTGCCGAGCAGGCAAGCGATCAGGTCCTGGACCTGCTGAAACGCTCACGCCTCTGCGACACGCGAAAAATGCAGATCGGAGGGGGAAGCGATTATCCGGGCGAGAGGGTTGCACGCAGCGCCTGGGTCACGCGTGTCGCGCAGGACAGCGGATTGACAGAAGATCGGGTTGCGGTGCTCCTGTCGCGGTATGGAACCTGTGCCGAAGTCGTCGCCCGTGCCTGTGACAAAGAATCACCGTTGCGTGACTTGCCGGGCTACAGTGATCGTGAACTTGACTGGATCTGCCGCAATGAACGGGTGGTCCATCTGTCTGACCTTCTGCTGCGCCGCACTCTGGTTGCGATGTGCGGGGCGCTGACGCCGGGTGTGATCGCCCAAGCCGCAGCAATCGCTGCCAAATCCCTGGGCTGGAGTGGCGCGCGCACCGAGGAAGAGATCGCCGAGATGCTGCGCCTTGTGGAGGACAGCGTGCTCGGCAACGCTGCCTGAACACGCGTCTATTTGCACAGCGCCTGGCCGGTTTCCTCGTCCGTGATCAGGATGGTGGGTTCCAGCGCCTTGATGGCTGCCCGCATGACCGTGTGCTTTTCGCGCCCGCCCGACACCAGCAATCGCTGTCGCGCGCTGCGCAGCCGCTTCAGATCGACGGAAAGCGCGCGCGTGTTGATCGGGTGATCAACGATCCGGCCTTCGCTGTCGATGAAATTATACAGCACATCGCCCACCGCCCCGGCCTCGCTCAGACTGCAGCGCTCGGCTTCTGTCAGGTGGCCGGTGCGATAAGACGTGGTCAGTTGGGAAATCCCCCCGGCGGACAGAATCGCAAGATCGAGATTGTCCGCCATCTCGAAAATCGAGGCGAGGCCGCAACGCTCCAGAAGTGCGTGCTTTGTCTCCGGGCCGTCCACAAGCGCAGGCGCAGGAATCAGATACCCCTCGCCCTGAAAAGTCTCGGCAAATCGCCAGGCAAATTCGGCCGGGTTGAAGCGCCGCGCCGCCGCGATGCCCCCCATCAACGAGATCACCTTCAGGTTTTCCAGAGTGCGGCTTTCGATGAAAGGCAGGGCAGTGTGCATCGTCCTGCCCCAGCCCACACCCACCCGCATCCCGTCAGTCAATGCCGCGGTGATCCACGCCCCCGCCGCGGCTGCGATCGGTTTGGTCGGGTCTTCTCCCGGTGCCGGAACCGGAGCGAGGATCACTTCGTCCACATTGTAGCGCTCGCGCAGTTCCAATTCCGTATTGGCCAGTTCGGTCAACGGCGACCGGATCGTGATGCGGACCTCATTGCGCCGACGGGCCTCGGCAAGCAGCCGGACAACAGTGACCCGCGTGATCCCCAGATTGGTGGCGATGTCTGACTGCTTCAAGCCTTCGGCATAATATAGCCAGACCGCACGCGAACGCAGCCTTTCGCCCTCGATCTGCCGGACGACCGACGGCGCCGATTGCGCGGATTTTTCCTGATATGTCATTTTGAACCCAATTGCATTGAACTCTCCAAAGAAAACGTCAACCAACTCATCTGCAAGTCCCGGCGCGTCTGCCTTTCATGATCCAGGGCGGACCGGTTGTGTACGCGCGGATGGGTGCCCGATGATCCTGACCTGCAAAAATACTGCCCGTCAACTATATTACAGCGAAGCCACGCCCTCAAAGCATTCGTCAATTCCCCAGATCGCGGAACGGAACGGCCGCTGCTGACAGATGGCCAGCGCCTGACCGCGTGTCAAGCTGTGCGGGTCCAGAGGCAGCCCGCACCGTCATCGGCATATATCCTGACGCGCACGCTCCAGATCGGCCTGGGTCGTGATCTTGTAGTTTTGCTCTGATCCCAGAACGAGTTGCACCCCGATGCCGACCTCGCGCGCCACGGCAACATCATCGGCGCCCGAGCCATTATGCGCCTTGTGTGCATCAAGGATGCTTTCGAACCGAAATCCCTGTGGTGTCTGCGCGCGCCACAGACCATCGCGCGCAACCGGGTGCTGCGCTGACAAGCCCTCGGATTTCCAAAGGGCATCCACAACAGGCAGGGCCGCGCAGGCGCCCTCATGCAGATCCAGCGTGGAAATGATCTCGCGGATGATGGCGTCCGTCACAAAGGGCCGCGCTGCGTCGTGGATCAGCACGTGCTCGGGTCGCTGGCTGCACAGGCTTTCCAACCCGCGACGTACGGAAATTGCCCGCGTCGCCCCCCCTTCGACCGCATCCACCAGTCGCGGGTCGTTTATTCCCGACAGCGCATCCTTGCACAGATCATGGTCAGCCGGGTGAATTACGGGCATCACCCAAGACACATCGTCCACACGCAGAAACGCCCGCACCGCCAGACTGATCGGCGTGCTTGTCCCGAGCGGAAGATACTGCTTCGGAATCTCCGCCCCGAGTCGGAGCCCGCGGCCAGCCGCCACTATGATCACGGCTACCGACACGGATGTTCCACTTGCCACAAGCGCAGCGACCTTCCCAGACCCGAAAATTCATGCCGCAATATCGTCACCAGGTTACAAACCATCTTTTGAAATGACGCCTTTGACATAGAAGCGCCCCGCGAGTTCACGCACCTTACCCGTCCGGAAAAGTTCGGGCATGGTCCATTCGGGCTCTTCTCCCGCAAACAGATCCATGAAGGCAATGGCCAGGGATGGGTCCTCGCGCACGTTCTCGCGAAAACTCCACCATGTGCGGGTCTCGTTCAGCGCATCGGCGGGGTGTTGTTCGCGATTGAAATCGGCTTCAAGGACGAGGCCTCGAACATTCAGGCAAAAGGCCACATACAGATACCCTTCGGGCCAGAAATAGGCCGGGTTCGATTCGTCTGCACGCTCGGGGCGGCGGGTCAGCGTCACAGGGTCGCGCTTGATCAGGGTTCGCAGCATCAGCCCTGCTGCAAAGCCTACATATGCGAGTTTGTCATCATCCTGCTTGGGCTTTTGTGCCTCAAGCGCCGCGAGCCATTCGGTAAAGGTCTGCGTCAATGCCCCCTTGTCGATCTCGAAACTGTTGTCGGTCTGTGCCTCGATCGTCCTGACCTGCCGTTCAAACACATCCACGAACCACCGCAGGCGTTGCGCGGATTTCCGCAATGGTTGCGCGACCCCCGATGCTTCTGGCAACATCATTGACTGCTCCTAAAGATGTGCGGATGTATCGGCAAGGAATCTGGCAACATCATTGACTGCTCCTAAAGATGTGCGGATGTATCGGCAAGGAATCTGGCAAGGTCATGGACGTCGGACAAGGCATTTTGCGCATCAGCTTTCAGGGCACGGGTCAGGGTCACGGCCAGATCCAGCAGCTTTTCTTCGTCATGCAGGGTCCCGGCACGCTCCGTCAGCAGCCAGACTGTGATGGCCACCAACGCCAGATCAATCTCGGCCTCATCCTCGGCAGATACCCGGCGCGTCAGACCGGGCAGCAGACCAAATGCCGTGCTGCCGCGCAGATCGGCAAGCATCATTGCGGCAAAATCGACCCCGAGCACGGATGTCGTGTCGCGCAGGCGGACCATGCGGTCCGCGACAATCGTTTCACTAATCAGATGCCGGTGTGTCACGCTGGCCGCGTCCAGATGCTCCCATGCATAGACAAAGACCGTCGCGCAGGTTCGGGCCGCCGCATCTTGATTCGTCGCGCCAACAAGGAACCGCGATGCGGCCTCCAGTTGATCTGTAGTCATCGGAAAATCGATCAGACGCTTTCCGACCTGCTCCAGCGATCCAAGCGCATCGCGAAACCGCGACCGCAGCGGCTCGGGGAAAAGCTGTGCTGCTGGCTCAAGCATGGCCTCGGTCGCGTCCGCCAAGGTGACGACCCCGCGCAAGGCATCGCGCAGGGGCATCCGCAGATCATGCGGGAAATTCAGTTTGCTTGACTTGACCATTCTGCCTTCGATCCATCCTGGCGCAAGCTACCATATATCGTGTGTCGTCGCCACAGGACATGGCACCCACGCGTGATCCCTTTCGCCGCCAGACCCCTTGTGCGCGGGTCTCGAACATCTTGCAAGCCTCCCGCCGCCTTTCCCGTCTTGCCTGCGTCCCCGCCACGCACATGGCCGGGGCGCATAGGATCATAGACATGATTTGATGACGGCGGCAACGGCATCCGGGCATTCGATCTGGGGCATGTGGCCGACGCCATCGAACAGGTGCAATCCCATCCTGCCCGGCGCGCGCAGCGCGTGCTTCCAGGGAATGATCGCATCCCGCTTGCCCCAAACGATCCGGGTCGGTGTCTCGATCCGATCCAGCGCCGCACGCAGGTCGAATGCCTGCACCCCATCGGGAAACACGATATCGGACAGGGCGTCCTGCGCCGCGCGCAGGTTCGGCGCAGTGCGGCTGGCCATTGCAAGGCGTACATAGCTGTCGGTGATGATATCCTCATTGGCGACAAGTGTGCGCAGCCACGGACCAAGACTTTCGGCACGGTTCGCCCGGCAGATGCCGGCAAGCGTGCTGCCATTGATCTCGGCTCCCAGTCCGGCTGGCGCAATCAACGTCAGCGCGGAAAGCGATCTCGGGCGCGTATCTGCCAGGGCGATGCACACAGCGCCCCCCAGACTGTGCCCGACAAGATGCGCGGCCTCAAGCCCGAGCCCGTCAAACGCACGGCGCACCTCTCTTACGAGGTCTGCAAAGCTCTCGATCTGCAGTTTCGGCGACTTGCCATGACTTGGCAGATCGATGCGGATCACGGGACGATGCTTCAGATGCCCTTCCAGCGGTGCCCAGGAGGTTGCGTCACTGGCAAAACCATGGATCATCACGACAGGTGTTCCGCTGCCTCCTTTGCTGCGCGTCACGGACAAAGCGCCCACTTCAGCCACAAAGGACCCCGGCACTCTGGTCGCGGGAACCGCAGCCCCCTGCTCCGGGAGTGCCGCGCGCACGTCATCTGCCTGAACACGGCCGCGCGGCCCCGTGCCCGCAAGGCTGGAGATGTCCAGACCCGTTTCAGCGGCCAGAGCGCGGGCTCGGGGTGTTGCGCGGGTCTTTCCGTCCGGTGCAGCATCGCCAATCGGATCGGAGCGGGTGGTTTCAGGCGCGGCCGGGGCGATGCGGTCATCAGTGGCGTCAGGTCCCGCAGATACAACGCTCGCCGCCTCTGGCTCGGGCGCAGCCGTTCCGGCGAAAGGCTTGGGCTGCGCGCCAACCTCCTCGCCTTCGGCATAAAGCCAGGCGCAGGGCGTGCCGATCGGAATCTCGGTCCCTTCGGGTGCGGTATGGTGCAGGAGTCCGTCCGCCGGGGCTTCGACTTCCATCGCCGCCTTGTCGGTCTCTATGTCGAAAAGCGGATCGCCCTTCGACACGGCCTCGCCTTCGGCAACATGCCAGACCATGACCTTGCCAGAGGCCATGTCCATGTCGACCTTGGGCATGATGACTTCGATGGGCATCAGATCCGCCCCTTCGCAATGCTGCGCGCGGCCTCCAGAATATCCGCCACCTGGGGAACGACAGCTTTCTCTAGCTCGGGGTTGTAGGGAATCGGGCATTCCGCACCACCCAGACGGATCACAGGGGAGTCAAGGTAGTCGAATGCATCGCTCTCGGCAATCATCGCGGAAACCTCTGCCCCGACACCAAGGGTCTTCACGCCCTCATAGACGCAGATGACGCGCCCTGTCTTGCGCACGGAAGCCAGCACCGTTTCACGGTCCATCGGGCGCACGGTCCGCAGGTCGATGACTTCGACCTCTATGCCCTCGGCAGCCAGTTTATCAGCCGCCTCCAACGCCTTGTGGACCATGATTGCGGTTGCGACGATGGTCAGGTCCCTGCCCTCGCGCATGATCGCGGCCTTGCCGATGGGCGTCGTGTAATAGCCCTCGGGCACATGGCCCTTCATCTTGTAGAGTATCTTGTGCTCGTAGATCATCACAGGATCGGGGTCTTCGATTGCCGCCAGCAGCAACCCCTTGGCATCTGCGGGTGTCGCGGGCTGCACCACTTTCAGGCCGGGAACATGGGCAGTCCATGCCTCGAGGCTCTGGCTGTGCTGCGCCGCCGCGCCCGTGCCGGACCCGGACGGGAACCGCATCACCAGCGGAACGGACACCGCACCACCCAGCATGTAGCGGATCTTGGCCGCCTGATTGACGATCTGTTCCATCCCGAGGGTCGCGAAATCCGAGAACTGGAATTCGAAGATCGGGCGCAGGCCGGTCATCGCCGCACCCACGGCGACCCCCGCGCCGCCCAGTTCCGAAATCGGTGTGTCGATGACACGGTCCGTGCCATATTTCTCCACCAAATCGCCGGTGACGCCAAAGGCGCCTCCATAGACGCCGATATCCTCGCCCATCAGGATGACACGCTTGTCACTTGCCATGGCGATATCCATCGCCTCGCGGATTGCCTCGGCATAAGACAACTCGCGAAGTTCCGTCTTGCTATGCGCGTTCATGCAGCAGCCCCTTCGGTATAGACATCGCGGGTAACTTCCTCGATCTTCGGATCAGCGCCTTCGGTGGCGAACCTGATGGCGTCTTCGATGGTCTTGCCTGCCTCGGCCTCGATCGCGTCGATATCTTCCCTCGACGCCACCCCGTGGCTCATGAGCAGATTGCCCAGGGCGACAATCGGGTCGCGCGCCTGCCAGTCCGCGATCTCTTCCTTGGTGCGATACTTGTTGCGGTCCGACTTGGAATGGCCGCGCCAGCGATATGTCTGGTTTTCCACCAGGCTCGGGCCCTCGCCCCGGCGCGCGCGATCAACAGCAGCATCCACGGCTTCCGTCACGGCAGAGAAATCATTGCCGTCCACGGTCACCCCAGGCATGGAATAGGCGGCGGCACGTTCGGCGATATTGCGAACCGCGGTCGACCGTTCGGTTGATGTCGACATGCCGTATTTGTTGTTTTCACAAACAAAGACGACCGGCAGGTTCCAGATCTTCGCCATGTTCAGGGCTTCGTGGAACGCGCCCTCATTGTTGGCTCCATCCCCGAAGAAGCAGACTGTCACTGTTCCGGTGCCCAGCAATTTCGCCGAAAGCGCGGCCCCCACGGCTATCGGAATCCCACCCCCGACAATCCCATTGGCACCCAGATTGCCTTTCGACGGGTCCGCGATATGCATCGACCCGCCGCGCCCCTTGCAATAGCCCGATTCCTTGCCGAAGAATTCCGCGAACATCTTCGACAACTCGGCCCCCTTTGCGACACAATGGCCATGTCCCCTGTGGGTCGATGTGATCTTGTCGTCGTCGGTCAGCGACATGCACGATCCGACAGCAGACGCTTCCTGGCCGATGCTCAGATGCATCGTGCCATGGATCAGACCGCGCATATAGCTTTCCTCCGCGCCCTCCTCGAACTTGCGGATGAGGTACATCTTCTTGAGCGCATCCTTCAGCTGTTCGGCAGAATATGTCCGGATGGCATAGGGTTTGTTCGTGATGGCTGTCTCAGACATTGATCATATCCTTACCGTAGAGCATCTGATCCTGGCGGCGGCGCAACTCGACCAGACGCGTGGCTGGCAATCTGGTATTCGCAGCCGTGATCAATGCGCCTTTTTTGATCGGTGCTGTCACTGTGGCACCCGTCAACATGCCTGCGGGCAAGGCCGCTGCCGCCTGCGCGCGCGACACCTCCATCGCCGAGGCCCGATACCCGTATTCCCCGATCTGATCGAGGACGTCCCCCGGCTGAAGGTCTTTCTTGGCCAGCGCACAAACCTCGACCACCGGTTTTGCCAGCGGGATCATGTCCGCTTTCCCATACAGCACGGCACGCGCGCAGGTCAGCGGAACTTCCAGCGACGTCAGGTGATAGGGGCGGATGAATTCGAAATACGGGCCGTCCCCCATCTTCAGGTCGCGCATCCGTTCATGGATGCGGGGATGCTCTGCTTCCACGATGCAGAAGACACCCGGCGACACGCCTTTCCCGATGGAGTAATCCACCTTGCCGATCCCTGACAGGATACCCCCGTCCTTCTGGGGAATCAGAACCTTGGCAAGCTCCTTCGGCCCCGCAGCAGGCCCGTGCATTCCGTCGACATCGGGCACCAGCCCGGTTGCATTGCCGATGGCAGCCATTTCGACAGCGGTCTTGGAGCCATCGACAAACTCGACCAGCAGGCGCGGGTTCATGTGGCGGCTTTTCGCTTCGGCGGCATAGGCATCGGGCGTGGCGTCGATATTGAGGGGATTGTTCTTGCCCTTCCCCGCGCAGACGACCTTATGGCCCATTGCCGTGACAAACTCGATCAGTTCCATGCAGGAGGACGGCTCATCCCCCGCACCCAGCGAATAGATCACACCCAGCCGGTCGGCTTCGGCGCGCAGGTAGGCCCCGATGGTGACATCCGCTTCGACATTCATCATGGTCAGATGCTTGCCGCGCTCCATCGCGCGCAACCCGATCTCGGCCCCAACGGCGGGAATGCCGGTCGCATCGATGATCACGTCGATCAGACCCGATTCGAGGATCAGATCCGCATTGTCGGTGATCGCGGTCTTGCCGCTCTCGATCGCGGCGTTCAGTGCATCTGTCGTCGCAGCATCGCGGCTGTGTCCGTCTTCCTGATGCGCGATTTCGACCGCCTTGTGCGCATTGGCCACATTCAGCTCTGAAATGGCCGCGACCTCCACGCCATCCATCATCGCGACGCGTGTCACAATGTCGGTCCCCATCTCGCCCGATCCGATCAGACCGATACGCACAGGCTTCCCCGAAGCCGCGCGGTCAGCGAGATCCCGAGCGAGTCCCGTAAGCGCAATATTGGAAGCCATAGGCTTGTCCCCTCCTAACCAGAACTTGCCGCCAGTTAAATGGACTTTTGTATATTAGTCAATATAAATGTTCATTTTTTATCGGAGTAAGTCAAATAGTGGAGTTTTATTGAACTTTGTCATGGCTTTTGTTTGTAATGTTCACCTCGGCATGACCGTCCTAATGCAGAAATGTCGCATTCCCCGAAATAGGCTTTGCCTCAATCAGTGTGGCGGAACGCTCCTATAGGGCAGCGCGACCCAAGTAACGTCACAGCTTCATGCCAGATGCGTGGCATCATCTTGATCCGCATCGTCGGGTTGGGCCAACCCTGCATCCTGCAATTGCTCCTGGTCGGGCAGGTCGGCGAGCGAGGTGAGGTCGAACGCGGCCAAAAACGCATCCGTGGTCACGAATGTATAGGGCGCCCCTCGACGGGGTTCGCGAGGACCGGGAGCGATGAGGCCACGCTCGGAAAGACGTCCGATCAGATCGCGGCTGATATCCTTGCCAAAGATGTCCTTCAGCCCGTCGCGACTGACAGGCTGGTGATAGGCAATTGCAGCGAGAACAGCGACATCATTGTCGCTCAAGTTCAAATCCTGGTCGCCAATATCGGCGGCAGCACGGATGACCGGGCCATAGGCCGCGCGTGTGCGCAGCAGCCATCCGTTGCCGGATTGGGCAATCTCATAGGGGCGCGTTTCCAGTTCAGAGCCAAGATCCTCGATCAGCAGATCAATTGAGACCCCCTGCCCTACAATGCGACCCAGATCATCGCGCGCGACAGCTGTGCTTGAGGCAAACAGCACCGCCTCGATGCGCTTCATCCATTCTCTCCAGCGCAACTCCGGGGGAAGGTCGGGCAAGTCGCGGTCAAACTCTGGAGCGCGCGTTTTTCTCATGTTACAGCCCGTAGATGCGGAACGTGTCGCGCCCGGTCAATTCGCGCACAGCCCCAAGGCTGACCAGCCGGTCGCAAAACCTTCGCGCCGCACGATCCGACATCAGGGGAGTCAATGCAGCGGGCGCGATCGCATCACGGGTCAGGAACAACTCAACGGCCTGCGCCGCCTGTTTGCTGCGCAATTTGGGGGCCACATGTTGCAGATGCGCCGCACGGCGCGACAGATCCGTGGCCAGAGACAGCGCAGGGGCCACTGATTTGACAATCGCCCTGTGACAGGCCAGCCGCAACTCTTCGCCACGCGCCGTCAGGTCGCGCCGCGGCAGAGCGCAGCCCAAAATCGGGATGAGATGCCGCCACCCCATGGCGCGCGCAAGCGCAGCATCGGCAAGGATCAGGGCTGCGCTCTGGGCACGCGGGGCATCGGTCAGAACCTCCTCGAGAAGGCCCGCGGCCTGCGCGACAGGTGCGCCTTGGTTAGGCTTGTCCCAGACGCTGATCTCGAGCGCGCTTATCTGCGACACAGCGCGTATCAGATTGACCTCTGACAGTACGCGCGCTGCCGCGCCATTCCAGGCCAATGCGATTTCTCCGGCAGGCCCCGCCTGTTCACCCGGACGCAACAGGCAAAGAATATCGCGCAATGCGCTTTCGCGCTCTCGTCGTCCTGAGAGTTGGGCACAATATGAGCCTGCCGACACAGCCAATCGCGCGCGCCAGAGTGCGGCTGGGAGGGACGGGTTTTTTTGCGCCATATCCAGCAGCGCCAATGCGGCCCCCGACGAAAACCCCGCATCTTCAGGGGTTTCATAGGGTAGCCGTGCAAGCCAGTCGGGCCTGCGCGGCGCATAAGTCTCGTGGGACAGATCATGCAAAGACGCGCGGTTCATGGGGAGCTGCATAACTCATTGCGGCGGTTTATGCCAGTATTATCGACGGTAAACGCCGCCACTTGCCGGATGTCTTTATGTCCAATAAGATTGCATTATCGGACATACTAGCATAGGCCCGACGATATGCAGGATGTCGCTTTAGTTTCATGTATGGATTCGGCCAAAATCGTCCCTCTCGCCCACGAAATTTCCATTTAATCGGTGGACTGGGCTCTTGCTCAATCTCTGGACTCCGCAGAACCAAGAGAAAATGTCCTAGAAAACAATGCATCCCGCATGCGTGCAGCAAAATCACCTCAATGCCACTTGCCAAGCCCACTCCACCAGCTGAGCTATAGAGTCCACCGAACCATGGTAAATCCAGCAATGAAACAAGAACGTGAATGTCATGATATCAATATGTTAGAGTCCACTAATGGAACAAGAACGACAGGCTCAAAATCAGTGGTTTTTCGGGGGAAGTATGTCGCCAGAACACGAGAAATCGATCTCAGCGTCCATGGACACGTCAAATTGTACTCAGCGCGACGAGAGCGCGCAAGAAAAAAGCGCGGGGATTGCCCTGCCCGC
>LFIK01001180.1_pt1 | contig 20420 bp, 33 predicted proteins | sample 643401 | NCBI WGS metagenome assembly LFIK01 (sample SAMN03777447, study PRJNA286221) | soda lake metagenome | biome: soda lake; feature: Kulunda steppe; material: water; isolation source: sample T5-Br brine of Lake Tanatar-5 | place: Russia: Kulunda steppe | collected 2010-07
CCCCCCCCCCCCTCCCACTCCCTAGCATGCTACTTCAGGAGGCCATCAACACACGAACACGATGCCAGCCAGGTTGAGCTGACCAAGTTGCGCTCCTCATCACATCTCAAGCAGTTCATCCTATGGCTGCCAGCTGTTGTCCTCTGAGCCACTCTTTAGCCACTCCTGGAAGGTACTCGGAAGAAAGGGAGGGTGGTGGGTGGGGGAAGAAGGATTCAGGAATGAGTGGAAGAGGGAGAGGAGGGAGAAAAACAGGGAGGAGGGGGGGGACAGGGCTGCATACGCACCTGTTGCACTCTTGCAAACTGGACAGCCGCTCCTTGTCAGCCCCGACAGAGAGGGCACCAGGGCTTGCAGCCACGCTCTCCATGAATTCCCTCCAGGCTTGGTCAACAAACTGGAATTTCTCGCCCTCCTGCAGCCGCACCAAAGTGGCAATTTTGGTGCACCCGTCCTCTCGGAGGTTTGGCTTGTAGAGCTCAAGCACAGGGACAAGATTTTGCAGGCGCAGAAATGCCCATGCACTAGGCAGCGGGAAGACAGCTGCTTCTCCCAAGCCTGGCTGTGCCCAGTGTGGTGGAGCTTTCCAGCAAGCGGTGCAACAAAGCAACGCCCAAAGGCAAGGAGGAAAGCTGCATTTCAGGGAGGAAAAGTCATGACAGCTTTCCTGACTCTCCTCTGATGCCTTGCCTGGTGCCTTGCTCTGGTCAGACGGCCCCGCACAACGCCATCAATGAGTGACACAGCATGGGCGATTGGCAATGGGCCATGCGCCATGGGCAGTGGGAGCAACAGGCCACGTGGCATGTGAGAGATAGGCAATGGGCCATCAACAGGCCTTGTAGCATGAGCAAACGGGCAATGGGCAAGGCAGGCAATGGGGACAGAGCGTCGTGACGTGCAGGCATCAGGCAGGCTCCAGCACCAGGCAAAGAAGTGGCACAAGTTCCGTGCAACATGGGTGGTGCCGTGCAACATGGGTGGTGCCGTGCAACATGGGTGGTGCCGTGCAACATGGGTGGTGCCGCATGAGCGGCAGGCGGTGTGTGGCTTGGGGCAAGCAAACACCAATGACGCAAACAGTGATCAAGATGGCGACCTTAATCATGATAGCGTACACCACATCCTCACATTTTTCTTGCTTTGCTGCGTCTGACCCCTTCTTTAAGCTTGGTGAGCTCAGTGGATGTGACAGGCTGCAAACAACGTGAGACCACATACCACTGGCATTTGTTTGAGGATGTCGGGGGAGCTAAAGATGGGCTCTAGGTACTGCCAGGTTGCTTGGCACTGCAGCCAGTTGTCCAGCGTGTCCTGTGCACAAAGCAGAGCACAGTTTTGTCCAGCGTGTCATGTTTGTTAGCAACCAGATGTTGTCAGCCGATGACAAATGTTGTCAACCAAGCGTTAGCAACCAGGCGTGCACAACTCTACCAGTCCGGACTTCACCAATGCCCACAAGCACTGCCATGAGACTAGAGGGTGCAGGAAATTCTGAGGCAGGTCAGCTGCTTTGTAAGATCTCTAACAAGGGTACAAGGTATGCCAAATTGAGCAGGCGGCTCTCATGCACCGTTCCCCCTTTCCTGGCTGCCCCGCCCCGTCATCACCCTCCTGCCCGCCCCCCTCATCCCCATCCTGCGCAGCAGCAGGGCAGGTTTGCACTGGCTGCCGCACGCCCCTGATGCCATGCTGCGCGGCCGCTGCCACCATGCATGCATGAGATAACATGCATACAAGCAGATACCCCAGCTTACCTCCAACAGCTTGACCCCATCATCCACTCACCTGCAAGCTGACCAGCAAGTCTTCCCACTTTGTGGCGCGCTCCTCCAGCGGCTTAATGAAGGGTGACGCGCGCATTGACTGCGCCTTGACAATCTGGTCGTCCAGCAGAGCCTACGGAGCAGCCATGCAGGGAGTGATCTGAGTGCTGGTGAAGCTGGCTTCCTATACTGCGCGCAGGCTGTTGCATCAGCCCAAATAGCAAAAGCCAAAAAAAGGCACACACACACTCTCCTGTGATGGGAGATAGCTGGGTGCAAGCCTGCAGTGTAGTACTTTTTTCACTCTGAATCAGTCTCTGCAGCAGCGCTTAATTCATAGCAGGATGGGCAGCAGTTACACAACGAGTACAACAACGTCAGCGCACATGCATGTGCAGGTGGGCGCGAGTTGTTGTGCGGATGTAAGGAACTTGCACAGAGGCGGATGCAGACATACAACCTGTGCACGTATGTGCCAACAGGCACATCATCTATGCACTCTTGCAAGGTGCATCACGTGTTCCTATCAGATCCCATGGCGCACACATCAAGATTTCCAACATGAATACATTAGTGTACACCCCTCATCTCAAGACCCTGATCATGCCTGCAAGACCTCGCTGCGCACCTACAAACCCTAAGTAAGCCAGCAGCGCAGCGTGCTGCACAGCCTAAGACCCTGATCATACCTGTAAAACCACGCTGCGCACCTACAAACCCCAAGTAAGCCAGCAGCGCAGCGTGCCGCACAGCCTAAGACCCTGATCATACCTTTAAAACCACGCTGCGCACCTACAAACCCCAAGTAAGCCAGCAGCGCAGCGTGCCGCACAGCCTAAGACCCTGATCATGCCTGTAAAGCCACGCTGCGCAGCTACAAACCCCAAGTAAGTCAGCAGCGCAGCTTGCCGTATAGCCTAAGACCCTGATCATGCCTGCAAGACCACGCTGCGCACCTACGAAGCCCTAAGTTAGCCAGCAGCGCAGCGTGCTGAACAGCCTACAAAACCCAAAGCATCTAATGCTTCACTGCACGCCATATGCACCTGTAGACCCGAGCACACTTGCCACACCACATATGCGCACCTGGACCTCATCTGACCCGGCCTCATGTGCGCACCTGGACCTCGTGTGCGCACCTGGACCTCATGTGCGCACCTGGACCTCATGTGCGCACCTGGACGTGACTCATGCGCGTGACCTCATGTGTGTGACCTCATGTGCGCACCTGGACTTCATCTGACCCGGCCATGATAAATGTGCCAGTGTCTTTGTACTCCAGAACTGTGAACTGCACGCCCTCCCAATCCTTTGTCATCTTGTCCAGAATGCCCTCAAGACTGCACAGGGCAAGCAGGCAGGTAGACTTGTTGGCAGGCAGGCAGGCAGGGGTCAGTCCTCTCAGTAAGGCCTCTCGTGAGGGCAGTAGGTATGATCTGAAGGAGGGAGAGGCTCAGTTGGAGGTCTGCGTGAAGGGAATACCATGCTGAATCTCCAATGCAGGAGCGGAGCATGGGCATGCGCAAGCATGTATGCGCAGGCATGCTCAACAGAGCATTCGTACAGCACAGCACATCAGGCCTTTGCAATTCATGTCATCAAGCATGCCTCAGCTTTCACCATGCAATCAGGAATGGCAAAAGGACGGGGTGGCTGGGTTTGCCTTGGCATATCACTGTGTTCCACAAAGCCTCTTCCAACAGTACCTGTACTCCTTGGAGGCCATGCCGCTGATGGTCTGGATCTGCTCAAATGTGTCCAGCACACTGTACTGCAGCAGCATCCGCACGCTGAAGGGAGAGTAGCCTGTGCCAGACTCGCTCAGCGGGATATCTGCTTCAATGAGCTGGAAGATCTCGTCCCTGTGCGCATTTGTATTTGTGAAAGCATGCAATGTGTGTTGGGGATCATCTGGGCCAGACCAAAATTAAAGGAAGGTACAAGGCAATGCCAGAAGTTGCTCATCAAATGTCATCCTGCCCTTCTTCTTGCTTTGTATTTAAACACTAAATTATGAAGATGGGCTGGAGCTGATTGAAGTATCTTTTCGCTCTTGAGGCCAGGATGTGGGTCAGAGAATAGCAGCGCAACGAGCTTTGCTCTCTACCTAGACTGCTTGTGCCCTGTTCCCTAGCACCTCTGCTACCAATCACTGTTCTATCCTGCTAAGCAGCATCCAATGCTCTCTATTGAAGATGTAAGGCTTCCAGTGACTAGCAGCAAATGGTGCAGCTATTATGCCCTCCTATCTTCCTGCTATACATGCATGCACCAGGGGCATAAGGCCTATGCGCGGTCTCGCATGCTCCTTGCCACGCCCACAAGCACACACATTCCTTGACACACAAGGAGGCTGGGACAAAAATGGAGCGGCACACACCAGTGCCTCTTTTTGAGAGCTGGGTTAGCTAGCTCCTCCACCACAGGCATGATCTGCTTGAAGTCGTCAATGCAGTCCTTGAAGCGCTGCACCACCGGGTCATCTGGATTCTTTTTGCCCTGCAGCACGGACAGTAGCCAGAGCCTCAACCAACCAGATCAGCCCAAGAGCTTTTGCAAGGCTGCCAGGTCAAACCGTGGGAGCACGTGGCTTCCAGCATGATGGTGTCATGAAGCAAATCACACAACAAGACACAAAAGGCCGCGTCCTGAAGACACAGAGCTGCTGTGCGAGCCGGTGACAGTGCACAGCAACAGCTAAGAGCACTAACACACACTAACCATTGTGTAGGCGCGCAGGGCATAGTCTTCGACTTCACTCCTGACTTTGTCAATGGACAGCTCCACGTTGTTGTCCTGAGCAGGAGCGCACAGCAGCAGGGCCCAAGGCGTTAAACAGGACTCAGGGCACTTTGCCAACTCTGAATCCTGACTCAAGAGACAAAAGGCGCGCATGGCCATGGCTGTCACGTAGAGCTTGTGATGCAGCGCATGGCCATGCATGTCACGTAGAGCTTGTGATGCGCGCATGGCCATGCATGTCACGTAGAGCTTGTGATGCAGCGCATGGCCATGCATGTCACGTAGAGCTTGTGATGCAGCGTGTCACACCCGGTGATGATAGCCCCCACGCTGCACAAGCAATGCTCAGAGCATGCCATGAGCGGCTGCTGCATGGGATCTGTGGAGCAAACTAAGAGTACGCAGCAATGCTCAGCAGATGCAGAGTATACCATTAACAGCTGCTGCATGGTATCTCTGGGGCGAACTTCCAAAGTACGGACTTACCTCATCCAAGATGGGGCTCTCTGTCCATTCCTGGCTCTTCTCCATAAAGTCATTGAGGGAGCTCCACAGCTGCGCACAGCAAGATTGTTGCCCATGTGAGCAACATCCGCCTTCTACAGGAGGGGCGCAGTACTTTGCACCAGTGACCAAATACCACTTTTACCCTGACGCAACTATCGAAATTTGTCTCAAGGATGATTGCTCAACTCTCCAGCCAATTTCATCCCAAAAATAGTTGCTTGTCCCTTTGCTGATTCAAGGCGTCAGACATACCTGGAACCTGGCATCAGCCTCCTGCTCCGTTTGGGCTGCAATCTCAAAACCGTTCTCCTCCAGCTCAAACAGGCGCTGGTACTCCCTGAAGGTGTCGCAAGCTGCCCTGCACGCGTACAGCACCCAACATGCAGCAGTGTGGTGATGGACTGCACTTGGGATATTGTAGCCCCTGGAAGTTAAAAAATAAGGTGGGGAGCCATGCCCCCTCAAGGGCCAGTAACAGATATGCACATTTCACAAGGATTGCCCCTTCCTTGCAAGACTTAATAAGATAAGGCAAGATGGGGCTTGAGCTTGGAAAAGGCTTGTGCATTATTTAAAGTCACACGACAGGACGTAAGAAGAGTTGCACCCAAAAGCTGACTTTTTGACATAAATGATGTCAAATATAGTAGCACAGGAAGCAGACAGGGCCAGAATGATGACACTCGTCCTGATCCTGCCACAGTGACTTTAACAACAATCCACAAGCACTGTCTTTTAATCTTATTCTAGAGAGCCAAAAACGATGTCCTCGTTAGTCTTCAAATGAGGAATGCACAAATCTGGGTGCTACAGGACACAGTCATCACTATAATGTACTGTCCTGTTTGTCTTCCGAAGAGTGCACAAAACAGTTGATAGTCATACCCGAAATTGTATGCGTTAGGGGCCTAAAGTGGGGGGAAAAGGGGCAACTGTTTTTAACTTAGCTGGCATGTGAGCTGTGTCATTAAGAGCTGTGTCATTTAGAGCTGGTGATTACAAGCTGTGCCACTGAGAGATGGTGAGCTGTGTCATCAAAAGCTGTGTCATTAGGAGCTGTGTCATGAAGAGCTGGTGAGCTGTGTCATGAAGAGCTAATGCCTGCACGTTGCCCAGCACACCAATGTGGCCTTACCCACCAGTGGCTTTGACAAAGGCCTAAACAGCACCCACTTGAGCTCCCGCACATGCTGCAGCAGTTGGTCCAGGTCCGCAGCAGTGGCCTCTGGGTCGGCATCCGGGTTAATGAAGTCTCCTGCACACAGGTGTGGCGAGAACTCCAGCGGAGTGAGCACTGGGTTTTGATGGGCAAGGGCGTGCCTCACATTATTAGTGGGGTGTGGGGAGTAAGAGATTGGGGAAAGCAAAAGATCAGGGAGGCAGAAATTGGAGAGCAAGAGTGCAGGGCAGGAAGCCATGAGGGCAGGGAGCCAGTTGCATGCAAAGCAGAAATACACAGCTGAGCACTGCCAAGAAAAGGTGCGCGCACAAGGCAGCAGGGTCTCCAAAAACGGTGTGCATATATTATGATATCCAGCACAGATCAATCAAGCGATGAGAATGATAAAAGAGAGCATGGCCAGGGCCAATCAGGCTACGGCCTAGCTTTGTTCTGGCGCCTTTCATGGAAACTGCAGAAACTTTGCTGCTTGTGCTCTGCTTGAGCATGTCCCCAGGGGACACCAGCGCAACATGGCTGGGCTCACACATACTCGCACTTGCACGCAAATAGGGTAATGGTCCAGGATGCCTCACCAGCTGCTCTGGCCCCACAGACACAGTGACACAATAACAATGTGTGCAACTGCACAATCATGCTATGGAGGATTGGATGCATGGCGTGCTGACAGACCACAGATGGCAGGGGCGCCCAGGGTGAATGGTGTGGTTTGGGCATTCACGCAAACAGCGTCTGATTCTGAGAAGGCTCATCTGGCGGAGGAGGGATGGGCGGCAGACCTGGTAGGAGCCGCACCTTGGTACAGAGAGGAGGTAACGTCCCGCAGCTCCTGAGTGATGGACACGATGTTGCTCTGCAGGGCCTCCATCTGCACCAGCTTGTTGTCGGCAAGGAACTCCTGCACGCAGTCAGGGACCACGCAAACCTGGTTGTCAGGGACCACGCAGGCAAGCGCTGGAGACATGAGAAAAGGCATGCCCAGGGGCGGCTAGGAAGGGGGGGCAAGGGCAGGAAGCGTGCCTAGATCAGAATTAAGTAGCTTGATTATATCAAACGCCAGATGACAGAATGGCACAGGTAAGGGCCTGTGCTGGGCACATAATTGGTGCATGCCCCTCCAGCAGGATTGGTCAAGCTTCATCCTCCATGTTCTGGTTGCAAGGGAGCTACAGGCATAGCATGCTGTGGAGGTGTGCAGAGGAATGGCAACTGCTTAGATGCAGCCGGTGTCTTGGATGACCGGGGGATCGGGGATGATTTGACAGCCATTACAATCTTTGGATGCATCCAGTGAAATCACAGAGCATCCATCCCAGAGCTTGCACACCTTCCCGTTCCCAAGCTCTTGCACGAACATGAGGGCCAGGTCCCTGCACTCGTCGTGCTTGATGGACTCCTCGGCTTTGACCTGCACGACAAACAGCATGTGGCAACAGCATACAGGGCCCCTTTGCCATCACCCTCCTCTCATCAAGTGGAAGGTGCGTCAATCCATGGGTGCCTGTGCAGCAACCAATGCAAGCATCCTATTGCGAAGGCAGGTGCAACAAACAGCTTTGCTTGCAGAGCATGCATCACAACTCCAGCAGACATCAGTAAGCAGGCAGGCGGAGCATTGAGGGTGCGCTTAATGGTGCGGAAAGTAGCTCTTCTTGACTCTGAATGAACGAGTAACCCCCAAGACTGTCAAGCCTCAGCACTCCAATTCACTCCAATCCAAATGTGCCAGAATCCCAGCTGCAAGCGTTCATGCCTTGAGCCCAGCAAACAACTACGCCTAAAGCCAGGCAAGCACTTGTACCAAGAGCCGGGCAAGCACTTAAGCCAAGAGCCAAGCAAGCACTCATGCCAGGGGCCAAGCAAGCACTAACGCTCGCAGCCCAGCAAGCAAGATGCCCAGCTCAAGTTCAAGCCTGAATGCTTCCGCCCACTGGCTTAGAAATTGTGCAGACGCAGATCCGCACCTTGTGTTCATACGCTGCCAGCATGTCATACATGTCATCCACCCCGGAGGCGGCCGAAAGGACTTTCTTCTTCTCATTAACTTGCCGCTGGTGCATGACCTGCTTAGCGACGGTTTGAGGGGAGTGCGCATGCAGTGTAGTTTTGTGTCTATGAGCGCACGCATGTGCTGCGGGCACGTCTGTGCGTGGAGGAAAAAACGAAAAGAAGGGAAGCAGGAGGGGTGCACGGTGTAAGCTGATGGGCAAGGTTGCTGAGGGGCTCCAGCATCTGTCAGGAGGGGTGCGCAAAAGTGCAAGCAGGCAAAAGGATGGCCTGCGACAAAAACGCAGCATGCAAGCACAAAATCATTTCCAGCAAGAGCACACACCTGGTAAGCCATGTACTCGTCAAGCGCTGTAGGGCGCTGCTTGAGCATGGCCACACGCTTGGAGATATCCTCCAGCACCTGCAGTGATGACGCAGGCATGTTATGGGCAGGTGGTGGAGGCGCAGGGAAAAGGTACCATGGGGCAGTCAGTGCAGGGGCAGACAGTGGAGGGGCAGTCAGTGGAAGGGCAGGGAAGAGGTACCATGTTGGGGGGTTGCAGGTCATACAAACTGCTACAAGGGGGCTTGTCAAGGCATAAGCCGTCAAAAAGTGCTTTTGGGGTTACTGGGAACACAGCGCCACTCAAACAGGTGAGGAAAAAGTAAAAGATTGCGCAAAAGTCACACATCTGTCAAAAGCCCGGGACATCTCTAAACGCTCCTTTTGCACATCCTTACAAGGCGTGTCCCATGCGAATGCTCACCACCCAACAACACTGCTCCCCTTTGTGCTCCTATACTGCCCTGCCACACTTTCGCTTTTCAAGAGGTAGTTGCCTGCAATGCAGCAGACCCGCACCTCCAAGCACGTCTCCTTGCTCATGTTTACGAGCAGGCTCTTGATCATCTCCAGGGTGTTAGTGGTGGTTGGCTGCAGGTCATTCCGCAGGGTCTTGGAGTCAATGTACAAGCAGCCCACCTGCGAGCAGCACGACAGAGTGCACATGAAAGCCTTGCCACAGACATGAATGGTTGCCCTGCACAGCAACAGGAGCATGTGTTTTGTACAATGATGCCTGTTTAGGCCACTTGCCAGCAGCAAATGTTTTTGTGATGCACTTTGTGGCCTGTTCAGGCCACTTGTCAGTTCCAAATTCCATGTGATGCTATAGCAGCGTTTTTGTAGACAAAGGTTTTGCAATAATGAGGAAGTATGATGTGGGCTATAATCAGGAAGTGGATTGAGGGAAACTGGAAGGATGCCATGGCATAATTGTAGACAAGTCTCAGTGACACACCACTTGGGAGATCTTCATGCGATCCAGCTCGTTGCGCCATTCGCGCATCTTGTACATATCTCGCCGGATCTCTCGCAATGTCTTGGGCTGCAAGAGTGGTTGCCGTGAGTGCATCAGGGTTGTGACAACAAAAGGAAATTGACTGTGCCAGGAGCTCACACAGGAACACACATCAATGTGCCCAATGACCTGCTGGCCCATGCTTGAATAGCTTCTGCAAAAGCATAGTGGCCGCAGTACAAACAAGGACCACATGTAGAATGATGCTCATGTTCCACACTCCAATCACACCTTGGACGTATATTCCTCGTAGTTCCATGTCCGCCCAAAATTGTAGATCTTCCTGTAGTCCTCAAAGATCTGTGAGCATCACAAGGTGTGTGTAGTCACAGGCAGGTACTGAGCACGGTGGACGGGCAACGCTCACGTACTTCCAGCTTTGAGCTTGAATGCAGCCCCAATGCAACCTGTATTTGTGGTACATGCTGGTCAGCAGATCACTCACGTATACTTTCCACGTACAGGCACACATCATGAAGAGTAACTCAGCGCTTTGGTTCCTTAACGGCTGCAACAAGTGCAGGCCTCTGTTCTCAATAGAAAGAGCTGACAAAAACAGATGCAGGTTGCACAAACATGACAGGCGTCCTCACAGAGGACGACTCCCAGAAGCACACCTTGACGTACTCCTGCGCATCCTTGTAAGCTTCCAGGATATTGCTGTTGACGAGGCTCCTGACATCCTGTGGAGCGTGCAAGCGGCATGGTGATGAGTGGGCTGCCCTTTGCACCTCATGCTGTCCCTTGATGTGATTCCTTGAGCGGAGCGCAGACTTTGTGAGAGGTCAAAGGCAAAAGACAGGTGCGCCTCAAAGCAGAGAGTGTGAGGGTGCACTTGTGCTGCACATTTGGACAGGGGGAGGATCAAGGCCTGCCCATCGGGTGCCTGGGCAGGCTCAGCTACCATTTGCAAACCATTTTGCGCGTGCACTTGTGGTCCGGGAGGTGCAGGCCCAGCGCACACACCTGGCGTGCACGTAGCAGATGCCCTCGCGGCCCGCCCGCGTTCTGCTCGAACCTGGCGTGCATGTTGTGAGTGCGCTAGCAATCCACTTGCATGCCCCGTGCGCACCTGGTGTGCATGCAATCAGTGCCCCTGCACAATCATTACCAAATGCCATTTGCCTCCGCCCCATGCGCACCTGGAACATCTCCGTGGAACGGATGATGGAGGGCGGGTTGAGGCCCGAGGGCTTGCCCTCAAAGTACGGCGCAAACACGCGCATGAACACGATGCGGGGCGCCTGCTGCGCGATGCTGATGATACCCTCCAGAGCCACATTCAGCTCTTCCAGCACGGACTCACAGTCTGGTGTGAACTGGATGCCTGCGAAAGAGCGGGCGGGCCGAAAAAGCAGGCAGGCAGGAGAACAAGTGCGGGCTGTGGAAAGTCAGAGCTGGCTGCCTGCGCGCCACTTGGCAGGCATTATCGGGTTAGAAAGGCATCATAACAAAACCAGTCCGTGACCAAAGAACGCCGCTTGGCAGGAGTTCTGGGGTTAGATAGGTATTATAGAACAATCAGTCTGTGACCAAATGACAAGACGGTAGAGTTGGACTCCTGCACATGCTCAGGTTGCTTATTAGCAAGGTAAGCTCACGTCCATGTTTCATTATGATTGAGGCAATGCTAATAGGGCAGGCCGCGCAGCCCATAGAGTGTGAGGATCTAGACGTTGTAACGAAGCATTGTTTGTGGACGCTTGCCTTGGTTGCTGTACTGAGCCGAGTTGGTTGCCTAGTTGGTTGGCTAGCTGAGCACATACCGGTGAATCCGCCCTGTCCTTACAGCCACACCCTGAATGCAGCACCATCGGTGGGCAGCGCACCCACCTTCGCTCGCAAAGGAGATGGTGGTCAAAAACACGCCCTTGTTCTGCTTGTCCCCGCCTTTGGGGGGCACGAGCATGGCCAGCGTCTGGTTGGAGCTCTCGATCACGCACTCAATCATGCCTGTGCATCCATGACAGACACGAGCACATTGATGCACAGGAATGCACGAGAAGCAAGGACTGCACGCACGTTTCTGCAAAGGACTCTGCAGGCCCTGGGGCGCATGCGCGCAGCTTTGCTGCTTCTCTCTGAGTCCACCTCTTATGGATTTGGGGTTAACTTCTTGTGCTGGCTGGACCTCTACTAGCGCATGACCCTGGTGCGCTTTCGGCTTGGAGGAGGGCATTTGCAGCGCACTCCGCGCTTCTGTACCTTGATAACACAACACACCCGCACACACGCATGCATGCACGCATGCACACACACACACACACACACACACACAAGCAGGCAGACAAAACAGGGCATCTCTTGCTTGACTGCTGTGAAGCAGATCAAGGTAGCTTAAAGTAGTGGCATAGCTCAGGCAGCCCCAAACATTCGTATTGAAGGACAAGGCTAGCTGTAGAGCGTGCGTATTTAAGGACGGGACCAGCAGCAGAACTGATTCATTGGAGGCCACCTCTGAGCTTGGAGCGCGCAGAGACTTAAGTATGTGCCCCTGCTGCATAGCTCTGATGCAGAACCCCCTTGGCACATGCACTTCTGCCCCCACCTTCCATCCACTCTTCTCCCCAGTATTCTCACAGCGCATACATACACCTGCGCACTCACCTTAATGGACAGGCTGTCAGCCAGGCAGACAAATCAGCTCAACACAGCCAGTTCCCTCTCATCCGGCATGCAAACCACTTCAAAACACTGATTAGGCCAGACCATCTTTGCGACACAGATCAGGCCTGACTGTCTTTGTGACATAGATCAGGCTGGACTGCATGAGTGGCACAGATCAGGCCGGACTGTCTTTGTGACATAGATCAGGCCGGACAAAGCCCCACCTTCCACAAACAAGTAGTCAGCCAGGCGGATGAAGCGGCCCAGCATGGTCACCTCCTTCATGACGCGCGCAAAATTCTGCGCGCGCTCGAGCTTCTCACGCTTGACAGCAATCATCGAGCGCGCACGCCCGGCCATCCGGCCTTGCACTAACTCAACGCCATTGGTGTCCTCAAGCTCGGCCTGCAAGGCAGGTGGACAGCATTATAGCAACCGGTGTGGGAGAGATGGACTGTTGCTGTATGAACAGGGCCGGTTTGCCACAGCAGCTCAAGCAGGAGAGAGGTCCTGGAGTTACACCAGCAGGGTGGGTGCGCCCCAGAAATTCAAGGCAGTTGGCAACTTCAGTTGGGAGGAGGGGCTGTCCTTGCAACCGTGCCAGGTCAGCAGGGCAAGCCCGCCCATGTTCAAAAAGAAAAACGTACAGGATTGATGGCAGGCACACAGGATTGATGGCAGGCACACAGGCACACAGACACACAGGATTGATGGCAGCACCATCACAGCGGCATCAATGGACAGCGCCACCAAGCGCAGCGCACTCTAGCACAAGCACCAAAACGTGCACCCACCTGGTCGCGCACACTCTCCTGGTATAGCTGTGCCTGCTTCTGCACCTCGCGGCACACATGCTCCAGCACATGCTGGATCCTGTCCACAGTGGCCTCCAGCATTGGGCGCGCCTTTTGCTCACGTGTGCTGGTCTGTCCATAGCGGTGAGGGTGCAGACAGCCAAGGGTGACATTTTGCTAACGTGTGCTGGTCTGTTCATAGCGATGAGGTTGCAGACAGCCAAGGGTGACCTTTTGCTCACGTGTGCTGGTCTGTCTATAGCAATGAGGGTGCAGACAGCCAAGGGTGACATTTTGCTCCAGTGTGCTGGTCTGTTCATAGCGATGAGGTTGCGGACAGCCAAGGGTGACCTTTTGCTCATGTGCGCTGGTCTGTCCATAGCGATGAGGGTGCAGACAGCCAAGGGTGACAAGGATGGGTGATAGGATGGGGTACGAGAATGCTTGGCAACCTCGTGCCTTACATACACATGCATAGATTTAGCGGGGGCAAGCACAGCAAACACAGCAAACCAAAACATAGGGGTTTTGCTTATATTGAGAACAATATGTGGCCAGAGGTTCAGCTGCAGGCGCAAAAGCACACATGCGCACACACACTCGCTCAAACGCTGGTGGTGGTGGTGCTAGGATGAATGCCAAGCATGCGCCACCAATGCTAGCGCCATCCTCTCTGCAGATCAGCCTGCTGCTGCGGGCCGTGAATGAGGCTGAACCGGAGCTGGCACCATCCTGTTGCCTCAGCATATCAGCAGGCAGGCTCCCCTGTCACAGCCAATCCTACCTGCAGGTCACAGTCAATCCTACCTGCAGGCTCCCCTGTCACAGCCAATCCTACCTGCAGGTCGGCCCACTCTTGCAGGCCATAGAGGTGGCTGGGGTTGGAGCTGGCAAAGCTGATGGATCTGAGCTCATTAGCTGAGTTCCAGATCTCACACAAGTGGGAGGAAAAGGTGGGCTTGACCAGGAATAAGTTGTCCTGGATCTTCTGGCGCACATTCTGGAAGTGCTTTTGCCGCACACCCTGTGTGTTTAAATGTTTGAACATGTGGGTGGGGCATAAGGACAGTGGAGGGCCACTGCATCAATGGCTTGAAAAATTTTTGTGCATGATGCATTGCTCGCACAAAGTGCTGATGTATGGCTCAAGCGAAGTGGGTAGGGTTTCGTGAGGCGTGCCCTTGGCAGCTGGGGCTGCTCAATGCACGGCAGTGGTCATAGGCATGGTTGCCGTATGCGGCAGGGCACCAGCGGCTCACGTAGAGGCTGAACATTGCACAGCAGGAGGGAATAGCAAGGTAGCTGCTCACAGGGCACCGTTGGCGTGCTCCTGCTGGCTTGTTCAGAGCCCTGCAGCAGTCCAGGGAATAGCAAGGTAGCTGCTCACAGGGCTCTGCTCGAAACCCTGCAGCAGTCCAGGGAATAGCAAGGTAGCTGCTCACAGGGCTCTGCTCGAAACCCTGCAGCAGTCCAGGGAATAGCAAGGTAGCTGCTCACAGGGCACCGTTGGCGTGCTCCTGCTGGCTTGTTCGGAACCCTGCAGCAGTCCAGCGCATACCTTGTGCCAGCGACGGAAGGCGCGGCCAGTGAGGTAGTTCTTGAAGAAGCGAATGGATGAGATGAGGTCAAACAGGGTTTTCTCCCTCACCCACTCCGCCAGCGTGGTGAACTCGGCCTGGCACATGCAGGAAGTTGGCAGCATGACCCAGTGATCCCGAGCTTCAAACACTTGTCAGCAGAATCATACGATGCTACAGGGCTGCTGAGTTGGCTGGTAGGGCACGTGCACGCGCGGGAGGCACGATGTGGGCATTCAGGCCAAGAAATCTCCAGTGAAAGCCTGGTGTTGCGCGCCAAAACTACTCTGATGCATGTTTTAGCGCAGTATAGGCCTGGCACAGCAGAAGAAAAAGTTGACTGGCACGTGGAGACAGGGTGAAAGGTGACTGGAAGGTGACCGGCAAGTGGAGACAGGGAGGGCAGTGAGGCTGCAGCAGGCAGCTTGCATGCAAAGTGGCAGGCACACAGAGCGAGGTATATGTGTTGCAGCAGAATGCCAGCACAAAGCAGGGCAGGGCAGGGCAGGGCATGCCTTCTTGCCAGTGTGCAGGAGCAGGGCATGAAACACGCATGCCTGCAAGGCTCGGTTGATGTGCACCTGCGCGCCTCGCGCTCATGCACACTTGCACGCGCAACTTGATGCACACCCCCACGCCCCACTCCATACTCACCTGCATGCCCCGCTTGATACGCATGACCCCCGTGGCGCTCATCGTGAAATATTCGACCTCAACCTGCCACGGCACCCAGCACAGGAACTGTGACTTGCATTTTTGGGCACCAGGCTAGCACCCCAGGGCTTGCGACCATGAGGTGCGTCGCTTGCAGGCTAGGCTACAGGAAGCAATCTTAACTTGGCAACAGGCGCCTGGTGAGGCTGGGACCCCGAATACAACACGCGGTGCAGACCTCATCTTGTTTTGAAGGCAACACCATCCAGAAAAGGTACCATGCAACAGACAAGCAGATCCAATTAGTCAGGGACGCCAGCCACAAGCGACTCGCGACATCCACGAGGCCGGCAGTCAACCTGGTAACCCTTGCAACCTACCCGTTGCCGAGGCACAACCACCAGATCATACGGTCGGAAGCGCAGCTGGTCCTTGGCACGATTGCAGTAAAAGAACTTGACAGCGCTGCACGGGCACAACACAAAGCAGCGGTCGGTGCAGAAATGTGAGTTTGGCAGGGCGGCAGAGGGGTACCAGAAGGAGAAGCAGTCAAGAAAGCTCCAGAATAAATCTGCCTGCTGGCGACAGACCAGAAAGCAGCAGGCCAAAGGCAAGCAAGGGCCGCTGTGCAAGACCCACCTGTCCTGCCCGTACTTTCCATAGAACTCGATCACGTCTTCACCCGTCTCTATGCCAGGAATGAGGTCTGGGTCGTAGTTGGCATCCTCCGCTGGCACCGGGCCCATGTGCTCCGTCTCAGGCACCTCCCCTGACGCCTCGCACTCCAAGAATCCGCTTCCACCTACACTCATGCGTGGGCGGCATCAAAAACTGGCCCAGACCCTGAGGCGGGAACAAGTTCCATCGGTGACTGAGCTGAGTTTGGCAGCTGCACTGGGCGTGAAAACACTACGCGCTAAGGCAAGGGCGCCGCACAATGCGCCAAATCAAGGGCGCTGCACAATGCGCCAAATCAAGGGCTGCCAGTTGGGAGCGAAGGAGGGGAGGAACAGGGAGAAGTAGCAAAGATGGGGGTGGGGTGGGGGACGCATCTTTGGTGCACGGAGCGCTGCCAGGATCACCGGCCTTGATGTGCAGCAGCAGATGCACCGACCCCACTGTACATTTCTGTTGAAATGCAGACACCTGCAAGCAGGCCACAAGCGCCAATACAACACGCGCATATGAGCGCACAGGCCCAAGCGCCCACACCTTCATCATGGTCGTCTGCAGAGGAGCTGCCTTCTGCAGGCTCTTGGGACTGCACAGGCTGTGGCGGAGGGGGCACCTGCATGCACCACGCACGACATGCCATGCATGCTCCCCAAGACTACCCTTGCACCAAGCACTTTTCAGCTGCGGCAGCGAGGTGCGTGCAGCCAGGCACGCACAGCAGAGGGGTCCCGAGCTGGCAGATACAAACAAGGACCACAGTTTTCAGTTCGCGATCTCTTCAGAATTGGGACAAACCATGCCAGTGAGCACGTGCAATCGCCTGGGAAAAGATGCATCTTCACCCATGTATGTGTGTAAGCAGGGGTGAGTGCCCGGGTGCTCACTCAGTACACGTCTATAAGCTTGCCTCAGACACTTTTGCGCACAAACAGCACAAACACCTGCGCCAAACCTGCACCTTTCTGGGGGCAAATGAGGAGGGGGCCTTGGCTTTGGCAACCAAGCCGGCAAGCCCTGCCTTGCGCTGCTGTGGGGCTGTGTGGGCGTCTATGGAGGGCAGCTTGGGCACATTTGGGGAGCCCTGCGCGTGGATGGGATGAATAGAAAGGGGTGCCTGGGTGCGCGTCTGGGCGCGCACACGTGCATGCACAGGAGCAATGCAAGCAACGGAGCTAATGGGCGTGGTTTCCGATTAGGTTATCAAGGGTCAGCAGCTTAACCCTAACCCTAAACCCTAAAACCTGATGCGCAGGTGAGGAAGAAACCAGCAATATCAGTGCTCTGGCATTAAATCTTTAGAAAATCACAGGCATCCGCACCCCTGTTCAGCATGAGTTGCTGAAGGCAGAAGGCCACCAGGTTGTGACTTGAGCACGTCCTGGTAGCTTGCAGGCTAGCTACATGAGAAACACCAATCAGCTCTATAGCACCCATTAGCGTGTGGGGACGCGCCTCTTTTAAGTCACTGTGCAGGAGTGCCCAAAAGCAGGTTCCCATCCAATTTAGGTTGCCTGCCTGTTGTTTGCTTTGCAAAGGCTAGTATGGACTTTATGTGCATGAGCTTGCCTAAATTATGCCCTTGCGTGCGTTCACTAAACTCCGTAGCCTTGCCCTACGCGCACAATTGTCAAGTCCAGTGTGAGAGTTGTGCAAGCATCACATGCTGTATGTACTCTGGATGCCGCATTGATTCTGTGCCCTGTACTTGAGGATCAGAGCAGGGAAGCTGCTGTGATGCAAGGGGTTTTGCGTTAGGCGCACCACAGACGGACGCTGTTGGTCAATGCTCGCACGCATGCGGTCCATGGCAGAGTGCACGGAGGCAACTCGACTGCATACCTTTGGTTTCTGGTGTCTCATGCCCGGCACATCCAATGCTGGCAGTGTACTCATGGAGAACAAACCCGAGGCGTCGCGCGGGCTGCGTGTCAGGATGCCCGCGGGCAAGTCCCTGGTCTTGGGCATGAGGAACTTGCCCGCTTTATGTTGCTGCTGTTGCTGCTGCTGCTGTTGCTGCAGTCCAGCCAGGTTGTGCGGGGACAGGGCATGGGGGGAGAGGGGTTTAGGCACGGTCTGACCATGGGCAGTCCGTCCAGTCAGACCATGCTGCAGCTGGCCTTGTGCGCTGGGTGGAGAAAAACCACGTTGCACAGACAAGTTGGGTAGCCAGACAGGGGATTCAGGCACAGGAAGGTCAGTAATGGTCCCAAAGCGTCCGTCCTCCCCATCCTTCCTGCTCTCCCATGTAGGCATGTCTGCATGAAAGCACATATTCATGAAGGCAGGACCATGAATGTTTGCTTATTGTCTCAATGTATGCTCATTCAGGCAGAAGGTCCCACTGGTTGTCTGTTTATGTGGTCCACATGGCATGAGTGCAGTGTGTTCTATGTTCTACACAGTATCAAACTGTTCAAACTATTCAGCAAGCACAGAGCAGGAAGGGCACTTCTAACAAAACCTTTGTAGTGTGAAGCAACTGCACCTTGTGGAGTGTCCACCTGACTGGCAGGCTAACTGGTCCTCGCCATGAGCTCACTCACTGGAGCTCATATGTTTTTTGCCATGTTGAAGTTATATACCTTTGTCTATAAATAACAATGTTCAAAACTCCGCACGCCTTTGAAGGATCAACTTGCAAGTCGACAGGACTGTCGAAACAGCAAAGATAATGCAATAAATTTGAATAAATTTTATTCAATTGGAAATTATCTTATCATAGGTGCCAGGTGACTCGTCCTTCGTAGGCTTATAATGACATGGCTGATACCTCGCATAAATGGGATATGTCCGAGTGGCCGTGGAGGCCATTGCGTGTCCAGTGTGGGCAGCAAGCTCATCGTATTAGGAGGCTCTGACCGTGCCCCGATCTCCTATGATGATCTCTGGGTGCTGGATATGGGTGGGTGACTGAAGTCTCCAACTCTGAGGTTGAAGGCATGCAGGCAGGGAAAGTGGTCTATGCAGCTGCCCCTGTCTTCCTTCATCCTGATTTTCCGCCTGCCTGCATGCAGCTGAAGAGCAGCTTCAATGGACCCGCATAACACCGCTTACAGAAGCTGGGTGAGGGAGCAGGATTTAGGCAATGGATCAGGCATGGATCCGAGCGACAGATGCATGCAGTTCGCCCCCTTATGGCAAGACCATAAAGTATGATGATAATGCAATTGAAAGATTTCCCTCATGAAAATTACACCTCAGTTCATTGCTCCATGGGTAACGCACTCACCCTCACCCGCATAGGCATGCTCACTCGACAGCGCAGACATCTTCAAATTGCATGGAGACGAGAGCATAGATCCCTCATTTCCAGCGATGACGTGCCAGGAAGTACCTGGAGCATCTCTAGAGCCACTATCACTTGTCAGCATGCAAAATCTCCTGCATTGGAGCACCTAGAAACCCAGCGACACAGCACTGATGTACGTACACACATCAAGATTGCGAGCTGGCCCTCCACCTTGTCAGCGCTTCCGTCATCACCCTTTTGTAACACATGCATTATCAATTTGAGTGCCAAGACCAAGCAGCCCTTTGACGCACTCCAGGCGTGTTGCTGCTGACCAGCAAGTCCCCAACAATGCAAGCCACACGACTCAGGAGTAGCACTTGTGTAAGGTTCACCCAAGCACGACTGCCTGCATGCCATGCTGGTTGCGCAACATTCTTCTCACGCATTTCAACAACCAGGTAAGTAATGGGCCTTGCCCCTGCATGCACGCACATGGCCGCAGGTGTCAGATACACCCGCGATCAGGGGCCACGCTGACGGCAATTGGTGACCTTCTGTACTTGTACGGAGGACAGGTAGGCTAATGAAGTGGCCCAGGAAGGTGCTGGCATTGAGCCGTGCATTGAGGCCACATCTGCTCGGCTCATCCTTATGGGGGCCATTGCGCCCCTCCAGCCGGGCTGAGCTTCCCCACAGATGCTAGACGTGCCATTCCAGGCACCCTGCGAGCAAGATGTTTCAGTGCCTGCATAGGGGCGGAATGTCGTGGGAAAGGCCATGCTTTGCCCCCCATTGTTAATTGGCACCTCCTTCCAATCCGGACAGGCAGCACGTGGTGGCTCCTTTCCTGACATGGCTTGGCAAGTTCATGCCCCTCAAGTTATCCTGGATCGCTTGAGTTTTGTGCAAATGATTCACCTGCAGCATCCCTCATAGTGCCATGTTGTCACCAGGCATGATGCACAGCGATGCGCTTGAGCTTGCTACTTAACTTTCCTGGCATAAGTGCTGTAGGAGCATGCACTAGGGTGCCATAAGTGCCATTAGTGCCATTAGTGCCATAGGAGCATGCACTAGGGTGCCATAAGTGCCATAAGTGCCATAAGTGCCATTAGTGCCATAAGTGGCATAAGTGCCATAGGAGCATGCACTAGGGTGCCATAAGTGCCATTAGTGCCATAAGTGGCATAAGTGCCATAGGAGCATGCACTAGGGTGCCATAAGTGCCATAAGTGGCATAAGTGCCATAGGAGCATGCACTAGGGTGCCATAAGTGCCATTAGTGCCATAAGTGGCATAAGTGCCATAGGAGCATGCACTAGGGTGCCATAAGTGC
>LFIK01001182.1_pt1 | contig 20415 bp, 16 predicted proteins | sample 643401 | NCBI WGS metagenome assembly LFIK01 (sample SAMN03777447, study PRJNA286221) | soda lake metagenome | biome: soda lake; feature: Kulunda steppe; material: water; isolation source: sample T5-Br brine of Lake Tanatar-5 | place: Russia: Kulunda steppe | collected 2010-07
AGCCCGCCATTGCCGCGCCCATAGTCGATGCGGATGTTCACGCCCGTCTCGGAGATGTCGAAGCGGAAGCTGTAGCCCCCCTCGACCGGCTGGAAGGGCGAGACATGCATCACCTTGCGCGCCGCCAGCGTGTCCGCAGGGGTGATCGGCTCAAGGTCGTCGCGGTGGCACAGGTAGGAATGCCGGTCGCCATAGGTGTTGGTCACCTCGGCGATCACCACGCGCAGCGCGCCCGCGCGGTCATGACACAGCCAGAAACTGACCGGGTTGAACACATGACCGAAGGTGCGCGGCTGCGCCAGCAGCAGCGCGCGCCCCTCTGTGACGCCATCCAGCCCGGCTTCGGCCAGCACCTCGCGCACCCATGCCGCCCCGCGCCCCGCGCCGGGCGCGCCGCCGTGGTCGCGGTCATGCAAGGCTGCGATGTTCGCGCGGTTGTGCGAGATCAGGCGCGGCAGGCGCGGCGCGGCCTCGGGATCCAGCAGGACGTAATCCACCGAATAGGTGAAGCGGTTCTCAATACCCCCCCGGCGCCCGTGAAAGGTCCGGCCCTTGACGAATTCGGCGATATGCGGGGTCGCGCTCATGCCACCGCCACAGCCGGGGTCGCCCGCGCCAGGATCGTCTGCGCCACTTCGGCGGCGGTCGCGAAGCCGTCCTCGTGAAAGCCGTTGCGCATCCAGGCCCCGGCAAACCACGTCCCGGCGGTGCCGTTCAGCGCGGCCAGCGTTTTCTGCGCTTCCAGCGCCGACGCGTCGAATTGCGGATGCGCGAAGGTATAGGTGTCGTGGATCAGCTCCTCGCGCACCGGCGTGGTGGCGTTCAGGGTGACGAACAGCGGGTCATCGTGCGGGATCGGCTGGAGCGAGTTCATCCAGTAGCTGAGCGATATGCGCTCCCGGTCCTGCGGCCCGCGCTCGGTATAGACCCAGCTGGCCCAGCACTTGCGCCGTTTCGGCATCACCGCAGGGTCGCGGTGGAGGATCGCCTCGTTCGGCTGGAAGCGGATGGCGCCCAGGGCGTGCGCCTCCGACGGGGTGGCGTCGGACAGGAGTTTCAGCGCCTGATCGGAATGGGTGGCAAAGATCACCTCGTCAAATGCGTCCCACTCGGCGCCCTTGGCGCGCACCTCCACCCCCATCGGCGTGCGCCGCACCCCCGCCACCGGTGCGCCGGGGCGCAGGTCGACCCCGCGGGACGTCAGGTTGCGCGCCAGTCGCGACACATATTCGCGCGACCCGCCGTTCACCGTGTGCCACTGGTGCTGGCCGCGATAGCCCAGCAGCCCGTGATTGCGGAAGAATTCCATCATCGCCGCGGCCGGGAAATCCATGATCCGGGCCGTGGGCGTGGACCAGATTGCCCCCGAGAAGGGCTGCAGATACCGTTCGGAAAACCAGCGCCCCGTGCCCAGCGCGGCCAGCAGGTCGCCGATGCTCATGTCGGTGCCCTGCGCCAGCGCCAGCCCGTCGCGGTTGAAGCGCAGGATATCGCGGATCATGCGCAGGAAGCGCGGATCGGCCAGGTGGCGGCGGGTGGCAAAGATCGCATCCAGCCCGTGCAGCGCATATTCGCAACGTCCGCCACCAAACGACGCGCCGAAGCTCATGTTCGATGGCGCGGTGGGGACGTCGAGCGCCTCGAACATGCGCACCAGGCCCGGGTAATTGACGTGGTTGTAGACGATGAACCCGGTATCCACCGGCTGATCGCCGCGCTTGCCCGCCACCAGCGTGCGGGCATGCCCGCCCAGCCGCGGCTCGGATTCGTAAAGGACCAGATCGTGCGCGTCTGCCAGGTGATAGGCTGCGGACAGCCCGGTGATGCCCCCGCCGATGATGGCAATACGGCGACGAGGGGTGTCGATATGTTCGAATGGCATGCAAGGCTCCGGTCGTGATCTTTGCTAGAACTACGCAACGGCGTCAGCGCCGGATGACAGTTTTCGCGGTTCCGCGGCGTTTTGTGCCCTGCGACGTGTGGTTGCAAGCTCAACCTGCTGCGCGCGGAAGACAGAAATCATCGGGAATTTTTCGGCGTCAGTGGTGATCCGGTGCCGATCGTGCCGCGTAGACCTTCCATGTTCGATGTCGCAAAGGTGACTGATGAAGTGGGTGCGCGGGCCATGCCTGCTGTCTATGCTCATCCACGGTCTGGTGTTCAGGCCGGGTCACGGGAGCGGGCGAACGTGAGTGAGGCGGTTGAAAAGCGGGCGGCATGGGCCGCAGAGTTGGAATTGGTGGCATCGTCGCGCGACGCTGCAGCGTTCGCAAAGGTGTTCGCGCATTTCGCGCCAAGGGTGAAGGCGTTCCTGATGAAGTCCGGAGCGGATGCAGCGATGGCCGAGGAGTGCGCGCAGGACGTTATGGCGACGGTCTGGCACAAGGCTGGCAGCTTTGATGCGTCCCGCGCCAGCGCGGCAACGTGGATATTCACCATTGCGCGGAACCGCCGGATCGACATGCTGCGCCGCGAGCGGCGCCCCGAACCCGAGGATCTGTCCTGGGGCCCCGAAGCGGATCCGGATCAGGAAGACGCGATGACAATGCAACAGGAGACCGAGCGGCTGAGCGCCGCCATCGCGTCCCTGCCCGAGAAACAGCGCGTGCTGATCGAACGGGCCTATTTCGGCGATCTCAGCCATTCCGAGATCGCTGAGGCCACGGGCCTGCCGCTCGGTACCATCAAGTCGCGAATTCGCATGGCTCTGGAGCGCCTGCGACACAGAATGAGCCAGGAAGGCATACGAGAATGATCAAGCACCACCTCAACGACGAACTTCTGATGGCCTATTCGGCCGGCACGCTGCCCGAGGCGTTCAGCCTCGTGGTCGCCACACATGTGTCGCTGTGCGACACCTGTCGCGCCCGGCTGGAGGGGTTCGATGCTGTCGGCGGTGCGGTTCTTGAGATCATTGAAGATGAGATCGACTTGTCGGCCGGGTCGCTGGAGGCGACCATGGCGCGCATCGCCGCGATGGAGCAGGAGGCAGCGATCGACACCCCGCGCCCGGCGGCCCTGCGCAATGCGCTTTTGCCCGGACCGGTGCGCGAGTATGTCGGCGGCGATCTGGACGCGGTGCAGTGGCGTTCCGTCGGCGGTGGCGTGCGGCAGGCGATCCTGCCCACCTCCGAGCGTGCCAGCGTGCGGTTGCTGCACATCCCCGCAGGAATCGCGGTGCCGGATCACACCCACGGCGGGCTGGAACTGACTCTGGTGCTGCAGGGCGCCTTCCGGGACGAACACGACCGTTTTGGCCCCGGGGATGTGGAAATCGCAACCCAGGATGTGCACCACACGCCGGTGGCCGAGCCCGGGCCGGACTGCATCTGCCTGGCCGCCACCGATGCGCCCCTGCGCTTCAGCGGCTGGCTGCCGCGGCTGGCGCAGCCTTTCGTCAACATCTGACGAGGGGGCGCCTTGTGGCGGGCATGGTGCCCGCGCGGTTCGTGCCCCACCACCCACCCACACGCCCCGGCTGCGTGCTCGGTCATACGACGCGACAGGCTCTACCTATGGGTAGCGTCGCTTAGCGCCGACCGAAGAGTTTCTCGATATCGGCAAGCGGCAGTTCGACCCAGGTCGGGCGACCGTGGTTGCACTGGCCCGAACGCGGCGTGGCCTCGATCTCGCGTAGGAGCGCGTTCATCTCGTCCAGCCGCAGCGCGCGGCCTGACCGCACGGACCCGTGGCAGGCCATGCGCGACAGCACCGCATCGATACGGGCCTCCAGCGCGGCGGTGTCCCCGGCCTCGCGCAGTGCGTCGGCCACATCGCGCAGCAGCGCCTGCGCATCCACCGTGCCCAGGATCGCCGGGGTTTCGCGCACTGCCACCGCGCCGGGGCCGAAGGGTTCCACTGCCAGCCCAAGGGCTGCCAGCGCCTCGGCATGATCGCAGACCTGCGCCGCGCTTTCGGGCGAAAGCTCCACGATTTCCGGGGTCAGGAGCGCCTGCGCGGCCACGCCGTTCGCGGCCCGTGCGCGTTTGAACCGCTCATAGACCAGCCGTTCGTGGGCTGCGTGCTGGTCCACCAGCACCATGCCGCGCGCGCTCTGGGCGACGATATAGCAGCCGTGAAGCTGTGCCCGCGCCGCGCCAAGGGGGAACGCGTCCGGGGCGGGTTCGTTCTGCGCGGGGGCTGACGTGGCGCCGCCCGGCACGGTTGGAAAGAGGCTGGCTTCGCTGCTCGCCCATCCGTCAGGGTGCGTTTCGGCGAACCCTTCGGGCGCCTGCGTGGCGAAGCTGGCACGCAGGGCGCCGGCGGCGGGGCGGTGTGGCGCGTGGGGATGCCCGCGTGCGACCCCTTCGGCCTGGAACGCCCCCAGCGCCGCGCCCGCAACGGTGCTGGCGCTGCGGTGCCCGGCCCCTGCCAGCGCGTGGCGCAGCGCGCCGATGACGAAGCCGCGCACCATGCCGGGGTCGCGAAACCGCACCTCGGTCTTGGCCGGATGCACGTTCACGTCCACCAGTTCGGGCGCGCAGGTCAGGTAGAGCGCCACCGCCGGGTGCCGGTCGCGCGGCAGCAGGTCGCTGTAGGCCGCCCGCAGGGCGCCGGTCAGCAGCTTGTCGCGCACGGGGCGGCGGTTGACGAAGACATGCAGCGCCACCGCCGCGCCGCGGCTGTAGGTGGGCAGCGCCGCCAGCCCCGCCAGCGCCAGCCCGTCGCGCTCGGCTTCGATTTCCATCGCGTTCGCGGCAAACTCGCGCCCCATCACGTGGGCTAGCCGCGCGGCGCGGGCCGCCGTTTCGGCGCCCTCCTCGGGGTCGGTGCGGAACAGCACCCGGTCGGCGCCGTCGGTGACATCGCGCAGGGTGAAGCCCACCTGCGGCTCGGCCATGGCCAGACGGCGGACCACCTCGGCGATGGCCTGCGCCTCGGCCCGGTCGGTGCGCATGAATTTCAGCCGCGCGGGCGTGGCGTGAAACAGGTCGCGCAACTCCACCACCGTGCCGCGCCCCAGCGCGGCGGGGCGCGTGGTGCCGGTCCGCCCGGCGGTGACGGTGATCTGCGCAGCTTCGGGCGCACCGGCGGCGCGCGAGGTGACGCTCAGCCGCCCCACCGCGCCCAGGCTTGCCAGCGCCTCGCCCCGGAAGCCGAAGCTGCGGATGTTCACGAGGTCGGAACCGTCGATCTTGGACGTGGCGTGCCGGGCTACGGCGAGCGCCAGATCCTCGGGCCAGATGCCGGTGCCATCGTCGCTGACCCGGATCAGCGCCTTGCCGCCCTGGGCGTGCGCAACTTCGATCCGCCGCGCCCCGGCATCGAGCGCGTTCTCCACCAACTCCTTGACCGCCGAGGCCGGGCGCTCCACCACTTCGCCCGCGGCGATGCGGTTGACCGCAGCCTCATCCAGTGGCTGGATGCGGGCCTGCGGTCCCTGCTGGATGTTGGGGTCATGGCGGGTCATGCCACAACTGCTAGCACGCCTGCGGCGGGCGCAGCAATGATTCTGGTCGTCACGCCATGCGGCTGCATCGGAGCGGCCTATCTTGACGCAGCCCGCGCGCGGCGTTACCTCTGCGGCCGAGCGGCGGGTATGGTGTAATGGTAGCGCCCCAGCCTTCCAAGCTGGTCGTGCGGGTTCGATTCCCGCTACCCGCTCCAGATGCTTCCTCGCAGATTCGCCCGTTTTCCCGCGCCGTGCCTCGCGGGCGCGGCGTTGCCGCTAGGCATGGGGCCGGGCATGGGTACGACTCGACTCGGCACCGGGCGCAAGCTAGAACATGAGGTGAACAAAGGCCCATCTCCTGCCGGTGTCCCGCTGCCATGTCTCACCCGCCCCGGCGTATCCTGTCGCTCTGGCTGCCGCGCTTCGCCTCGGACCGGGTGCTGCGGGCTGTGCCTGTGCAGGGGCCGTTTGCGGTCAGCGCCACGCAGGCCGGGGCCGAGCGGCTGGTCTGCGTCAACGCCACCGCCACGCGCGCCGGGCTGCGTCCCGGCATGGCGCTGGCCGAGGCGCGCGCACTCTGCCCGGCGCTGCTGACCCGCCCGCATGACCCTGCCGCCTGCGACCGGGTGCTGGCGGCCCTGCGCCGCTGGGCGCTGCGCTACTGCCCCTGGGTGGGGGCCGAGGGCACCGATGGCCTTGTGCTGGACATCACCGGCGCGGCGCATCTGATGGGGGGCGAGGCGGCGCTGCTGGTCGACCTGCTGGCGCGCACCCGCCGCATGGGCTTCGCCGCGCGCGGGGCCATCGCCGAGACGCGCGGCGCCGCCTGGGGACTGGCGCGCTTCGGCGCGGAGGCCGAGATTGCACCCGTAGGGCAGGGGGCCGAGGTCATCGGCGAACTCCCCCTCGCCGCCCTGCGGCTGGAGGACGAGGCGCTCGCCGCCCTTACCCGGCTGGGCCTGCGGCAGGTGCGGGATCTGGCGGCGCTGCCGCGCGCGTCATTGGCCCGGCGGTTCGGGCAGGGGGTGCTGTTGCGGCTGGATCAGGCGCGGGGTGCAGTGCCCGAACCCGTCACCCCCGCAGCCGAACCGCCGCCGCTGGCGGTGCGGCTGAGCTTTCCGGACCCCATCGGGCTGCGCGATGACATTGCCGCCGGGCTGACGCGGCTGCTGGAGCGGCTGTGCACCCACCTCGCCGCCGCGGACCTGGGCGCGCGGCGGCTGCGGCTGGAGCTTCTGCGCGCCGACGGCACGCGGGCCGAGGCGCAGATCGGCCTCGCCCGCCCCATGCGCAGCGCGCCGGACATGGTGCGGCTGTTCGACCGGGCGCTGGACGAAATCGACGCGGGCTTCGGGATCGACGCGCTGCGCCTGACCGCGCCGGTGACCGAACCCATGCCCGCAGCGCAGATCACCACCACCGGGCAGGCGCAGGCCGATGCGCTGGGCGATCTGCTGACCCGGCTGGGCAACCGCGTGGGCTTCGAGCGGCTGACCCGCTTCCTGCCCGCCGACAGCCACATCCCCGAACGCAGCTTCCTGACCGCCGCCGCCGCCCATGCCGCCCCCGCCCCGCACTGGCCCGCCCCGCCCCCGCGCCCGCTGACGCTCTTTGCCCCCGAGCCGCTGACCGCCCGCGCCAGCGCCCGCCCGCCGCGCCGCTTCCTCTGGCGCCGCCGGACGTTCCATCTGCACCACGCCAGCGGGCCGGAACGGATCACCCCGGAATGGTGGCTGGACGATCCCGCCTGGCGTTCGGGCCTGCGCGACTACTGGCGGGTGGACACGCGCGAAGGGCCGCGGCTGTGGCTCTTCCGCACCCCGCAGGACGGTGGGGTGTGGTTCGTGCAGGGGGAATTTGCCTGAAAACCGCACGGCTCCGGTATCTGGTATACCATGCATGAGGCGCAACGCAGACATTCCGGATCGGCAATGGAATGGTCAGCAATGATGTCCTATCTTGACGAACAGGGAGGGGAACGACAGCAACAGAGAGGCGTTCCTCATGGCTTATATCTCGACCAACACCCGCAGCGAAACCGGTCGCAATGACGCCGGAACCGGCCTGCGCGACTTCTTCACCGGCCTTGCCAACGGCTTTGCCGCCTACACCGAGCGGCGTGCGCGCACTGACCAGATGCGCGCCCTGAACCGGCTGAGCGATGCCGAACTCGCACACCGCGGCCTGAGCCGCGAGCAAATCCCCTACCACGTGTTCCGCGACCGGTTCGGTTACTGATCGGCGTCGGTCCGGCGCGCGGCGGCGGGTGCGAGGGCGCGGGAAAATGCCCTGAACCCTACGCCACACCGGTTGGTGCGGTTCGGATTCGGGTTGCGATGGTGGTAGAAAACCGCCATCGCGTCTCCGTGATATCACCCTCACCGCCAAGGATTGTACATGACCACCGAAGCCGAAATCGCCGCCTTGTTCGACCGCTGGAACGCGGCTCTGCAAACACTGGATTCCAAGGCCGTCGCTGCGCTCTACGCGCCCGATGCGGTGCTGCTGCCGACGGTCTCGAACCAGGTGCGCCGCACCCCGACCGAGATCGAGGACTACTTCGTCCAGTTCCTGAAAAAGCGCCCCTACGGCACGATCCTGCAGGCCAATATCCGCATCTTCGGTGATCTGGCCATCGACTCGGGCGTCTATGCGTTCAAGCTGACCACCGAAGAGGGCGAGATCGAGATGCTGTGCCGCTACACCTTTGTCTATCGCCGCGACGGCGAGGATTGGCGGATCATCGAGCATCACTCCTCGTTCATGCCGGAATACACCACGCGGCCCGGCCCGCCCGCGGAAGCGGCCTGAAGCGCCCCGGCGCGTTAACCAGTCCGCCCGAAATCGCGCGACACAGCGCCCCGTGCAAGACTTCATTAGTCCGCACGCGCCATCCTGTGCGGTGGGTGAACGGGAATTCTGCACGGGTGGTGATGTGTCGGTGGTGGCCCCTTTTCAGCATGTCGACATGATTCTGGTTGATCGCAACCTGCTGGCCGCATTGTGCCGCAAGAATGGACTGCGCCGGGCCGAGGCGCTGATCGCCGAAACGGTCGCCCTGATCAGCACCGACATGGATCGCATGCATGCGATCTATCGCAACGGCGGCGCGGCTGAGATGACCGCTTGCGCGCAGGCCCTGTCACGCCACGCGGCCGCGATCGGGCTGACGACGCTGGCGCGCGTCACCCGCGATCTGGCGCTCTGCGCGCGCAGCGGCGACGGCGTGGCCTTTGCCGCCGTCTGGGCGCGGTTCGAACGGACCGGCGCGCCGTCGGTGCGGATGCTGTGGTCCGCCGCTAACCGCCGCGTCTGACCGAAAGCCGACAGATCGCCCACCACAAACCGGGCCCCGAGCCGCGCAGGCACTGCGACAGGCCATGTGCTATCGTTTCCGCTCTGACGCGTACATCGACTTGCAGGCCCGGCGCGATGCGCTAGGCTGCGCGCACGGCATCTGGGCGGAGCGCGGCGACCTGTCGTCAAGTGGCGAACCGTTCCGTCAAGGGAACGGTCACGGGTGCCTTCTGCATCGCCCTTGCCTGTGCCGGACACGATCGCGCGCCAGAAAACCGGAGTCCCCATGACCCAGACCCCGCCCGCAGCCACGCCCCCTTGCCCCTCGCCCGAGACCGTGGCCCGCATGGTGTTCGTGCCCGACGCGGGCACGGAAGGCATCGCCCCGGTACCGCTGCATCTGGTCGATGCCAATGCGCTGGAGGCCTGGCGTGCGGAGCAACCCGACCGTGTGCGCCAATGGCTCGAGGCCACCGGGTTCAGCGCCAAGGCCGGGCAGGTGGCGCTGCTGCCCGATGAAAGTGGCGCGCTGGCGCTTGCGGTGGTCGGGCATGGGACCGACCGGGACCGGGCGCGCACCCGCTTCACGCTGGGTGGCGCGGTGGCGAAACTGCCTGCAGCCCGCTACGCGCTGCACCATGACCTTGCCCCGCAGGAGCTGGAAACCGAGGCGCTGGGCTGGCTGCTGGCGGGCTATCGCTACCGGCGCTTCCGGCCCGGTGCAGAGGGCGCGGACCGCTGGCCGCAGATTGTCGCCCCCGGAGGCGTGGACCGCGCGCGGCTGGAAACTCTCGCCGCCGCCGAGGCGCTGACCCGCGATCTGATCAACACCCCGGCCGGTGACATGGGTCCGGCGGAGCTGGAGGCAGTGTTTCTGGACTTGGCCGCGCGCTTCGGGGCCACGGCCTCGGTCACCACCGGCGACGATCTGCTGCCCGCCAACCTGCCGCTGATCCACGCGGTCGGTCGCGCCTCGCCCCGCGCGCCGCGGCTGCTGGACCTGCGCTGGGGCGATAGCGGCCCGCGGCTCACGCTCGTGGGCAAGGGCGTGTGTTTCGATACCGGCGGGCTGAACCTCAAGCCCGGCGGCTCCATGGGCCTCATGAAAAAGGACATGGGCGGTGCGGCCACGGTGCTGGGGTTGGCCTGGGCGGTCATGGCGCAGGGCTGGCCGGTGCGGCTGCGTGTGCTGATCCCGGCGGTGGAAAACGCCGTCGACGGCAGCGCCATGCGCCCGGGCGATATCCTGACCAGCCGCAAGGGCCTGACGGTCGAGGTCAACAACACCGACGCCGAAGGCCGCCTGGTGCTGGCCGATGCGCTGGCGCTGGCCGACGAGGAAGCGCCCGAGGCGATGATCTGCATGGCCACCCTGACCGGCGCCGCCCGCGTGGCGCTGGGCCCGGACGTGCCGCCCTTCTATACCGAGGATGACGCGCTCGCCGCCGCGCTGTCCGAGGCAGCGGCGCAGGTGCGCGACCCGCTGTGGCGCATGCCGCTGCACCGCGGCTATGCATCGATGATCGAGCCCGGCATCGCCGATCTGGACAATGCGCCCTCGGGCGGGATGGCCGGATCGGTCACGGCGGCGCTGTTTCTGGAGCGTTTCGTCGACGATGCCGCGCGTTTCGCGCATCTGGACATCTACGGCTGGCGACCCACGGCGGCCAATGCCTGCCCCAAGGGCGGCGTGGGGCAGGGCGCGCGGGCGCTGTTCGCGGCGCTGCCCGGCGTGTTGCGGCTGTGAGCGATCCGCGCGCGCTCATGTCCAACGGCCGCGTGGCGCATGTGTCGCTGCGCGGGCAGGTCGCGGCGGAGCGGTTCACCGAAGGCACCTGGATGCGTGTCTGCACGCCGGTGGCCGCGCTTCGGGACGCGCCTGGCGGGCAGGGCGGACGGCGCGCGCGCGAACTGGTGCTGCACGAGCGGTTCCTGGCGCTGGAGGAAACGTCCGAAGGGGTGTTCGGCGCCGCCGGGCGTGACGGCTATGTCGGTTGGATGGCGCCCGAGGCGCTGGCTCCGGATACCGCCCCGATGACCCATGTGGTCTGCGCGCGGCAGAGCTACCTAGCCTGCGTGCCCGAACTGAAGGACGGGCGCGACGATGTCGAGCTCGTGTCCTTCGGCACCCCCGTCCGCGTCAGTGCCACGCACGAGGACGGCCGCTGGGCCGAGGTCGGGCGCCTGCGCCCCGCCGCCGAATGCGACGGGCACAAGACCGAGTGGACCGCCTACATCCCCGCCGCGCATCTGCGCCCCCTTGGTGCGCCGGAAACCGACCCGGTGGCGGTGGCGCTGCGGTTCCTGGGCACGCCCTATCACTGGGGCGGCAACTCGGGGTTCGGGATCGACTGTTCGGGGCTGGCGCAGGCGGCGCATCTCGCCTGTGACATCGACTGTCCCGGCGACAGCGACCTGCAACGCAACGCGCTGGGAGAGGCACTGGCACCTGATGCCCGCTTGCGGCGCGGGGATGTTGTGTTCTGGCCGGGCCATGTGGGGCTGATGGTCGATGCCAGCGCCTTCGTGCACGCCACCGCATATGGCATGGCGGTGGTGGTCGAGCCCCTCGCCACCGTGGAGGCGCGGATCGGCACGCGCGCGCTGGTGCGGCGTCCGTGACGCGCTTCCCTGTCCTGCAAGACTAGCGCGACAGAACGGTTGCCCTCAGGTTCCTGGATGTCCGCGCTCTGACTGGAGCTCCAGACCCGTTCCAGATCAGCCTGCGCCAGCCGACACCACCCTGCGCCCTGATTTCATCTTGCCGCAAATACTCTCGCCGAAGGCAGCGAGCCGACAGGCTCGCTTCTCCGCAGGATAGGGCAGGAAAGGGGAGAGTCCGTCCAGTCGCCGCGCGACTCGCCGCCGATGCGTCAATTTGATCGGGAAGCGCGCTAACCCTTATCGCCGATGAGGGGCCGGGCAGCGCGCATCAGCGCGCTGCCCGGCCCAACCACCGCCTGCGCGCGCTCTGCGCGCTGGACGGTGGGCGGGAGCGCCCCGTCACCTCTTCGCGCGGCCTTTCGGTGGTGCGGCACGGCACCCTCCGGATCGATGCGCCGGTGCTGCACCTTACCGCAACCCCAGCTCCGCCAGTGCCGCATCCAGCTCGGGTGGCAGCGTGTCGTCTCCGGCGCGGGCGCGGGGCAGGTCGGCGGGCGCCTCGTCGGCGGGCAGGTAACGCCAGCCCTGGAACGGGCGGCGGGCGGCGGCGCGGGTGCGGTGGATTTCGGGGTCGAGCACCAGTGCGCAGCGGCGGATGCCGTCGGCCCCGATCCGTTCGTCCAGCCGCACCAGCCGCTGGCGGGCGCGGATCTCGCCCCGGATCACCCAATAGAGCGACCCGCCGTCCAGCAGTTCGGCGGCGCGCTTCGGCCACATGCGGGTGACGTGGACGGGCAACCCGTCGCTTCCCTGCGCGCGCCGTGTCGCCTGCCAGTCGATCAGATCCTCGACCGTGTCGGCGCCGACACAAAGCTTGAGGATATGGAGCGCTCCTGCCATGGCCGCGAGATAGCGCAGCCGTGCCACCGGGGCAATGCCGCAACCGGGCGACGCCTGCGGAGTTGATTCGGGAACAGAACTGGCGTTTCATCGTCGGGATTTGACGCATGCATTCAAAACGGGACAGGAGCGGACGCATGGCATCGGGCGATTGGTATTACGTGCAAGATGGCGAGCGGGCCGGACCTGTGTCAGGGGAAGAGATCGCGCGCCTGCTGGAGGGTGGCACGCTTTCGCCCCGCAGCCTGATCTGGCGCGAAGGGCTGGAGGGATGGCAGCAGGCCGGGGCCCATTTCGACGCCCCCCAACGCACTCCCCCATCGCCCGTACCCGGTGCGCCGCCCCCCATGCCCGGGGTCGGCGATGTCCCCCGCACAGGCACAAGTCGTGGCGCAGCATCCGATCAGGGCGGCCCGGCGGGCGAGATACAGACCGGGGCGGACGGGCTCTACATCGGCGCCCCCGCGCGCGGCTTTACCGAGGCAATCGGTGTCTGCCTGTCCAGCTACTTCACCTTCTCGGGCCGGGCCAGCCGCTCGGAATACTGGTATTTCTTTCTTTTCGGCGTTCTGGCCGGGCTTGTCACCGGGTTCCTGGATTCGATCCTCTTCGGTGTGACCTTCGACAGCGAGGACTTCGGGCCACTGAACGGTCTGACCTCGCTGGTGCTTCTGATCCCGTCGCTGGCCGTGGGCTGGCGTCGGCTGCATGACATCGACCGCTCCGGGTGGTGGATTGGCGGGTTCTTCATCGCGATCATGCTGGCGGGCGTCATGATTGGCATGGCCGCGGTCTCGGGCGGGCTTGAGGGCATGATCGGCATGACGGCCCTGCTGGGGATCGGCGCTCTGATCTACACCATCGTGATGCTGGTTTTCCTGTGCACGCGCGGCAATCCCGGGCCGAACCGCTTTGGCTGAGGCACGCGGCCCCGGACCCCGCCCATTGCCGATATGATGGGCGCCCTTCCGCAGCGTGGCTGATGATTCCGGTCGGGTTCTCGCGGTGCCAGCGTTGACCGAGCCAAGGGTGCGGCGTATCTTGTAGGCTTTGCCTCCCCCGCCCCCAAAGGATGCGCGCCATGAGCCGTTTCGTCGCCCCGATTGCCGAACAGATCTGGGACATGAAATACCGCCTGAAGGCCGCGGACGGCACGCCCATGGACCGCACGGTCGAGGATACCTGGCGCCGGATCGCCCGCGCGCTGGCGGCGGAGGAATCTGCCCCCGACCTTTGGGAGGATCGCTTCTACGCCGCGCTCGAGGATTTCCGCTTCCTGCCCGCGGGCCGGATCATCGCCGGGGCCGGGACCGAGCGCCATGTGACGCTCTTCAACTGTTTCGTCATGGGCACCATCCCCGACAGCATGGAAGGCATCTTCGAGATGCTGAAGGAGGCCGCGCTGACCATGCAGCAGGGCGGCGGGATCGGCTATGACTTTTCGACCATCCGGCCCAAGGGCGCGCCGGTCGCGGGCGTGGCCGCCGATGCTTCGGGGCCCTTGTCGTTCATGGATGTCTGGGACGCCATGTGCCGCACCATCATGTCGGCGGGCTCGCGCCGCGGCGCGATGATGGCGACCATGCGCTGCGATCATCCGGATATCGAGGATTTCATAACCGCCAAGCAGGACGCGGCGCGGCTGCGGATGTTCAATCTGTCGGTGCTGGTGACGGACGCCTTCATGGATGCGGTCAAGGCCGATGCGCCTTGGGATCTGGTCTTCGAGGGGCGCGTCTACCATACGATCCGGGCGCGCGATCTGTGGAACCGGATCATGCGCGCGACCTACGACTATGCCGAGCCGGGCGTGATCTTTATCGACCGGATCAACGCCGCAAACAACCTGCACTATGCCGAGACAATCAGTGCCACCAACCCCTGCGGCGAGCAACCCCTGCCGCCCTATGGCGCCTGCCTCCTGGGCTCGGTCAACCTGGCGCGGCTGGTGCGCGCGCCGTTCACCGCAGACGCCGCGCTGGACATGGACGCGCTGGACGATCTTGTGCGCGTGGCGGTGCGGATGATGGACAATGTGGTGGACGTCAGCCGCTTCCCGCTGGAGGCGCAGGCGCGCGAGGCGCAGGCCAAGCGGCGCATCGGGCTGGGGGTGACCGGGCTTGCGGATGCGCTGATCCTCTGCGGGTTGCGCTATGGGGCCGACGCGGCCGTGGCGCGAACCGAGGAATGGATGCACGCGATTGCGCGGGCGGCCTACCTCGCCAGCGTCGATCTGGCGCGCGAGAAGGGGGCGTTTCCGCTGTTCGATGCCGAGGCCTTCCTGGCCTCGGGCACCATGCAGGGGATGGATGACGACGTGCGCGCGGCTGTCCGGGAACACGGCATCCGCAACGCGCTGCTGACCTCGGTCGCGCCCACGGGCACCATCAGCCTTTATGCGGGCAATGTCAGTTCCGGTATCGAGCCGGTGTTTGCCCATGAATACAAGCGCAAGGTGCTGCAGAAGGACGGTGCGCGGACCGAGGAAACGGTCCAGGATTACGCCGTCGCCCAGTGGCGGCAGATGCACGGTGATGCGGCCCTGCCCGACTATTTCGTCAACGCCCAGACACTGGCGCCGATGGATCACGTGCGGATGCAGGCGGCGGCGCAGGCCTGGGTGGACAGTTCCATCTCCAAGACCATCAACTGCCCCGAGGATATCGCCTTCGACGCGTTCAAGGACGTGTACCTCGCCGCCTGGGACATGGGCTGCAAGGGCTGCACGACGTATCGGCCCAATGCGGTCACCGGCTCGGTCCTGTCGGTGGCGGAAAGCTCCGAGGACGTGCCGCAAGCCGACACCGGCGCCGATGTCGTGTATCTCTCGACCCCTTTCGACCGCCCCGAGGCGCTGGAGGGCCACACCTACAAGCTGAAATGGCCCGGCTCCGAGCATGCGATCTACGTCACCATCAACGACACGGTCATCAACGGCCACCGCCGCCCGTTCGAGATCTTCATCAACTCCAAGAACATGGAGCATTTCGCCTGGACGGTGGCGCTGACGCGGATGATCTCGGCCGTGTTCCGGCGCGGGGGGGATGTGTCCTTTGTGGTCGAGGAGTTGAAGGCGGTGTTCGACCCGCGCGGCGGTGCGTGGGTCGAAGGGCGGTATATCCCGTCGATCCTCGCGGCCATCGGCGGGGTGATCGAACAGCATCTGGTGCGCATCGGCTTCATCGAAGGCGCCGGGCTGGGGCTGAAGACCGACCCGCAGGCGCTGCGCCGGGCGGTGGGCGAGGGTCCCCGCGGCGCCCCCTGCCCGGCCTGCAGCGCCTATGAGATGGTGATGATCGAAGGCTGCATGACCTGCCGCGCCTGCGGGCACAGCAAATGCAGCTGAGGCGCGGTTTGGGGCGGCGAGACAGGCATGGGCAGACGGAGCGGATGCATCGCTCAACGGGCGCCGCTCAGTTGTCCTGCGGCGTGGGAGAGACGTCCAGCTTTTCCTGACATGCGGCGATGGCGTCGATGATGGACCGGGCCATGGCTGCCGTGAACTGGTTCGCGTCCAGCGCGTCGCGGCATCTGGAACACCGCTCGGCGATATCGGTGCAGCCGATGTTAGAGGCGATGCCCTGCAACGTGTGCAGCGCAAAACCCAGGCGTTCGGGGTCCGTCTCGCCGCTGGCCGCGCGTTCGAGTACCGTCAGCGGGACCTGCATGTCCTGAAGCGCCTGCGCGATCAGATGCTCGAAATCCGCGCCCATGATCGCGCGCAGTTCCTCTATGCGATCCATGTTCAACATGGACACACCATACAGGGCGCGCCAGCGGCGACAAGTGCAACCATCACACCGCTTCACGCACCGGACCATGCGGATCATGAGTCGTCCGTGCCGGTGGGCGGCTGCGCCAGAGGATCACCAGGACGATCCCGATATTGAGCGCGTTCCAGGCGATCCCGTTGACAAAGGCCAACCGATACGAACCGGTCAGGTCGAAGACCCAGCCCGACATCCAGCCACCCAGCGCCATGCCCAGGATCGTCGCCATGATGACGAAGCCGACGCGCGTGCCCGCTTCGCGTGCGGGCATGTATTCGCGCACGATCACCGCATACGCGGGCACGATCCCCCCCTGCGCCAGCCCGAAGATCAGGCTGACCAGATAGAGCGACACCAGCCCGTCGGCGGGCAGATACAACATCAGCGCCAGCATCTGCAGCACCGATCCGATCAGCAGCGTCAGTACCCCCCCCAGCCGATCGGCGATGAACCCCGAGACAAGGCGCGAGACCACACCGCCCAGCAGCATGAGTGACAGCATTTCGGCACCGATCGCGGGGCCATACCCCAGATCGACGCAGAGCGCGACGATATGCACCTGCGGCATGGACATGGCGACGCAGCAGGCCACGCCCGCCAGAGCCAGCATCCATGTCAGCGCCCGCGGTGAAAACGCCTGCCCGTGGGGCATGGTCCGGACATGCTGCGCGGCGGCAGCCATGCTGAGATCGGGGACCCGGCGGCGCAGCAGCAGCGCCAGCGGCACCACCAGCCCCGCCACCAGCAGCGCCAGCACCAGGCAGACCGCGCGCCAGCCGTGACTGGCCAGGACACCGGCCAGCACCATCGGCCAGATCGCGCCCGAAAGATAGTTGCCGCTGGCCGCCACCGCCACCGCCACCCCGCGGCGGCGATGGAACCACAGCGAGATGTCGGCGATCAGCGGGCCAAAACTTGCCGCCGTGCCAAGCCCGATCAGGAAATGCACCAGCGCCAGCACCGCGATTGTCGGACTGAGCGCGGCGGCGACATAGCCCAGGGCGCTGAGAATCGCCGCCCCGATCAGCGCAGCAGTGATCCCGAACCGGTCCACCGCGCGCCCGATCAACAAATTGCCCAGCGCAAACCCCAGCATGGTCAGCGCATAGGGCAGCGAGGCATCGCCGCGCGAGACCCCGAACTCGGCCTGCACCGCAGGCATGATGACGATGATCGACCACATGCCGACATTGCCGACGGTGGCGATGAGCAGCGAGATTCCCAGCCGCAGCCATGAATACCGGCTGTCGAAGACCAACGCATCGGACATGGGGTGCCCTGTCTGAAGGGGCGGCGACGGGTCGGCAAATGGCCGCACGGGTGCCGCGGTGAAGGCTCTGGCGCGCGGGCAGGCGCCGGGTGGCGGCGGGACCGATGGGTGCTGTCCGCCCCTTGCCGGCCCGCGCAGATCGCTTGCCCGGGATCAGTCCGCGGGATCAGTCCGCTGTGGCGGCGTCGGCGTCCGGGTCAGTCAGCACACCGTTTTCCCAGGTTCCGGCAACGGTCTGCCCGGACGCGTAGCGCAGCACCCCCTGGCCGTGGCGCTGGCCGTCGCGGAAATCGCCCTCGTAGACATCGCCGGTGGCATAGGTGGCGATCCCCGGTCCCTCGATCCGGCCGCCGACCCATTGGCCTTCGTAGCTGAAGCCGTCGGCCAGTTCGATCTGTCCGTGGCCGTGGCGCTCGCCCTCGGCAAAGGCGCCGCGATAGACGCTGCCATCGGGAAAGCGCATCTCGCCCTGGCCGTGCATTTCGCCTCCGCGCCACTGGCCTTCATAGACGCGCCCGTCCGGAAAGGTCATGATCCCCTCGCCTTCGCTCAAGCCGTCCACAAAGCCGCCTTCGTAGATCATGCCATCGCCGAAATCGGCACGGCCCTGACCGTGGAACTGCCCGGCGCGCCATTCGCCTTCGTAGCTGGCGCCATCGGCATAGGTGATGCGGCCCTGCCCCTCGGGCTGTCCGGCGCGGAAGTCGCCTTCGTAGACCGAGCCGTCGGGCTGCTCCAGCCGCCCCTCGCCCTCGATCCGCCCGGCGATCCACATGCCCTCGTAGCGCAGCCCGTCCGGCCCGGTCAGGACGCCCAGCCCCGCGCGCAGGTCATCCTCGAACCGGCCCTCGAAGATGCGGCCGTCGGCATGGATCACCCGCCCGCCACCGTGGCGCAGACCGGCGCGGAAGTCGCCTTCGTAGATGTCGCCGCCCGGCTGCACCAGCCGCCCTTCGCCGTGCAACTGGCCCTCGGCCCAGTCGCCTTCGTAGATCAGCCCGTCGGGGCGTTCCAGCCGCCCCTGCCCGTGGCGCTGGTCGGCGCGCACCTCGCCTTCATAGGTGGCGCCGTCCGGGTAGGTGATCCGGCCCTGACCCTCGCGCACGCCCGCGACCCAGTCGCCGTCATAGCGGTAGCCATCGGGGCGCTCCATGACGCCGGTGCCATGCGGCTGCCCGTCCGCGAAACCGCCGGTATAGATCACGCCGTCGGCATAGACGCGGCGCCCTTCGCCATCGATCCGGCCCTCGACCCACTCACCTTCATAGGTGGAGCCGTCGGCGAAGGTCATGCGCCCCTGCCCGTGGGGGCGGCCGTCCAGGAAGGCGCCTTCGTAGACCGAGCCGTTGGGATAGCGCGCCAGCCCCTGCCCGGTGATCGCGCCGTCGACCCATTCGCCGGTGTATTCGAACCCGTTGGGCAGCCGATAGGTGCCCTGCCCGTGCTGCACCCCGTCGCGGAACTCGCCCTCGTAGATGCCGCCGTCATCATACTGGCGGGTCATGGTGCCATCGACGCCCTGGGCGAAGGCAGGCGCGGCAAGGCCGACAGCGGTCAGCACCGCCACAGCCAGAACCGGTGTCCACCGGTCGGAAAGTCTCCTGCGTGCCAACATGCGCGATACACCTCCAGCAGTGTCTGACCCCAGCCGGCCGCGTCCATGCGCGAGCCAGTCTCGCCGCTATACGCCCAAAGCCGGATGAAGCGGAGCCTAGTAGAGCGCCGCGACTTGGGCAAGGCTCCGGACGTCCCGCGACTGCGCATGACGGTTGCGCCGATGCGGTCCGGACCAGCACCGACTGCCCGGCAGCCGCGGGCGTGCCCCACAACCGGGTTTCCCTTGCGCCATGGCGTGCTATGACACCGCCAGAAAAGGCCGAGGCGCCGCTGCAGGGCGGCGCGCCGCCCAAGGCAGAACCGACCAGGGCAGAACCGACCATGACTGACCGATTTCGCCTGACGCTGGCGCAACTCAACCCCGTTCTGGGCGATCTGGCCGGAAATGCCGCGCAGGCGCGCCGCGCGTGGGAAGCGGCGCGGGACGCGGGCGCCGACCTGCTGGCGCTGCCCGAGATGTTCCTGACCGGCTATCAAACCCAGGACCTGGTGCGCCGCCCGGCCTTTGCCGCCGATTGCCGCACGCAGATCGAGGCGCTGGCCGCCGCCTGCGCCGACGGTCCCGCCATCGGGCTCGGCGCGCCGCTGCACGAGGGCGGGCAGGTCTACAACGCCTGGTTCGTGCTGGCGGGCGGGCGGATCACGGCCACGGTGCGCAAGCATCACCTGCCCAATGACAACGTGTTCGACGAGCACCGGCTCTACACCCCCTCGGACATCTGCGGGCCGGTGGCGGTGGGGCCGCTGCGTCTGGGCGTGCCGATCTGCGAGGATGCCTGGTTCGACGACGTGGCCGAGGCGCAGGCGGAATCGGGCGCGGAACTGCTGCTGGTGCCCAACGGCTCGCCCTATTCGCGCGGACGGCTGGAGGTGCGGATGCAGCACATGATCGCGCGGGTGGTCGAGACCGGGCTGCCGCTGGTCTATCTCAACCTCCTGGGCGGGCAGGACGATCAGGTGTTCGACGGCGGCAGCTTCGTGCTGAGCCCCGGCGGTGCGCTGGCGGCACAGATGCCGCCCTTTGAGGAGGCGCTGGCGCACGTGGATTTCACCCGCACGCCCGAGGGCTGGCGGGCCGAGCCCGGCGCGCGCGCGGCGGTGCCCGATGACTGGGAGCAGGATTACCGCGCCATGGTCATGGGCACCGGCGACTATCTGCGCAAATCCGGCTTCGACCGCGCGGTGCTGGGCCTCTCGGGCGGGGTGGACTCGGCGCTGGTGGCGACCATCGCCGCCGACGCGCTGGGCCCGGAGAACGTGCGCTGCGTGATGCTGCCCTCAGCCTACACCGCCGATCACTCGACCGAGGACGCGACCGATCTGGCCGCGCGGCTGGGGGCGCGGCTGGACAATGTGGGCATCGAAGGCCCCCGCGCGGCGGTGGAGGCCGTGCTGGCGCCGCTCTTCGAAGGGCTGGAGCCGGACGTGACCGAGGAAAACATCCAGTCCCGCCTGCGCGGCACGCTCCTGATGGCGCTGGCCAACAAGACCGGTGCGATGCTGCTGACCACCGGCAACAAGTCCGAGATCGCGGTGGGCTATTGCACGATCTACGGCGACATGAA